>Ga0070741_10009541_pt1 | contig 18770 bp, 13 predicted proteins | sample Coa_R1_4_FD_66440 | JGI IMG/M metagenome (GOLD analysis project Ga0070741, IMG submission 66440) | Surface soil microbial communities from Centralia Pennsylvania, which are recovering from an underground coalmine fire - Coalmine... | ecosystem: Environmental > Terrestrial > Soil > Unclassified ...
ACTCACGTCACCTCCCGGGGCGGCTGCCACTCGAAGTCGTCGAAGGGGTATAGGGGCCGCGGCAGGCGCCGGAAGGGTAGCGCGCGCAGGTTGGCCGCGCTGGCCCCGGGCGTATCGACCATGATGATCTGGTGGGCAATCGGTGCGTACGCCGCGCGGAACATGTTGGGCGATTTCACCACGACCACCTGTGCCTCCGCCGGCTCCAGGCCCACACTGCGATACAGCTCCGGATCGATCGTCGAGACGGCGTGCTCCATCACCACCACCCGCAGTCGGCCGGCGGCCAGCACGGCTGTCGCTCCCAGCCGCGCCTCGGTGCCGGTAAACGATGGCCCCTTGAAGGTGAAGCGGCCATCGCCGGCCCACGCCACGCGCGCCTGGAGCGGCACCGGCCGGCTCCAGCGCGGGTCGAGCTTGCCGCCTACGGCCAGCTCCAGCGTCGCCCCGGTGCCGGCGCGCACCGCCAGCGCCGCACTCTCTGGATCGACCACCAGCCCCAGGCAGGGCCGGCCTTCCTCCTGCCGGTGCAGCCCGCGCCGGACGAGCGCCGCCAGCAGCACCGTGGAATCGCCGGCCGAGCCGGAGCTCGGGCTATCGGCCGAGTCGGCCAGTACCACCGGATGGCCGCCGGCCGCCAGCGCTTGCTCCACCGCCTCGTCCACCGGCACGAGGTGTACGGCGAACTGGTGCCGGCGGCGCCAGAGCTCGCCGGCCAGCGCGCGCGCCACCTCACCGGCCTGGCTGCCGTCCGCACCGGCGGCGACGACGGCGCAGCCCAGTTCCGGCACGTCGAGCCAGGGCTGAACAGCAAAGACAGAGACATCCGCTACCCGCCCTTCCTCCACCGTGCGGTATGCCAGCGCATAGACCTCGGCCAGCGGGCCATGCGTCGTCTGCATGGTCTCCGCCGGCACGACCATTGGCACCGAGCAGCGGGCCAGATGCACCGGTGCGCCGCGCTGCGCCGCCAGCAGCAGACGCGCCGCGCGCCGGCCGGTCGCCGCCTGGTCGACGTGCGGGTAGGTATTGTAGCCGGCCAGCGCGGTGGCGTGGCGCACCATGCGCGCGGTGACGTTGGCATGGAGGTCGAGCGAGGCTACCAGCGGTACCTCCAGCCCGATGGCCTCCCGCACGCGGGCCAGGGTGGTACCGTCGGCATCGTCGTCGCCTTCGGCCAGCATCGCCCCATGGAGCGCGAGCAGCACGCCGTCGAGCGGCGCGCGCGCCTGGGCCGCGCGCAGCCGCTCGAGGAGCTCGCCGAGCAGCGTCTCATAGGTGTGGCGCGTGAGCGGCCCGCCCGAGATCGCATGCGCGGCCAGCAGCGGAACCGGCTCGGCGCTGGCCTCTTCGAGGGCAGCCAGGAAGCCGCCCAGCTCGCTATTGGTACCGGCAAAGCGCTCAACGATCGCCTCGCCGCGGGCGATGCCGGCGGCCTCAAAGACCTCCAGCGTCGCCGGCCGCGGGGCAAAGCTATTGCTCTCTTGCATGAAGGCGGCGATCGCCACGCGCACCATCGGCTACGGCTCCTCACCGGTCTCCGGCCCGGTCGCCGGCGTCGGGTGACGAGCCGGCCGGTGCCGGCAGCCGCTGCTCTTGCCGGCGCGCCTGCTGCTGCTCCCACTCGTCCTTCCAGCGCATGGGGACGGCAAACCGCGCCGAGCGCTCTGGGAAGACGAGCGCCGCGCGCAGGCGTTCCTGGTCGGGCATGAAGACGTCGCGCGGCTCCGGCTTTGCCGCCTGCGCCCAGCGCCCGATGTACGCCGCCTCCTCGCCGTGGCGCCGGCTCATCGCCTGCACCCACGCGCCGTCCCAGCCTTTCAGTGCCAGCTCGAGCAGCTCTGCGCGCACATCGGCATGGGCCGGATCGTCCCCCAGATCATTCACCTCCTGCGGGTCGTCGGCCAGATTGAACAGCTGCGGGCGCTCAAAGCCGTGGTGGTGCACCAGCTTCCACGAGCCGCGGCGCACCATGCGCGCCGGCGGCAGCCTGCCGCCGGGCCCGCCGGGGACGTTCTCCGCGTACACCTCGCGTGGCCATGTGGCGTCGCCCACCGGGGCCGGCTCGCCCCGCAGGAGCGGCAGCAGCACGCGACCGGTGGCATGGGGTAGCGGCGGGCCGCCGCCCAGGGCGGCGAGCGTGGGCGCCAGATCGATCAGGCTCACCGGCTCGTCCACCACGTGGCCGGCGGGGAAATGGCCGGGCCAGGAGGCGATCAAAGGCACGCCGACCGAGCCTTCGTAGAGGCTATGCTTCCACCACATGCCCAGCTCGCCGGCCATCTCGCCATGATCGCTGGTATAGAAGATAGCCGTGCCCTCGCGCAGCCCCGTCTCTTCCAGGGTGGCCACGATCTCACCGACGTGTGCGTCGGCCAGCGTCACCAGCCCGTAATAGCCGGCGCGGGCGCAGCGGATCTCCTCCGGCGTCAGGTCGTCCACGCCCTTGGCCTGGCGCCACAGGCGCACGGCCGGGTGCAGCGTCTCGAAGTAGCGTGCCGGCGTCTCGGGGAGCGTGACCTGCTCCATGTACTCTTCCCAGAGCTCGAGCGGCGCGATGTACGGGTTATGCGGCAGCACTGCGCTCACCACCAGGCAGAATGGCCTGGGATTGCCGGATTCGGCGCGCGTCCGCAGCCATTGCACCGCGCGGCCGAAGACGGCGCGGTCGTATTCCTGGTATTCGGTGCGGCCGGGGCCGGCCACCTGCGTGGCAATCTTGCTCATGCCGGCGATATTGGGCGGCAGCCCGCGGAACCGCTGCTGCGGCGGCCAGCCCGGCCAGCCGCCCGAATCACCGATGGGGCGCTCGGTAAAGCCGTGGCGCGTGTCTGCGCCGATGAAGTGCATCCGCCCGCAGAGCACCGTGTCATAGCCGGCGATGGCCAGCGCATGGGCGAAGGTGGGCGTCATCGAGCTGAAGCTGCAGAAGTTTGTCCACACCTGGATTGCCGACGAGCTCTGCCCAGTCATGAACGTGGCGCGCGACGGTACGCACAGCGGATTGGCACAGTAGGCGCTGGTGAAGCGCACGCCTTCCGCCGCCAGGCGGTCCAGGCTCGGCGTGCGTACCACCGGGTCGCCAGCGCAGCCGAGCACGTGCGGGCTCTGCTGGTCGGCCATGATGATCACGATGTTCGGTGCCATCATCTCCCTTGCCCCTTCTGGCGCTCGATGCTCCGTCCGCGCGCCCGCCGCCGCGACTCGGTAGTCGGTCATCTCCCGTGCCGCTCCCAGCGCTCGATATGGCGCGTGTAGTACATGCGCGCCGGATCGCCGGTGCGCTCCATCCAGGCCAGGAGCGCGCGCTGCAGCTCGCCCTGGCGCGCTGGGCGCTCGGCCGCAAGATTGGTCTGCTCCCACGGGTCCTCGGCCAGGTCGTAGCACTCATCGAGGTCACCCATGTTCCACACATACTTCCAGCGCCCGTCGGTGATCAGGCGCTGGGTATAGGGCAGCACCATGCCGTGGAACTCCGCCACCAGCATCGGCCGGCGGGCCATGAGGTCCACCGGCTCCCCGCGCAGGAGCGGCGCAAGCGAGACGCCATCGCGTCCGGCCTCTGGGTCGGGATCGCCGGCAAGCTCCAGCAAAGTGGGACAGAGGTCCACGAGCGAGACGAGCGCCGGCTCGCGCCTCGGCGGCACGCCCGGCACGCGCACCAGCAGCGGGACGCGGTAGATGCACTCGTACATGAAGTAGCCCTTATCCTGGAGCCCGTGGGCGCCGAGCGACTCGCCGTGGTCGGCGGTGAAGACGATCACGGTGTTGTCTAGCTCGCCCAGCTCCGCAAGCGCGCCGAGCAGGCGCCCGATCTCATGGTCGATCATGGTCATGGCGGCGAAGTAGTGGCGCACCGCCGGCTCCCAAAACTCCCAGCCGCGGCCAAGGCTCTCGGTGGGTCGCTTGAGGTCGTGGACGCGCGGCGCCGCCCGCGCGTGGCCGTCCGGCAGCTTGTTGGGCGCGAAGTCGGGCCATGGCGGAATGGCCACGTCGCGGTACCGGTCTACCAGCGCCGGCGGCGCGAAGTATGGCTCGTGCGGCCCCCAGAAGTTCAGCCACAGCAAGAACGGTGGCCGCTCACCGCCCGCGCCGCCGGCCGCCGCGGGCCGCGCGCCGAGATGCCACTGGCGCAGGAAGGCCAGCGCCTCCTCCACCAGAAAGTGCGGCACATCCGCCTCGAGCGGCCCGGCCAGAGTACCGTACCGGTGCTCGCCGATCTGGTGCGGCCCATCGGCAAAGGCAAGCGTCCAGCCGTGGCGAGCCAGGTAGGCCTCGTATTCGGGGTAGCGATAGCCACCACCGCCGTGGCCGGGGAACTGCTGGCCCGGCAGGCCGAGGTCGCGGGGCAGGTTCTCCGGGCCACCCAGGTGCCACTTGCCGCCGTACCAGCGTTCGTAGCCCAGGCGCTCGAGGCGGCGCGAGAGCAGCGACGGATGGTCGGGCAGCACGCCGTTGAGCAGCTTGCCGGCGTTGCCGGTCACCCGATGGTTGTGCGGGTAGCAGCCGGTGAGGAGCGACGCTCGTGCCGGCGCGCATACTGCCTGTGGCGTATAGGCGCGTTCGAAGACCACCGACTGCGCCGCCAGCGCCGCTAGGTGCGGCGCCTGGCAGATCCGGCCGCCGTAGCAGGGCAGGATGTCGGCCCGTAGCTGATCAGCGACGATCAGCAGGAGATTGGGACGCTGCGGCTCAGCCATCGGCATGGCTCACCAGCTTCCAGCAATGCGACATAATCGCATGGCACGGTTGTGTCTGGACAATTGGCGGGTCAGCCATTGGCGCGGCCTCCTAGCTCCCGGCAGGCGTCGTCGATCCGGTCGAGCGCCAGCTCGATCTCGCCGAGCGTGTGCGCGGCGGAAAAGCCGTGGTGCCCGAGCGAGACGTCGTAGCAATGGAAGTACAGCCCGCGCCCGAAGCAGGCGCGAATAAAGCGTCGCAGCAGCGCCGCGTCGTGGCCGGCCACCTGGTTGTACTGCCACACCTCCTCGTCGGGATCGAGGCCAAAGTAGAGGCCAAAGCGCGCGCCCAGCCCCTGCACGCGGCAGCGCACGCCGCGGCGGGCGAAGATCTCCCGCAGGCCGGAGTAGAGCCGCTCGGCGGTGGCGAAGATTCCGGCCGGGCCATCGTAGAACCCGGGACGCGCTAGCTCGTCCAGCGTTGCCAGCGCCGCCAGCACCCCGAACAGGTGGCCGGAGTAGGTGCCACTGTGCGCCGCCGGCCCGGTCGGGGCGAGCGAGGCCATGACCTCTCGCCGGCCGGCCAGCACCGCCAGTGGCACGCCATTGGCCACCGCCTTGGCCAGCACGCAGACATCGGGCGTCACGCCGTAGTAGCCCTGCGCGCACGAGACGCCGGTGCGGAAGCCGGAGAGCACCTCGTCGAAGATCAGCAGCGTTCCATGGTCGCTCGTGATCCGGCGCAGGAATTCGAGGAAGCCCGGCCGCGGTGGAATGCAGCCGGAGTTGTAGTTGATCGGCTCACAGATCACGGCGGCCAGGTCGTTGCCGTGCAGGCGAAAGGCGCGCTCGACGGCCTCCTGGTCATTCCACTCCGCCACCACCACCAGCTCGGCCAGCGCCGGCGGCATGCCGCCCGACTCCGGCATCGGGGAGAGGAGCGCGCCGGGCGCCGGCTCGTGGCGAGGCGGGTGAGCCGAATAGAGCAGGTGCTCGTGCAGCCCGTGGAAATGGCCGGCAAACTTCAGCACCTTCCAGCGTCCCGTATGCGCCCGCGCTAAACGCAGCGCCGCCTGCGTCGCTTCCGAGCCGGAGTTGGCAAAGCGCACCTGCTCGGCCGCCGGCACCAGCTCCACCAGGCGCTGCGCGAGGCGCGTCTGATACACCGTCTCGGCGCCGGCGGCGATGCCCAGATCGAGCGCCCGCTCGATCGCCTGCCGCACCGCCGGATGGCCGTGGCCCAGGAGCGTGGTGCCAAAGCCCATGTGAAAGTCCAGGTAGGCGCGGCCATCCAGGTCATACAGCCACGGGCCACCGGCGCGCGCCACCATCAATGGGCGACCCAGCGCCGGATTGATGCGTGCCGAGCCAGAGACGCCGTGCGCCAGGACGGCCGTCGCCGCGGCGTAGGCGGCAGTGCTGCTCGTATTGGCCTGTAATCTGGAAGCGTCCCCGAGATCCCCAACCTCCCTAGAACATGCTGGCCCTTGTGCAACACTTCCCGACGGTAGCTCAGGAGCAGGCACAAAGTCATTGGTCCATCGTGCGTTCATATCTTCTCTATTCGTGCGTTTTGATCGTGATCATAGATATTGTGCATACTGATTCAGAACCATCTGAACCTGCGCTGCCGCGTCATTAAGTGCATCACGTGGAGGTTTCTGACCATCTATAGCTGCATTGAATTCTTTCCCAAAAGCATTCAGCACATCTACCGTTCCAACAATAGTAGGCACCCACTTAGCTCCACGTTGAAGCTCTTCAACAAATAACTTACGATCTTGATCATTTTGCTGATAGTCAACACTAGTGGCTACCGGCTTGAGAACTGGGATAGTATCCACTGCGCGCGCAAATGGGATCTGGGCTTCGCGGCTTGCTAGGAACTCCGAGAGACGCCAAGCGCCAGCGGGATGGCGTGCAGCCTTCGGGATGCCCAGAGCAAATCCTCCCGAATAGTTAACTGGTCTGCCGCCGCTTGGTAACGGGAGCGCGCCAACGCCAAATTTCAGGTCGGGTAGAGCCTGACGATAGACCTGCCTTGTGTTGTTGGTGTGATACTGTATGCCAAGTCGGCCGACGCTGAATACATCGCGCCCTGGTCCGCTATCGAAGCCGGTGGTCAGAGGCATGAGCGCTTTCGTACCGCCTACCTTCTGAACCTGCCTCACCATCCATTCCAATGCCCGTAGTCCCTCTGGTGAATTGAATGCTGGCTTACTCTCGTCGGGACTCAGGAACTCTCCTCCGGCTTGCCATAGGTAGAGAAAGTACGAGTAGAAGCTGGGTGGGTTGCCCCAATGGGGTACGAACCCGACTCGCTCTAAGGTACCGTCGATATTGCGCTTGACAAGGCGATCGGCCATGCTCTCCACACCATCCCAGGTTGTGGGTGGCTTATCCGGATCGAGCCCTGAATCGGCAAACAACGCCTTGTGCCAGTAGAGAACACGCACATCTGTAGTAAATGGAGTACCCCAGATACTTCCACGCCACGTGACGTCTTTGATCAGGTGTGGCCAAAATTCATCAGCCTTGACGGTCTTTGAGCTCTTGAAATTGGAATCTAGTGACCCGATAAGCTGAAGAGCCCCAAAAGAGCGCACCAGATAACGATCCACATAAATAAGATCAGGTGGTGTACCTGCAGCAACTGCCGCTGTGAACTTCGCTCGACTTTCCTCGGTTATACCTATACTTTGAGGTGTGACAGTCACATCTATTTGACGATTAGATGCGTTCGCTCTGGCTACCAGATCCTCAATGGGAGGTTTCAGCGTGCCGGTAGCCGGTGCCCACCACTCCACCAGCTCCTTCTGGGCAGGGCGCACAGGCTCACTGGATGAGAGAGGACTGCCACATGCTGCTAGTAAGGCTGTCAATCCGGGAGCTGCTGTCCCGAGCAGTATTAAGCGACGCCGGGTTGATGTGGCGACATGTAGGCAGTCCGCCAGTGTCTCACCCGAAATCAGAATGGGACGACGTGTAGCGTGGGATACCACCGCTATATGATCTTCGCTATGCCTATAGGGAGCATCTTTTGCCATGGTCGTCGGTTCCCCTTTCGAATGCTGACTGCGTACAAGGGAATGTTTGACCTCACATCTCCTGACGTCGGCTGAATCAGGTCGTGGCTCTTTCGCCGGGTGTGGGACCAAAGTCAACCTGCATGTGATGAACAAGCCGGCGGGTGGTGAAGCCGAAGCGCTCGTACAGCCGGCGCGCGCGGAGATTGTCGTCGTAGACGGTCAGGCGCGCGCCGGCCCGCCCGTGCGACCGCGCCGCGTCGAGCAGGAACTGCATCAGCCGGTGCCCCAATCCCAGGCCCTGGAAGGCATCGGCGACGGCGATCCCCAGCGCCGGCACCGACTGATCCCAGCGCAGATAGAAGCCATAGCCGGCCACCACCTCGCGGCCGCCGCGCTCGGCCACCAGCAGCCAGTAAATCTCGCGCGGCACGCCCGGCCGCTCGGGATTCTCGGGCGGCTGCTGGATGCCGCCGCCGGCACAGATGCGCTCGGCGGTGGCCTGGTCGAAGGCGTGCGGATGGAACCAGTAGCGCGACTGCTCTCCAAGCGCGGCGAAGAAGGCCGCCAAGAGATCGGTATCGGTAGCGCGTAGCCGCCGGATGACAAGCCGGCCCAGCGACGGGTGCGCAAGAATCCGTCCCTCCAGCCGGCCCGCTGCATCGAGCACATCGAGCCCATCGCGCGCGCTCACCGGCCTTCCCTCCCCCGCTGCCCCCCGTGCCCCCAGGCTGCGGCGGTCACCGCCCCTGGCGCATGCTGTTGATCGGATGCCGGCCGCTCACTCTGCTCGCCGGGCTCCCAGCCTTCGGCGGGTGCCGCGAGCGTGACGGCGATGGTCGCAATCTCGTACGGCGCCAGATCCACCGCCACGCTCTGTCCCTCCACCTGCAGCGGCTGCGGATCGTCGCCGACAAGGCCGGTTTTCGCCGCGGCGAGCACCGGACGACAGAACTCGAGCCGCGTGCGGCCGCCGCGGCCCTCCACCTCCACCAGCCGCAGCATGTAGGTGCCCGGCGGCGTCTCCGGATCAGGCTGATAGATGGTGCCCAGGGCGGCAAAGTCGCCGTGCAGCGTGCAGAGGCTGAGATGCTCCGGCAGCGTATCCCGCTCCGGCAGCGGGGCCAGCGGCTGCGCCGTCGCTAGCACCGATGCAAGCAGCGGCTGGTGAAACTCCCAGCCGGCCCGCCAGGCGTGGCTCTCCTGCCACGTGCCACGATGCGCCTGGAGCGCGCAATGGAAGGTGTGGCGCCCCTCGAGCGTGTACCACAGGAACGGCGTGCCGCACGAGTACGCGCTGCGCAGCAGCACCGGCGAGACGCCGGTGCCGTGGCCGGCGGCATCGACGTGCAGCGTGTGCGCGCACAGTCGGCTCGACCAGATTACGCCCCAGCTCCCATCGGCGGCGCTCAGATCGATCCACTTCTGGACGAAGCGCGTTCCCTCGCCACGATAGGTATTGGGAAGCTCATCGCGCCCGTGGACCACCGAGCCATAAGGGGTCTCGTAGGTGGTCGTCGCCTGCGGCACCGCCAGCGGAAAGGCGGCGCGCACCAGCGTGTTCTTCTTCCCGTGCCATTCGATGGAAAGGGTGATCTCGGCCCGTGGCAGGTGCTCGTAGAGGAGGATCTCCTGCTCCACCGGGCAGTCGAGCACGCGGCCTTCGAGCACCACCCGCGTCCTGATCGGCCCGCGCTCGATCCACCGCACGTGGGCCGGCTGCGCCGCCGAGCTCCAGGCGCGCCCGGTGAAGTTGGGCAGCGGGCCGGCAGCGCGCGGCTGGGCATCGACGGTACTCCGGCCTTCCTTCTGCTGCTGCTCGATCGGCCCGTCCTCCAGATCGGAGAGCAGGTCCTCGAGCACCACCACCTCGCCAAAGCGATGCGGCCCGGTGCCGGCGGGGCCAGCCACGCCGGCACCGGCCACCTCGCGACCGGTGGCCCGGTCGATCAGGCTCACTACCCGGCCGCCTCGCACCTCGAGGCGCCAGGCGGCGGTCTGGAGCCTGGTATCGTCCTGCACCGGCTCGCTGGTCGTCGTTCCGGCCAGCCCGGCCGGCGCCGGCAGCGCCTCCAGGTAGAACGTCCGGTAGCCGCACCCCGGCACGTCGCGCGCGAGGAAGAGCACGTCGGCCGCGGCCCGCTGGACGCCATAGAAAGCCGGCCGGTCGCGTCCCGCCTCCTCCCAGGCAAGAAGCTGGCTGGGCACCTCCTGCCCTTGATCATCGACCACGCGCACGGCGCCAATCATGGCGGCCGGAAGCTCCAGGCGCACCGGCACGACGTCGCTGCGGGGCCAGGCCAGCGGATTGGCCACCACCACCGGCACGCCGCGCGCCGTGCGCACATGCGACGCTGGCGGCCCGGCGCGGCGCGCGGCCGGGTGGCGGCTCCATTGGCCTTCCTGGTCCGGATAGCGGATGTGGGTTGCCAGCGCGGTGAGGCTTTCCTCCACGATCTCCGCGGCGACGAGGCCGCTCCAGCGGGCGCGGCCCTCGCGGCTGGCACGATTCTGCTCGCCGTGTCGGCCGCCCACGTTGTGGTCCTGCGGGTAGAAGAGACCTTCCCATGCCGGCGCCAGCCGCCGGTGCGGATAGCGGCCCAGTCCCATCAGGTCGCACAGGCTGGCCAGCGTCTCGGCCGCCACCAGCCGGTGCTCCGCTGCACGCGCCGCTAGGTAGGTGGCCGGCTCCCATGCCGGCAGCGAGTAGAAGCCGTACGGCGCCTCGCCGCGGTAGGTCGGCAGGTCTGCGTCCTGCACCTCACCGGCCACGGCCTCGAAGAACTCGCTCAGCGTGCCGGCGTAGAACCGGGCGATCCCGGCCAGCTCGCCGCGCTCGAGCGCGGCGGCGGCTGCAATGGCCTCTGGCTCCAAGATGACGAGATCAGCCTCGCCGGCCATGAGCAGATGGCTGGTGGCCGGCGGCCAGACGCCGGAGGCTTCGAGCGCGGCGAGCTGGCCGGACAGGCGCGCGGCCGCATCGGGACGCAGCAGCACGAGCCCCCAGCCGTAGCCATTGGTGTGATGCGCCGCCAGCACGCGTGAGCCATCCGGCGCCTCCCACCAGTGCAGGCCATGCGGCGGGCGGAAGCGCGAATAGGCCAGGTAGCGCACTCCCGCCTTGGCCAGGATCTGCGGGAGCTGGATGGTGTGGCCCGGTAGGTCCGAATGCTGGGCGGCGCGCAGCGGCCGGCCCAGCTCGCGCCGTGCCCAGCGCTGCGCCTCGGCTACCACCCGCACCGTCGCCTCGCCGTCCAGGAGCTGCTCGATCGCTCCCGTCATCGTCGAGCAGACCTCGAGCTTGCCCTCCTCCAGCAGGCGCAGCACGGCCGGGCGGTAGTGGGGATAGCGGGCCAGGAAATGCTTGAGAAAGAGCGCGTACTCGATGGTAAAGCGATACTCCGGATGCGGCCCCAGGATCGTATCGATCGCGCGGCGGATGAGATCGCTGCCATAGGCGAGCGTCTCACCAATGCCGGCACACCAGCCCAGGTCGAAGTGGGCGCCCGGCACGATCCAGATCTCCCACCGGCGTTGCCCCGGCCCGCCTGCCTGCTGCTCCACCTGCGGCTGCCCCATCCGTGCTCCTCTATGCACCTGCTGGGAAGTCTCTCGTCGACGTCCTCGAAGGCATCGACGCAAGAGCACGATCCCTGTGCTTAGGCCCAGATCTCAGATCCCCAGCGCCCTGGCGCGCTCCTTGAGCACCTGATCGACCTGGCGCTTGACCTCAGCCGCCACCTGGCGTGCGGCCGCACTGCCGTCCCATAGTGGCTTCAGCTCCGCCTCGAAGACGGCGGTGACGTCGTCCCAGCCCGGCACGCGGGGATCGATGTGCACGTACTCGGCGCCATCGACGAAGACGCGGACGTTGAGCGGCGGCTCCGTTGGCGTGCACGCGGGGTCGGCATTCGCCGAGCGCCGCCCGCTGCCGGTGCCTCCGCCAGCAAGCTGGCAGTTGAGCACGTTCGCCTCGGTGCTGGTGATGTGCTGCAGAAAAGCCCAGGCGGCCTCGGTGGCCTTGCTCTCGCGTGCGATCGCCCAGCCGGCACCGCCGCCGGCAGCGACGTATTGCCTCGCCTTGCCGCGAGGATGCATCGTCACGCCCCATTCGAACGCGGTGCCGATGGCACGGCGCAGGTTGCTAATGGAGCTCGAGGTCGCCCCGGCCTGCATCATGATCTGGCCGGCGGCCAGGCTGGCGCCGGGGGGAGCCGGGTCGGGCCATACCTTGTACTTATAGATCAGGTCCTGCAGGAGCTGCAGCGCCTCGACGGCCGGCGGCTGGTCGAGCAGGCAGACCAGCTTCTGCTCATCGATGATCTCGCCACCGTTACTCCATACCCACACGCCCCAGCGCCGGATATCCCGGCCGGCAATCTGCACGCCCCAGCGTCCCTGCTGCGGATCATCCGAGGGCGGGGCAGTCAGGCGCCGCGCTGCCTCGAGGAAGCGATCCCATGTCCAGTCCGGCTGCCGGAAGTCGCCCGGCGGCAGCGGCAGGCCGGCACGCTTGAACTCGGTGACGTTGTAATACATCTGCTGGTTGGCAAAACCAAGCGGCAGACCCCACAGGCCGTTGCGCCAGCGATACTGGTCGATCCCCTTCTGGGGGAAATCTTCCAGATCGAATCGGTCGCGCCGGACGAGCGGCTGGAGGTCGAGCACCCAGCGGCGGGCCGCGAAGTCGACGACGTTGGACGGCTGCCACTGGAACACGTCGGGCGGCGTGCCGGCCGCCATCATGGCGGCGAACTTCTCCTGGTACGGCTTGTCGGGTGGGGTACGCCCGTCTTCTACAGTGATCTGGGGAAATCTGGTAGTGAAGGACTGGATGAGCTGAGTGTTCGCCTCCTGAGCGGCGACGTTGTTCGCCCAGTTCAGCCAGAACAGGTGCGCCGGCTGCGCCAGCAGTGCCTGGACATTCGGGCGGCCGGCGGGTGCGGCGCCGCGGCCGGGCAGCGTGCAGGCGGCGACCACCGGCATGGTCGCACCGGCTTGCACAGCCCCCCGGAGCAGCCGCTGCCCTACCGCGCGGCGCGTCTGCCCGTCCCCGGCGGCTCTTTTAGCCTGCCACCCGGCTCGCTCGTTGCCGCTAGGCCCCGGCAGCACGGCCTGGAGGCTGCCACGCGCGCCACTCCAGGCGGCTGCGCCCGCCGCGCCCACTGCGCCCGCCGCGCCCACTGTGCCCGCCGCGACTGCGGCACGCCCACCACCGGCCATCTGCGTGCGCTCGTCCATCTGACAGCTCCTCCCCCGGCGAACGCCCACCTCCATGATAGCTCAAGTGGCATGGTGAGTCAATAGGTTAGTTATACAAACTATTTGACAAGCTCCGATGGGCCGCCTTGTGCTCGCTTGGCTCATTGGCCCGCCGGAGCGCCCGCGCTCAAGCCCGATGCCGTGCACCAACCCACTTGCAACGGCCAGCCGAACTATTCCAGGCTCCTTGACGGGCGCGCGGCGGTGCTCTATAGTGGGCGTGATGGATCATCATTAGTTTTCCGGCGAAGAGTGAAGAAGGATCATCATGGCCGTTCCGATCGCGCCGCTGGCTGAGAGCGAGCTGCCGTTCGCGCATCGTGCCCGGCTCTGGATCGATGAGCTGCGCCCCTCGGAGCGGCGCGTGGCACAGCACCTGCTTGCCCTGGACCCGGCGGCGCCGGAAGCAACGGCGGCCGCGATCGCCGCCGCGTTGGGTGTGAGCCAGGCGACCGTGGTCAACACGGTGCAGCACCTCGGCTACGCTGGCTTTGCCGACTTCCGCCGCCGGCGTATCGCCGAGCGGGCGGTCGAGCAGGCCCGCCAGCAGGCTGCGCCGGCCGGCCCGTCTGGCCAGGAGGAGGCCGATCCCCTGGTTGCCCTTGGGCGTCGCGTCTTCGAGGAGGATGCCGGCGCCATCGCGCTCACCGGCCGGCTGCTGGACACGGTTGCCTTTCGCCGCGCCGTTGAGCTCCTCGATGCGGCGCCGGAGGTGCTCTGCGTTGGTGCCGGCTGGTCGGGCGTGCTCGCTCGGCTGGCCGCTGGCACCTTCACCAAGTACGGCATTCGCGCCACCGGCGAGGAGCTTGGCATCGAGCAGCTCGCGCTCGTCGAGGTGGCGGGGCCGCGCACGCTCGTGCTCGCGCTTTCGCACCGCGGCCGGGATCCTAGCCTCCTGGCAGTGGTGGAGCGCGCGCGCCAGCGCAGCCTCACCGTCGTTGCGCTCACCCACCGCGCCACGTCGCCGCTGGCCCGCGCGGCCTCGCTGGCGCTGGTGTGCGCCGCCCCTTCGCTTCCGGATGAGCGCCATCCTAACCAGACCAGCGGCCCGGCCACCTATCTCACCCTGGTGCGCGCGCTGGCCGAGGCCGTGGCCTGGCGGCGCGTGCACCAGGCGACCCCGGCCGGAACGTGAAGCACAACGTGAGGCATGTGGAGGCATGTGGAGGCGTGTGGAGGCGCATGGAGGCATGTGGAGGCGCATGGAGGCATGTGGAGGCGTGTGGGCTGATAAGTCAGGCACAGACGCGCCCCTCGGAGCGCACCGGCTCCTAAGGGCGCCAGATAGACCAGCCCAGCGGTAGCAGACAGGAGAGGCAGACAGGAGAGTCGGAAGCAAGAGTAGGAAGAGCAGGAGGAGACCCGCAGGCAAGGGAAAAGCGGTAGCAGCAGGCAGGGGGAACCAGCGAGCTGGCCGGCTGTTGGGCAGGGCCGGCCTCAGATGTGGCATCGGCACGTGTCAGTCTGTGCACCTGGGAGGGCAGGACCTATGGAGACCGCAACCATCGGACGAGCACCACAGTCCGCGCCGCTGCGCGCCGGACGCCTCACCCGCCGGGCGATTGTTGCCGGCGGGCTCGGCGGGCTCGGCGGGCTTGCCATCGTGGCCTGCGGCAGCCCGCAGCCCGCGCCGCCGCCGGCCGCCATTGCCCCGGCCACCATCGTCTTCTGGCCGAACTATCCCGGCGATTCGGAGATGGCACCCAAGCGGGCCGCCGACTTCGAGCAGGAGCACCCGGGGCTCAAGGTGCGGATCGAGACACCGGAAGGCGACTTCAACCAGAACGTGCTGACCAACGCCGCGGCCGGCACGCTGGGCGACGTAATGCTGCAATCGACCTCCGCTGGCCAGCCGCAGATGCTCTTCCTCAAGAAGATCGTGGAGGGCATCGATCCCTACATCCAGCGCGACCGGCTCGACCTCAGGCAATGGTTCCCGCACATCATCGAGGCCGCCCGCCTGAACGGCAAGCAGTTTGCGCTCCCGTTCGACGGCAAGATGGCCCGCGTGGCGGTGTGGATCAACAAGACGATGTTCGAGAAGGCCGGCCTCAAGCTGCCCGACCTGACCTGGACAGTCGATCAGTACATGGATGCGGCCATCAAGCTCACCAAAGGCGAGGGCGCTGACAAAGAATGGGGCATGGCCACGAACTTCAAGAAGGACTATTCCTATGTCCATGCCTACCTGCGGCGCTGGGGCGCCGACGTCTTCGACAACGCTTCGGGCAAGAAGGCCACCATGGATACCGCCGAGGCGCGCGCTGCCTGGCAATGGGCCTACGACATGTATCACACCAAGCGCGTGGCAGACCCTTCGGTTAGTGACGAGACCAAGATGTTCTTCGCCGGCAAGGGGGCCATCATGCTGCACCGTGACTTCAATCAGAAGCCCAACGCGCTCGCTGCCTCCAAGGCGCAGGGCTTCGAGCTCTGGACCAGCGTGGGGCCGAAGGGCCCGACCGGCCGGCGGGGCGGGTTCTGGGACTTCCGCGCCGCGTGGATGTGGAGCCAGTCGAAGGTCAAGCCGGCGGCGTGGGAGCTGGTCAAATTCATGTGCAACAAGGAATCCGGCCTGGCCCACGCGCTGCAGTCGGCCCCCGGCACCTCCACCACGCCCGGCGCGCGGCCAGATATCTTTGCCGACCCGCGCTTCCTCAACCACCCCATCTATCCGCGCCAGATCCAGGAGATGGAGGCAGAGTCGATGAAGTCGGATGAGCGCGAGGCCTTCCCGGCCAACTTCCGCGTCGATGAGCTCAGCCAGGTGCTCAATCCCTACGTCGACAAGATCGTCCGCAACGAGGCGCAGCCGACGCCCTCCTTCATGCGCGAGATCAACGAGGCGGTGCAGCGCGTGCTCGATCTCCCACTACTGACGTAGGGCCGGCACGATTGCTGCCCTTCCGATCGACGACCACCGGAGTGCTCCGTCCGGCCGGCGGCAGACACCGGAGCGGCGCCATGGCCGGCCTGATTGCTCCTGATTATTCTGAGCGAGGGATGAGGGGAGATGGAGGCACCGCCACCGCCGTCCCGTGCAGGCGTGCTCGTCGACTACCATACGCACCCGGCGCGCGTCCCGGAAGGGCTGCCGGCCGGCGAGCACGCCGCCCACTTTCTGGCTTCGATGGCCGCGTACGCCGCCCGAGCGGCGGCGCTGGGCCTGGCCGAGCTGGGCTTCTCTGAGCACATCTATCGCCTGACGATTGCGCCAGACGTGGTGCCGTGGAAAGACGGCAGCACGCCGCGCGGGGAGATTGCTGCCTACGTCCGCGCGGCGCTCGAGCTGGCCGAGGCGCAGGAGCGGAAGCGGGCCAGGGGAGAGGCGGCTCCGGTAATCCGCCTGGCGATGGAGGTCGATGTCGTGCCCTCGACAGCGCAGCTGCTGGAGGCGGCGCTGGCTCGCTTCCCGTTCGACTATATCCTTGGTGCCGTGCACGTCGTGCCGGATCTGCCAGAGGGTGCCGGGCCCGAGGAGACCTACGTTGCCTACTATGCCACCCTGCAGTGGGCGGCACGCTCCGGCCTCTTTCAGAGCATCGCCCACCCCGACCGCATTCATCGCCGGCTGGCGCCGGTGGCCCCGGACTTCCTGGAGGATCTGATGGCCGAGACGGCGCGCGTCCTCGCCGCCTCGGGCACCAGCATCGAGCTCAGCGGGAGCGGCATTCGCGGCGGCTTCGCCGGCATCGATCCCCACCAGACGTTCGTCCGGCTCTGCCACCACCATGGAGTGACGGTTACCCTAGGCTCCGACGCGCACCGACTCGAGGTGGTGGGCGAGGGGCTACCCGCCGCCGGTGACCTCCTCCGTCGGGCTGGCTACCGCGAGCTTGCCACCTACGTGCGCGGGCGGCGCCTCTTGCACCCGCTCCCGGCGCCGGACGCCGCGCGCACCGGCAAGACCGCCTGACCCGGTGCCGACACTCTCAGGGCAGGTACCGTACACTTCTCTGCGGGTCGTGGAGTGCAAGCGCTACGCTTCGAGCGGGTTAGCAAGCGCTACCCAAAGGGGGCGCTGGCGCTGGATGACGTAACGCTGGCGGTCGCTGCCGGCGCGCGCGCGTGCCTGCTGGGACCGAATGGGGCCGGCAAGAGCACCGCCATCCGATTGCTCGAAGGCGCGCTGCGGCCGACCGCCGGCCGCGTGTGGCTGCTTGGCGCCGAGGTGAATGGACCCGGCTACCCGGCCGTGCGCCGGCGCACCGGCATCGTGCCCCAGGGGCCCGGCATGTATACCGACCTGACGGCGGCCGAATACCTCCAGCTGGCGCGGCGCCTCTACGGCCGGGGCGACGTGGCGCGTCTCATGGACGTTTTTGGCCTGGAGCCGTACCGCCACACGATGCTGGCGCAGCTCTCGGGCGGCTACCAGCGGCGGGTCGTGCTCGCGGCGGCGCTCCTGGGCGAGCCCGATCTGCTCCTGCTCGACGAGCCGACGGTCGACCTGGACCCGGTGGCGATGCACGAGGTGCACGTGCTCCTCCGGCAGGCCATGGAGGGACGCACCACCTTGCTGTGCACCCACAACCTGGCCGAGGCGGAGGCACTCTGCGACGAGGTCATCATCCTGCGCCAAGGCAAGGTACTGGTGCACGCACCGCTAGCCGAGCTCCGCCGGCAGGCGCAGGCACAGGTACGCCTGGCTGCCCGGCAGGGAGCGGGAGCGCTGCTGGCGGCGCTCCAGGAGCAAGGGCTCGCCGCGCGCCGGGACGAAGCGGACGGCACGGTGCTGGTGACGCTCGACGACCCGCCGATCCAGGCGCCAGACCTGCTGCGCCGCCTGCTGGCAGCCGGGCTGGACGTCTATCGCTGCGAGCCGGTTCAGGCCACCCTGCAGGACCTCTTCTTGGAGCTGGTGCGCAGCAAGCGATGAGCGATCCTCAGGCGGCCCGGGAGGGCCAGGTGAGCCGGATGGTCCAGGTGCGGGCACTGCTTGGCAAGGAGCTACGCCAGCTGCGGCGGAGCAAGGGCGCACTGCTCTCGGCCACCGTGCTGCCGTTCCTGGTGCTGGTACTGATTCCGCTCGGGCAGGTCCTTGGCGTGCGCGGCGCGGCTGACGGCCCACGCCTGCCGCTCGGCTCGGCGCTCCCGCCGGGTCTCGCCGGCCTGATCCAGGATCCGGCCCAGCTCATCGTCCAGGTGATGCTGCCGCTGTACATCACTATCGGTGGGCTGATCGTCCCTTCCGTCTCGGCCACCCACACGGTGATCACAGAGCGGGAGAAGCGGTCGCTGGAGCTCCTCATGGCTCTTCCCGTGAGCCTGCAAGACATTCTGCTGGCCAAGCTGCTGGGCACCCTGGTTCTCGCGCTGGTGGTCGTGGTGCCGCTGTTCGTGGTGGATGCCGTAGTGCTGCTCACGGTCGGAGCCGTTTCGCCCGGCTATCTGGCGCTGCTCTTCATCGTGCTGCTCGCGGCACTGGCCTGCTCGATTGGGGTGGCGCTGCTGCTAGCCTTGCTCGCTCGCGACTTCCGCACCGCGAACAATCTGAACGGCGCCCTGATCGGCCCGCTCATCCTGCTGGCGCTGGCCATCCTGTTTGGCGTGCCCGGCCTGCAGCGGCTGGTCGTGCTGGTGGCGGTGCTCCTGGCAGCCGGCGCCGGTGCCTTCCTGGTGGGAGCGCGCTGGCTCACCTTCGAGCGCTACCTGGCCTAGAGCGCCGGACACGTCCTGCCGGCGCCAGACGAAAGACGAAGGACGATGGGACGATGGACGGATGCTGCTTCAGGCGACATCAGGCGATATCGTGGGGAAGGCGAGGCAGCATCACCGGTCGGTCACTCCCTCCGCTGCGAGA
>Ga0070741_10009542_pt1 | contig 18769 bp, 15 predicted proteins | sample Coa_R1_4_FD_66440 | JGI IMG/M metagenome (GOLD analysis project Ga0070741, IMG submission 66440) | Surface soil microbial communities from Centralia Pennsylvania, which are recovering from an underground coalmine fire - Coalmine... | ecosystem: Environmental > Terrestrial > Soil > Unclassified ...
ATGAAGATCGCGATCGGGTCGGATCACGCGGGGTTCCGGTATAAGGGCATTCTCATCGGGCTGCTTCGCGAGGCTATGCATACGGTGGATGACTTCGGCACGAACTCCGAGGAGTCGGTCGACTATCCTCTGTTCATTCGGCCGGTCGCGGAGGCCGTGGCCGCGGGAGAATATGATCGCGGCATCGTGCTCGGAGGATCCGGGAACGGTGAGGCTATCGTCGCGAATCGCGTGCGCGGCATACGCTGTACAATCTGTTGGAATGTGGATGCGGCTCGCTTCGCCCGCGCACACAACGACTCCAACGTTCTCTCTATTGGACAGAGACTAACCGCTGAGAGCGACCTGCCGGCGATATTGACGACTTGGCTGACCACGCCGTTCGAGGGCGGACGTCACCTACGTCGCATCGAGGAGATCGATAGTCTCGCGAACGATTCGGCGAAAGACGTGAGCGGCCGGTAAGTCCGTCGCCAGGCGCGTGCCCTGGCCCATGAACAACGACATGAGATCCGGATTCCCCGCGCGAGCGGCCGCCGCGCGGATTTCGCGTGTCAGCGCGTTGTGCAGCGGATACGGTGGCAGCTCGGCTTCGTGCGACTCGAGCTCGCGCGCGAATCGGTTGATCACGCCGCGGGCCGCGCGGCCCGAGTAGACGCGCGTGACGCCCGTGCTTTCTTCGGTCGCCGTGAGTACGGCGGCCTTGTGTGGGGCCGGCGCTCCGCTTTCCGGCGTCGCCAGGAACGCCGTACCGAGTTGCGTACCTACCGCACCCAACATGTGAGCGGCGGCTACGCCTCGGCCGTCCATTATGCCGCCGGACGCGATGACTGGCACGGTCAGCGCATCGACGATCATCGGGACCAGGGCCATCGTGCCAATGAGCGATCGCGCTACCGGCGCTAAGAATGTCGCTCGGTGTGCGCCGGCTTCCGCGCCTTGAGCGACGACGAAATCCGCGCCGCCATCCTCTATCGCTTTTGCTTCGGCGACGGTTGATGCCGTGCCGATGACTACCGTGCCGATGTATTGAAATGCCGCGACCCATCGCGCGCTGATCACACCGAATGTGACGCTGACCACCGGCACCTTTTCTTCCAGCAACACCGCCGCCTGGGCATCAAAATCCATGAGCGGGAGCTCGGCTGGAAGAGCAACGCCTAGTTCTTCCGCTAGCGGAGCGAGAAGTTCCCGGGCCCGCGTGAGTGATTGAGCAACATGCTCTGCATCTGGTGCGGGATCCGGCACGAACAGGTTGACGCCGAACGGATGATCGGTCAGCGCGCGAATCGATTTGATCGCGGAGCGAATGGCATCCGGCGCCAGATAGCCCGCGCCGAGCATGCCCAGGCCGCCCTCGTTCGACACGGCCGCGACCAGTTCCGGTGTCGATGGCCCACCGGCCATCGGCGCCAGGATAATGGGATACCGCACGCCGACGCGTGCGGTCAGCGCCGTGTCAGGCCAGCTCGGACGTGTCACGGTTGGGCGCCGGCCAGCGCGGGAACGTGCCGAGCAACCGCGCGAATGTCGACACGCGACGGATCTCGCTGACCGCCTCGGCGGCGCGGTTATCGCGGCCCACGTGGTCGAACTCAATGAAGAACTGATACCGCCACGGGTCGCGCGTCGGCCGCGACGTCAGATGGCTCACGTTGAATCCCGCGGCCGCGAGCGGGGCAATGACAGACAGGAGCGCGCCGGCGTTGTCCGACACCGCGAACAGCACGGCCGTGCGGGCCGGAACGCCGCTGGACGGTGACTCCGGCTCGGTCGAGACCGCGAGAAAGCGCATCATCGTATCCGGCCGATCCTCGAGGTGTTCCTTGAGCACCTCGAGCCCGAAACGCTCCGCCGCCAGCGGCGGCGCCGCGGCTCCGACCGAGAGATCCCCGCGCTCAACCACCGCCCGCGCGGCGCCGGCGGTGTCCCACGCGGCCTCGGCGCTGATATGACGATGGGCGTCAAAGAAGTACGCGCACTGCGCCAGCATGATCGGATGGCTCTGCACCGCCCTGAGCCGAGCGATCGACGCGCCCGGCAGCCCGAGCAGGCTCAGATGAATCGGCACGATCGTCTCGGCCACCACCGACAACCCGTCGTGCAGCGCCAGAAGATCGTAGGCCACGTCGACTCCGCCCACGAGCGTGCTCTCGATCGGCACGATCCCATAGTCGACATCCCCGCCCTCGGCGGCGTCCATGACGTCATCGAACGTGCGCATGGGAACCGGTCGCGCCATACCGCGCCACAACTGCACGACGGCTTGCTCGCTGAACGAACCAGCCTCGCCCTGGAACGCCACCCGCACGTCGGTGGCGACGCGCAGCGGTGAGGGTGCGGTTTTGGGCTCCGGCATCAAGACCGGGAACGACCCTGTCATAGGTCGTTAATCTATAACGTATTACGCGTCCAGCGCTCGGCGGACCGCCGTGAGCAATTGCTCGGCCGTGAACGGCTTCTGCAGGAGGTTGGCCGAGGGGTCGAGACCGCCCCGTCGGACGACTTCGTCGCCCACATAGCCTGTCGCGTACAGCACCCGAATGGCGGGACGGGTCGCGCGCAACCGCTCGACCAGCGCCCGGCCCCCGAGCGACGGCATCACCACATCGGTGACCAGGAGTTGAATCGGCTTGTCGGTGGCAGACGCGATGCCCAGCGCCTCTTCACCGTTCGACGCGAGCAGCACCGCGTATCCATTCCCGGTGAGCAGGGTGCACATGAGCTCCCGCACGGCCGGATCGTCTTCGGCCACGAGCAGCGTCTCCGTCCCGCGCTGTGGCGGCACCCCCGTTTCGGCGGCGTCGATCGCGACACGGCCATCCGATACCGCCGGGAAGAGGATATGGAACGCGGTGCCCGCCCCCGGCGTGCTCTCGACCCACACCTGACCGCCGCCCTGCTGGACGATGCCGTGGACCGTCGCCAACCCGAGTCCCGTCCCGCGACCAGGCTCCTTCGTCGTAAAGAACGGCTCGAAGACGCGCGCTTGCGTGGCGGCATCCATGCCCACGCCGGTATCGCGAACGACCAGTCCGACAAACGTCTCGCGCATGATCCGCGTCTCGATGCGCAGCACACCTCCGGTCGGCATCGCGTCACGCGCGTTGACCGCGAGATTGAGCAGCACCTGCTCGATCTGCCCCGGATCGATGCGCACCGGCGCGATCGAGTGGTCGAGCGAGAGCACGATCTCGATGTCCTCGCCGATGAGGCGCTTGAGCATCGGCTCGACTTCGGTGATCACCGCGTTGATATCCAGCACCTTTGGCTGGACCAATTGCTTGCGGCTGAACGCGAGCAACTGTCGCGTCAGCGTCGCCGCGCGCCGGGCGGCCGCGGAGATTTCCTTGAGCTCTCCCGACTTGTCGCCCGACACCTCGATCAAGAGCCCGCTGTACGCGGTGATCACCGTCAGCAGGTTATTGAAGTCGTGGGCAATGCCACCGGCCAGCTGCCCGACGGCCTCCATCTTCGACGCCTGCCGCAACTGTTCTTCGATCTGCAAGCGACCCGTGACATCGCGCACCATGACCGTCGCGATCTGCTCGGTACCCACCTCGACGCGCGAGACCGACACCTCGGCGGTGAACTCACTGCCGTCGCTTCGGTGCACATTGAGCCGGCCGGATGACGCCGGGAGAAATCGAATGAAGCGATGAATCGGCGTGCCAGTCGCTTCCGCGGCGGTCACGCGCAACATGGCCTCGGCCGCTTGGTTGAACACGACGATGCAGCCGTCGCTGTCGATGCCGATGATCGCGTCCATGGCCGAGGCGATGATCCCCTCGAGCCGCGCCTCATGTCGACGGCGGTCGCGAATATCGCGAGCGACCATTGCGACCGCGGTGCGAGGGCCGCCGGCGGCCTCACGGACGGCGAACGCGTGCGCCTCGGTTTCGATCGGCTCGCCCGTGGTCCAGTGGCGCAGCGTCAGCTCACCGGTCCACCGGTCGGCGCCGGCGAGCGCCGACACAAAACCCTCGTCGGCGATGAGATCGCACAACGGGCGATGGAGGATCGGGCCCACATCGGTGAGGCCAATGATCGCCAGGCCGGCGGGGTTCACGTGCGTAATGCGCATCGTGTCGTCGGCCAGGGCGACGAAATCCGCGCTCGCCTCGACAGTGGCGGCCAGCAGATTTTGCCGCTCGGTCGCGGCACGACGCAGGGTGACGTCTTCCACCGTGCCGACGAAGCCCGTCGGCGCCGAGCTCGCGAGTCGCAGACGGTGGACCTGGCCGCGGACCCAGCGGACCTCACCCGTGGAGCGCGAAAAGCGATAGATGTGGTCGAGCAGCCGCCGATCGCCCTTTCGAAAGACGGCCCACTCCGCGCCGACGCTCCCGGCGTCCTCAGGATGGACCCACTGCACCCATTCGCGCCCGGTGAGCTCGGCATCGGAGCGGCCCAGCACCTCGCGCAGAAATGGATTCACGTAGACGATATGGCCGCGTGGATCCGCGAGGAACACCCCGACCGGCGCGGACTCGGTGACCAGTCGGAACCGGGCTTCGCTCTCGCGCCTCGATTCGTCGGCGCGGACTCGGGTCGTCACATCCCGGGTCTGGACCGCGATGCCAGTCTCCAGCGGCGCCACGGTGACGTCATAAATGCGGCCCGAGGGCGTGCGAAGGCCCTCCACGACTTCCGGGCCGTTCTGCTGCGCGACGCGCGCCAGCACCGCGCCGAGTGGCGCGGGGTAGAATTCGCTGACCGGCCTCCCGATCAAAGACTCGGGTTTACGCCCAAGGGCTTCGGCGGCGGCCCGGTTGGCATAGACGAAGCGACCGGCATGATCCACGATCATGATTCCGTCGCTCGTCGCGTCGAGCAATGGCGCGAGAGATTCGTTCGTCTGATCCACAGGTTACTACACAGATGACTCCAACGGGGCCCAGGTTACATCGCTGGTGCTTTTAAGTATTGGTCGAACCAGCGCAGCGTGCGATCCTGGAGATCGCGCTGGTGTACCGGGTTCCGAATACCGTGCCCTTCATCTGGGTAGACTACGAGTTGTGTTGCGACACCGTTGCGTTCCAGTCCACGCCAGAACTCGAACGACTGGGGCGCCGGGCATTCGACATCTCGCTCGCCCACGACGACGAGCGTGGGCGTATGCGCCTGCCGGATGTAATTCATCGGTGAGCTCTTGGCATAGACGGCCGGATCGTCGTACACGGTCGCCCCGAAGTAGGGCAGCATCCACTCATCGATGCCGTTCTCACCAGTGTAACTCAACCAGTTGGAAATGCCAGCGCCCGCGACCGCGGCCTTGAAGCGGTTCGTCTGCGTGATCCCCCACATGGTCATGTACCCGCCGTAGCTCCAGCCGGTGAGTCCCATGCGGGTGCTATCGACGGGGAACCGGCGCAGCACCGTGTCGACGCCGGCCATGACATCGCGCAAGTCGCCATACCCGAAATCCTTCACGTTCGCCCGCGTGAACGCCTCGCCCTGGCCATAGCTGCCGCGCGGATTCGGCATGAACACGAAGTAGCCATCACGCGAGAACACCGCGGGCGTCGACTGCTCGGCCATCCAACGGGCTCCGACCGCGGCCGCGGGGCCACCATGCACTTGCACGATCATGGGATAGCGAGTCCCCGGTTTGAAATCCGCCGGATAGACCAGCCAGCCCTGAACCGTGAACGCGTCGCTCTTCCACTCAACGCTCTCGGAACGGCCGTACGCGGGGGTCACACCGGCGTTCGCGTGGGTCAGCTGCTCCAGGTGCGTCGGGGACCCGGCCCAGACCTCGGGCGGTTCGCTCAACGACTCGCGTGTGGCGGCGACCGTCTGGCCATCGCGCGAGACGGACACGGACGGGACGAAGGCGCCGCCAGTGACGTGGCCCTTGATGTTGGCCAACACGCGCGACTCGCCGCTCTTCGTGTCGAGTGACACGATGTCCGATGCGCCGCTCGCCCAGGCCGAAACGATGAGCTGATGCGGCGATGAGGACCATGCCAGATCTGACGGGGAGATCGTCGCCGACGACGTCAGGTCGCGCGGGGTCCCGCCGGTCGCGGCGACGACCCACACGTCGCCGCCGGTCGACCCCTGGTCGCTCATAATTCCGCCGATATAGGCGATCTCGGAGCCATCCGCCGACCAGCGCGGAACGGCGATCTGCGTCGTGGGACGGGCAATCTCAGTCGGCGTGCCGGAGTCGGCGGGCACGGCGTAGAGGCGCGCGGTCCACCAGTTGTTATTGCCCGAACCGTTCGCGGCGCTGATCACGAGCCGATGCGAGTCGGGCGACCAGTCGTACTCGTAGACGTAGAGATCGGCCGGCGTGACGACCCGTAAGTGACCGCCGGCGAGATCGATCACGGCAAGGTGCTGGCGATCGACGAGGTCGCCGATCACGCCCGTGTCGCGCGGCGCGGCCTGCGTCGGGCCAAAGGCGATCTCCTCGGGCCTCGAGTATAGAACCGCAATGCTCTTCCCGTCCGGCGAAAAACGCGCGTCATGGATAGCGCCGGGAATGGTCGCGACGACTCGCGACTGGCCGTCGGCGACGTTCGCCAGGGTCAGCGCACCGTTCTGACCGAGAAACGCCAGCGCGCGGCTATCCGGCGACCATGCGATGCCGTTCGCCTGGCCAAACGTATGGAGGGCCGTGTTCGGTCGACGACGGTCGACGATCACAACGCCCGGCGCGCCGGTGCCCGTTGAGTCGGTTGGACTCGGACCAACCCAGGCGACGAGATGCCCGTCAGGGGAGATCGACACGTCGGAAAACCGCCGGGCATTGTGCGACGGCGGGACCAGCACGACCAGCGCGGAAAGCAGCGGGAGGAGAGGCATATAGGGACAATCTATCCACAGATCTGCGTTCGCGATAACCGTGGAGACCGGTAACGACTATCTTAATGGCGGTCCAACCCGTCACATATGGCGGGAACGTTATCGGTGTTAGGGGGTTCTTGAGAGCCGTGCCACATCGTCCACGATCGATTTATCTCATCGCGATCGTTTTTGCTGGCGCTCTCGCCACACTCACCGTGTGTGGCCCCGCGCGATCATCGGTCGTGGCGCAGAAGGCATGGGTCAATGCCGCGCCGGTCGGTGACACGGCCGTGGTCTCGATGACGCTCACGAATAACGACCCGCATCCGGTCAACATCGTCGACGTGCTGTCATCCTCCGCGCGCAGCGTCGCGATCTTCCAGCACGTTCGTGTGGGCGATACGATCCGGACCGACCTGATTCACCAGCTGGCGATTCCCGCCGGCGGAAGCAGCACGTTCGCGCCGCCCGGGCCGCATGTCATGCTCGCGGGTCTGCAGCGCGAGCTGCACGAGGGCGATCACGTGCGGGTCACCGTGATCCTCGCCGACGGCCAGCCGATCGATGTCGACGCCGTCGTGCGCCGGGATGCGCAGGTTATGGCGACGCAGCCGGCGGCTCAGCCGTTAGCGACTCGCTAACCCGCCGGCGGTCTCGCCGCCGTCGATCACGTAGGCCTGCCCCGTAATAAACGCCGCCTCGTCCGACGCGAGGAACGCGAACAGCGCCGCGACCTCGGCCGGACGCCCTTGCCGCCGCATCGGAATCTTCGCCTCGAGCTCGCGCATCATCTCCGGCGTGTACTCGGCCTCCTGCATCGGCGTCAGAATGTAGCCGGGGCAAACAACATTCACTCGAACCGTTGGCGCGAGCTCCAGCGCCATCGTTTTCGTGAGCTCGATCAGCGCGGCTTTCGACGCGTTATAGTGGGCGTATCCGCGGTATCCGACGAGGCCGTTCGTCGACCCCATGTTCAGGATCACGCCGCTCCCCTGAGCCCGCATGCGTCGCGCGGCATGCTGAGCAACAATGACGGCGCCCGTCAGATTTACATCGAGCACCTGCCGCCATTCATCGAGCGGCATGTCCACCAGCTCGTTGCGCACACTGATGCCGGCATTGTTGATCAAGACATCTATGCCACCAGCCTCGGCGTCCATGCGCTCGAACGCCCGCGCCACCGCCGCACTGTCAGCCACATCGGCCACGATCGACCGCGACGCGTTGGCGTCCGCCGTCCGGCCGAGGATCCATACTGCTGCTCCTTCCTCCACGAACCGCTCCGCCGTCGCCGCACCAATGCCGCTCGTCCCGCCGGTGACGAGGACACGCTTGCCGGCTAACCCGCGCATGAATGCACGAGCACCGCGACCACGGAGCCGATAGTGACCGTTCCCAGAATCCCGCGAGCGATGCGCGTCATCCGCGTGGTTTCGGCGTACGGGTCACCGTCATCGGGCGGTTCCGGCGGCACCGACGAAGCTCCGAGTGCCGTCCGCGGCGGCACACTCGGCGGCTCGAGCGCGCCCTGAGGCGCGGTCGCCGGTGCGGCAATCGTGACATCCGGGTCAGACTGCGGAAGCGCGTGAGTTTGGACCGCGACGAGCAGCGATAACGCGAGAAAGATCATGGGGTCTCGCAGAGAATGGTGCGCAGCGTGTTGTACCCGATGTTGCCACCGCACAGCACAATGCCGACCTTGCGGCCCGCGTACTGGGCCGCCGTTTTGCGATAGGCTGCTACTGCTACACCGGCAGCCCCCTCGACGATCATCTGGTGCTCAGCCACCATGAACCGGATCGCATCAGCGATCTCGGCTTCGCTGACGAGGACACAATCGTCGATGAGCGAACGGCAGAGATCGAGCGTGATCGCGCCCGGCTCGACACTGCCGGCGGTCGCGTCGGAGAGTGTCGGCTGCTCAGGAGGCGTGACGATTTCGCCCGCGCGCATGCTCTCATACATGGCGACGGAGTTCTCGGGCCAGCAGCCGACAATGCGTGAGGGCATGGCGGTGGCGATGCCGGAAATGAGGCCGCCGCCACCGACCGCGACGAAGACGGCGTCGAGGTCGGGACACTGCTTCGCGAATTCGAGGCCGAGCGTGCCCTGACCCGCGATGACGGATTCGTCGTTATACGGCGAGATATACGGACGGCCCTCACGATCGGCGACCGAGCGTGCGAACAGTTCTGTCGCGCCCCCCTCCTCCCCGTAGAACTGGACATCGATGCCCGGAAAACGACGGAGAGCCTGAACTTTCATGGCCGGCGCGCTGTGCGGCAGATAGACCGTGCCGCGCGCGCCGACGGCGGTGAGCGCGGTCGCGACGCCGCGACCGTGGTTGCCGGTCGACGCGGTGACGACGCCGCGCGCCAGGGCATCGGGCGGGAGCGACAGGATACTGTTCAAGGCGCCGCGTATCTTGAAGGAACCCGAGCGTTGCCACTGCTCGCATTTGAGCCACACGGACTCGCCGAGCGCGTAGCTTTGCTCGACCGGCGTCTCGCGCAGGTAGGGCCGGATGCGAGCGGCCGCGGCTTCGATCGACTCAAGCGATACTGTCATGCGTATTCGAATTCACAATCGGGTCGATGGCTTGGCCGTGCTCCGGTGTGAGCGTGCCGATGGATCGGCCACGTGGCAGCGGCATCCCGCCAAAAATAGCCGCTTCTTTCCGCCGCACGATCTCACCCACTATGCGGTGGAGACCACGCTCGGCCTCCGACAGGCCTTTTACGGCCTCGTGGCCGACGGATGGGATCTTTCGGATTTCGGGCATCCGTGGCCTCGCGGGCGGCTGCCGGCTGAGGCGAACATGGCCGAGTTTCTGGTGGCATGTGTGAGTCAAGATCTTACAACCGACGAGATCAATGCGCAGGGCGCCAATTTCTGTGGATCATCCTGGAGGGAGGTCACTGATGATCAACTCGCGCGAGTGCGAACTGTTGCCGCGGAGCTCATCGCGCAATGGTGGGCCTTACCCCCAGATGGTGAAATCGCGCTAGAGTTCACTCCGCACGCAGAGCGCTGATCGGCGTCTCGGCAAAAACATCACGCCCGCTGAGTAACCCGATCGCGATCGCGAGGAACGCGCAGATGAGCGCGATGCCGATAGCGGGGATAACGGCCGGCGTAAACGAGCTCTCGAACGCGAACTTCAAGAGAGCCCATGCGCCCGCGAACGAGAGCAGCACGCCGGTGAGCGCGCCGACGAGACCCAGTGCCGCATATTCGGCCAGCATGATCGCGCGAATCTGCGCGCGGCTCGCGCCGAGGGTCTTGAGGAGCACACCCTCGCGGACACGATCGCGTCGGCTGGTGGATGCTGAGCTAAAAAGAACGGGAATCGCCAGCGCCAACGCAAAGAGCGCCAAGAAGCGAATCGCCAGCGTCACTTTCGTCACAATGCGCCCGATGGTATCGCGTACGAGCGTCAGGTCGACCGAAGAGACGTTCGGATAGCGATCAACCACCGCGCGCTGCAATTCCGAGAGCGCGTTCGCACTCGGCACATTCGCGAGCACGACCACCTGGTGCGGCGCTCTCTCGAGTACGCCGTTCGGAAACACGGCGAAGAAATTCGGCTCGAATCGCGCCCAATCGACCTCGCGAAGGCTGGTCAATCGCGTCGGTATAGGCACCCCCTGCACATCCCAGGTGATGCGACTTCCGATCTTGACGCCCATCTCACGCGCGACATCGGCCTCGAGCGACACCTCGGCCGTATCGCCCGGGGGGTCCTTGGCGAACCACCGTCCCGCAACGATGTGCTCAGAGGCCACCAAGGTGTCGCGGTACGTCGACCGATACTCGCGACGGAGCGTCCACGCCGCACCGCGCTTCTCATGTTGGAGCTCGCCAACCGAGACACCGTTGATCGATGCGATGCGCATGGTGACGAGCGGCGCGGTCTCCACGACGCGACGGCCCACCAGGCTGTCCAGCCCGGGCGCTTGATCCGATTGAACGTCGAAGAACAACACGTTTCCGCGCGACGCATCGGTCGCGACGTTGAGCTCACGTAATACGTTCGATTGTACGAGATACAACGTGGCGATCAGAAACGCGCCGAACCCGAGCGACAACACGACGGCACGAGTTTGGTTCGCCGGCCGATACAGGTTGGCGACACCTTGGCGAATCACGTACGGCCAACCCGATCGCGTGACGCGACGGGCGACCCACGAGAGCGCCACCGCGCCGGCCCAAAGTGCGAGCAGGACGACGCCGATGCCGATCGCGATGCCGACGCCGAGTCGCGGTCGGGGCGCGCGGGCCACGGAGAGCGCGAGGACTGTCCCAGCGAGGATGAGCGCGGGGATGATAGCGCGACCTTCGCGCAGCTTCTCGTCGCCGAACTCGCGGCGCAGTGCGGCAAGGGGTGAGATCGAGCCGAGCGCGAGCAGCGGTCGGAGCGCGAACCACAGCGCGACCCACAGGCCGAGCGCGAGCCCGAATCCGATCGCGCCAGGCACGAGGTGCGGGTCGACGTCTACGGGCAGGAAGTCGCGAATCGCTAGCGGAAGGCCGAACTGGAGTCCGACACCGAGCAGCGCGCCCGCGGCCGCGCCGACTAGCCCCATCGCTGCCGCCTGGCCGACATAAATCAGCAGGATCTGTCGACTCGTCGCGCCCAGGCATCGGAGAATCGCGACGGTTTCAACTTTGCGTCGGACGAATGCGCGAACGCCGGATGCGACACCGATGCCACCGAGTAGGAGTGAGACTAACGCTACGACTCCTAGGAAATTGCGGAGTCGTTTGACTGCGTCGGTCAGCCCGGTATCGGTATCGGTCGCCGCTTGTATACGCACATGGAGCGTATCTAAACGGCCCCTGAGTTTCGTTTCGAAAGCAGGAGAAGCGGTGATACCGAGCACGGTCTTGTACTCGGCTCGGCTACCGAACGTCAAAAGTTGCGTGAGCGCCAGATCAGCCTCGGGGATGAACACCCGAGGACCAATTGCCGCAGCGATAGCCGCGTCGCCCGGTACGGTTCGCAGAGTGCCCGCGATAACGAAGCGGCCGTAGCCGAGCGCCAACGTGTCGCCCACGTGACCATCGAGCGCGACGAGAAGCGCGGGATCGACGACCGCTGATTCTTGTGAGCGCAGCGTGGCCCAAGCGCTCGACGGATCAGTCAGCACCGCTCCGTAGAGCGGAAAATTCGACGTGATGGCGCGGACCTGAACCAATCGCGTCTGACCCGTGCGCCGGTCGACCGCCATGGACGCAAAGCTCGTCACGCGAGCTTCGCGCGCGCCCTTATCGCGAAGGGAGTCGATGATCGCGTGGGCCGCGGGCGGCAGCGGGCCACGCGACGTCAGCGACAGGTCACCGCCCAGCAGCGAGCGCGATTGCTCGCGAACGGACTGGGTCACGTTCGCGGCAAAGGAATCAATCGCGACCAACGCCGCCACGCCGAACGCGATCGATCCCATGTACAGGAAAAGCCGGCGACGAGTCGTCCGGCTCTCCCGCCACGCGATGCGGACGAGACTCATGGCACGACGCGGCCGTCGGCCAGGCGAATCATCCGCTGCGCGCGACCCGCCAGGCCGAGATCGTGCGTCACCAGCACGATCGTCGAGCCCGATTCTCCGTTCAACGATTCGAGCAGCTCGACGATGCGGAGGCCGGTCGATGCGTCGAGGTTGCCGGTGGGCTCATCGGCGAACAGGATGCGCGGTTGGTTCGCGAATGCCCGCGCGATCGCCACGCGCTGTTGTTCGCCGCCCGAGAGCTGGGCCGGAAAATGCCCCACGCGATCGCCTAAGCCGACGCGGCCCAGCACGTCACGGGCGCGTTCGGCCGCCTGCGACTCACGCGCGCCACGGAGCTCGAGCGGCACGCTGACATTTTCCAACGCCGTCAACGTGGGAATCAGTTGGAAACTCTGGAAGACGAACCCGACTTTTTCGCCACGGAGCTTCGCGCGGCGATCTTCGTCCAGCGTGGCCAGGTCGTCGCCATCAAGGATCACGGATCCGCTCGACGGGGTATCGAGGCCCGCCAGCAGGCCGAGGAGCGTCGTCTTTCCGCTGCCGGACGGGCCGACGATGGAAACGAAGGTCCCCTGCGGGATCTCGAACGAAACGGCATCGAGGACCGTGAGGGTTTTCGTGCCACTCTGGTATTCTTTGGTTAATGAACGGGCGGCGAGCATGAGACGAACGGTCGCGTTTATGATGGTCCTGACGGCGTGTTCGCGAGAGCGATCACCGTCGGTCCAAACTACATCGGTGCGCAGCGACACGACGGCGCGACACACCATCTTGATGGTTGGCACGAGTCTCACCGCGGGACTGGGCCTCGATCCCGACGATGCATGGCCCGCACTCATCCAGGCGAAAATCGACTCGGCCGGCCTGGCGTATCATGTCGTGAACGCCGGGCTGTCCGGCGAGACGTCGGCTGGAGCGCTGCGTCGCATTGACTGGCTGCTGCGCGGCCCAGTCGATGTGTTTGTCCTGGAGACCGGCGCGAATGATGGCCTTCGGGGTCTGGATACGGATTCGCTGCGGGCGAATATCGAAGCCATCTTGGCGAAGGTGCACGCCGAGCGGCCTTCCGCTAAGCTGGCGTTGATTCAGATGGAGGCTCCGCCGAATCTCGGCCCGGCGTACACGCGGGAATTCCATGACGTGTACCCCGCCAGTGCGAAGGCCGAGGGAGCGACGTTGTTGCCGTTTCTGCTCGACAGTGTTGCCGGGCATCCAGCGCTGAATCAGGCCGACGGTATGCATCCGAACGTCGCCGGCGCGCGGATCGCCGCTCGGACGGAGTGGCGGGCGCTTCAGCCGCTCTTGCGCCTACCAATTCCGGCCGATTCCCGATAGTTTTGTGGGCTATGGCTTTCTCAGCAACTCAGATCCGGCGCGGCATGGTCCTCGTGTTCGAGGGCGATCCGGTGCGGGTGATCGAATTCCGACACCACACCCCGGGGAACTTGCGCGCCATGGTGCAGGCGAAGCTCAAGAACTTGAGGACGGGATCGACGTTCGAGCATCGATTCCGCGCGGCGGATTCCGTCGAGCGGGCGTCGATGGAGACGCACGATCTCGAGTTCATGTACCAGGGTGGCGATACGTACCACTTCATGAACACCGAGAACTACGATCAGCTCGAGATGGATGAGGAGTCGCTCGGCGATTCCGCGCAGTGGATGCAGCCGGGCATGCGGATTCAGGCCGAGTACTACAATGGGCGGCCGATCGGCATTCAGCTGCCCAACTCGTTGACGCTCGAGATCACGGAGACGGCGCCGGTCATGAAGAGCGCGACCAAGACGGCATCGACGAAGCCCGCCAAGCTCGAGAACGGCGTCACGATCAACGTGCCGGAGTTCGTGAAGACTGGGGAGAAGGTTCGGGTGAATCCTCAGACGGGGGAATACGTAGACAGGGCCTAGCGCTCCATGGTGGCTGTAGCTCAATTGGTTAGAGCACCGGACTGTGGCTCCGGGGGTTGTGGGTTCAATTCCCATCAGCCACCCTTTAGGCGCGTAGCTCAATTGGTAGAGCACTGGTCTCCAAAACCAGCGGCTGGGGGTTCAAGTCCCTCCGCGCCTGTGGGGCAAGAACAGAAACGGCGGTATCGTCTAGGGGACTAGGACGGAGCCCTCTCAAGGCTCAAACACGGGTTCGAATCCCGTTACCGCTATCAGCCCGGCCCCATGGTCTATCGGTTAGGACGTCACCCTTTCAAGGTGGAGAGACGGGTTCGACTCCCGTTGGGGCTATAAAGGAAGGGACTGTAGCTCAGCTGGTTAGAGTGCCGGTCTGTCACACCGGAGGTCGCGGGTTCGAGCCCCGTCAGTCCCGTAGTTCGTCAGTAGAGAAAAAGTTTTGCCCTGGTGGTGAAATTGGTAGACACGCCATCTTGAGGGGGTGGTGCCGCAAGGCGTCGCGGTTCGAGTCCGCGCCAGGGCATGCCGGCGTAGCTCAGTGGTAGAGCACTCGATTCGTAATCGAAAGGTCCTCGGTTCAATCCCGAGCGCCGGCTTTTCCGAACTATTGTGTACGCAACAAGTAGATGCGGGCGCCTGGCAAGGTCACCACGGCGCCCGTTGGCGTTAATACCCGGACGGAGAACGCCCCGGTCGGCGCCGGATTGACCATCTGCAGATAGAACCCGGTGTTCGCCTGCACATTGTCGGCGACCCCCGCCGCCCCCGCCGCGAACGGTGTCTGCGACAGTTGGAACGTACCGCTGATCGCGGTCCCGATATCCTGCCAGTTGTAACTCGTGAACGTGTAATGCGGCGCCACGCCCGCGACGCCAAACCCCGTCGCGTAGTTCGCCACGAGCCAGCCCTTGATCAGCGAGTCCAGCGGCGTCCCCGTCGCGCTCACGAGGTTGTAGATGCCAGTCGCCGGTCCGGCCGCGAGCGCGTGCGAGAGCGTCGCCGGCGACCCGTTCGCATACTGATCGAACGTATAGCGCAGCAAACTCCACGCGGCGCCGCGCGCGGCGGCCGATGTATCGGCGGTCGTATCCGCGCCGCCAACCGCCTGCGGTGCCGCCAGCCAATTCGAGTAGTAGCGCGAGACGTTCCCTTGGAAATACGTCGTGTACGCGTTGGCGCTCGACCCATTCGTCAAATCCGTGTACGCCAGTCGCTGCATGTCGGTATAGCCATCGGCGGCACGACCGACGAAATCCTCGGCCGCGTGCGCCAACCCCTCATCAAGCCACGGCTCCTCGAACGCGTCCGAGTTCGTGCGAATATGATTGCCGGCGTTGATGAGATGCTCGAGCACATGCGCGATCGCCCCAGCCGGCGCATTCGGCGCGAGATACAAAATCTCGGCCTGATTGCTCGCCTTGCAGGTGCTCGTGGGAAAGAGATCGCCGCGGAAGAAGAACCCGCCGACGATGGCGGCATCGCCGGTGGTCAGCGTCGAGACCTGCGACGTGTAGTAGAGAATCACTCGGCCATTCCCGTCGATGTCGGACGGGGAACCGAAGTGCACGATGTCGACCGGATAGACGGTCGCGTCGACATTCGCGGCGATCGTGGCGAAGTCCGACGATGTGAGACCGTCGCCCGACGCGGCATCGTCTTGTGCGACGATCGTGTGCGTACCAACGGCCATCACGTGGCCGTTGGTGACTACGGCGCTATCGCATCCGTTGATCGGCACGTTGTACGTGACCGCATCGCCAACCACCGCGTGCTCGACACCCTGAACGCTCGCTTCGCGAGCGGATTTTCTGGGGGCGGAGAACCGATGCGCGAGTGAGGGACGAATTCGAGAGTACCCGCCAAAGCCAAGTGGAGCACTGTCGCCGAGCGACTGCGTCAGTTGAAACGAAAACGGCGTGTTGAGAGACCCGGTGACCTCGGAGACGATCATCACGTAGCTCGCCGCCGCCGGATTCGACGCAAACTGAATGCACCCCGCCGGCAGCGACTGGACACCGCCGACAGGCATCGTGACCGGCGGCGACCCGGGAGCGAATCGTCCGATGACCGCCGCGGTCGATCCCCGCGATTTCACGGTGACCGTGCGCGTACCCGCTGGCGAGCAACTCGTATCCGGCAAAACGAACACTAAATGCGTCGAGTCGGCGCTAGTCGGAGCGAGGGAATCAACCCCAATTCTGAGCACTGTGGCTGTCGGTATACTGCTGAATTGATGGCCATATATTGTCGCTGGTTGACCGGCTATTAGTGCCTTCGGAGCCATGGAATCGATCGAGATCGCGGCTTTTGTGTCGACCGTGATCGATACGGTGTCCGCGACAGCCCCGGACTTCGCCACGATGCGCGCGATGCCCGGCCCTTTGCCGTATATCTCGCCGTAGTTGCTAACCGTCGCAACGTCGGTATGCAGGCTACTCCACACGATCGGCGCGCTGTCGATGACAACCCCGTTGGCATCGAGGACTCTCGCGGTCGCCAAGGCCGAATCCCCGACCACGAAATGCGTGGTCGGGAGCGTGAATGTGACCGAGCTCGCGGGGGCTAAATGCGGGGTGGTCGGGTGGTCATTGTGACAGGCAGCCAGGGCGGCCAGTAAGGCAAGCTGAACGGTTACGCGGCCAGCCAACCGGGCGTCCCTCGGAATAAGGAGCAAATCATAATGACTGCCACTGCGGCGTCTTCGATCACGTGGGAGCAGTATAACGAAACGGGGCGCCGTTTGTTCGCCGAGGGCGACCTGGCGGGGGCCGAGGACGCGTTTGTCGCGGCCATCGCCGAGGCCGAGCGCGCGGGCGGAGACCCGCTGCAGCTGGCCTCGAGCCTTGGCAATCTCGCGCAACTCAAATATCAGCAGAAAGACCACTTACGCGCCGAAGAGCTGTTCCGGCGCTCGTTGGAGCTTCGGGAGCAGAGTCTCGGGTCCGACCATCCGAGCGTGCTCACGAGCATCAACAACCTCGCCGCATTGTATGTGTCGCGCGGCGCGCTCGACGAGGCCGAACCGCTGCTCAAGCGCGCCATGGGCGCCAGCGCGAAGCGCGTCGAATCCGCGCAGACCGATCTTGGCGTCAATCTGAACAACCTCGCCCGGCTGTACTTCAAACGCGGCGACTATCGGCAGGCCGAGCCACTGCTGTTGCAGTTGCTCACGCTCAAGCGCCCGTATGGGCCGGAGCATCCGGAAGTCGCTACGGTACTCGTCAGTCTCGCGAAAGTTCGTCATGCGCTGGGCAAGCCGGACCAGGCCGAGCGACTGTGGCGTCGCGTGCTGATCGTGCGCGAGCGGCAGCTGCCCGCGAGCGACCCGGCAGTCCTCCAGGCGATGGATGGCTTGTCGGATTCGCTGGCGGCGATGGGCAAGCATGCCGGAGCGCTCGATCTGCGTGAGCGTGCGCTCAAGGCGCGTGAAGAAGCGATGGGCGCCGATCATGCCAGTGTCGCCCAGCAGCGTGCTCGCGTCGAAGAGTCGCGGTCGGCCGCGGCGGCCGCGGTCGCGACGACGACTATGCCCATGCGGCCACGTCGTACGTCGGAGAGCAAGACCGCACCGTCGCTGACGCCGCCCCCGGGAATGCCGATTCAAGCAGTGCGTTCGGGGATGACTCCGTCTGCTGCGTCCGTGCGCATTCCCACTCCAGTGCAACCAAAACCGGCCGCCCCGCCGCCTGTTGCGAAAGAAGTGGAGGCGCCGGCGAAGAACGATCTCGGCATCACCGAGGCATGGGCAGACGATCCAGAGCTCCCGCCGCCCAAGCCGAATCGGGTCTCGGAGCAGGTCAAGCGCGTTTCGCAGACGGTGCCCGTGATCGCCGCGCCCGAGCCGCCGAAGCTCGAGCTGGAGCAGAATATCGCGCCAGCACCGAAGCCCGAGCGGAAATCGCAGCCCATCGAAAAACCGCAGTCAGTCGAACCGATCGCGTTCGTCTCGAAACCGACGCCGCCGTCTATGCCCGCCGTGGTCGCGCGGACGCCCACTCCTCCGCCGGTCTCGCTTGTCGAGGACGAGCCGGTGCGGAAGCAGCCGCGCATCGGATTTGGGGCTAGCATGGATGCCGGCAAAGGCAAGATGATCGGGATCGGAGCAGCCATTGCCGCGGCGCTCATCATCGGCGCGATTGTCGTCGTGCCCAAGCTTGGACACTCGACGCCCGCCGCGCCGACTAAGTCCGCGCCGTCAGCCGCCCAGCCGACGGCAACCGCGCCTGAGCCCGCACCCGCGGCAACCCAGGCCGCTGCGGCGACCCCAGCCGTAGCCGAGGCCACCCCGGATGCTCAACCGAGTGCCCCGGCGCAGACACACGGGGGGTTCTCGGCGCACATGGGCCCTGCAGCACCACCGGCTCCTGTCGCCGCGGATGAGCCTGATTCGACCGCCACTGAGCACGCTAAGCCCGCTCAGAGCGCATCTAAACGGGCATCTCGTGGCGCTGTGCCTGAGGTCGGTATGCCGAGCGCGCCTTCGGTCAACGTCAACCTCGACCAGGCAACCAAGGCTATCGACTCGACCACGAAGTCGACCAAGAAAAAGCCCGAGATCGCTAC
>Ga0070741_10009543_pt1 | contig 18766 bp, 20 predicted proteins | sample Coa_R1_4_FD_66440 | JGI IMG/M metagenome (GOLD analysis project Ga0070741, IMG submission 66440) | Surface soil microbial communities from Centralia Pennsylvania, which are recovering from an underground coalmine fire - Coalmine... | ecosystem: Environmental > Terrestrial > Soil > Unclassified ...
TCGCCGCCGGCCACTTCGATTAAATGGGCGCGCGCCTCGGGGTCCAGACTGACGCGCTTGTTTCCGTAGCCGCGCTCTTTGTCTGCCAGCGCGCGGTCAATCAAAATTCCAGTCTCTTCCTGATTCAAGCTTCGTAGTTGAAAGACGCGTGAGCGCGAGATCAACGCGCCGATGACTTCAAAATATGGGTTCTCGGTGGTCGCGCCGATCAGGGTTACGGTTCCGTTCTCCACGTGGGGCAGGAGCGCGTCTTGTTGGGCCTTGTTCCAGCGATGGACTTCGTCCACAAACAGGATCGTGCGCTCGTTGTGCAAGCGCCGTCGTTCGAGCGCGGCTTCGACGACCTCGCGCAGTTCGGCCTTGCCCGCCAAAATAGCTGAAATCGTGACGAAGTGACTCTTGGTTGTATTGGCAATGACTTGCGCGAGCGTGGTCTTGCCTGTGCCGGGCGGACCCCACAAAATGATGGATGAAAAAAGTTTATCGGCCTCGATGGCGCGCCGCAGAAGTTTGCCCTCGCCGATGATGTGTTCCTGACCGATGTATTCGTCCAGCGTGCGCGGACGCATACGCGCCGCCAGCGGGGCTTCGGTTTTCATGCGTTCCTGCATGGCATGATCAAAGAGATCAGGCATAATCACCAACCATAAATTTCAGGCTTGCGATTGGCCGTATAGAAGTAGACGATTAGTGCAAGGATGATTAATACTGGGACTTCAAAAATTTTATTAGGCGATGGAAGATAAGCAAGACTTTCATCTAATAGGTGAAAAATTCCGGAGCCGAAGATAGGCGGAGTTTGCCAAAAAACAACACCTCCAAAGAAATCCCAGCCTGTGTGCAGACCAATTGCCAGCCACAGTTGTCCTGTCCGTAGATAGACAAAGCACATTAGTATACCGAATAAGAAAAGGAATATAAAATAGAAAGTCGAAGTCTCGGGATTATAGCGATGCATATAAGAGAAAACTGCCGATGATAAGATTATAGCAAGTGGCCGATTGAGCCCTTTGGATATGATTCTCAACTGAAATCCGCGTGAGAGAAGTTCCTCACTCCAGCCAACAAAAACAAAGATGATTAGGTTAAGTAGTAAGCTAGATAATATATCAGACGGCGAATGAGTATCCCAAGCTGCACCCTCAATTCGTATCCAGCCCGAAATCAACTCTAGGAGAAACAAGAAAGCGAAAATAAAGAAAATGAGAATAAAGCCGAATGCAAAATCTTGTATGGCGCGACGGTTTACCTTTAACCCTATGTCAACAGGGTTACTGTCATCAAAGATTCTTATTGCTAGAAATACGGAGATGGTAAAACAAGTTAATTTGATGAGCTCGGAATAAAGAACGAAGCTTTGGTCATCATGCCGCAAAACAGGATCGATTAGTAGAATGAGAAAGAAAAGCGACAAGAACCACGAGATGAGACTTTGGCCTATTAGTTTTCCCGCATTGCTGAATAAATCGCCGAAAGAACCGAATTTCAAAATTGATGTACGCGGTAATTTATTTTTGGCTTCATCGGGCCAATCGTAAATCTCAGAATGCAACCAGGTTTTATCTTTGTTTGGATCGTCAATCCCATTATTGGACATAACCATTTTGCCTTTCCATGATTATAGCAGGTCAAAAGCAAAAAGACCGCCGTCAGGCGGTCTTTTTACTTCTGATTTTTTTTCTAAAATGAAGAGAGAGCCTGCTGGTAGTCGGTAAAGGTCTCCAGGTACATGTCGAAGCCTGCGGCTTCAAAGGCCGTCTGCGTTTGCTTGGACAGATTCAACAGTTTCAGATGGGGCGATTTGTACGTCCCTTCATTGATGCGTTTCAGCATCTCTTCCTCGCTGACATCGGAATTGAGGGTACGAAGTTGTTTGAAGATGGCACTCAAAGCGCGCAGACCGGCACTGCTCATATAGGGGACGTGGGTCAGGTCAACCAGAATGTGACGCGCTCCGCCTTTGATCAGTTCTTCGGCCTTGGTTTGGAACGCCATGTGTGTGGCAGAATCGATATTGCCCGTCACTTCCATGACCGTCACCGGGACGCGGCGGTTTTCAGTGGACACTTTGATTTGCATGTGCTTCTCCTGTCTAAAATTTATTCATCCACTCATATGATACCTGAATTTTCACGAGAAGCGCGAAGCCACTTGCTACGCCTTTCTTGCTTCCTGTTGTTTGAAACCAAAGAGTTTGCGCAGGATATCGAACCAGAACGGAGCGCCCTGCACGGTTGCCGCGCCGCTCAACGCCAGACCGAGCGCTTTGTAGAACCAGTCCGTCCACGTGACCGGCGCGCCTGTCCAGCCGACTGGAAAGATGAGTTGGTTGAGGGCTGTTGGCGTAGCGTTGCTTTCGGCCTGAACTTGCGCTTGCGCCACCACGGCCTCGCGCAGGGATGGCTCGCGCCAGAGTTGATTGGCGATATTGATCGTGTCAACGTTGAACAAAACAGCAATCGCCGTGCCAATAATGAAAGCCCACATTTGCGCGCGCTGTCTGTATTCGAGGGTGGCGCGCGCCATCACATTATCGAACCAGCCCTCGATGTTCCGCCGATAATTCGCAACCTTGACCTCGGCGATGGTCGTTTCCTTTTCAAGATCGAAACCGGGCATCAGGCGGCCGAGGGTTCGTTCCAGCCAGGGATTCATCTTCTTGAGATGGGCCATGCCTTTGCGCATCTGCGCGAAGGACATCGAGTGGGCGGGTGTCTCGTTTTCGGGTTGACCCGCGTTCAGGCACACATCCATCACCGCCGCGGCGAAGAGAGAAGCGGGGATGGAAGCAGGCTTTTTGATCCTGCCCTTTTTGTCGAGTTTGCCAAGAGATTGAATCAGCGGATGGTTGTAAAACTGATCCACCAGCGTATCGTCTTTGAGCATATCGCGCACCTGAGTTTCCAAAAACTTGGCGCGCCAATTGAGAATGGATGTGACCGTCTCCTGCACCTGCATCGTCGCGAGACTTAGCACAATCCAGGCAAAGACCAGCCCGATGGCGACTTCGAGAATTGCGTCAAGTTGCATGGCTCCTCCAGCTAGCCGTTCGTGCCCCAAGTGTACAGGAAATCACCCCGCCGGACAACCTAGAAAAGTACCACCTCCCCTTGCCATGTTTTCTTCCATGCTCATCAAGCGGACAACAGCGCGGGAATTTCGTTCAAGGATTTGACCACCGCGTCAGGCCGGACCCCTGAATCTGCCACCGGCTCACGGACTCGGCGCGTGATCCAAATCGTGTTCATGCCAACCCGTTGCGCCCCGACAATATCCGCCTCGAAAGTATCCCCGACCATCACAGTCTCCTCGGCGCGAACACGAAAGTGATTCAGCGCGGCGCGAAAGATGCTGGGATGCGGTTTGCGTTTGCCGAACGCGGCGGAGGAGATGATGTACTCGAAGAAAGGGCGCAAGCGGGCTTTGTCAATCAACGTTTGGGTATTTTCATCGTCTGCACCGTTTGAGATGAGACCGAGTTGGAAGCCGTGTTCTTTCAATGTCTGGAGTGTTGGGATCGCGTCGTCTTCAAGATACCAGTTCGCCTGTGTGACTTTATACATGGAGCGCAATGCAGCGTACAATTGCTCCCGTGAGACAGCAACCCCTTTTCGCTTCAGCAGGCTTTTGAGAATCGCGCCGATGCCGGGTTCGTCCAGTTCGTTTTGTCGCAGATTGTAGTAATAGTGGAAAAGCGTTTCGTGGTCGCCATAGATTTCGGCGGGCGAGGCTTGAACACCGAACGTATGCAGTGATTTCCACAAAACGTCGTCGGCTTCCTGATAAAGTTTCTCCCACGGCTCCTTGTCATAGAGGAGCGTATTGCCGAGGTCGAAGAAGACGACGCGAATCGGTTTTTTCATGAGACGAGGCGTGAGCGTGAGTAAAGATAAATTAAGACCGCACCCAGCGCGAGGGCGGGAAGAACGATGAGTCCGGCTTCAGGGCCGAACGCGCCGCCGGTCCAAATCTCCGGCCCGGAGACGGTGATGTGAGTCAGTGGATAAATATCCAGCCCGCTCACGGGGAATCCGAAACCGACGCCCTCGAAAAAATTCCAGCCGATATGCAGGCCAATCGAAAGCCACAGTTGTTTCGTGCGGACGTAGCCATACGCGAGGAAGAGGCCTGCGAAGAAAATGCCCGCCGCGCTGACCCAGGTGGCGTTGGGGTTGCCGAGATGAAGCAGACCAAATACCGCTGAGGAAATCACAACGCCCCAGAAGAGATTTGTGCCGCTGGCGATGGTTTGCAAATGATAGCCGCGGCTGAGCAGTTCTTCATTCCAGCCGACGAGGATGAAGATGAAGAAGAATGCCAATGTTTGTAGAATGACGTTGGAAAGCGGTTCGGTATCCCATGCGAAAGACTCAAATTTGAGCCAACCTAAAGCCCACATCGCGGCGAAGATCGAACCCATCATGATGAACGTGATGACAATGCCGGCTATGATATCGTAGAGAATATATTTATCCAGATTGAAGCCGAGGCTGACAAACGAACGCCTGTCGAGGAAGCGACGGGCGAGATATACAGAAGCGGTGATGACAAGCAGTTCTTCAAATTCACCGATCAAGAAACTGTGTTGTGAAAAGCCCGTTCCCTCCAGCGCTATTTGCAAAGGAATGAATACAATACCCACAATGATGCCAATGAGGATCATCAACAGCGTCTGCAAAAATAGGCGCCAGCCTGCGCGCAAGCGCGGCTCGTTGGGGGAGAGGAAGATAATGGAGAGCAAAGAGCGCTGGGAAGGGTTTTGGGTTTCAGTCATGTTGTCTCCAGCTGAGAGTCGAGAGTCGTTAGTCGAGAGTCGTTAGTCGAGAGATGCTAGCGGGCGTGACGGTTTGGCTGGACGCGATTTAGAAGGCCATAGAGCATTCGCGTGATCTCAATGAGTTCATTTGTAAGTTTATCGTAGTCAGTCTGTTTGATGTAACCGATTTGAAGCGAGATGGTCAATTGGGTCTCGAGCTCTGCCGCCGAACCAAGGGCGATATCAATAAAATTCGCGAATTGAGCTTTTGTATTGCGAGCATGCCCTTCGGCCAGATTGGACGGTATCGAAACAGCCGCGCGGCGAAGCTGAGAAGCGATGCCGTAAATCTCTTCGCGCGGGAATTCTTTTGTAAGCCTATAAATCTCTACTGCCAGTGCGAGCGACCTTTGCCATACGATCAAGTCCTTGAACCCGCGAATCTTTGCGCGCTCTTCCATTTCTCACTCCTGCCTCTCGTCTCTCTGCTCCCCCCTCTCAATTTTCAAATCCCAGCCGGTATGATCAGCCACAAAAGCAGATACAGGCCAATGCCCGGCACTCCGCCGGGGATGGCGGCGATGATGAAGCCCAGTCTGAACCAAATTGGGCTGATGCCGAAGAATTCTCCCAAGCCTCCGCAAACACCGGCAATGATCCGGTCACGGCTGGAACGTCGTAGCGCATTTCTCTGATTGCTCATTCGGAACCTCCGTCTGCTAAAACGAATAGACACCATTAAGTACGACGACGAAGACAAGTTGTTGCGAGATTATCCACCTTTGAGGTAAATTCCTTTTGGGTCGAGTTCTTCGCGTAAAATTTTCAATTCCTTTTCTGTAACCTGTTCAGTGGTCTTTAGTGTCGGAGCAACTTTCAGATCCCAACCCGTGTTAGATTTGGCTTCTTCAACGGTTCGACCCGGATGCAACGCGGTGAGAATCAATTCGCCGGTTTCGTCCGGTTCCATGAAGCCGATGTCGGTCACCACACCGATCATGCCCGCGCCGCGCAGTCCGGCTTTGGCGCGGTCGCCTTTGCCACTGATGAATCCGGCGGAGGTCATGAAGTCCACTTTTTCTGGGAAGCGGCGTTTTTGATGCGGCGTCATCAAATAACAGCGATTGGCCCAGGCCGCGATCTCCTGTGAGCCGCCCGAGCCGGGCAGACGTGTTTTCGGATGATTGTAATCGTTACCGATGACGGTGGCGTTGATATTGCCATATTTATCAATCTGTGCGCCGCCCATAAAGCCCACATCCACGTTGCCGCGCTGGAGGTAGAGCGAGAAAATATCGTACATGCTGACCACTGACAACGCGCCGCTGACCAGCGTCGGGTCGCCGATGGAAAGCGGAAGCCGCGCCGGTTCCGCGCCGATGACGCCTGCTTCATAGATCATCACGAGGTTCGGCGCGTGAGTCCGCTTGGCGAGATTGCAGGCCAGGTTCGGCTGTCCCACACCGACGAAGACCACATCGCCATCGCGAAGCAGGCGCGCGGCATTGATAATCATCAGTTCGGCGGATGAATATTTCAATTCGGTCATAGTGCCTCTTTCAAAAACGATTGCGTGATTTCGAAGACTTCCTGCGGCCTTTCGAGCGGAAGCAGGTGAGTGGATTTTTCCAGTGTGACGATTTTGATTCGCCGGTTCAATTTCTGGACCGAGCGGGCGGTGGAGGCCCAGAATGTATCTGTCTCTGCGCCGCGGATGATGAGCGTCGGGACCTCGAGGCGGGGAAGTCCCTTCCACAAATCCCAGTCACGCCAGATGCCGGTGTAATACACGCGCGCTTCCCATTCAGGCGAATAAACTAATTCATAACCACCGCCCGCTTTGGGCTGGGTCATGCCTTTAATGAAGGTACGAAGGTTCTCATCTGAAAAGAAGCGGAAGATATCGCGGCGGCGATAGCCTTCAAAGACTTTATCGAGATCGTCGAACTCGCGGCGGCGTTTAACCGCGCCGTTGATCAGCGGATGAAGACGATAACCAAGGCCAAGCATTCGCATCAAATTCCATTCAAGCATGAAATAGCGCGGAAAGAGCACGGGGTCCATCAGCGCCAGCGCGCGGAAACGATTCGGTTCTCTCAGCGCGGCGCGCAAAGTGACGATCGCGCCGATGGAATGTCCCATGCCAATGACCGGGCCGAGATTTTGGTCACTGAGAAATTGGAGCAGGTCTTCAGTGAATGGAGTCCAATCGCTGATTTCACTTGGATTGGAGTTTGGCCAAAGCGGCCTCAGCAACGTTCCAAGAACATGATTTTTTGTTATTAAAAGTTCAAGCAAAGGCTTATAGCAGGCAGGAGGGTAGCCATTAGCATGTAGGAAATGAAGTGATTGGCCTTTGCCGCCATAATCAACATAGGGGACAGGGGATAGGAGAGAGGGAAAGGAGGAGCTAGTCATCAGAAGAATCGATTTCGATGTTGTAGGACGAGGACTCTTCGCGAACTTTTTGCTCGTTCCTTTTGGCCTTCAAGGTATTAATGGACGCGGTCAACATCCGGCAAACTTCACTGTTCAGCTCAATAATGGGTTGGGCTTTCTCTTTTGTGCCAGGCCTGATGTCTATTGCTGTACGAAGCCAATGATCCGTTTCGTTGGCGGAGCCTGGAGCGATAATCAAATAATGGATGTACTCGGTCCCTTCGTGTATGCCATGTCCCTCCGCGATGTTTGCGCCGACGGAAGTTGAAGAACGGAACAACTGCCGCGAAATTTCCTGCGCCTGCATTGATTTCGGCCAGCTTTTTGCAAGGGTGTCAATCTCTATGACAACCTGCCGCGCCTTTTGATAAAACAATAATTCGCTGTAATCGCCCATCGCCCTCATCCCCTTGCCCTTAATACTCTCCGTAATTGATCGCTTCGCTCATACGCGGCTTGACTTGTAAGCGTTTATGTGTCTCCTCGCCGAGTTTCTGCCAATACTCTTCGCGATCCTTCACGCCGTAGACCCATTCGTCCAAATAGCTCTGCACGGCTTCAGTCGATTCACTGACCTTGTCCCAGCGCAAATAAAATTCATTGTCGCGGTCATAATACCCTTGCGCGTAGGATGGATGACACGCGTAAGGAACATGACACACCGCGTCCACAACTACAGATGGGATCAGGGTACGGTTCGGGTCGGACCGGATGACGGACTCGTCCACGATCTCCTCCGCGGTCACAATGACTTTTTTCGCGGCGAACGCGGCTTCCTTTTGCTCGCCGATGATTCCCCATAAATGGGAATTGCCATTGGCGTCCGCGCGTTGCACGTGGACGATGGCAACATCGGGATTCAGCGCAGGGACGACGATCACATCCTTGCCGCCGTAGGGGTCCGGGACACGTTTGATTTTAGGATTGGCTTTCTCCAAATCCGTTGCGCCGGTTTGATTCATCGGCAAGAAGGGAAGTCCGGATGCTCCGGCCTGCAAACGCGTGATCATCCCGAAGTGAGAATATTCTTCCCATTCGAGTTTGCCTTGCTCGATGGCAGATCGCACGATGCGCAGACTTCCCACGCCGGGATTGCCCATGTAGGAAAAGATTACTTTGCGCGCGCAGTCCGCCGCGACCATTTGGTCGTAGATCAAGTCTGGAGTCGCGCGCGCCAGCACGAGGTCCCGTTTTTTGAGGCGGATGATCTCATGTCCGGCCGCGAAGGGAATCAAATGTGTGAATCCCGCGGCGTAGACTACATCGCCATCGTTCACAAATCTGGAGATCGCGTCTGAAAGAGAAGTTAGTTTTGACATTGCTTTATTTCTTTTCTTCTTTTGATTTCTTTCCGAACATTCTTTTCCAAAGCGAAAAACGTCCGCTGGATGGCGGAGGGGGTTTGCGTCTGCGAATCAAAAGCCCCATCGCGATCGCGGACAAGGCGAGGCACAAATAATCGAAATTGGTTTTATCGGCGTAGTTGGATGCCATGAATAGGATGAAGACGCCGACGCCAATCACAATAAAAAATGTGCCGATGCGGAGAATGAAACCTTCCATGAGACCTATGAAAAACCCCTTCCCCTTGTTCGGGGAAGGGGTGTGTTGAATCTTATTTGCGACGTGCAGATTTCTTCTTCAAAGCGGCTTTTCTGATTGATTTCTTCCCTTTCAGGGACGATGTCGGAGCCGCCTTCTTCCCCTTCGGGGACGCTGTCACGACTTTCTTTGCCGTTGCTTTCTTCCCCGCGGGCTTGCCGTTCGCGGCGGGTTTGATCAACGTGCGGCTTTGTTCGTGCATGTAAAGTTGAACATAGTAGTAGCCGCCGCCGTTCTTGCCGCTCGCGCCGGAACCCTTCCATCCACCGAACGGCTGGAAGCCCGGCCACGCGCCGGTCGTCGCGCCTTGCGGACGATTGGCATATGTGACGCCCGCTTCGATCTTGTCGAAGAACCAGTCCGTTTCCTTGAGCGAGCCATAGAAACCGGCTGTGAGTCCGTAATTCACATTGTTGGCGATCTTCATGGCTTCGTCGAGATTGCTGACCTTGCCAATCGTGGTGATGGGCAGGAACATTTCATATTGCCACAGCCGATGATCGAACGGCAGATCCGTGACAAAAGTCGGTTCGCAGTAGTAGCCTTTGTCGAATATGCCGCCGGTTTTGACGTGACCGCCGGTCAGGAATTTGCCGCCGCCCTGATTGATCTCTTCGGTGAAATTCTTGAAGTCATTGTATGAATTCTGATTGATGACCGGACCGAGATAAGTGGCGCGTTCGGTCGGATCGCCGATGACCAATTTTTCAGTTTTGGCTTTGAGCAAACCGAGCAATTCATCATAGACGGGTTCTTCAACCAACACACGCGAGGCCGCCGAGCATTTCTGTCCCTGCAGGCCAAACGCAGAGCGGACGATGCCCGTCGAAGCGTCTTCGAGATTCGCGTTGCGCGAAACAATGGCCGGGTTCTTTCCGCCGAGTTCCAAGACAATCGGGCGGATGTAATTGCGATTCGCAAAATCGCGATACATCTTCATGCCCACGTCGAAGGAGCCGGTGAAGGTCGCGCCGTCAACTTCTTTGCTGTCCACCAATGCCTGACCAAGAGTCGAGCCGGGGCCGGTGACGAAGTTGACCACACCTTCCGGGAAACCCGCGTCGCGGAACACTTCCGCATACAAACGCACGATCCAGGCGGTGTCCGTGGCGGGCTTGATGACGACGGTGTTGCCTGCGACCAAAGCCGCGCCGGTCGGGCCGCCGGTCAACGCGAACGGGAAGTTGAATGGGCTGATCACCAGCCACACGCCGTACGGTCTGAGCACAGAGACGTTCGTTGCGTCGTAGCCAACCAGCGGGTCTTTGCCCATCGGCCTGATGAAGCCTTTATTCTGCTCCATCATCAGCGCGGACCAGTACATCAGGTCCGCAGTCTCTTGCACATCGCCGAGCGATTCCATGCGGTTCTTGCCGACCTCCAGTGCCATGGCCGCGCCCATTTCGAAGATGCGCTTCTCGATCAACGCCGCGGCTTTGCGGACGAGTTTGACGCGTTCCTGCCACGGTGTGTGACTCCATTTTGGAAAGGCGGCGCGTGCCGCGGCAATGGCCTGGTTCGCATGCGTGGCATTGCCTTTTTGCATCTTCGCCAGCACCCAATCCGTGTTGACGGGAGAGCGATCATCCCATTTTTCGTCGGCGAACACGTCCTTGTTGTTGATGATCATGCCATATTCTTTGCCGAGATTTTGCTTCAGGTCTGCGACCGCTTTGTCGAATCCCTTGTGCAGTTCCTCGGGCGGGTTGAACATGGTTGCGTACGTGAGCTTGAAAGCCATACCAAAACCTCCTGCTAGTCATTTGGTCTAAATGGTCTGTTAGTCTAACTAGTCTGACCATTTAGACCAGTTAGACAGAAGGACTGATTTGACTTTCATAGTATAGCGTAGGATATTACAAACGTCAAAGTGACGCGTCTGCGTTTTGATATGACGTTTCTCATGAACTTTGGGTAAGATGAAAAGCCGCGACTTCATCTGTGCGGACAAGGAAAGCCGATGAAAACCCGCCTCTTTTTCTGGACCTTTAGCCTGCTGGCCGCGATTTTGACTTCATCCTGCTCTACGGCTGTGAGCTTGCCAACTGCCGCACCCGCTCCGACTCTCACGTTTACGCCTCAGCCGCCGACCCAAGTCTCCGTAACGGCGACCCAGACCCAGCCTGCCCTGAGCGCAGTCGAAGGGGTCCCGGCCGAAGCGCCCACACAGACGCCGCTGGCAGTTGCCACCTCGCGTGGCCCCAATCTCGAGGCGACCGATCCGACCACGGTCCGGCTTGATTCGGGCGGCTTGCAACTTATTGAATTCTTCCGCTTCACCTGATACACCTGCCGTCAAATGGCGCCCATGGTTCATGGGCTGGAAGCAAAATATTTTGGCAGGATCAAGTTTTCGTATCTCGACGCCGACGATCCGCGCACCAAAGGATTTCAACGCGCCCTGGGTTTTTATTATCAACCTGAGTTTTATCTGCTCGACGCGCAGGGAAACTTACTCCACAAGTTTGTTGGTTTGGTTACTCAGGAGCAATTCGAAGAAGAGTTTGCGAAATACTTGGATTGATACTTGTCCGCCCATTTGATGCAAGGGAAAGATTTAATCAGAAACTCATAATGTGGGAATCTTTAAATTTTTCCTACTTGCAAAATGCTGAATTCTGTGTAACAATGTGCTTGCTCCGTTTAGGGTGCCCCCCTCACCCTGAATGGAGCATTTTTTAAGGCGATGCGCCAACTCGACGATCTTCGTTCGCGCATATGCTCTCATAGAATCCAGCTTGGCGCCATCTCTTGAAAACAAAAATCTTGACATTCGTTCCAACTCCCTTGATAATCATGCGGAGGAGATGATATGGCCGTCATCACTCTCATGACAGACTTTGGACTCAAGGATGGCAATGTGGGGGTAATGAAAGGGGTGATTTGGGGAATTTGCTCCAGTGCACAAATCACCGATTTGAGTCATATGATCGGGCCTCAGAACGTGCGCGAGGCCGCTTACATTCTGGCGCGTTCGTTCTCCTATTTTCCAAAAGGTACGGTGCATGTCGTTGTGGTGGATCCCGGCGTCGGAACGGCGCGCCGCCCAATGGCCGCGCGCATTGGCGACTGGTTTTACGTTGGGCCGGATAACGGTACGGTCACTTTACTGTTGGCGCGCGCCGAACAGGAGAATTGGCCGCTCCAATTTGTTCAACTGGATCGAGTCAAATATTGGCTACCGAACGTCAGCTTTGTCTTTCACGGACGCGACATCTTCGCGCCGGTCGCCGCTCATTTGGCCTGCGGCGTTCCTCTCGCGGACCTCGGAACGGCGTTCGCTGACCCGGTTCGTTTTCCCGTCATCACACCCGTCAAGACCCAAGCCGGCTGGCGTGGTGAGATCATCTACATTGACCATTTCGGGAACGCGGCGTCGAACATTCGCGCCGAAAATCTTGGCGAGGCCATGAAACACAAAGAGAATATCCTCGTCCGCATCAATGGCCGAGAGATCAAAGGCATGGTGGATACCTTTGGTCAACGTCCGGTGGGGGAGGTGGTAGCGTTGCTCGGAAGCACCGGCAACTTAATCGTATCGGTGGTCAATGGCAACGCGGCCAGCCAATTGGGTGTTAAAGTTGGAGACGTCATCGAAGCAGTCCTCCAATGAAAATGTAAATTTTTATGGCAAATTCTCCTCTCATTGTAGAAAACCTTTCCTTCCGCTACCGTGACCGTCAGGGCGCGGCCATTCATGATATTTCCTTTGAGGCCAACCCCGGTGAGATTTTACTGATCGCGGGCGCCAGCGGATGCGGCAAGACGACTTTGCTTCGCTGTATCAATGGCCTTATCCCGCGTAGTTATCACGGCGATTTGCAAGGGCATGTACTTGTCAATGGCGAAAATGTCAGCGACTTCTCGCTCGCCAGGCTCGCACAAACAGTTGGGACTCTGTTGCAAGACCCCGAGAAACAAATTCTTGGCGCACATGTAAAGTCAGAGATAGCATTCGGACCCGAAAACCTTGGTCTCCTCGCCGCGGAGGTAAACGCGCGGGTAGACGAAGCCCTGGCTCGTCTCGGTCTTGCCCATTTGCGTGACCGCGATACGTTTTCGCTTTCAGGCGGCGAGAAGCAGAAAGTAGCTCTGGCAGGTCTGCTTGCGATGCGGCCTTCGATCCTCCTCTTGGATGAGCCGCTGGCCTCGCTTGATCCAGCCTCTGCGCATGAAGCATTAGCCGCCTTTCGCCGCCTGGCCGATGAAGGCGCGACAATATTGCTCGTCGAACATCGCGTCGAAGATGCGCTTGCCTCCAGACCGGAACGCGTGCTCTATATGAAAGAGGGAGGCATTCATTATCTAGGCGCTCCCGATGGACTGGCTGATGTCGTTGATCGTCGTGAAGTTAAACTTCCCGCTCCTCAGGTCATTAAGCAAGTACGTTCCGAAGGTATTAAGATCGCCCACCCTGTTCGGAACGTTGCGCCTATTCAAGCTGAACCGCTGATTGCTTTCGAAGATGTTTCATTTGGTTATGGGGACGATCCGGATGTTTTGCATAACATCAATCTTGAGATTCATGCCGGCGAACGAGTTGCTTTGCTAGGTCCCAACGGCGCGGGAAAGAGCACCCTCGTCAAGCACGCGATCGGGTTGATCAAACCCCGTCAGGGCCGCGTAATGGTGGAAGGTCGAGACACGCGCCATCTGTCTGTCGCGCAAGTAGCCCGCACGCTGGGTTATTGTTTTCAGAGTCCCACTCACATGCTCTTTGCGCCGACGGTCAGGGAGGAATTGGAATTTGGCCCGAAGAATCTCGGATTCAAGCCGCCTGAGTTGAATGACAGCGTGAACGCGTCTGTCCTGACCGTCAACCTGCGCGGCCTGGAAAACGATCCGCCGCTGGCGCTTTCGTTCGGACAACAAAAGCGTGTGACGATTGCCTGTGTTTTGGCCATGCGTTCCAGGATCCTTGCTCTCGATGAGCCGACCGCCGGGCAGGATTATGGAAACTACATGAGTTTCATGGATGGCATCATGGGGTTGAATGATTCAACTCCGTCCGCCTCAAACTTCGACGCAATCCTTTTCATCACCCATGACCTCGACCTGGCTGTCATCTATGCGTCCCGGGTGATTCTCCTCTCTGATGGGCATGTCGCCGCTGACGGTCCGCCCGAGGCGGTGTTGAATGATCGAAATCTGCTTGAGCGCTGTCGTATCGTCCCAACAACTTTGCTTGAGGAGAATCTGCGTTTGTTGCCGAAGACAGGCGCGTTTTTGCGCGCCGAAGCGCTTGCCGATTTTGCATAATTCTTTACCGAGTTGGGCTTGTGCATCTTTTACAGCGTCATAGTGTTCCAAATTGTGAATGTTGGCCGGGAAGGCTGGAAAGGAAGGTGGCAGGAAAAGTGAATAGATTCAATCTGTTGTCCGCAAGTGTAACCCTACTTGACATGAGGAGAGTGAAATTATGATGGACAAAAATAACCTGTGGAAATTCGGCACGCGCGAGATTGTGTACTCGGCCATCGGCGCGGCGTTGTACGGCGTCCTTAACTGGGTCTTCAACAATCTGACACTTCCCGGCTCTACGCTGGTCTCCATTCGCCCGCCGGTCGTCATCCCGATGTTCATGGGTATCGTCTTTGGCCCATGGGTTGGGTTATTTACTGGCTTCGTAGGCAATGTCATTGGTGACCTGCTCTCCGGTTACGGTTTCTTCTGGGCTTGGGATGTCGGTAACGGGCTTCTCGGCCTGATTCCCGGCTTGTTGCCGTACGTGGGCATAACTGAGATCAAAACCGGCCGCGATTACGTCTATGCCATCGTTGCCTGCATCGTTGCCGCGTTTGTGGGCATTGCCTTCCCCGCGTTGCTGGCTGATCCGTTCATCTTGAGGAACATTGACTTCAACGGCGGGCTTACCACGGAATTCCTGCCGGCTGGGATCACCGACGCGGTCAACGGAGCCATCCTCACACCGATTCTGCTTTACGCCTGGAACGCGTACCGCGCGCGTTCAGGAAGATAACCCGTATTGATGTAGGGGCACAGCGTCGCCGTGCCCCTACAAGGATAACGATGCTTGCCACTTTCAAATACCTTCCCGGCCACAGTCTCATACATCGGCTTGATCCGCGCACCAAGCTTGCCGCGTTTGTTCTGGTGATGATCGCGACCATTGTAGTAGACGATGTGCGCGTTCTATTGGCGCTCTTTGCCCTCTCGTTTGGTTATTATTTGCTCGCAGACCTGCCGTGGCGGTCAACTTGGAAGGCCTGGGCAGTCGTGCTGTTCTTTGCGGTTGTCATCATCGGTTTGATCAATGTAACCCTCTTTGGAATGGCCCCAACATACATAAAGAGCTTTCATCCAATTTTCTCCTTTCCCACCATCAAGATCGGCTCGTTTGTGCTTGAACGCACCGTGACTTGGGAAATCGCGTTTGTGGGCTTTGCGCGCATGTTGCGCCCATTGGCAATCATGGCGATGATTCTGCCTTTCACGTTCACCACTGACCCCTACATGTATGGCGTCGCGTTTCGGCGGATGGGACTTTCCGACGGTGTGGCGTTCGCGCTGGACCTTTCCCTGCGCTACGTGCCCACTATTGCGCGCGATTTCTTTACTACTGTAGATGCTCAACGCGCACGTGGCTATGAGCTGGAAGTCAAAGGCGGCGGGATCGTCAACATGATTCGCCGCTCGGCGCCGCTTATCGTGCCGGTCACCATCAATTCAATCGCGGGCGGTGAAGAAGTAGTCGAGGCGATGGAACTGCGCGCGTTCGGCGTCGGTCCGCGCACATGGACGGCCTCTGATACTCTTCGTTTTCAACTCGCCGACTATGTTGTGATGGGCTTTTTCTTGCTAACCCTGATTGCAATCATTGGATTGCGCTATCTTTCGCCTTATGGCCCATACTGGTTTCCTGCACAATGGTTTGAATAGAAAAACAGACGGTCACTTGCAAGGTGGCCGTCTGTTTTTATTTTAGTGGTGACCTTTATATAACTCACCGGCTTCGATTGCCACTCTCAGATGATTCTCTTTTGGTGCAAAAGTGCAAGTGGCGTAGTCGGTGAAAGCACAAGGCGGGCTGTAGGCTTTGTTAAAGTCCACGAACACTTTGCCATCTTGATGCGGATCGGTGTAATGATAGCGGCTGGAGGGGTAGGTGGTTTTGCCGTTCGTAGCGTCCATGAATTGGATGTAAAGCCTCTTATCGGGCAGTTCAGTGGCGAGCAAGGTGAAGGTCTTGCCGCTGAATTTGAATGTGACTTCGCCATCCATCTTTTCATCGAGGATGGCTCCCAGAATGTCCGGCATCTTCACGACTTTGGGAGTCTCGAAACGGGTGTAGGTGGCGGGGATGTGATACTCTTCTTTGACGGGATACCACTCGCGGGGTGGAAAGGTGCGGCGTTCTTCGCGTGTGTTATCCCATAAACGAATCCCAACGCCCTTTGATCGGCGGACGACCACCATTCGCATCTCGTCCACAGTAATGAAGGAAGGCATGTCTTCCTGATCTGCATCCAGCAGGGCCGTTTTGGTTTCCATGCCATTGACTTCAACGGCGCGCTCGGTCTCGACGTAAAGCGTTACATTGTTGCCGTCGAATTCAAAACGGCCAAGTCGTTTCGGCGCGCGAGCAGGGAGGCGAATGTCGCAATCCGCATCGGAACCGACCAGATTGGTGCCTTGACGAAGCCAAAAGAGACCGGCCAGGGCAAGCCAGCCATTTTCGCGGCGCAGGTTGGTGTCCACCTCGGCGCGCCATTTCAAGATGCTTTTTTCATATTCTTCGCTGGGCATGGGCAGGATTATACTTGAAGCAAATAATTGTGAACTGACAATTATGAAAAGAAGGCCGAGATAAAAAGCCTCGACCTTCTTTTGATTTTTATTCCTCGAGGGTGGAAATATCTCCCTCGGGCAATCCCTGCGCGCGCGCTTTCAACACGCGGCGCATGATTTTGCCGGAACGCGTCTTTGGAAGTTTATCCACGAACTTCACTTCTTCTGGTCTTGCAATTGGACCCATATGAGTCGCAACATGTTGGCGTAGCTCTTCCGCCAAGTCGGGCGTGCCTGCAAAGCCTGCTCGCAGAAGGACGAAGGTGTGAATGCCCTGACCTTTAACTTCATGCGGTAATCCAATCGCGGCGGCCTCCGCGACGGCAGGATGACTTACGAGCGCGGACTCAACTTCTGCTGTGCCAAGTCGGTGACCGCTGACTTTGATCACATCGTCCACGCGGCCAATGATCCAGAAATAACCGTCCTTGTCGCGCTTGGCCGAATCGCCAGTGGTGTATTTGCCCGGGTTCTTGGACCAATATTGAGTCACATAACGATCCGGGTCGCCATAAATTGTCCGTAACATGGCAGGCCACGGATTCTTCAACACGAGATAGCCCTCAGTATCGTCCGGGACGGGTTTGCCTCCTTCGTCCACGATCTCCGCTTCCTGCCCAAAGAACGGACGCGTGCCTGAACCGGGCTTGAGCGGCACGGTCGGAGTCGGCGTAATCATGAACATACCGGTCTCGGTCTGCCACCAGGTATCCATGATCGGACATTTCTCTTTGCCAATGACGCGGTAATACCACTTCCATGCTTCGGGGTTGATCGGCTCGCCGACCGTGCCGAGTAAGCGCAAAGACGAAAGGTCATGTTTGTTCGGCCATGCTTCGCCGAAGCGCATCAGGCCGCGGATGGCGGTCGGCGCAGTGTACAAAATCGTGATGCCATATTTTTCCACGCATTGCCACCAGCGATTCGGGTAAGGATAGGACGGTCCGCCCTCGAACATGAACGAAGTCGCGCCGTTGATCAACGGGCCGTATACAATGTACGAATGCCCGGTGACCCAGCCCGGATCCGCCGCGCACCACCAGCGATCCTCGTCTTTGATGTCGAACACATATTTGAGCGTTGAATAAATTCCCACCATGTAGCCGCCATGCGTGTGGACGATGGCTTTCGGTTTGCCGGTCGAGCCGGACGTGTAAAGAATATACAGCGGATCTTCTGCGTCCATCACTTCGGTTGGGCATTTGCCGTTGGCAATTGGGAGCGCCAACAGATCGTGATACCAGTGATCGCGGCTCGCCTCCATCGGGACCTCGTGCCCGACGCGCTTGACGACGATCACATTCTCCACCGACGGGCATCGCTTGAGCGCCTCGTCCACCGTGCGCTTGAGTTCGACGATCTTCCCGTTTTGATACGAACCATCCGCCGTGATGACCAGTTTCGACTGGCTGTCTTCGATGCGGCCCTGCAGGGCGTCTACGCTGAAGCCGCCGAAGACCACGGAATGAATCGCGCCGATCTTGGCGCAGGCCAGCATGGCGAACATGATCTCCGGGACGCGTCCCATGTAGATCGTGACGCGGTCGCCCTTGACGATGCCCATGGCCTTGATGATGTTGGCGAAGCGGCTGACTTCGCGGTTGAGCGCGTGGTACGAAAACGTGCGCTCCAATTTGCCGTCTTCGGATTCCCAAATCAGAGCCAGTTTGTTTTTCCGATATGAATTCAGGTGCCGGTCAATCGCGTTGTGTACGATATTCGTCTTGGCCCCCACGAACCATTTGAAGAAAGGCTTCTTCGAGTCATCCAAAACTTTGTCCCACTTCTTGAACCATTCCAACTCTTCGGCTTCCGCGGCCCAGAATGCCTGCGGGTCTTTGCGGGCTTTTTCCGCCATCTCATCCCAGTCTTTCAGGCGCGCTTGCTGAACCACTGCCTCCGATGGGAAATAGACGTCACCTTCCAATTGCGGTTTGCTCTTGGCCATGTCTCTCTCCTTTGGCGAAATATTTGGCTAAATATACAGCAAAACTTTTGCGAGGGCAACTGCTTTCTTGAACCGCGAAGCACGCGAAGGCCGCTAGAGTGTGTATGCAAAATCAATTTCATGTGTCATTCTGAGGAGCGAAGCGACGAAGAATCTCAAATTTTGAACGAAAAAAACGAGATTCTTCGCTCCCGTTGGTCGCTCAGAATGAC
>Ga0070741_10009544_pt1 | contig 18766 bp, 17 predicted proteins | sample Coa_R1_4_FD_66440 | JGI IMG/M metagenome (GOLD analysis project Ga0070741, IMG submission 66440) | Surface soil microbial communities from Centralia Pennsylvania, which are recovering from an underground coalmine fire - Coalmine... | ecosystem: Environmental > Terrestrial > Soil > Unclassified ...
CAAGACTGTCATCGGCGTATTCGACGACTGGACCATTCGTGATCCGGATATTACTCGCGGCAGTCGCACTCGGATCCGCAGTTTGGCCTGAAGCCCAGCTCGCCACACTCGCCAGAAACAACACCAGCGTCCAAGTGCGCATACAACACCTCTAGTTGTCGGAAGAGACCTAACGGTTGGACGCCATTTATCCCGGCGAGAGATGCCTACAACGCAACTAAATCGGGATCGGCCTAGTGGAACTTTCTTAGTCCTTCAATTCGACGAGCGGAGATTCGCCGCGGCAGTAAGTGGCGAAGCGCTTCGGGCCGGAGCTGGGGTCGTCCATTGTCACCACCGGGCCGTAACAGTAGATCGCGTGTCCATCCTGTGCCATGTACCAGCGGCCGTGAACTCGCGCTCTGGCGACGCGCTGCTGCGACGCTGGTGGAGAAAGCGGGGGCACACTAAGTTTTGGATTGGGGAGGGATGCCACGACGAGTGCGAGAATCAGGGTCTTCATGTCCCCTCCTGGTAAGGGGCGTCACCGCAACAGCTCTGATGCAGGTTGGTGGCACGTGCGCTGCCAATTCATCATTGGTCTAAATCACGACAGGAAAGAGACATAGCGATCACTCGAAATGACCGGCTGGAAGCCCCGTTTCGTTTGTCTGCAAGTTTCTGCAGTTGATGGAGTTTCAAAGGCGCCTAGTGGGCTGCGCCAATCCCTCCACTTACATGTTTGGGACGGCGCATCAGGAAGACCAGCGGGACAACGACTACGAAAATGAACCCCAAAATCCGGAATGCCTGGACGAAGGACACCATCGAGGCCTGCCGCTGCACCATACCCCAGATGGCGCCATAGGCCTGCTGGGTGGCGGTGACCGCATCCGATCCCTTGCTCATAAACATTTGCTTGGAGGCGGCAATCATCTGTTGGGTCGCGGCACTGTAGGGATTCACGTACTGGGTGAGTATGTTGATCTCCGATTGAGTATGGCGGGCGACGTAGGTTGTGGCGCCGGCGATTCCGATGCTGCCGCCGATATTACGCAGCACGTTAAACAGGCTGGTTGCGTTGCCCATCTCTTCGCGCGGGATGGGATCGTGGGTGGCCGTGGTCAGGGGCACGAAGATGAAGCCCATGGAAATTCCCTGGATGAATTGCGGCCAGAACACATCCCAATACCCCGCATTCAAATTCACTGTCGAAAGGTCGTAAAGACTGTAAGCGCAAACCAGAAAGCCAACGAACAAGAGTCGGCGAGGTTCGATTTTCGACATCAGCACACCGACCAGCGGCATGGCGATGAAGGATCCTAGCCCCCGAGGGAGCATGGCCCACCCCGCCTGCAAGGATGGATATCCGAGCAAAGTTTGCAAGAAAATCGGGATCAGCACCAGGCTGCCGTAGAGGACAAAGCCAAGTGCGGTCATGAGGAACACACCTGTGGCGTAGGTGCGCACCTTGAATACGCGCAAATTCACCACGGGATGCGAGGTCATCAGTTCGTTGAAAATAAATGCGGTAATTCCGACAACGGCCATGATGGCGAGCGCGACGATGAAATGGGAGGAGAACCAGTCCTCCTCTTGGCCCTTATCCAGCATGATTTGAAGGCCCGCCATGCCGAGGGTGAGGAACCCAATACCCCAGTAATCCACGCGCGCGACCGCTTTTCGAATGTAGGAGGGATCGAAAATGAACAGGTTCGACATGATGAGAGCTGCGATGCCCACCGGCAGGTTGATGTAGAACACCCAGCGCCAACTGTAGTTGTCGGTAATCCAGCCGCCCATGACCGGTCCGAGCATGGGCGCGACCACGATTCCCAGTCCCCAAAAGGCCATCGCTTTCCCGCGTTCCTGGGGAGGAAAAGCTTCGAGCATGATGGCCTGGGAAAGAGGTTGGAGTCCGCCACCGGTTGCGCCCTGAATCACGCGAAAAATAATCAGGAACGGCAGGTTGGGAGCGAGTCCGCATGCGACGGACGCCAGCGTGAATCCGGCCACCGATGTCATCAATAGGCGCTTGCGGCCAAATCGGTTGGAGAGCCAGCCGGTCATCGGCAGAATGATGGCGTTGGAGACGAGGTACGAAGTAAGAACCCAGGTCGCTTCGTCGACGGTGGCGGAAAGGCTGCCGGCGATGTGCGGCAAAGAAACGTTCACCACCGTGGTGTCGAGCACCTCCATGAAAGTGCCCAGCATGACCGAGATGGCCACGATCCACGGATTAATGACCGGTTCGTTCTGGTTGGGCATAAGAACTTTTATTTGGTGATAACGGTGGGTTCGACGGACATGCCGGGCCGCAGCTGGTGTTCGGGATCCTGCCCCTTTTCGAATACGATCTTTACCGGGATTCGCTGCACGACCTTCACGAAATTTCCAGTGGCATTCTCGGGCGGGAGCAGGCTGAAACGGGCGCCGGTGGCGCCGCCGATGCTGTCCACGTGTCCTTTGTATTTCTTGCCAAAAGCATCCACGGAAATGGTGGCGGGCTGCCCGGGATGCATGTTGGTGAGCTGAGTTTCCTTGTAGTTCGCGGTGACCCAAAGATCGTCGATCATGACGATGGCGAACAATGGCTGACCCGGTTGCACCGTTTGCCCGGGCTCGACGGAGCGCTTGCTGATGATGCCGCTGACCGGTGCACGCACCGTGGTGTACTGCAGATTCAGTTGGGCCTGCTCCAAGGCCGATTGATATTTCTGGACTTGGGCTTGCGCAGCGCCGGCGCGAGAACGGGTAATGGCGACTTGCTGAGGAGCGGTCTTAGCGCCGGCGACCTGAGCTTCCGCCTGTTGCACGTGGCTTTGCGCGGTGAGCACGCCGGCCTGAGCGGCATCCACGGCGGCTGCGGCCTGCTGCTCGGCACTCACCGCAGTGTCATAACGCTGTTGCGGAATCTCTTCTTTCACCACGAGCTGTTTGAAGCGGGCCAGATCCTGGACAGCCAGATTGTGCTGTGCCTGGGCGTCCCGCAACCGCGCTTGCGCGGCATCCACTTCTTTCTGTGCCGCCGCGAGGTTGGCTTCCGCTGTCCGCAGAGTGCTGGAAGTGCTCGTGGAAGTGACCGGTATGCCCGTTCCTGCAGCGCGGGCATTCGCCTCCGCGTCGGCCAGTTCGGCTTCGGCACGCGCCACCGCGACCTGATTGTCCTTGGGATCCAGTTGCGCCAGCAGGTCTCCGGCTTTCACATATGTGTTGTCTTCCACGTAGACGTTGACGGCCGTGCCCGTCACCCGCGCGCTCACGGGCGCGATGTGCCCATCGATTTGCGCGTCGTCGGTGCTCTCGCGAACTGAGTAGTAATGCCAGATGAGCAGGCCCGCCACAATGGCGATGATGAGAAACAGGAGTAGCCACCATTTCGCGTGCGGGTGTTGGCGGAAATAGGAGCGGGCGCGTTCCCGGCGGTTCGGTTCGCCTTCCTCTGCATGCCACGGCTGTTCCCGCGGTTCGGGTTCTTCGACCTGTGGTCTGGGCTGTACTTTCGCTTCCGCCACCTACTTGCCTCCCAGAAATTGTTTGGATGCTTCCTCAGCAATCCCCAAAGCACGAGCCAGCGACAGCTTGGCAACGTTGTGCTGAAAGACGCTGCTGATGAGGTTCTCGTTGGTAGTGGCAAGAGCCTCCTGAGCTTGGATGACCTCCACCGTGTCGGCGACTCCGGCAGCGAAACGGTCGCGCGATTGGGTGACCTGCTGCTCCGCCAGATTGACCGAACTCTGTGCCACCCGGACCTGGTCCGCCGCGGCGTTCAAATCGAGAAATGACGTACGGATCTCGTATTCGATTCGGCCGCGCAGGTCCGCGGTCTGAGCGCGGCGCTGAGCCAGGGCGGCGTCGGCCTGAAGGATGTCACCACGAACCTTGCCGCCCTGGAAAATCGGAAAATTCAGTGCTGCTGTGGCGGTGAACGTTCCGTGCGCATTGCCTGGTTGATTGCCCAAAGCGCCGTAGTCGCCGTTCAGATCGAGCGAGGGGAGGCGTTCACTGACTGCAGCCTTGCGAGCCAGTTCAGCAGCGCGTTCCTGTGCCAGGGCCCCAAGGTAATCGCCGCGCGATTTGTAAGCACGCGCGAGAGCGTCCTCCAGAGTGATCGGAGGTGCGGGCGCGAAGGGCATTTTGTCGCTCAAGCTGAACTGCTGTCCTGAGGGCAGACCAATGGTGCGCGCCAGCGTGAGTTTCTGCTTTTCAAAATCATTCTGAGCCACCAGCAATCGCTGCTGCTGCACCTGCATCTCGACCTGACTGCGGATCACGTCAATGGCCGCTACTACTCCAGCCTTGCGCATGTCGGACGCCTGCTGAAAGAGCGCCTGGGCGGTTTTCAGTTGGGCCTGGGAGGCGGCGATGCGTGCTTCCTGGGCGATGGCGAGCAAGTATTGTGCGCCGACGGCAAGCACGACAAGATCGCGAGCATCACGGGCGGTGTACTTGGCGGCCTCGACATTTTGCGAACTGGCACGGCTGTTGTAGATCGAGCGCAGGTTCAGAATTCGTTGGGTGGCGAAGGCACGCGCATCGAAAACATTGAAAGGGCCCACTATGCGCGGAATGCCGGGAATGGGTGGCAGACCGAAAGCTGCCAGGTTTGTCTGTTCCTGCGTGTCCGCGACACGCGTGGTGATGTTGGGCAGCAGTTCACTCAACGCACGGTAGCGCGCTCCGCGAGCATTGCGCTCGCTTTCGCTCGCCAATAGCAGGCCCAGGTTGTATTTCAGACCGCGGTCGATCGCGTCCCGCAGCGAGATCGGGATGACTTGCGGCACAATCTTTCCTGACGGGACGCTTCCTTCAAATGCACTCTGCCCGCCAGCTTGAGTTGATTGCAAGGAAGGGATATTGAGCGGCATGTCCGCGGGTTGCGCACCTGGCATCGCGCCCGGCGCCCCGGGGAGTCCTGCCTGGGCACTTGCGAGTCCGGCCGTGCAGAGCAGGATTACACCGCAAAGTGCAGGAAATCGTTCACCGATCACGTCGCCTTTCTTCCTCTTTCTCTTTCACAAATCTGAAGCACGTTAAGAAAACTAGCTGCTAATGCCCGGATCGGGCAGGGCCCGATTGTGAGAAGCATTCTCAGTGGCCGGAGATGGGCATGCCCCGGAACTTTCATTGGATTAAGGGGATGGACGGAAGGACGCAAAACAGCGCGATGCTATAATCATCAATGTTTGCGCCCTCGCCTCTCACGGCGGGACGCGCCTTTCCAACCTGATGTCGGGGAGTGGCTCAGCCTGGTAGAGCACCTGGTTCGGGACCAGGGGGTCGGAGGTTCAAATCCTCTCTCCCCGACCAATCTTTCCAAATTTCATTCCTCGCCGTGAAGGGTTGCGCCGGCTAAAAAAAAATCACCCGCGTCGCGCCGCCTCGATGGTGGCGACGTCGATCTTCCTCATCGACATCATTGCTCCGAAGGCACGTTTTGCCTCGGCGCCACCGGCCGCAAGGGCATCGGTCAGCGCGCGTGGGGTGATCTGCCAGGATAGGCCCCAGCGGTCCTTGCACCAACCGCAAGCGCTTTCCTGGCCGCCATTGCCGACAATTGCGTTCCAATAGCGGTCGGTCTCTGCCTGATCGTCGGTTGCGATTTGGAACGAGAACGCCTCGCTGGGCTTGAACATCGGACCGCCGTTGAGGCCTAGACAGGGAATGCCCAGGACGGTGAACTCCACCGTTATTACATCGCCCGCCTTGCCGCTCGGGTAGTCGGCAGGCGCCTTGTGGACAGCGGTCACCTCACTATTCGGAAAGGTGGCGGCATAGAAGCGCGCCGCGTCGAGTGCGTCCTTGTCGTACCAGAGGCAGATCGTGTTTTTTGATTTCATCTACGTGGGTTCCTTGTGGCTGTAAATAAACGTGCGTGATGATGGCCGTTCACGGGGGACCTTGAGACCGTACCACAGAGTATGTTTCTTGTGCTTATTCTGGCGGTTCAAGTCTTCCCTCGAAACCAATTTTTCACTCTTCGAAATCGTGGGGTCGTGAGGATTACAGGGTTTTTTTTACCGGACCTTACGGTCGATCGAATTCACAAATCGGTACAGGCCAAAGCAAAATAAAAAAATCACGCCGGAAATGATGGCGGCCGGCAATGCGGCACCATGACGGCCCGCCAGATATGATTCCAGGGTCGCGGTCAGCAGCCAGATTTGCACAATCAGAAGGATCGCGATCAGGGACATTGCACCCGTAATGGCGTTTAATCCTCTGACCTGGGGCGGCAATTTTGCAGGATCGTAACCCACGCTCAAGCTCCCTGTATGCCAGCGGCGATCAACTGGTCACCGCGAGTCTCCAGCAAGATCTGCGGCAGGGGGCGGGTCGGCGGCCCGGCCAGAACACGTCCGTCATCCACCGCGAAAAAACCCTTATGGCAGGGACATTCGAGTTTGTTGCTCGCACGCGAGTAGTAAACGGCGCAGCTCAAGTGTGTACACTTCTGGCTATAGGCTACATATTTGTCCTCCGCCGTACGCACCAGAATGCAGTGGTCCGCTTCCGTCGGATAGGCGAAGAGCTTCACCTCGCCGATATCAACCTCGTCCCTTCGCGCAATTACCTGCTTCGGCAGGGCTCCTGCTTCGGGTGCAAACCAGGATTTCACCAGAATCCATAGCTGTCCCACGAACATGGCCGTGCTGGTCAGGACCAGGAACTTTGAGAATTGGCGACGCGTGACATAGCGTTCGTCGGCGGTGTTGACACTGAACTCGTCCTTCCACAACGGACTGCTCGAATCCGGCGACCTCATGCGTTTTCCTTTCCTTCCCAGATATAGTCGGCCACATCCAGGCTGAGAGAATCGAACTGCGCCGGAACCATCATGAAGACCTTGGTCTTGATCGTCTGATTGCCGAAGTTGAAGACATTGCTGGGCCGGGTGGGGCGCTTGGCCGCTTCCTGGGGCGTGATGTAGGCGAGCGCCTGGCTGGGACAGACGGTCGCGCACATGGGGCGCTTACCCACCGAAGTGCGGTCATAGCACATGTCGCACTTCATCATCTGCTGCTCGGCCTCCATCATCTTGGGAATGCCGAACGGACATGCGAGTACGCAGTTATTGCAAGCGATGCAGCGCGGCTTCAGCGAGGAATGGACGATTCCATCCTCGCCTTTCTTGATGGCATCGGCGGGGCAGACCTGCGCACAGGTGGGCTCGTCGCAGTGCCAACAGACATAAGCGGCAGTACTGATGGTGCTGGGGCGATCAATGAAATCGAACTGGATCATCGATTTTCCACGATGGGTCTCGCACTCCTCGCAGGCTTGCAGGCAGGACCGGCAACCGATGCAGCGGGAGGGATCGACGTAGAACTCGAAGCCGAACACTAGCGCCCCTCCGTGATGTCGTGGCGCGCTTCGCGGTCGTCAGTACTTGTCTCTAACTCCGAGGCCTTGCGGATGCGACAGGCTGACACTTTGAACTCAGGAATCTTGCTGCGCGGATCCAAGGTGCGATGCGTCAGCCGGTTAGCGCTCCTCTTTCCCGGCCAGTGGTAAGGAATGAAAACCGTATCTGGCCGGATGGTTCGCACCACGGAGGCCTGCAACGTGAGTTCGTCGCGGCGCGTACTGACTGTGACAAAGTCGCCTTCCTTGATCTCGTGCTGCTCCGCGAGACGAGGATGTATCTCGACGCGCGGTTCGGGATACTGCTCCACCAGCGCACCAATGCGCCGGGTCTGCGTACCGCTCAGGTACTGGCTGACCACTCGTCCGGTCGTCAGATAGATGGGGTACTCCTGATCGACTGGGTCGCCGCTGGGCCGCCAATTCGTAACCTGGAAATGAGCTTTGCCGTCGCTGGTGTAAAACTTCTTGTCCTCGAACAGACGCGGAGTGCCTGGGTGATCGAGCGTGGGACAGGGCCAGAACACGCCTTTCTGTGCGTCTACCTTTTCATAGGTGATCCCATAGTAATCGGCGACTCCGCCCTTTGAGGCGATGCGCAGTTCCTCAAGAATTTCGCGCGGCGAGTGAAAGGGGAACTTGTCGCCACGACCCAGGCGCTGCGCCAGGTCCACGATTATTTCGGAATCGCGGCGCGCTTGCCCGGGAGGCGAGACGCTCGGAACCCAGTGGATTACCCGCCCCTCGGCGCTGCATGCCAGCCCTTCTTCTTCTTCTTGCAGGCTGCCAGGGAGTACCACATCGGCGTAGCGGGCCGTCTCGCTCATGAAGAAATCGATAATCCCAAAGAACTCCAGCTTGGTCAGCGCCTCGCGCGTAAAGTTGCTATCGGGCAGCGAGACGAGCGGGTTGAAGCAGAGAGAGAACAGTGCCTTGATCTCGCCGGCGTGGATGGCATTCATGATTTCTTGCGCCGAGAGGCCGGGCTGCGGCAACTCGCTTTCGGCGATACCCCACACCTCGGCGATGTACTTGCGTGCCGCGGGATCGGTGAGCGAACGCTGGCCCGGAAGCTGATCGCATTTCTGGCCGTGCTCTCGCCCACCTTGGCCGTTGCCCTGGCCGGTGATCATCGTCGGGCCGCAGCCCTCGCGGCCGATCTTGCCCAGCGCGAGCATGATGTTGATCACGCCCAGGCAGTTCTCCACTCCCTTCGATTGATGCTCCAACCCGCGCGCGTGCATTGCGATGACGCGGTCCGATTTGCCCATCCACTGCGCCGCCTTTTCGATGGCATCTGGTGGAACGCCGGTCATCTCCGCAGCGGTGCGCGGGTCATAGTCTTGCACCGAAGCAACCACTTCACTCCAGCCGGTCGTGTACTTCTCGATGAAATCGCGGTCCTCCAGCTTGTCGCGCACAATAACGTGCAGCATGGCGAGCAGCAGCGCCAGATCGGTGCCTGGACGAACCGGCAGGTAGAGGTCGGCATTGCGAGTGATCGGAGTCATACGAGGATCGGCGACGATCAAACGCCCGCCATTGTCGCGGCAGCGCCAGATGTAATCGGTCGTAATAGGAGCGCAATCACCGATGTTGGCGCCGATGACGAAGAGCGTGTTTGCCTTGGGGATCTCTTCCCACGGGATCGTGCTGCGGTCCACACCGAACGCCAGCTTGTAGGCAGTTCCCGCCGACACCATGCATAGTCTGCCGTTGTAATCGATATGTCGTGTGCCTACGGCGAGACGGGCGAACTTACCCAGTAAGTACGACTTTTCGGTCGAAAGCGAAGCGCCACCGTAAATCGCGACCGCATCCTTTCCGTACTTCGTCTGGATCTCTCGTATGCGCTTCACGGTTAAGTCCAGCGCCTCGTCCCATGTTGCGGGCCGGAAGCCCTGGTCGGTGCGCATCAGCGGCTGCAACAATCGGTCCGGATGTGACGACTGCATGTACCGCTTCACGCCCTTGGGACAAAGCATGCCCTTATTGAACGGGAAGTCTTCCCAAGGCTCGAATCCTATGATCGTGTTCTCGCGCACCTTGAGCTGAATTCCGCACTGCTGACCGCAGAAGCAACAATGCGTTTTAACTAACTTCTCGGCAGGATGGGTGGACTCATCACGCCAGCCGCCGGGCGGAGTGTAGTTCAGATGTGGCCCAAACTGCTCAATGAGAACATCCGGCGAGAGCGGCGGTTTAGCCACGAGCTTCCTCCTGGAGCCGCAATTGCGCAGTTGAAAGCGCCTTGCGCTTGCACGCCGGGCAGAACTCCTGCCAGTTACCCGCTGGTCCGGGCACGGTGTAGTCGAAGCCGAGTTGTGGCAACACGGACTTGAGATCGTCGATATGCATGCGCGATGCAAAACCCTCGCCACAGCGGGCACACTTGGCGGCTTCTCCCATTTCGCCGGCCCGTTGATAGAGCTTGACGCCGAGCTGTGCCGGGCGCTGGAAAATGTGGAAGAACTTGCCGAATGGCAAATAGAGCAGCCCGGCGATCACGGTAATCGCGTGCAGGATGGCGAGGAAACTGTATGAGGCGCCTGCCAGCCAAATCTGAGAGACGGTCAGGGCCAAGCCGGTGACTGAAATCGCGAACAACAGGATAAGGGGAAAGAAGTCCATCATCACGGTCTGCACCGCCTGGGCGCCTTCGTCCCTCAGACGCCGCCAAAGCGACAAAGCGATTCCGACAAGGACGAGGAAAGCAGCGATGTCGAGGCCGTGGAACATGACCTCGGCGGCGACCGAGTGAATGGGAATGCGTCCGACAGCAAAGCCGAACAGGTGGATGATGTAGGTGTTCTGGTCGTTGAGCGGTGTGGTGAAGTTAATCCAGCCGAACACCAGCGGAAACGTGATCGCGATCGCGAGCAAGCAGCCCCAGAAGATGAACTGGTGCATCAACCAACGGAGTTTTGAGCGCTTCTCGATGAAGGTCTGCGCGAATATGTGCGTTCCGGCCGTGGCGACAATCCGCCCCAGGCTTCGCGCCGGCCCCTGCTTCCAAAATAATTGCCATCCGCGGCGCCAGTACACCTTCGTCGGCGGCTTCTGAATCCAGACATGGTAGTGATAGATCACACCCCATGCGGCGAAGATCACGGCGAAGGTGTAGACCACGAGGGCGGGGTCGAAATTCTGCAGATTGCGCGAGCCGACCACGATGGCGGCGACCAGAAGGGCGGTCCAGGTGGTCGCCCAGGCGCCGGCGCGGAGCGCATCCGTGGCCCGGCGCAGGTCTGGCGGGAGCACTGCCTCCAGCGACTCCTGCTTGGGAACGAAGACAACACGATTGATCCACCACATCAGCAATGCCGTAGCGGCGAGCAGGATGAACCCCGGCCACACTACACCGATCCGGTCGCGGAAGAATCCCAGCAGCAGTGGAGGAAAGAACCCACCCATTCCACCCATCGCGCCGACCAAGCCAGTGACGGTGGCGCGCTCAGTCGGGAAATAACGCGGGACGAGTTGAAAAACCGCGCCATTGCCCAGGCCCAGTAGGGCGGCGCATCCCAGTGCACCGACGGTGAACGGCACCATCGCTTTCCATCCCAGCAGCAGAGCAAATAGGGAGATGGCGAAGAAGACGCCGCTGAGCACGCGGGCGCCGCCGATTTTGTCGGAGAGCCAGCCCCCGACCGGGCGCATGAGCGTGGCTAGAACGACGAACCCGGCGGCGCGCAAACCGGCATCGGCCGGTTTCAAACCGAAGTCGTCCTTGAGCAGCGTCGGAAGGTAGATGGAGAATGCGACGAAGCCGCCGAAGGTCAGAAAATAGAAAGCTGCCAGCGCCCACGACAATCGCTCGCGGGCCAAGACTCGCAGCATGTCCGCAATCGATTTCGGCCGCACCGTCACCGGCGCGTTGCGTGCCAATACCAAGAAGATGATCGCCCAGACGCCGCACAGCACAGCCATCCCCTGGTACACCGTGCTGAAGCCGAACCTGAGCGCCACCACCGGTCCAAGAAAGACTGCAGCCGACTGCCCGATGTTTCCCAGGCCGTAGACGCCGAGCGCGCTGCCCTGCCGCTCCATGGTGTACCAGCGTGACACGTAGCCAACGCCAATGGCGAAGGACGAGCCCGCCATTCCCAGGAAGAAAGCAACCACTAAGAGTTGGTGAAAGCCACTCGCCCTTGGCACCGCGAGAAGTGGAAGAACGACGAATGCGATGAGAATCGCGAATGTGATCCGCCCGCCGAAACGGTCGGTGAGCATGCCCATGGGAATTCGCGCCAGCGATCCGAGCAGCACCGGAACTGCGACCAGTAGTGCGGTCTGAGAGGCGGTCAGGTGCAGTTGCTGACGGAACATGGGCGCGAAGGCAGAGATCAGCCCCCAGGCCGCGAAACAAATCGTGAACGAGATGGTGCCGAGCGCGAGATGCCGTGCGCCCGAGGCATTCCTGGTCATCAGAGTCCTGTCACTCAGCTTTCGCCGAACAAGGGATTCTACCGAAGAATCCCTTGTTCCCGGTGAGTCACCCTTTTATTGCTCGAGCGCAATGGCTTTGGGGAAAAGGATATTGTTTTCGAGGTGGATGTGCTGGTGCAGGTCGGCCTCGAACTCGGTCAGCGCGCTGAACAGGGTGCCGTAGCTGAAACAGGCATCTTTCGGGAGCGTGTAGTCAGTGGTGGCTTGTCGAATTTCGCGCAGTTTCACTCCCGCGTTGTCGTGCTCCATCATCATCATCCGGATCGGATTCCGCACTGTGCCGAAGCACGACGGACACTTATCCCCGCTTGCCATGTGCTTCACGTAAGGAAACAGGATCTGCTCTTCTTTCATCAGGTGCGAGGCAAGCTCATTACTCAGCTCTGTAAATGCTGACTGGACTTGCCGAAGTTCGGGATGATTCTTCCCATGTACCCCGGCAACTTTTGCGATCAGCGCCTGCAGACGTGGAAGCTCGCTCTTCACGTAGGCGTGGTGCTTTTCGACAATGTGGTCCACAAGCACGCCCAGCGGCGCGGTGTTCCAGTCAGTTTCTGTCGTGGGGGTCGTAACATCAAAGCCTCGTTCCAGCGCGAGCAGCACGCGGTCCAGAGAGGTATTGGAGGTGGCGCAGGCATCTTCCAGGGATTTATGGCCTCCACAGCAATAGTCGATGCCGAACTTTTCGAACACGCGCGTGGCATTGGGCACTTCGACGGCGAGTTCGCGGACGGTCTTGCCGGCAGTGATTGGCATAGTGGTTTTTCCTTTCGGGATCTCGGAAATTTCGGAGGACACGATGCCCAGCAGCGCTCCCAGTTCCGCCAGAATCTTCTTGGCTTCCTGGTGCTCGGCCAGCAGGACCTGCTCTGATTTCGGTCCCATCGTCAACTCCTGTAACCAGAGTACGGGGGGAAGAAATCGCTGCCGATGACTTATGTCACACTGAAAAAGGGATAGGCAAATAGCCGGTACGATCGCCACCTACTGCCTGCGCGCGATGGCCTATTCTTCGGATCGGATCTCGGTTTCGAGCTTGGCCAAATCCGGGATAGTGATGTCTTTTCCATCCATGTGGATGAGGCCTTCGGCCTGAAAGCGGCTCAGGTTGCGCGAAACCAGTTCGCGCACCGTGCCGATCTGTGAAGCCAATTCCTGATTATTAGCCTTCAGGGTGAAGCGCGCCTGGCCCGAGCGATGGCCGGCGTCGCGAGCGAAGCGCATCAGCAGCGCGGCCAGACGGTGGCGCACCGTGGTGAAGGAAAGTTCCTCGATGATATTGACCAGGCGGCGCAGGCGCAGGCCGACCATGCGCAAGACTTTCAGCGCGACCTCCGGGTGTTCCAGGCAGAGAGCACGAAAATCGCCCCGGCTGATAAAGAGGACTACGGCGTCTGCAGCAGCCGCGGCCGAGGCCGGGTAAGCCCCGCCATCGAAGACGGGCAGTTCCGCGATCGAATTACCCGCCCTCTCGATTGTCAGTACCTGCTCGCGTCCGCCCGCGGAGGTCTTGAAGATGCGCACCTCGCCCGATTCGACGACATACAGCCCGGAGCAGGGGTCGCCTTCGCCGAAGATCAGTTCGCCAGCCGCATACCGCTTGCTGACCGCATGATCAGAAAGAAACTTCAGTTCCGCATCCGAGAGATCGGAGAAAATAGGCACGCGCGCCAGCACAGCAGCGCGTCCGGCCTTGATTTCAGGCATGACGGTATTGTAACGGCGATGGTGTGCTTGCATTGCTGATTCGATGCTGGGCCGGTACGTCTTGAGCGATAATCACGCCGTGGTGATTCGGCGATAGTGCAAGGGGGATTTTGCTCGTTCTCGACATTCTGCTGCGGGGTTTGATTTTTATTCTGCCCGGACTCGCGCTCTGTCTGATTGTCCACCGCCGTCGTGCTCTCGAACCTTTGTCATTTGCCGCGGTCACGCTGGTCAACAGTGCGGCGGTTGCCTATGTCGTGTTCTGGCCGTACCTGGTCAGCGCAAGGTTCGGCAAGGCCTTAAGTGCCATCGTCGGTTTCGGCGCGCTCGCTGTGATTATTCGTGAGTTCCTCAGCCGAAGAATCGAAATCCGGCGCCTGCGGGAACTGGGCATATGTGCGTTGCTGATGGTGTTGGTGAGCGTAGCCTATTCCTCCATCGGGAACATGTATCACTACTCGAACGATCCAGTGATTCAGGCGCAGCAAAGGTTCATCGATCTTCCGCCCGACAATTTCATTCCTTATGTTTTCGCGGCTCGGCTTTATCACTCGGTTCCTGTGAGGCCGTGGTTGTTCGGAGAGTGGAAGAGCAGTGACCGCCCGCCTCTCGCGGCGGGTGCGACGCTGTTTCAGATCCCGCTCTGGAAAAGCGAGCGCCGGGAATTTCATTACCAGAACCTGAGTGTTTTTTTGCAGTCCATGTGGATCGCGGCGTTGTGGATCGTGTTGTACTCCGCGCAGGTTCCCAGAAGGATCATTGCGGTGACGTGCGCGTTTTGCGTGCTCTCTCCCACGTTCCTTCTGTTTACTTTTTTTGTGTGGCCGAAGTTCCTGGCAGCGGCGCCGATGTATTTAAGAAACCGAGGGCCGGACCTTGTTCTCAGCGGAGCACTCAGACGGCTTACGCTATCGGTATTTTCCCTCGTGGTTTGGTGTCTGATGATGTTTCTGCCCGGCTCGACGCTGTTGCATGAGGGTTCACTTGCCACTGTAATTCTGCTGTTTGTGGCATTGGCAGCTATGCTCGCCATGGTCATACCGAGGGTGAGCTATGTCCTTCTTGCTATTCAGGCCGTTCTGCTTTTTCCGTTATACGTAGTCGCCAGACCCTTCCTGGCCGGCGGAGTCGCTGCCGTGTGGCATGGGGTTGATCGAACAATGGCAATAGTTGCCTTTAGCAGTCTGAGTGCGCTCGCGTTACTGGGGTGGAGGTTCGGATTTCATCAACACGCGGGTCAGACAAAGCGCGCAGCGACGTCACACGCCACCTAAAAAAAATGACGGCCCCGTTTCACGAGGCCGTCGATGTTCTGATCTGGTTAGTGATCATGCGCAGCAGTTACTTGGGCTGCTTATTCAGCAGCGAGACCAGGGGTTCGCCGCCGGCAGGCACCTCAACGTCCATACCGCGGACGATTTCACGCGCGCCCGCCTTGTTTCCATACAGCCGTTTGTTGGCATCGACATCCTGATGCAGCGTTGCACCATCGATAGAGACGCCGGCAAACAGGCCCTTAGAACGGGCATAGGTATAAATATCAGCGCCGCCAACCTGAGTCGTTCCAGTGTTCGCGCTGCTGGGACCCGCCGTTGCGCTGGCATCAGTACCCAGTTTGGTCTTGTCTTGGAGGATGGCATCCACGCCCTTCTGTCCCATGACCAGCAGAACGAAGTCGGTAGAACTACCGCCCAACTGCGCGCCGACGCTTGCTCCGCCGATGCTGTACATCGCGGGAGCGGACCATTTGCCGGTGAAATTCTCGCCTTCACGGCAGGTCATGGCTCCGCGTCCGCCACTTCCACCGATGCCAATCCCGAATTTCTTTACGTTGGGCAGAACGATGACGCAATCCGCCTTCGACAGCACATCCTGCGGAATCTTGTTGCCGTTGAGCACTTCCTGCAGAACGACTGCGGCATTCTTAAGAGTGTCTTCGTCCTTCTGCTTGTCGCCTGCCCAAGCAGGAACGATTAGCATAAAAGTAAGAATCGAAGTCATAGAGCCGAGCAAAATTTTCTTCAACATAGAAAGTCCCCTTTTCTTGGTGAATTCCGTCATCAAATCAAGACCGAGTCTGAAAATAATCTTGCGCTTGCATCCCGGTTACACACTGCTCTGGGAAGAGCAAGTGACCTGCCGATTGCACGCACAATGCACTTCCAATGGTTTCGTTGGCGCGATCCAGCAGAAACAAACATACTTCCGACGAGTTCGACGAAAGAGGTAAGGCGCCCTCGCAACCGCGAAGCCACCCCTTTGTGCTATCCGCTTCGATAAGTGCTATCCGAACGGATAGACACAGCAGAGCACAAGGAGCCAGAGCCTGTCTGTGACAAGGACTAGTAGGTTGCCGTCTGGAACCTCAGCATGGCGAGCGCCAGGAGGTTTTCATACCCTGTCTGAGCATAGCTGATTCGAGACTGCAGCGGCTGTTGCGATTACGCCCTCCTGCAATTGCGCCCCAGACCAAACCCTCCTTATTCCTGAACGGTTTTAACCGTAAATTTATTGCTCTGTAACTTTCCTTTAACAAAGCAAGCCTAAACAGAACGCACACATAATGCGGCCTTTACAATGGTTTTTATCGGCTTTGACTGTTGACGAACCGGACCCTTAGGGCGCGGTAGCACTCCCCGTCTGTTTGGTCGCAAGAATTGAACGCTAAACGATAGAAGGAGCGATGATGAAATCCCGCCTCACATTCTGTGCTGTGCTTCTGTTGTGCTTGGGAGCGGCAGCCCAGACGACCACTACTTCTACATCCACCACGAAAACAACCCGCCGCACTCGGTCCGCCAAGACCGGCAGTACCGCGGAAGAAATTAAAGGGCTGCGCGACGCTATTGCGGCCCAGCAAAGCACGATCCGGCAACAGCAACAGCAGATTCAGCAACTGCAGGATCAGGTGCAGCAGGTGCAGAGCAGTCTGCAGGATCAGACAAGCCGGGTGCAGGATGCAGAGAGCAAAGCCACGGCGGCCACCAGTTCGGCGACCCAACAGGAGCAGGCTGTTACCCAGCTGCGCACTGACGTGTCTGACATAAAAACAAGCACCACGTCGACTGCAGTTGCCGTCCAGCAGGAGCAGGTCGAGAAGAAGAGTTTCGAGGATAAAATCAAACAACTTGGGCCGTTCACCTTCAGCGGTGATTTTCGCTTGAGAGACGAGCCATTTTTTGGCGGCCCAACCAATGAGTCGCAGGACCGCAATCGTGTACGTTATCGCCTGCGGTTCAACGCGAACGCGAAATTGAATCAGGATATCAGCGGCGGTCTCTCCCTGGCGACGGGCGATATTAACGATCCAATTTCCACGAATCAGACGGTGAACCAGTTCTTCACCAGGAAGCCATTTCTGCTCGATCGTGCCTTTATCAACTACACTCCTCATCAGCTCAAAGTACTCACACTGACCGGCGGAAAAATGGCCTATCCCTGGTACCGCACGGAGCTTACGTGGGATAACGACTTGAATCCGGAAGGTGTGGCGGAAAAACTTGAGTGGAAGTCCGAGAAGACGCCAGTGTTTCGTCAACTTGCCCTGGTTGGATTCCAGCTACCCTTTGCTGAGGTGGCGGGTGTCAACTTCAATTTTCCCAACACCAATCAAAGAAGCATTCACCAGAGCGTCGTCTACGGTGGTCAGGTTCAGACCGGCTGGCAACTTGGAAGCGCGGTGAAGTTCACCGCCGATGGGGCTTTCTACAACTATCACAACCCCGACCCGATCGCCTTTGCCATCGCCACGGTAAACGGATCTAGTCCCGCCAACGGCCTGCTCAAGCTGGGAGGAAGCAGCTTCCAAAACTCCTATCAGCAAGTGACCGTTGCGACGCCCACGTGTCTGCCGCCGCTTTGCGCCACCACCACGAACGTCAACTCGTCGATCGTCAATGCAAAGCTGAACTCCCGCTTTGCGATGTTCGATGGCATTGCGCAGTTCGACATCAAGACGCCCCTCGATGCCTGGCCAGTGAGAATTCTGGGCGATTATGTTCAGAACACCGGAGCTTGCGGCAACGTCCAGAACCCCGTTTTCGTGCCGACAGTTTCCGGAGGTGCCAAGGCGACGGTCTCCACAGTCAACGGCGCTTGCAATCCCCGGCAGCGACGGGGTTACTGGCTTGAAGGTCGCGTCGGCCGCACTCAGAAAAAGGGCGACGTGCAACTCGCTTATACCCGTATGTTTATCGAGCGCGAAGCTGTAATGAGCGCATTCAACTTCAGCGATCTGCGCCAGAACAGCGATGTCACGCAGCATCGCATGGAGTTTGCGTATCAGGCGCTCAATAACATACAGTTTGCTTTTACCGGACTGATCGGGCGGCCCCTGGGCTCGACCGAGCCCTACCTGAAGCGCTTCCAGTTCGACGTAATTTACAAGTTCTAAATAACTTCGGAGATCCTAACCCTTGGCGCCGATTTAAAACCGGCGCCTTTTTTATTTTCTGCGCAGCAGTTCGGAATTCCAGCAGGAACACTCCCTAATTCCTATCGCAACATGTTTTCGGCAAACTCCACAGCTGCGTTCGGGCATCTCCCTTCCAGCAGTCACCATTGGGGACAAACCATGACAGCAGAGGAGTACCTTCGTGAAATCACGCCGGGGTGCCCGGTGTGCGGAACCTCTGAATCCAGGCAGGACAAAGCGGATCGCGCGAACGAGTTATGCCGGCGGGTGACTCAGCTTCAGCATCATCTCGAGGAACTGGAGCTCTCGCCCGAGGTGATAAACACCATTCGACCGCGATTGGGCGAGATGTGCGGCATGTGCCAGTTGCTGCTAATGGGGATCTCCAGTCCCCTGGACGCGTCCGAGTTGCGCGACCGTATCAAGCTTCACCTGGCGGAGTTGCAGGCCGAAATCGACGAGCTTCGCCACGCCGCGTGAGCTGCCCAAAAACTGATCATCCCCTATGCCGGGGCCGGCATCGAACTGGGGAAACCTTAGGTAAATCCTGAATTGATCGTCCATGTGCTGCAGCGAGGCGCGGCTGACATGTCTTCCGCAAAAAAGCACGAGAACGCCGTGCGCAAGATTTCGTTGCTCGGCTCACTTCTACGCTGGGGTGTAGTTCTGGCCGCCTTATTGCTGTCACTCGCGGCGCTGATGTTTCAGATCAGGGCAGACGTGATCCCTGTCGTACTGCTTACGGTCGCTGCAATCCTCGCAGTCTTGAACCTGCTGCCCAAACGTGATCTCGGGCTTTAACGGCTTTCTTGGCGGACACTCCTGAGGCTTGAGGAATACGCGTCCAAGCCA
>Ga0070741_10009545_pt1 | contig 18765 bp, 16 predicted proteins | sample Coa_R1_4_FD_66440 | JGI IMG/M metagenome (GOLD analysis project Ga0070741, IMG submission 66440) | Surface soil microbial communities from Centralia Pennsylvania, which are recovering from an underground coalmine fire - Coalmine... | ecosystem: Environmental > Terrestrial > Soil > Unclassified ...
TCGCGCTTGGTGGCGAGAAATGCGGCAAAACGCGAAGAAAAGTCGGCGGCACTGGCATCAAGGCGAAGCGGCATGGTCAGTCCTGCGAGCCGCTTGATAGTCCGCCGCCACGGTCGTGGCAACGGAGGCCGAATACAACCTGCCCCGGGGGCTTAGGCGCTTACCGCCTCGCGGATTTTCACCGCCGCCTCCAGATCGACCGACACGAGCTGCGACACGCCGCGCTCAGCCATGGTCACGCCGTAGAGCCGGTTCATGCGCGCCATGGTGATCGGGTTGTGCGTAATAATGACAAAGCGCGTATCGGTCGACTGTGTCATCTCGTCGAGCAGATCGCAGAAGCGTTCGACGTTGTGGTCGTCGAGCGGCGCGTCCACCTCGTCCAGCACGCAGATCGGCGCCGGGTTGGTCAGGAACACGGCGAAGATCAGTGCCATCGCGGTCAGCGCCTGTTCGCCGCCGGAGAGGAGCGAGAGCGTCTGCGGCTTCTTGCCCGGGGGCTTTGCGAGAATTTCCAGACCCGCCTCGAGCGGATCGTCGCTTTCGATCAGCTGAAGCTGCGCTTCGCCGCCGCCGAACAGGCTCGTGAACAGCCGCTTGAAATGCCCGTTGACCACGTCGAACGACGACAGCAGGCGCTCGCGTGCTTCCTTGTTGAGATTCTGGATGCCCTGGCGCAGCCGCTTGATCGCCTCGACCAGATCGTCGCGTTCGGCAGTCAGCGTCGTGTGCTGCGTTTCGACCTCGCGCAATTCCTCGTCCGCGCGAAGATTGACCGCGCCGAGCCGCTCGCGGTCGCGGCGAAGCTTGTCGAGTTCGACCTCGATGTCCGCGACCTGTGGGAGCTCGGCGCCTTGCGCGATCTCTGCAAGCGCCGCGACGCCCTGCGGCTCGACCTGAAGATTTTCGCGGATTTCGTGCTCGATGTCGGACAAGCGGCGCTTCGCGCCCTCGAACCGTTCCTCGTCACGGCCCGCCTGCTCGCGCGCAGCGCTCGCCGCGTCAAGCGCGGCGCGCACAACCTTGTTCGTCTGATCAAGCGCGGCCTCCGCTTCGGCAAGCCGGTCGGCCTCGGCACGGCGCGCCGCCTCGGCCTGGTTGATTTCGGTCAGCAGCGCGTTGCGCTTTCCTTCAAAGGCCTGCGGCACGTCAGTCAGCCCGTCCCGCTCGGTGCGGGCCTCGACCACGCGCGCTTCGAGCGCGGTGATCTGCGTCGCGGTGCGCTCGCGCGTCTCCGTCCAGGACTTTCGTTCGCTCGCAATGGCTTCGAGCCGCTTTCGCGCGATCTCGGCCTCGCGCGCCAGGGCCTGCGCTTCCGCACGCGCTTCGGCGACAACGCCACGCTGGGCGGCGATGGTTTCGCGCACCGCATTAAGCTTGCCCTCGACATCGGCCGCGGGCGCAAGATCGGCAAGCGCACGCCCGGCATGCCCCTTGGCCTGCTCGACCTCGGCGCGATTCGCCGACAGCCGCGCTCTCGCTTCGGCAAGCGCGGAACGGCGCGCCGCCTGCTGGTTGCTTTCGCGCTCGCCCGCCGCGTGGCGTTCGCGCGCCGCATCGGCCTGATGCTGCAGATCGCGCCAGCGGTTGCGCGCGGAGGTTTCCGCCGCGGCCGCACCCGCCACCTCGGCTTCCGCTTCCGTCACGATCTTGCGCTTGCCGTCGACCTCGCCGCGCGCCGCAACGAGTTCGGCCTCGATCTCGGCGAGACGATTGCGCTCGGCGAGCCGGCGGGCGGCGCCGGTGGGCGCATGCGCCGCAACCGCAAAACCGTCCCAGCGCCACAGATCGCCTTCGAGCGACACGAGACGCTGGCCCGGCTTGAGCAAGGGCATCAGGCGGACTGCGTCACCGCGGTCGATTACGCCAATCTGCGCAAGACGCCGCGCCAGGGCCTCCGGCGCCTTCACGTTCTTGGCCAGCGGCTCGACGCCGTCGGGAAGTTTTGGATCGGCCGGATCGACATTCGCACCGCCCCAGCGCATCGGCGCCTGCGGATCGACCGGCGCTTCGAGATCGTCGCCGAGCGCCGCCCCGAGCGCGGTCTCGTAGCCCTTGGTCACGGTGAGATCGTCGATGACGGCGGGCCACATATTCTTTGAATCGACATGCAGCAGTTTGGCGAGCGTCTTGGCTTCGGTTTCCAGCCGGTTCGCCCGCTTCTCGGCTTCCGCGAGCGGACGGCGAGCAACATCCAGCGCCTGGCGGGCGGCGGAATGGGCGGCTTCGGTGCGTACCGCAGCGGCTTCCGCTTCCGCAACCGATCCCATCATCGCTTCGACAGCGGACTGCAATTCGGCGAGGTTGGGCCCACCCGCCTTGTCGAGCGCGGCCATTTCGGCTTCGACCTCGCCGAGTTCCTTTTCCAGCCGAATGAGACGGTCGGCCTGTTCGCGTGCACTTGCATCGAGCTGGTTACGCCGTGCCGTGAGATCCGCGAGTGCACCCGTCAGTTCACCGAAGGTCTTTTCCGAAACCTGAAGTTCCGCTTCGGCGGCCACGACCCGCTGGTCCACGCCCTCTCGTTTGCTCGCGCCCGCCTGCAGATCGGCATTGAGCGCCTGCTGTTCGCCATCGAGGCGCTTTAACGCCCACTCGGCATCGTTCGCCAGCTGGCGCTCGCGCGCGATGTCCTCATCGAGCTGTGTCAGCCTGCGGTCAAGTTCGGCAAGACGATCTCGCGCGCGCTGCTCTTCCTTGTCGAGAGTTTCGCGGGCGATCACGAGGCGCTGAAGTGCCGCGCCCGCACGAGCTTCGGCCTCGCGCAACGGCGGAACGCCGGCGGCAACCGCTTCCTGTTTCTTGACGGCGTCGGCCTGTTCGATGGTCGCGGCGGCAACGGCGCGGATGCTGCGATCCTTCGCGGCTTCTGCATCGACCACTTCCTGGCTCGCGTTGCGCCAGCGCAGATGCGCGAGCAACGCCTCCTGCCGGCGCACCTTCGACGACACCTCGCGATAGCGGATCGCTTCGCGTGCCTGCCGCTTCAAGGCCGACATCTGCGATGCAAGCTGTCCGATCACGTCTTCGAGGCGCTGCAGGTTCTGCTCGGCCGCCTTCAACCGTAATTCCGCCTCGTGACGGCGTGCGTGAAGGCCCGCAACACCGGCCGCCTCTTCCAGTACACGGCGGCGCTGTTCGGGCTTTGCCTGGATGATCTCACCGATCCGGCCTTGATGCACGAGCGCGGGCGAGCGGGCGCCGGTCGAGGCGTCGGCGAACAGGATCTGCACGTCGCGGGCGCGCACTTCGCGGCCGTTGACGCGATAGGACGACCCTTGATCGCGCTCGATCCGGCGCGAGACTTCGAGAGTTTCGTGTTCGTTGAAGGCGGTCGGCGCGGATCGCTCCGAATTGTCGATCGACATCGCCACTTCGGCGTTGTTGCGGCTCGGGCGCGTGTTGCTGCCGGAGAAGATCACGTCGTTCATGTCGGCGGCGCGCATCGATTTGTGCGACGTCTCGCCCATCACCCAGCGCAATGCTTCGACGAGGTTCGATTTGCCGCAGCCGTTCGGACCGACCACCCCGGTAAGGCCGGGCTCGATCATGAAGTCCGTTGGCTCGACGAATGACTTAAAGCCGATCAACCGCAGACGCGTCAGCTTCATGGACGTTTATTGCTTTCTTTCCTCTACGGACGGGCCTCGCGCCCGCCCGCATGGTAAGTGATTCGAAGGGGTTAGTGGCGTTTTGCAACGCCGAAGCGAACGCGACAATGGAGAGGGCCGCCCTGCCCCGCAAGCGCGCTTTGAGGTTTTACCCAGAAGCTTGCGCCGCCTGTCCGTCAGCTTTTCAGCAGCGGATCGATTTCCTTCGCCATGTCGTCGATCGAAATATCGCCGGGCTTCAATTTCTTTCCGTTGACGAAAAATGTCGGGGTCGAATTGACGCCGAGTTTCTGCGCGGCCTGATTCCGCGCGTCGATCTTGTCGAGCAGTTCCTTCGATTTCGGATTCTTCTGCGTGTCGAGGCAGGCGTTGAAGCTTTCCTCGGTGAAACCGGCCTGCTTCGCGATCGCCATGAGCGGCGGGATCGGCTTGTCCACCACCCATTCCTTCTGTTTGGTGAAGAAGGCGTCGAGCAGCGGGAAGTATTTGTCTTTGTCGGTGCAGCGAAGGAGCATCACCGCTGCGGCGTCGAGCTGGTTCAGCACGAATTCGCGGTAGATGTAGCGAACCTTCCCGGTATCGATGTAGCGCTTTTTGAATTCCGGGAAGGTTGTTTCATAGAAATGCGAGCAATGCGGGCACGTGGTCGAGGCATATTCGATCACCGTCACCGGGGCCTTGGGATCGCCCATAGTCATGTCTTCGAGCCCGCCGGAATCCGTCAAAGCCGCGTCGGCCGCTCGCTGGGCGAACGCGTCCAGCGGGCCAAGCGAGGTCAATCCCGCCGCAAGACCGGCGGCCAAAGCCAGGGACGCGGTGCCTTGGCAGAATTCGCGGCGGGTGATGGTCAAAGGAAACTCCTGCATTGGCGGGCGCGGATTGCGCCTGTTCCGTAGCGTCAATGGACAAATGTGGCAATCGCGCGTCCGGCTTCAACCGGGGCGCGTCACGAGGCTTTGATCGCGGCGCCAAGCCGCGCCAGGGCCTGTTTCAACCCCTCATCCTCGATGGCCGGCAGGGAATCCGCAATGCGGGCGGTTTCGGCGGGGTCGATCTTCCGGACGCTCTTCGGCCTGGACCGTTTCAGCGGGGCCTGACGGAGCGCGATCCGGTCGACCGCCTGCCAGCCGAAGAAGCGGTTGACCCGCTCCAGGATCGCGCCGGCAAGATGCTGGATTTCGACGGCCGCCGGTCCCTCCACCCGCAGAACCAGCGTGGCCGGTTCCTGCCCCTCCTCGTCCGATGCACGCGGCCATTGCATCTTGACCGGCTCGGCATGAGCGGAGATCTCGGGGCCGACAATGTCGGCCCAGCGCGTCACGAGTTCCGCCGAGGCGAAACCCTGTTTGGCAAACGAACTCGCGAGCACGCTCGATGTAAGCGTGGATAGCGCGACGGCCGGTTTTCTCTGGGGCTTGTCCACGGCAATTCGCTCATGTGAGATCGCGACATGAGGCTAGCAAAGCGTGCCGCTCGGCAAAAGTGCAGGCCGCTCTCGCCCTGCGGCCCTGTGCGCGGCGTGGAAAAAGCGCCGTCCGCCGAAACCCTTCTCACGTGGTATCGCCGCCATCGCCGCGATTTGCCGTGGCGAGCGGCGCCCGGGCAAAAAGCCGATCCCTATCGCGTCTGGCTGTCCGAAATCATGCTGCAGCAGACGACCGTCAAAGCGGTTGCTCCTTATTATCACCGTTTTCTGAACCGCTTTCCGACCCTGAACGATCTCGCCAGAGCAAAACTCAACGACGTGCTGAGGCTTTGGGCCGGGCTTGGCTATTACGCCCGCGCGCGAAACCTGCACGCCTGCGCACAGGCTGTGCTTAAGGAGCACGGCGGCAGGTTTCCCCGCACCGAGGACGGATTGCGCATGCTTCCCGGCATCGGCACCTATACTGCTGCGGCCATCGCGGCGATCGCCTTCGGGCGGAAGGCAACGCCCGTCGACGGCAATATCGAGCGCGTCATCGCGCGGCTGTTTGCGATCGAGACGCCGCTGCCGACCGCCAAACCGGAGATCCGCGCACGGGCCGGGAGTCTCACCCCGCCCCGCCGCGCCGGGGATTTTGCGCAAGCGATGATGGATCTAGGCGCCACAATCTGCACACCGAAAAATCCGGCCTGTGCTTTCTGCCCATGGAACAACGATTGTCTCGCGCGCAATCGCGGCGACATGGAAACATTTCCGCGCAAGACACCGAAGGCCGAGGGTGCGCTGCGCCGGGGCGCCGCCTTCGTCGTGATGCGCGAGGACGGCGCGATCCTCGTTCGCGCGCGGCCCGCAAGCGGCCTGCTCGGCGGCATGACCGAAGTGCCGACGACAGAATGGACAAGGGATTTCGACCCGCAGGCCGCGATCAGCGGCGCGCCGATCGCAGCGCAGTGGCGGCGCCTGCCCGGCACCGTCACGCATGTGTTCACACATTTTCCGCTTGAGTTGACGGTCTACTCGACCCGCGTACCGAAAAGGACCAAGGCGCCGCGCGGGGCGCGCTGGAGTTCAGCCGAAGAGATTCCGGCCGAAGCCCTGCCCAACGTCATGCGAAAGGTGATCGCGCACGCCGGTATCTGAAAGCGCGGCCGCTATGCGGTCCGACGCGCCTCGACGGGGGCGGCGCGCACAGCCAGAGCAGCGTCGACCACCTTGAACACATCCTCAGGCCGGAACGGCTTGTAAAGCGTCGCGACCGCCCCTGCCTCCGTCGCCATGTCGTCAAAACCCGGCATGCTCGGGCGCACGTCCGCCATCATGAATCCGGACGCCGCGATCAACGGCATGTCCGGCGTGATCGCACGCAGCGCCTGCATGACCTGAATCCCATCAATGTCGGGCATGAAGAGGTCGACGATCGCAAGATCGAAACGGCGCGCCTTCGCCGTGTCGATGCCGGATTGCCCGTTATCCGCGGTCACAACCTCGTGGCCTTTCGCGCCGAGAACGATCTTCAGCGTGGCGCTGACCGCCCTGTCATCGTCGATGACCAAAATGTCCGGCATTCGCTTATCTCCGAAAATTCCCTTTGCTTCCGGGCATCGGGGCAACGAGCGCACGGGCCATCGTCCGCCGGCTTCGCAACGCAAATCCGCAACTGATCGGACAAGCCTAAGAAAAACTGGTGAAAGGTTACTTACGGCCGGACGAAGCGATTTTACCGTCCGCGGGTGTGAATGGACCGGTTTGGTTGAGCCCGCGGCGGATCATGCGCGCCAAGTCGGGCTTGCGGTAAGGCTTTGGTAACAACAAAACCCCCGGGTCGAGGCGCCCGTGATGCACGATGGCGTTTTCCGTGTAGCCGGATGTGAACACGACCTTGAGCGATGAGCGCCGTTTTGCCGCTTCCTCGGCGAGGCGGCGTCCGTTCATCGAGCCGGACATGATGACGTCCGTGAACAGAAGGTCGAACGCGGCACCGCCATCGATCATCGCCAAGGCCTCCTGGGCATTGCCCGCGACCAGCACCTTGTAGCCGAGGCTTTCGAGTTGCACGGTGACCGAGCGGCGCACGGTCGGATCGTCCTCGACTACAAGGATTGTCTCGCGGCCACCTTCCGTCTGGGTCGTGGCGGGGTCGGCGAGCGGGCGTGCCGCCGCGCCCGCGCGCGGCAGATAGATCTTGAAGGTCGTGCCATGCCCCTCCTCGCTGTACAGTTTGATGTGGCCGCCCGATTGCTTGACGAAGCCATAGATCATGCTCAGGCCGAGCCCCGTACCCTTGCCGACCTCCTTGGTGGTGAAGAACGGATCGAACACCTTGTCGCGCATCGCTTCCGGAATGCCGATGCCCGTGTCGCTGACAGCGACCATCACATAAGGCCCGGGGACGACCTCACTGTGGGTCGCAGCGTAAGCGTCATCGAGCTCGACATTCGCCGTCTCGATGGTGAGCTTGCCGCCATCCGGCATCGCGTCGCGCGCATTGACGGAGAGATTGATCAGAGCGGTGACGAGCTGCGCAGGATCGACCAGCGCGGGCCAGAGGTCTTCGCTCAATTTCCACTCGACGTCGATTTGCTCGCCCAAGGTCGGCTTGAGGAGCTTTGCAGCGTCGGTCGCCAGCTCGTTCACGTCGACCTCGCGCGGTTGCAGCGGCTGGCGGCGCGCGAAGGCGAGAAGCCGTCCGGTGAGCTCTGCGCCGCGATCCGCGGCCTCACTGATCAGCTTCGCGATCGCGGCGATCTCGGGCTTGTCGGCAACGGATTCGGCCAGAATGTCGATCGTGCCCGTTATGACGGTGAGCATGTTGTTGAAATCGTGAGCAATGCCGCCGGTCAATTGCCCGACGGCTTCCATCTTCTGCGCCTGGCGCAATTGCAGCTCGAGCTTGTTGCGCTCGGTGACATCGGTGAGCGCGTAGGCAATACCCTTGATGCCCGACGGGCCTTGCATCAGCGCGCTGGAAAATACGATATCCACGATCGTGCCGTCCTTGCGGCGGCGCTTCGCCTGGATGTCGCGGATGAGCTCGCCGGCCAACGCCCGATCGACGAGGTTTTCAAACTCCGCCTCGTCGCCCTCCGGCACGAGCTTGTATCGCCGGCCGACCGTCTCCTCGGCCGTGTAACCAAAAATCTGCTCGGCGGCCCTGCTCCACACCTTCACGGTTCGATCGGGCGCAAGACAAATGATTGCGACCGGCGATGCATCGATCACGGCCGCCAGCATTTCGTTGGTTTCGCGCTCGGCCCTTTCAAGGCGCTTTTGCTCGGTGTTGTCGCGCCCAATGAAGTAATGCCGCTGCTCGAGATCCGACCAGACGCCGTTCCATTCCAGGCTGACCGAATGTCCATTCCTGTGCATGTAGCGCGTCTGGAAGTTGCGCATTTTTTTCCCACGCCGGGCAGCGCGCATTTCCTCGCGGGTCGGCTGCAGATCGTCAGGATGGATGAACTCGAGCCCGCTGTGGCCGATCATCTCATCAGGCTTGTAACCAAGGATCGCGTCCGAACTCGGGCTGACGCGGATGAATTGTCCCCGGCTGTCCGTGACCAGAATGAGATCGAGCGAGGAATCGAAAAGCCGCCGTCGCTCCTCGACCTCATGTTTCAGCTCTTCGGTCCTTTCGCGCATGTCGCGCGCCATGCGCGTGAAGGTTTGCGCGAGAATCCCGATTTCGCCGGCGGCGCCCGTCGGCACGGGAATGTTTTCACCGCGCGCGAAGCCTTCGGCCGCACGGGTCATCTGACCGAGCGGCCGCGTCAGCGAGCGGGCGAGTACCAGCGCGAGCAATACCGACACCGCGAGGGTCACCAGTCCTCCGTAAATCGCGGCCCTGCGGACAGCCACCGCCGGCGCAAGCAGATCGTCATAGGCAAGGGTCTCGATCACGGCGACGCGCGGTCCGCCGGCCAGACGCGCGACGCTGATGCCCACTCCGAAAAATTCGCCGGCCCGGTTCGCTGCGACGCGGGAGACCGGATTTGACGCTTTCACGATGCCGTCGAGCTCGGGGAAATCGTCCTGGATGAGCGACGGATGGCCGAGCTGAAACCCGAATTCCTGCGCGGGATTGGGGTGGAAAAGATAATCGCCGTTCTCATTCACGATGAAGACGTTGGTGTCCGACCCGTAGGCACGAAGCCGGTCGAAAGTCGGCCGCAAATCGAAATTGATGACGACGATGCCGAAAGGTTTTCCATCGGGCGCGACAACCGGCGTCGCGGCCCGCAGCATCGGCACATGCGGGACTTCGATCACGCCGTTCTCCTGATTGAGGTCGATCGGCGAGATGTAAGCCTGTCCGGCGGGCAAGCCGATTGTATCTTTGAAATAGGGCCTGTCGCCTTTCGACTGCAATTCGTCGTCCGGGACAATCCGGGGAGAACCGGCGGGGCCGGACCGATCGACGCGAATGATTTCGCGGCCTCCATTATCAACCCCGATAAACCGGAACTGCGCGTAGTCCGGCTTGGCCTGGAGTTCCGCCACAAAGCGATTGGCCAGCCGCCGGCGCGACTCCGCCTCCGCCGTGGCGGCCGCCGCATCCTTGTCGCCCTTCAGGCGAGCATTCATGATGTCGGCGATGGCGACTGCCGCGCGGAACCCGAGCACGTCGGCGCGGACGCGGTTGACGGCGGCTTCCAGTTCGGCCGCGATGACGCGGGCATGGTTATCGATGCGCTCGAGGGCGCGAGGCTCCGCCACCGCCGCGACCGTGCGGTACATGAAGATGCCCGACGCCGTACTTGCGACACAGATCAGCGCAGCCATCGCGAGAGCCAAACGCGTCGACAATGTCATGGGTCGCCTCCCCGCCGTCGCCGAATCACTCACGCGCGACTCCTATTGTAATGCGTCGAGCGACCACGCTTGCGGGCAGTCCCCAGGTGCGGCAATGGCGGCGACAGAGGGGTGGAAAGTGATATGGTCCGGCCGCCTTCCCAAGGAGCCGCTCAAATGCAAGTCGACATCCCAGCGCCCGGCCGGGCTCATTTCACGGTGAACGAACGCTATCCGGACCCGGCGGTCAAAAACCTCGATCCGCGCTTTGCCAAATACCGCCTTGCACTTGCGAGCGTCGAGCGTCTCTACACCGGCTGCCGCTGGAGCGAGGGGCCGGTCTATTTCGGCGATGCGCGCTGCGTGATCTGGAGCGACATCCCGAACAATCGCATGCTGCGCTGGGACGAAGACACGGGCGCTGTCAGCGAATACCGCAAGCCGTCCAACAACTCGAACGGCAACACACGCGACCGGCAAGGCCGGCTCGTCACCTGCGAACACGACGCGCGGCGCGTGACACGCACCGAATATGACGGCTCGATCACCGTTATCTGCGACAATTTCGAGGGAAAGAAACTGAATTCGCCGAACGATGTGGTGGTGAAGTCCGACGGCTCGATCTGGTTCACCGATCCGGATTTCGGGATCATGCACTATTACGAAGGCCACAACGACAAGTCGGAAATTCACACCAACGTCTACCGCGTCGACCCGCAGACCGGGAAGCCTTCGATCGTGATCGGCGACATCACGCGCCCCAATGGCCTTGCCTTCTCGCCGGACGAGAAGAAGCTCTATGTGGTCGATTGCGGCGTGACGCCGCGCACCATTCGCGTCTACGACGTTTCGAACGACGGCACGAAAGTCACGAACGGCAAGGTATTCATCGATGCCGGCCCCGGAGGATCGCCCGACGGTTTCCGTGTCGACGTGGACGGCAATCTCTGGTGCGGCTGGGGCATGGGATCGCCGGAACTTGACGGCGTGATGGTATTCGCGCCGGACGCGACGCCGATCGGGAAAATCGACCTGCCGGAACGCGCGGCAAATGTCTGCTTCGGCGGGCGCTACCGCAACCGTCTGTTCATGGCCGCGAGTCATTCGCTTTATGCGCTCTACGTTCATACGCAGGGCTGCAAAGGCGGGTAAATTCAGGAAAGAAAATAGGGAGAGAATTTAATGACAATTCAACGTCACGATGTAGGCCCGCGCATGAGCAAGGCCGTGGTGCACGGCGATACGGTCTATCTCGCGGGGCTGACCGCGGACAAAACCGCCGGCAAAAGCGTCGGCGAGCAGACAAGAGAAATCCTGTCGCTGATCGACGGCTATCTGAAGACCTGCGGCACCGATAAATCGAAGCTTCTGCGCGCCAATATCTGGCTCACCGACATCTCGAAATTCAACGAAATGAACAAGGAATGGGACGCCTGGGTTTCGCCCGGCAACACGCCGGCGCGGGCGACCGTGCAGGCGCAGCTCGCCGCCCCTCAGTACAACGTCGAGATCATGGTGGTCGCGGCGAAGTAGGCGTTTTAGAAATCGGGTGGCGATGCCGCCGGCGTTTTCCTAAAGCGCGGGCGGCATTTGCATTTGGGATGACGTCAGGTGGCTGAAATCAACCGCACGATGAATGCGCGCGAATGGGCGATGCTTCTCGCGCTGTCGCTGATCTGGGGCTTCTCGTTCTTCTTCAACAGCCTCGGATTGCGCGATATCACGCCGCTTACGCTCGTTCTCGGCCGTGTCGCAATCGGAGCAAGCACGCTCCTGCCGGTGATCTATCTCATGGGCCAGCGGCTGCCGCCTGAACCCCGCGTCTGGGGTGCCTTCCTCACGATGGGACTCCTCAACAACGTGATCCCGTTTTCGCTGATCGCGTGGGGGCAAACGCACATCGCGGGCGGCCTTGCCTCGATCCTGAACGCGACGACACCGCTGTTCACCGTGATCATCGCGCATTTCGCGACGAGGGAAGAGAAGATGACCGGCAACCGGCTGACCGGCGTCCTGCTCGGCCTGGTGGGCGTCGCCATCATGATCGGCCCGGACGTGCTGCGCACGCTCGGCGGCGACGTGCTTGCCCAGCTGGCCGTACTGCTCGCCTCGATCTTCTACGCGCTGTCCAGCATCTTTGCGAAGCGGTTCAATGCGATGGTGTCGTCCCCGATCGCGACCGCGTGCGGCGTCATGATTGCGTCGAGTGCAATGCTCCTGCCGCTCTCCGTCCTGATCGATCGGCCATGGATGTTGCCCGCGCCGTCAACGGCGGCGATTGTCGGCGTCGTCGGGATCGGCGTCTTTTCCAGTGCACTCGCCTATGTCCTGTTCTACCGCATCGTCGCGACCGCGGGCGCCACCAACCTGATGCTGGTCACATTCCTTATTCCCGTGAGCGCGATCCTGCTCGGCACATTCGTGCTCGGCGAGCGGCTCGAGCCGAAGCATTTCGCCGGCATGGCGCTGATCGGAGCGGGGCTCGCCGCGATCGACGGCCGGCTGCTTAAGAAGCTGCGTGCCTGACCGGCGTCACGCCTGCGCGCGCATCTTGCGGGTGCAATTCGCCGCGACGATGAGCGCGATGCCGCCCATCAAAAGATTGATGCCAACCATCAGGCCGAGCACCCAGACCGCCGATCCGGGCAAGCCGGTGAAGATCAGCAGCGCCAGCGCGATATCGACGATCGCGCTGAACAATACCCATCCCCATGCGCCCGGAATATCGCGGCGGTAGCCGATTGCGGCGATCAGCTTCGTCACGCCGGTCGCAAGGAAATAGGCAGCGAGGAAGATCGTCAGCGTGATCACGCCCGCAATCGGGCTCCAGAGGAGCGACGCCCCCGCGAGCAGATAGACAATCGCGGTGAGGAGATTCCACCAGAAACCCGGAGCCGACGTGCCGGCGGAGAACACCGCGATCAGCGCAATCACGCCGCTCGCGAGCAGCAGCCAGCCGAGCAGAATCGTTGCCGCGAGCGTCGCAACGCCCGGCATGATGATCGCCGCCGCGCCCAGCAGCGCGAGAACCACCCCGTAGATGGTGAACCAGGTGCTGTGTTTGCGAAGCGCTTCGGTATCAAAGGCAATGACTGCGGGCATGGCGGCCTCCATAAAAAGAATTGCGTCAGCATGACGCTGAAACGAAACGGCCGCAAGCCGAGCGCCCGCGGCCGTGCGCGCTTGAAATCAATTTGTCATCAAATCGAAGGAATGCCGACCGACAAGCTTTCGGCCGCCTTTTCGGCCTGGCGTTCCATTTTCTTTTTCATCGCATGGCCGCGCGCCAGCGCCTTCCTGTTGATCTTCCTCTTGGCGATGCCGGTGAGCTTTTTGTCGGCGGCCTTTTCCTGTTTCAGGTTGGCGTCGAGAAGCTTCGCAACGTCGGCGCGGCCGAGCGTACGCGCCCAGGCGATCAGCGTGCCATAGCGGGTGATCTCGTAATGCTCGACCGCCTGCGCGGCACCGATCAGCGCGGCATTCAGCACCATTTTGTCCTCGACCTCACCTGCGATCTCGTTCGCCTCGTCGATGATGCCTTCGATCGCCGGGCATCTGGTTCCCTTCGGCTCCTGCTTCAGTTTCTTGAACACCTGTTCGAGCCGTTTGACGTGGCTCTTGGTTTCACCGAGATGCTTTTTCAGGCCGCGCTTCAGCTCGGGATCGTTCGCCTTGGCGATCATGTCCGGCAGCGCCTTCTCGATCTGGTTCTCGGCGTAATAAATGTCCTCCAGCGTATGCTGGAAAAGGTCTTCCATCGAAACGATGTCTTCTGAGAACCAGCCCATGACGCAACCTCCTGTCACTCGGATGTGTGACGGGAAGAACGCGGCCTGATGTCGGGAGTTCCGCCGGACGCGATGGAAGTGAAAAGTTTTAGATCGAATCCATCTCCGCGCGCACCTTGGCGCGCAGATCGTCGATCAGGGTGAGACCCTTGGGCGTCTCGACATGCCAGAAGGTCCAGCCGTTGCAGGCTTCGAGGCCTTGCGCCATCGCGCCGATCCGGTGGATCGACCCGACATTGCCGCCGAGTGAAATCGCACCGTCGGCGCGAACGAGCGCTTTGTGACGTTTCTTTGCGTCCACCAGCTTGGCGCCGGCCGATACAAGCCCGCGCTCGATCAGCGCGGTAAACGGCACGCGCGGGGCTTCGCGCGCAGTCATGAAGGGAGCAAGCGTCGGCGCCTCAAGCGGCTTGGTCGTGGCAATCCGCTTTTCGGCGGCCCTGGCGTAAGCCGGATCGCGCTCGATGCCGACATAACGGCGGCCGAGATGGCGCGCGACCGCGCCGGTGGTGCCGGTTCCATTGAATGGATCGAGGACGAGGTCGTCGGGCCGCGAACTGGACAGAATGACGCGGGCGAGCAGCGCTTCCGGTTTCTGGGTCGGATGCAGTTTCTTTCCATCCCTGCCCTTGAGCCGCTCCTCGCCGGTGCAAAGCGGAATGGTCCAGTCGGAACGGACCTGAATGTCCTCGTTGCCGGATTTCAGCGCCTCGTAATTGAAGGTGTAGCCCTTGCCGCCCGGCTCGCGCGCCGCCCAGATCAGGGTCTCGTGCGCGTTGGTGAAGCGCCGGCCGCGGAAATTCGGCATCGGGTTGACCTTGCGCCAGATCACATCATTCAGGATCCAGAAATTCAGGTCCTGCAGGATCGCGCCGACGCGGAAGATATTGTGGTAGGAGCCGATCACCCACAGCGTCGCGGACGGCTTCATCACGCGCCGACAGGCCTTCAGCCAGTCGCGCGTGAAAGCGTCGTACGCTTCGAAGCTCGAAAACTTGTCCCAGTCGTCGTCGACCGCGTCGACGCGCGAGTCATCGGGGCGTTTCAGGTCGCTGCGCAGCTGAAGGTTATAGGGAGGGTCGGCGAAAACAAGATCGACCGACTCCGCCGGAAGCTTCGCCAGTTCGGCGACGCAATCACCGACGATGATGCGCGAAGACGCCTGTTCAGATGTCAAACGGGGCGCCCGATGGGACGCCCCGCGACGCGACACTACCATGACTCAGAACTCTGACTCAGGCGACGCGGTCGGTGACGCGGGACCTACAACCGACACGCCGGGGAGAATGGCGGCCTTAGGTAAACATCGCTTTAATCCGGAAAGGTTTTGGTTAGGCAGAACTTGCCGGGTGACGCGTGCGGAACCATATCGATCCGCGGTATGGTTTCCGGAGCGTTAAAGATCGCGCCGCCGCATGGACGAAAGCGTCCGTCTCGGCGAAAATGGCGGTAGGTCGAGGAGGATTGCGATGCGCTGGGAAGATTTCCGCCGGAGCGACAACGTCGAGGATGCGCGCGGCGAAGACGGCGGTTTTGGCGGCGGCGGAGGCTTCGGAATACCGGTCGGCGGCGGCGGGCTCGGCATCGGCACGATCGTCGTGCTCGGCCTGATCGGCTGGGCGCTCGGCATCGATCCGCGCATTCTGATCGGAGGCGCCGAAGTCCTTTCCGGCCGCGGCGGGTCCGGGATGGAGACGCAGTATCAGCCGCGCACGCAGCCCCGTAATACCGGCACGCCGACCGACGACGCCGGCGGATTCGTCGCCGCGGTGCTCGGCAACACCGAAGACACATGGTCCGACATTTTCCGCGAGAGCGGCCAGCGCTATCGTCCGCCGAAACTGCGTCTCTTCTCCGGCGCGATCCAGGGCGGGTGCGGCTTCGCGCAAGCGGCGATGGGCCCGTTCTATTGCCCGAACGACCAGCGCATCTATCTCGACACTTCTTTCTTCAGGCAGATCGAGCAGCGCTTCCGCGGCTGCAGCGGCAGTGCGTGCAAGTTCTCACAGGCCTACGTGATCGCGCACGAGGTCGGCCATCACGTGCAGAATTTGCTCGGCATCCTGCCGAAAGCGCAGCAGGCGCAACAGGCCGCCGGCGACCGCGCGGCGGCGAACCGCATTCAGGTGCGGGTCGAATTGCAGGCCGACTGCCTCGCGGGCGTCTGGGCGAACCGCTCCGAGCAGCGCAAAGCCTTCCTCGATACGGGCGACATCGACGCCGCCTTGCAGACCGCGACCGCGATCGGCGACGACAATCTGCAACGTCAGACGCAAGGCCGCGTGGTGCCGGACGCCTTCACCCACGGATCGGCGGAGCAGCGCAAGCGCTGGTTCTCGACCGGCTTCCAGCAGGGCAGGGTTTCGGCCTGCAACACCTTCCAGGCGGCGAACTTGTAAACGTGCCCGGCATCGACGAGACACGGCAATTCGTCCCGCTGAAGATCGCGGTCCTGACCGTGTCGGATACGCGTGAACTCGCCGACGACAAATCCGGCGCGACGCTTGTTGAGCGGATCGGGAAGGCGGGCCACGCGGTCGCCGCGCGGGCGATCGTCACCGACGACGCGGAGAAAATCCGCACACAGGTGAAGGCTTGGATCGCCGATCCTGGGGTCGACGTCGTCGTCACCACCGGCGGCACGGGCTTTACCGGGCGCGATGTGACGCCCGAAGCGATCGAGCCCTTGTTCGAAAAGCGGATGGATGCCTTCGCGGCAATGTTCCTGCTGGTGAGCGAGCGGAAAATCGGAACGTCCGCGATCCAGACGCGCGCCACCGCAGGCGTTTCCGGCGCGACCTATATCTTCTGCCTGCCGGGCTCGCCCGGCGCGTGCAAGGACGCGTGGGACGAAATCCTCGTGCACCAGCTCGATTACCGCTATCGGCCCTGCAACTTCGTCGAGATCATGCCGCGGCTCGACGAGCACCTGCGGCGCGCGAAGGCAAAGGGTGCGACGGTATAAATCGTCATCATCATTTACTCTGCTTCATCCTGAGGAGCATTGCGCAAGTAATGCGTCTCGAAGGATGGGCCGCCGTTTCCTTCGAGACGCGCCTTTCAGGCGATAGAGGATGAGGACGGAATTACAAATCGAGATCCCACGTCTCGCTTGCTTCCTTCTTGCCGAAATCGTCGTGCACCCATTCCTTGGTCAGCTTGAAGCCGCTCTTTTGGTAAATGCCGCGCGCGGCTTTCAGCACCGCATGTGTCCATAATGTGATGCGGCGATAGCCGGCCTTCCGCGCGAACGCCACGCATTCCTCGACCAGCATCTTGCCGATGCCAAGCCCGCGCGCCGAAGGGTCGACCATGAGCAGGCGCAGCCGGGCTACCTTGTCGGTCTCGCGGACGAGGAAAACGCAGCCGGCAATCTCGCCGTCGACTTCGGCAATCCAGCAATGCTCGCGCTTCGGGTCGTAGTTTTTCAGGAACGCACCGACGATCTCGGCCGTGATCGCCTCGATATGATTGTTCCAGCCATATTCACTGGCGTAGAGCGCACCGTGTTTTTCGACCACCCAGCCCATGTCGCCGGCGCGATGCGGGCGCAATGTCACCTGCGGCTTCCGCGCCGTATCGCCGATCAAGTCCTCGATCGTGCGCATCGCATCGGTAACGCGCCTCTGCTTCGCCGGCGCGAGCCGTTGCAGCAAGTCGTGCACTTGATCGTGTGAGCGCCTGTCGAGCGGCGTAAAAGCCTTGCGGCCCTTCGCGGTGAGCGCGAGATGGCTTTGCCGCCCGTCGTTTTTCGAGCGCGTGCGGGTGACGAGGCCCTGTTTCTCGAAACGCTGAAGAATGCGGCTGAGATAGCCGTGATCGAGGCCGAGATCGTCCGCGATCTCGGTCGCCGTCGGCTTGTCGCGCTGGGCGAGTTCGTAGAGCACGCGCCCCTCGCTCAGCGAGAACGGACTCTGGAGGAAATCGCCCTGCAACAATCCGATCTTGCGCGTGTAGAAGCGCGAGAAGCGGCGCATCGCGGCGACGCGGGAATCCGGAACGGCGGATTGCATGACACTCTCCCGGTGGATTTCGGAAGGGTCGGCCAAATGGTTGACTGAGTCAAGTAATTAGCGATGCCGCGCAGCGCAGCACGGTGATCCGCGCATGGCCGATGCGGCGCAGTAAATCCCGCTCCGGATCGCCGGCATCGGCGCGATGTCCGCCGAGCTGCATATAGAGCCGCTTGTGAACGATCAGCCCGCGGTCGGGATCGAGCCTGCGAAATAGCGCGGCAAATGCGAGCACGAGCGCGTCACCAAGCATCGAGCGACGCGAGCCCGGCGTTGCCGGCCGGAAGGTCGCCGCCTGCATGCCGTCGCTCCCGGTCCTTGCGAGAAAATCCTCGACGTCGCGCGGCCAGGCTGAATCGAGCACCACGCCGGGACGGAGGAACATCAGCCATGGCGCTCGCGCCGATGCCGCGGCCGCCTTGAGGCGCTCACCGAGCGGGCCCGGCATCGGCATGAAGCGGCAGCCTGCAACATCCGCCACAGCCGCCGTTTCATCCGACGAGCCGGCGTCGGCAAGGATGACCTCGCTGACCAACCCTTCGGTGGCTCCGGGCACGAGGCAGGCGAGCGTCCGCACCAGCGTGCGTTCCGATTCGCTCGTGGGGATGACGACGCTCAGCATGGAACCGGACTCTCGTTCTCCCCGTTGCTCAATATCATGGGGGCAAAGCTCCCCCATGCCACGATATGCGGCAGTTTCAACAAGGACTTAAGCTTGTTCTTGTTTTGTTCGTATTCGGGGACTAGATAACCAGCCATGGCTCGCTCTTCCGCAGCGTTGAAGCACCAGCCGCTGGCGCCCTCCAGAACGGCCGGCTCTGCCGTGGAGAGCGAGCCCCACAATTCAGGCCTGCTCGATACATCGGTCGGCCGCGAGCGGCGACGCGGGCGCGGAACGGCGTCCAACGCGTCGGGCCGCTACGAGCCGATCGCACGCATCGCCTTCGATGACGGCTGGCAATCGCTCGACGACCTGCCGCCGTTCAAGACCACGGTGCAGGTCGACGCGACGCGCAAGATCATCACGCGCAACGAGTCGCCCGACATCTCGTTCGACCGTTCGATCAATCCATATCGCGGCTGCGAGCATGGCTGCGTTTATTGTTTTGCCCGTCCGACGCACGCCTATCTCGGCCTGTCGC
>Ga0070741_10009546_pt1 | contig 18765 bp, 17 predicted proteins | sample Coa_R1_4_FD_66440 | JGI IMG/M metagenome (GOLD analysis project Ga0070741, IMG submission 66440) | Surface soil microbial communities from Centralia Pennsylvania, which are recovering from an underground coalmine fire - Coalmine... | ecosystem: Environmental > Terrestrial > Soil > Unclassified ...
GGACTGGCTGCAGGTGATCCGCGACCACGGCGGCGAGATCAAGGAAACCTACGGCGTGCCGGTCGAAGAGATCCAGCAGGGCATCAGGCACGGCGTGCGCAAGATCAACATCGACACCGACATCCGGCTGGCGATGACCGGCGCGGTGCGGCGGACCTTGTGGAAGGACCGCGGCGAATTCGATCCGCGCAAATTCCTCAAGTCCGCGGTCGAGGCCGCGCGCGAGCTGTGCAGGAACCGCTTCGAAGCCTTCGGCTGCGCCGGGCAGGCAAGCCGCATTCGGCCAGTCTCGCTCGACGCGATGGCGGAGCGCTACCTGCACGGCGATCTGCGGCGCGCGCTCGCCCGCGCGGCTTGAAGAAAGAAAGGGCGGCTACACCACCAAGCGCACCAAGGACACCAAGGGATCGTTCAGGTTTCGAGTTCCCGCTTTTCTTTGTGTTCTTGGTGCACTTGGTGGTTAACGATTTTGTTTTCTCTTAGACGCGCACCAGGATCTCCCCTGCACCGCCGGTGGCGAGATCGCCGCAGAAGCGTCGAACGCGGCCTGCGAGCGGCAGGAAGGCGGTAAACGGTCCGCCCTCGCGGAGCATTTCCTTTTCCAGCAGGGCGAGAAACAGCAGCGAATGCACGCCGCTGTCGCGAAAGGTGGGAAGCAGCTCGCGCGGGGCTCGTTCCAGCAGCAGCGTGCCGCGCTTCAAGCCGTAGCCGGGCGCGTACCCGGCTTCGCCCGCCACCAGTATGGTTCCGGCCAGCACCCGCGCGCCGCAGTAGCTTCCCGCATTGCCCTTGATCAGGATGAGGCCGCGCCGCATGCGGTCGCCGGCGCGGTCCCCGGCGCTGCCGTGCACGACGATCGCGCCGCCGCGCATGCCCTGGCGGTCTCCGGGCAACGCGGCGCCGAGAAAGTCTCCGGCGTTGCCGCGAATCTCGATCCGCCCCGCACGCATGCCGCTGCCCGCGAACGCACCGGCGTCTCCGGCGATCGAGATCGCGCCGCCGCGCATTCCGAACCCGAGGTAATCGCCGCACTCCCCTTCCACGGTCACCGACCCGGATTTCATTCCGGCGCCGATGCGAAGAAGCCGCGCACTGCCGCCACGGAAGGCGACCGTATTCGGGTCATCGCCTTCGACCGCAAACAGCTCGCCGACGCGCAGCCTGCGGTTGCCGCACTGCAGCTCGATCGCCTCGATGTCCTTCCTGCTCTTGCCGGCGAGAAGGTCGGGTGCGAGCGGCGAGCAATCGACGCTCCCCGGCGGCGTCCCGCGCAGCGTCAAGCGCAGGCCGCTCATCTCATGATCTCGCGCAGCGGATAGTGGAACTGCCCGAGCTTGCCGCCGTAATTGCCCGCGCTCACCCGCAACACCCCGCCCGCGGCGCCCACTTCGCATACCGCGCCGATGCCGGCGCGCATCGCGTTGCGCACGTCGGCGTCGGTCAGGCCGTCGATCACGATCTCCAGCACCGCGCCCACCTCCGGCGTGAGCTCGGTTTTCACCGCGCCGCGCAGCGTCGGGCAGAAGGCGTCGTTGGTGGACGCGGTGAGCGCCTTGTACCGGGAGCCGACCTTGGAGCCGGAGCGCACCACGCCGCCGGGAAAAGGCGCGATCGCACCGGGCACTTTGGACATCGCCGCGATCGCGGCTTCGCACGCGGCCAGCGCTTCGATCTGCCCGCTCGCCAGCACCAGGAAATTGCCGCCGCCCACCGCGCGCACCATGCCGGTGGTCTCCTCGCACAGGAACTCGCCGTCCATCACCGGCACCCGCCAGTAACGCCTGCCGCCGATCATCTTCGACATCTGGTAGCCGTCGCCGAAGAAGCGCAGGTTCCTGCCGAGGTTGATCGGCTCGCCTTCCAGCCCGGAGAACACCGCCGAGCTGGGCGAAGTCAGCACGCATTGCCCGACTCTGCGCTCGACCTGTTTGGCGAGCTCCTTGCCCGACACTGCGAACAGCAGGACCGACACCCCGGGGCGGCCGTCCGGCGTCTCTTCGGCGGAAAGCTCCCGTTCGATGCCCGCCTCGCAGCCGCAGCCGATCACCGAAGTGGCGAAGCCGGTCACCGCGCGCGCGGCGTGATGCGCCCACTTCAGGTTCAGCGCGGTGATCAGGATGCGCGTGCCGCGCATGCCGAACGCCTCGGCGAACGTGTCGTCTATCGTCACGCCGTTGACGATCATCGCCCCTCCCGCACGCAGGGATGCACGATCGGGCCGCGGCTTCCGCAATCGATCAGCTCGTCGTCGGCGATGGCGAAGTTGTCGAAGGCGATCGTGTGATAGCGATCGAAGTATTCGCGCAGCCGCTTTTCGATTCCACGATCGAAGTCGGGACGCACGACGTGGGTCGCGCCCTGCGTCACCTTGACCACGCCGCCGCGCCGCGCGACCAGCTCGCCGTCCTTGAACACGTACTCCGGCGCGCTAAACATCCGCTCCCGATCAGGCAGGTCCGCGTATACGGTGACGTCCGCCGCGGCGCCGACGCCGAGATGCCCGCGGTCCTTCAGCCCGAGGATGCGCGCCGGCGCGGCCCGGGTCATGATCGCGATCTCGTAGAGCGAATATTCGCGCTCGAGCCGGCCCAGCTCGCTGTGCGCGGCGGCGTCCGGATGGATCTGCGCCAGCTTCTCGTTGCGAAATCCCCTGTCCATCAAGAGCCGGATCAGATGCGGATAGCTCGTGAACGGCGCGCCGTTGGGATGGTCGGTGGTGAGAAAGATCCGCCACGGATCGGTCACCCGCAGGAAGATTTCCAGCCCGATCGCCCATTGCAGCGCGTTGACGAAGTTCCCGTCGCGGTAGCGGAACGGCACGACGCCGCAGCCGGCGTCGCACTCGATGTCCATGCACACCCATTTGTTCGGGTGCGCATGGCCGGCGTTGCGGTGCTGGGCCATGGTGTCGCCGGAGGCGGTCACCGTCTGGCCGAACATGATCTGGCCGACGTCGGCGCTGACGTTCGCCTGCCGGTTGATCGCGTCCGCGATGCGCGCAGCGGCGGAAGAAAACCTGCGCTCGCCCTCGGTGCCGTAGCTGTGGAACTGGATATGCGTGAGATGGATCGGCAGGCCTTCGGCCGCGTCCATGGTGGCGAGCGTGGCGTCGACATTGCCCGGCACGCCGAGGTTGCTCGCGTGCACGTGCAGCGGATGCGGCACGGAAAGCTCGTGCAGCGCGCGGGTCAGCGTCTGCAATACCGCGCGCGGCGTCACCCGGTAATACGGGTGCGGCTGGTCGACGTCCAGGCTGCGGGCGTTGAACTTGAAGGCGCTGATTCCGCCCGGATTGACGACCTTGATGCCGAGGCACTGCGAGGCGCGCAGCGTCCACGCGACGTAGTCGTTGATGCGCCCCTGATCCGCGCGCTCCGCCATCATGCGCAGCAGGAAATCGTCGCTGCCGAGCATGGCGTAGCCGCCCTTGTCGACGATCGGCGTGTCGCCCATTTCCATGTGCGCCTGGCGCGCGTTCACCGGCAGGACCGCCGGCTCGAAACAGGCCGTGTAGCCCATCTCCGCGTAGCGGTAGCCGGTAATCAGCGTCGAGGGTGCGGCGCGGCCGCTGCCCGAGCGGGTGAGCGGGCCGCGCGCCACCGGGTCGCCGCGGTGGTCTTCGGGCAGCATTGCGCGCGCGATGTTCACCTTGCCGCCGCCGATGTGGGTGTGCAGGTCGATCGCGCCGGCCATGACCACCATGCCGCCGAGGTCGATCTCGCGGTCGATGCGCGCACCCGCCGCGGGCGGGGCGACGATGCGGCCCTCGTGCAGGTACAGGTCGCGCGGCTCGCCGTTCAGACCATTGGCGGGATCGATCACGCAACCGCCCCGCAACCGGATCATCGCCCGTCTCCGATCGCGCGCAGGATCGCCGACAGCGCCCGCGCCGCGGACAGGTGCCGCGTATCGGCGAGCTTGCGCAGGCGCACCGCCACCACGCTGTCCGTGCGGTACAGGTGACCTGCATGATGAATGCCGGGCGTGGCGAGCGGCACGAACACCGCGGCCTGCTGCGAGCGCGTGCCGGGACGGCCGAGCACGATCGTGGGCGCGTCGCTCGCCGGCGGCGCGCAAGCCGGATCGAGCGCGGAAACGAACAACACCGCGTCCGCTTCGCCGGCTTCGAGCATGCGGCGCGCGCGGTACCGGACCGGGTCGAAGACCGGCGCGCCGCCCGCAAAACTCACCCGCAGCGGATAACCGCTCTGCCAGGTCGAGACCTGCATCGCGGTGACGTCGCCGTCGGTGCCGCCGAGCGGAAGCGCGGCGAAGCGGCCTTTTGCGTTCAACGCCTTCACCAGCTCGCACATGCCCTGGATGGCGAGCTCGGCATGCGGAAAATCGAGATCCGCGGCGGCCCATGCGAGCACACCGTAGCGCGCGGCGCGCATGCGCGCGAGCAAAACCTCGAGCCGCTCGCGCGGCACGCCCGCCACGTGCGCGACGCCGAGCGCCTTGCCCGCCTCGAGCGCGCGCAACGTGGCAAATATTTCGCCGAGCCGCGCGCGGTCCACGGCGATCGCGGTAGCACGCCGTGCAATCGAATCAGGCAGGCCGGCCGGCGCCGCGCCGAGGAACCATGCCTCGCGCTCGCCGTCGACGAACATCGCCTGCGCGTCGCCGAAGCAGCGCTCGAAGAAGCGCGGGAAGCGGCCGACGATGTCGGTGCCGGCCGACACCAGGAGGTCGGCGCGGTTGCGCACCTCGGTGAGCGTAGTGCTGATCCAGCCGCCGTCCTGCAGCACCAGCAGGTTGCGAAACATCGCGTCGGCGTTCGCATGATCCACTACCGCGCCGGTGCGATCGGCCAGTTCGAGCAGCGCGCGCATGCCGGCGACGTCGATGCCCGCGGTCAGCAGCAGCGGCTGCGAGGCGGCGCGCAGGATTTCCGCGGCGCGCGCCAGCGCGATCTCGGTCGTCGCCTCGCGACCGTCCACGCGCGCGCCGGCGGGACCGTCGTCCGCGAGCGCGAAGAGCTGCCGGCTCTTCCCGCAGCCCCGGGAGGCAACGATCGGCGCGCCCGCGGCGAGCTCGACCGTTAGGTCGTCGCACAGCAGTCCGCAGAAAGGGCAACCGACGGATGATTGCGGAGCGCTTGCGGCGGGCGGCGTCGACATGGCTGGCGTGGGAACGTAGCGCGCTTCGGATTCGCGGGTGCATCCGCGCGCCCGGAACATCGCACGCCGTGTCTCGAATTGATACACCTCACTCGCGACCCGGAAATTCTGAACGTGCGCTCGAGCAACGCGGTGCTAAACTCTAACCGATCTGCGCACCTCGCGCGCGTCGAATCGTTTCACGCACCAGTCACCGCCCGATGAAAGAAGACCCGCGAACCGTCACCGTGCGGTCGCCCGCGAGACTGCATCTCGGTTTTCTCGACTTGAACGGCTCGAGAGGGCGCCGTTACGGCAGCGTCGGGCTCACGCTCGACGGACTGGGCGTATCGCTCGCCGCGACGCACGCACGTTCGTTGTCGGCATCCGGTCCGCAGGCCGCACGCGCGGAGGCGTTCGCGGCCTCGCTGCACGAACGCTTCGGCCTGCCGCGCAACTGCCGCGTCGAAATCCGCGAGGCGATCCCGGAGCATGTCGGGCTCGGCTCCGGCACGCAGCTCGCGATCGCGGTCGGCGTGGCGCTCGCGCGGTTCCACCGTCTCGATCTCGGCGTGCGCGAAATCGCCGCCCTGCACGAACGCGGCCAGCGCTCGGGCATCGGCATCGGGGCGTTCGAAGCGGGCGGGTTCCTGATCGACGGCGGCAAGGGCGCGCGCGACGAACCGCCGCCTCTGGTGGCGCGGGCCGAGTTTCCCCCCGCGTGGCGCGTGCTGCTCGTCTTCGACCGCGCAGCCCGGGGTCTGCACGGCGCGGACGAGATCGCCGCCTTCCAGAAGCTGCCGGCGTTTTCCGAACAGACCTCCGCGCACCTCTGCCGCCTGATGCTGATGCAGGCGCTGCCGGCGCTGCAGGAGCGGGACCTCGACGCGTTCGGGCGCGCGATCGGCGAAATGCAGCGCATCACCGGGGATTATTTCGCGCCTGCGCAGGGTGGCCGTTATTCCAGCCCCCGCGTGGCCCGGACGCTCGCCTGGCTGGAAAGCGAAGGCGTGGCGGGAATCGGGCAGAGCTCGTGGGGCCCGACCGGCTTCGCGATCGTCGGGACGGAATCGGACGCGCGGATGCTCGCGCGTCGCGCGCAGACGCGCGCAGCCGACGCCGGCGCGCTGCAATTCATGGTGTGCGGCGGCCGCAACCGCGGCGGCGAGGTCGAAGCCGTCGAGGCTGCGCGCGCGCCGGCTGCGGCAAAGTGACGGAATCTTTACTCCACAGGGAACAAAGAAGACACGGGGAAAAGAAAGACTTTGACCACGAAGATCACCAAGAACACAAAGAAGAGCAGGAACAGGAATCTGAATTTCTTGGTGCCCCTGGTGTGTTTGGTGGTTAGTCGCGCTTTTCTCTTTGTGCCTCTGTGGTGAGATCTGGAGAAAAGTATGGAAAAGCCGTTCATCCTTCATCTGTTCACGCCGATGGCGCAGGCGAGCCCTTTCGACGTCAACATGGCCTACGACGCCGGCTACGACGCGGTCGTGCCCTACACCGGCGTCGCGCAGGACCAGGTCGCCGCGCTGACCCAGGACGCGATCTTCTCGCGCGGCCCGAAGGGCACCAGGCGCACCGGCATCTTCATCGGCGGGCGCGACAACGGCCTCGCGGCGGACATGCTGGAGGCGGCGAAGAAGGCGATGGTGCCGCCGTTCGAGGTCTCGGTGTTCGTCGATCCGAGCGGGGCATTCACGACCGCCGCCGCGATGATCGCCGCGGTGGAAAAGCATCTGAAAAAAACGCACGGTACGACCATGCAGGGCAAGGCGGTGATGATCTTCGGCGGCACCGGGCCCGTGGGCGCTGCGGCCGCGGTGCTCGCCTCCCAGGCCGGTGCCAGGGTCGGCATCGTCGGGCGCGAGGACACCTCCCGCGCACGGCGCACCGCCGACGACTGCAACGCGCGCTACGGCACGAGCGTGGAACCGGTCGAGGCCAACACCGAAGCGTTGAAGCTGGCGATGATGCAGCAGGCCGACGTGGTTCTCGCCACGGCGCGAGCCGGCTACCGCGTGGTCACCAAGGGCCTGCTCGCCGCGGCGCCCAGGCTGCTGGTCACCGCCGACGTCAATGCCGTGCCGCCTTCCGGCGTCGAAGGCGTCGGTCCGATGGACGACGGCACGCCGCTGTCGGCGAAGTCGGGCCGCGCGGTGGGCATCGGCGCGCTCGCGATCGGCAATATCAAGTACCAGGCGCAGCGCGGACTGCTCGAAGCGATGCTGAAGGCCGAGAAGCCGCTCTATCTCGACATGCGCGATGCGCTGGTGGAGGCACGCAAGCATGCCGGCATCGCCTGACAGCGCGCCGCTGCTGATCGTTTCCGCCTCCGCGCGCGCGCTCGCCTGTTCCGGCGCGAAGCGCGCCATCGCCGTGGTGGCGCTCGACCTGTTCAACGACATCGACACGCGCCGCTACGCCCGCGCCAGCCGCGCGGTCGCCGGACGCGGTCTGCGCTTCGACGCGAAGCGTCTGCTGGCGGCGGCCGACGATCTGTGCCCGCCCGCCGGCTGCGCCGGTTTCGTCTACGGCTCGGGACTGGAAGGCCGGCCCGCGCTCATCGCGCGCCTAGCGCGCTCGCGCAGGCTGTACGGAAACGCTCCCGACACGGTGCGGCTGGTCAAGGAACCGGCGCGGTTCTTCGCGCTGCTCGACGCGCTCGGCGTAGCGCATCCGGAAGTGCGCATCGAGCCGCCGCCGGACCCGGCGGACTGGTTGGTGAAACGCGCCGGCGCGGGCGGCGGGAGCCACGTGCGGCCCGCGACCCGGCGCCACCGCCGCCAGCCGCTGCGTTACTTCCAGCGATTCCAGCGCGGGCGCGTGATGTCGGCGTTGTTCGCCGCGGACGGGGCGCGCGCACGGCTGATCGGCTTCAACGAGCAATGGGTCGCGGGCCCGCCTTGCCGCGCGCCGTTCGGCTACGGCGGCGCGGTAAGCTGCGCCCCGATTCCGGACGCCGCGCGCACTCGCATCGCGGCCTGGCTGGATCGTCTGGTGGCGGCAACCGGACTGGTGGGATTGAACGGCCTGGACTTCGTGCTGGATAGCGAGGAAACATTCGTTCTGGAAATCAATCCGCGGCCGACCGCGACAATCGACCTCTACGACGCCGATCTCGACGGCGGCGCCCTCGGCACGCATCTGCGCGCCTGCCTCGGCGAGCTGCCGGCCGCGCCGATCCCGACTGCGGCGCACGCGCATGCGATCGTCTACGCGGCCGCGGCGCTGCGCGTACCGGCGCGCATCGCCTGGCCGCAGTGGTGCACCGATCTGCCCGAGGCTGGAAGCGTCATTGCGGCGGGCGCGCCGGTGTGCAGCGTGCACGCCGCGGCGGCAACCGAGTGCGCGGCGCGGCGGCTCGTGCTGACGCGCCGCGGCCTGATGCAGCGGACCCTGTGGGAGAAAGCAGCATGAGCACAAGCGAACCCGGCAGCGTGCGGGCCCACGCCCCCGACGCAAGACAGCAGGCGGTCGCGGCGGCTTGGCCGAGCGTGAACGCGCTCACCGCGCCGCTCGTCGCCAACCTGCTCCGCGACGCGAAGAGCCTGCGGATCGGTATCGAACGGCTCGCCAACGGCACGGTGATCGTGGACGCCGGCATCGCGCAGCGCGGCGGGTTCGAAGCCGGTCGGCGCATCGCCGAAATCTGCATGGGCGGGCTGGGGCAGGTATCGATCCAGGCCGGCGGCCCGTTCGCGCGCTGGCCGTGGCAGCTCTCGGTGTACAGCGCCGATCCCGTGCTCGCCTGCCTCGGCAGCCAATACGCGGGCTGGAGCCTGTCGCACGGCGAAGGCAAGGGCGCATTCTTCGCGCTGGGCTCGGGACCGGGGCGCGCGGCGGCATGCCGGGAAGATCTCTTCGTGGAACTCGCCTACCGGGACGAGGCCGAGTCGGTGTGCCTGGTGCTGGAAGTGGACAAGGCGCCGCCGGTCGAGCTCGCCGAAAAGATCGCGCGGCATTGCGGCGTCGCGCCGGACAAGGTGACGCTGATTCTCACGCCCACGCGCAGCCTGGCCGGCGCGGTGCAGATCGTCGCCCGGGTGCTGGAAGTCGCGCTCCACAAGGCGCACACGGTGGGATTCCCGCTGCACCACATCGTCGACGGCATCGGCAGCGCGCCTCTGGCGCCGCCGGCGGGGGATTTTCTGATCGCGATGGGCCGCACCAACGACGCCATCCTGTTCGGCGGGCAGGTGCAGCTCCTCGTCGACTGCGAGGACGCGGAGGCGGAACGGCTTGCGCACAATCTGCCTTCCGGTGCGTCCATGGATTACGGCAAGCCGTTCGCCCGCATCTTCAAGGATGTCGAGTACGATTTCTATCGCATCGACCCGAACCTGTTCGCTCCCGCCGTCGCGGCGGTGACGGTGATGAAGAGCGGCAGGACTTTCCGCGCCGGCGCGCTGGACGAGAAGCTGCTCGCGCAGTCTTTCGAAGGGGAATCTTGAACCACAGAGACCAGAGACACAGAGAAAATCAAAATCAGGTTAACCACCAAGACACAAAGGCACCAAGAAAAGCAAAACATGGATTGTGATTTCCTTGGTGTCTTGGTGGTGTGTCCTCGTATTGGCTTTTTCTCTGTGCCTCTGTGTCTCTGTGGTAAACGTACTCTTTTGACGGTTCGAACCAGATGACCACGCAAGGCACGCGCGTCGCGATCTTCACCGACGACCCCGGCTGGCACGGCGCGCGGCTGCGCGATGAGTTCGCCGCGCGCGGGGTCGAGTCGAAATTCGTCTCGCTCAAGCAGTGCCGCTTCGACTTCGGTATGCCCGGCCACGGCATCGTCGTTCCCGGGTTCGACGATCGCCCGCCGGACGGGGCATTCGTGCGCGGAGTGCCGGGCGGGACGCTGGAGCAGGTCGTGCTCCGACTGGACGTCCTGCACGCGCTCGACGATGTCGGGGTGCCGGTGTACAACGACGGGCGCGCGATCGAGCGCACGGTGGACAAGGCGATGACGAGCTTCCGGCTGGCGCACGCCGGGATCGCGACGCCCGACACCTGGGTCGCCGAGTCCCGGCAGGAAGCGCTCGCGATCGTCGCACGGCAAACGGCAGGCGGCGGCGAGCTGGTGCTCAAACCGCTGTTCGGCTCGCAGGGCGAGGGGCTGCGGCGGGTGGCGCACCCGGGCGAGATTCCCGCGCCGGAAGAGTACGACGGCGTGTACTACCTGCAGCGCTACGTCGAGCCCGGCGCGGCGGGCTGGCAGGACTGGCGCGTGTTCGTGGTCTGCAATCGAGCGCTCGCCGCCATGGCCCGGCGCGGAAAGAGCTGGATCAACAATGTCGCCCAGGGCGCGAGCTGCGAAGCGGTGAACCTGTCGGCCAACGGCGAACTCGCCGATCTCGCGGAGCGCGCCTGCCGGGCTCTCGCAATGGATTATGCCGGCGTGGACCTCATTCGCGACCGCGACGGCAGGCTGCTCGTGGTCGAAGTGAACGGCATCCCGGCGTGGAAGGGATTGCAGTCGGTCAGCCGGGAGAACATCGCACAATGCCTGGTGGACGATTTTCTGCTGCGTCGGCTGCCGCGTCGCGCGCTGCATTCGGTGGCATGACCGCGGCAGGCCGCGCACTCGATGCGAACGCCGTCGCCCGCGCGATACGCGAGGCGTGCGTGGCCGAGGTGCGCGCGTTCAAGCCGGGCAACGTCAGCATCGACTCGCCGGGTCACGGCATGCGCGCCGAGGATTTCATCGCCAGCGCGCACGCCGCGACGCCGTCGCTGGCGAAGCCGGGCATCGCGGTCGGCGAGCGCATCCTGCGCGCGATCGAGGCCACGCGCGAGGTCGTCCCGTTCAACACCAATCTCGGAATCGTGCTGCTGTGCGCGCCGCTCGCCCACGCCGCGCTCCTAACCCTTCCGGAGGCGCGGCTGCGAGACCGGCTCGCGGTCGTGCTCGCCGCACTCGACGTGCGCGACGCGCAGGCTGCGTACCGGGCAATCCGCCTGGCGCAGCCCGGCGGCCTGGGCCGCAGCCCGCGCCACGACGTCAACGCGGTACCGAGCGTGACGTTGCTCGAAGCGATGCGTGAAGCGGCGCAGCGCGATCGCATAGCGTCTCAATTTGATACAGTCTTCGCCGACATTTTTGAAATTGGGACTCCCATCGCGCGCGAATTTCTGGCACGCTGGAACGCGCTGGAGTGGGCGGCGGTGGGCGTGTACATGACGCTGCTTGCGCGCTTCCCCGACAGCCACGTGGCGCGGAAATTCGGGCCGGGCACGGCGAGGCACGTGGTGCGCGATGCGCAGCCCGCGGCACGCATGCTGGCAGAGGCCCGCAGACCCGAAGAGGCGATGCCCGCGCTCGAAGCGCTCGATCGCTCGCTCAAGGAGCGGGCCATCAACCCCGGGACCAGCGCGGACATGACCGTCGCCAGTCTCGTGGCAATGGCCTTGGAAGATCTGCTGGCGGAGGTTTACCATCCGCTCCAGGCGGCAGCACGCGCTGGCGAATGAAGGAAAGCGGGTACATCCCGCAAGTTTTCAATCATCACGCATCAACAGGAGGAGCACCAAAATGGCAAAGATCAACCGCGTCCTCGTCGGAGAATCCCTGGTCGGCGACGGCAACGAAGTAGCCCACATCGACCTGATCATGGGGCCTCGCGGCAGCGCCGCCGAGACCGCATTCTGCAACGCGCTCACCAACAACAAGGACGGTTTCACCTCGCTGCTGGCAGTGGTCGCGCCGAATCTGATGTGCAAGCCCAACACCTTGCTGTTCAACAAGGTGACGATCAAGGGCGCGAAGCAGGCGGTGCAGATGTTCGGCCCCGCGCAACGCGCGGTGGCGATGGCGGTGGCCGACTGCGTCCAGGACGGCACGATTCCGGCCGACGAGGCCGACGACGTGTTCATCTGCGTCGGCGTGTTCATCCACTGGGAAGCCTCCGACGACAAGAAGATTCAGGACTTCAATTACCAGGCCACCAAGGAATCGATCAAGCGCGCCGTGGCCGGCGAGCCGAAGGCGAAGGAAGTGGTCGCCAAGAAGGGCACGGTCGACCATCCGTTCCAGGCGCACAAGTAAACCTCCCCCTGCAGTACCGAAGCCCGCTTCGCTGCGCGGAGCGGGCTTTTTTTTGACGTCTGCAGAACCAGGATGCGAAATACCAAGAACACCAAGGCCGCCAAGAAGATCTCAAGAACGAGAGCCGCGATATTTGCTCGAAACTCTCATCGAAACCCGCAAATGAACCGGCTTTGGCAAGGAATTACCGTTTACCCGTCTTGGTGATCTTGGTGTTCTTCGTGTTTCGCCCTAGCGTTTATTTCTTGCTTAGAGATTGCAGAAACGGGCGAGGTCGGCGGTGGCGAGGCGGCCGTCGTGCAGCGCGCTTGCGATGAGCGCCCCCGCCGCTCCCGCCGCCGCGACGCGCTGGAGATCCTCCGCCGAGCGCACGCCGCCGGCGGCGTAGACTTCGACGCCGGGCGCGAGCGAGCCGAGTCGATGAACGAGCGCCAAATCGGGGCCGGCTGCACTGCCCACTCGCTTGAGATTCATCGCCAGCACGCGCGTGGGCCAGAAGCGCTGCGGCTGCGCGAGCAGCGCGGGCGGCCCCATGAAAGCCTCGCCCAGGAAGTCGAGCGAGAGAACGGGCGAGGGTTCGCCGCAGCGGCCGCGCGCGACCGACACGAACTCCGCCTCCGCCAGCGATTCGCTGCCGATCACCGCCCTGCCGATGCCGGCTTCGATCCAGCGCCCGAGAACCGCTTCATCCGCAATACCGGAATCGACCCACAGCTCCAGCTCGGGAAAACGGCGGCGGATCGCCGCCAGCGTTCCGGCATGGCTTCCCCTGCGCTGGATGGCGTCGAGGTCGGCAACGTACAGCGCGCGGAACGGATACAGTCCGAGCAGGCCCTCGATCACCGCTTCGGGCTGCGCGCTGGTGCACAGCTTCGAGCGCACCGGCTGGTACTTGTCGCGGCGGCCTTCGCGGGCATGCACCACCAGCCCGCCCTTGAGATCGATGACAGGGATAAGCTTCACGATGGAGTCAATGACCGGCGGCAGAGGACACGGAGTTCACAGAGAAGATCAAGACGCTTTCAACACGAAGGATCACGAAGGAAAACGAAGGTACACGAGGGAACGGCAAATGCAAGACCGATAATTTCTCGAGAAATTCCTGGTGTCATGGCGGTTAACGGTTTTCTCTCTGTGCACTCTGTGTCCTCTGTGGCCAAATAGTCTCTGGATCATGCGGATTCTCGCTTACGAACACGTCACCGGCGGCGGAATGCTCGACGAGCCGGGCATCGCGGCGCTGGCGCCCGAGGGCGAGACGATGCTGCGCGCGCTGGCCGGTGATCTCGCCTCCATCGGGGGCGTGGAAGTCGCGGTCATGCGCGATGCCCGGCTGCCGGCGGACCTGCCCGCGAAGGCACACGTCGCGCGCGCCGCCGGCGAGTTCTGGAACGTGTTCCGGCAGGCGGTGCGCGAAGCCGACGCAGTGTGGCCGATCGCGCCGGAGCAGGACGGCGTCCTCGCGCGCATCACGCGGGAAGTGCTCGCCGCCGGCCGGACGCTGCTCGGCAGCCGGCCCGACGCGATCGAGGTGACCGCAAGCAAACGCAAGACCGCGGCGCTGCTTTCGCGCGCCGGCATTCCGGTCGTGCCGGCGTACGGGGATGCGCGCGACGTTCCGCGCGAAGCAACCGCGATCGTCGTCAAGCCGGACGACGGCGCGGGTTGCCGGGACACGCTGCTGTTTCGCGACCGCGCGGTCCTGCAAGACTGGCTGCGCGAGAACGGGAACCCCGGACGGATCTTTCAGCCCTTCGTGCGCGGCGAGGCGCGCAGCCTGTCGCTCGTCTGCTGCGAAGGCCGCGCCCGGCTGCTCGCCTGTAACCGGCAGAAAGTCGGGGTCGCCGACGGCGTGTTTCGTTTCGATGGAGTGAGCGTGAACGCGGTGCCGGACGCGCAGGAATGCTACGCCGCGCTGGCCGGCGCGACGGCGCACGCCCTGCCCGGCCTGTGGGGATACTGCGGAATCGATTTCATCGAGAGCGACGCAGGGCCGCTGGTGGTCGAAGTCAATCCGCGACTCACCACATCCTATGCCGGCCTGCGCGATGCGCTCGGCATCAACCCGGCGCGGCTCGTGCTCGGATTGCCCCGGTCGCTGGACCGCTTCGACCTGCCGGCGCGGGGATCGCGCACAATCGAAATCGAGGTGACGCATGCCGCCTGAGATCACGCTGGGCTGGGATCTCGGCGGCGCGCACTTGAAGGCCGCGGCGATCGACGGTTCCGGAAAAGTCGTCTGGGTGAAGCAGCTTCCCTGCCCGCTCTGGCAGGGGGCGGAGCATCTCGATCGCGCAGTCGCGGCGGTGCTGCAGGAGGTTCCGGATGCGATACGGCACGCGGTCACCATGACCGGCGAGGTGAGCGACCTGTTCCGCAATCGGGAGGCGGGCGTCGCCGGCATCCTGTCGCGATTCGGCGCACAGGTTCCCGCGTCGCGCACCCTGGTCTATGCGGCAGGAGCGGGTTTCCTGTCGCCGGCGCGCGCCGCGCGCAAACCCGAAGCCGTCGCCTCCGCCAACTGGGCGGCGAGCGCGCAGCTCGTCGCGAGCCGGTTGCCGGACGCGCTGTTGGTGGACGTCGGCAGCACCACCACCGACATCGTTCCGATCCGCGGCGGCACGCTCGCGGCGCAGGCATGGAGCGACCAGGAGCGTCTCGCCCGCGAGGAACTCGCGTACACCGGCGTGGTGCGCACGCCGCTCATGGCGCTCGCCGATCGCATTCCCTTCGGCGGGCAATGGATCGTTCCGATGGCGGAGGTATTCGCCACCACCGCGGACGTCTATCGTCTCACCGGCGAATTGCCGGGCGGCGCCGACCAGCTTCCCGCCGCGGACAACGGCGGCAAGACCGCGCGCGACAGCGCGCGGCGCCTGGCGCGCATGATCGGCCGCGATTTGGAATCGGCGCCGCTTGCGGCATGGAAGCGATGCGCGCGTTATCTCGCGGACCTGCAGCTCTGGCGCATCCGGCAGGCCTGCGAACGCGTGCTCTCCAATGACGCGGGCCTCGACCGCGCGCCGCTGGTCGGCGCCGGCGTGGGAAGATTTCTCGTGCGCAAGCTCGCCCACCGGCTCGGCCGGCGCTATCGCGACTTCGCGGCCCTGGTTCCGTCGGCCTCCGGCCGCGCCGCGTGGGCCGCGAGCTGCGCGCCCGCGGTCGCCGTCGCCGTCCTGGCAGCCGATCAGATGGGCAACGCGCGGAAATCGCGCCATGTGGGTCGTCAAGCTCGGCGGTAGCTTCGCGCGCTCGGACGAGCTTCCGCGCTGGCTCGCGGTCGCCGCCGCGGCAGGCGCCGGCAAAATCGTGCTGGTTCCCGGCGGCGGTCCGTGGGCCGACGAAGTGCGCGCGGCGCAGAAGCGCGAACGCTTCGACGATCGCGTTGCGCACGGCATGGCCCTGCGCGCGATGGAACGCTACGGGCACCTGTTGTGCAGCATGCAGGCCGGTCTCGTGCCGGCTTGCACTGCGCCTGAGATCCACGCCGTACTCGAGCGGGGCCAGGTGCCGGTGTGGATGCCCTACGAGATGGCGCTCGCCGATCCCTCGATTCCGCAGAGCTGGAACGTCACCTCGGACAGCCTCGCCGCATGGCTCGCAAGGCAGATGGATGCGAGCGCCCTGTTGCTCGTGAAGTCAGTAGCAATCTCCACGACGAAACTCTCTCTTCCGGCGCTGACGGACCGCGGCTGGGTGGACGCTGCTTTCGGCGATTTCGTCGCCGGCGCCCGGTATGCCGTCTGCCTGCTCGGGCGCGGTCGTCAGGATCGGCTCGCTCGCATGCTTTGCGATCCCGCCGCGATCCCGCCGGCACCGGACGATGCGCATCTGCCCGGCATCGCTGTCATCTGAACCGTGCCTCTTCTTCGTCTGCGGCGCAAGAGCGGGTAGCATCTGCACCGGCACCCCGGAGTACACTGCCGCGGGGAAGGTCAGGGCAAATCGCTTGCCCGGCCGATCTGCCGCCACAGAACATGACCGGAGGAGAACATGGGCAGCTCGTTGACGCGCCGCGAATTCCTGACTCGCGCCGGGATGGCGATTGCGGCCATCCAGACCTTCGACCATCTCGATCCCTGCTGCGCCTTCGCGGCCGACGCCCGCACGGCCGACAAGGAGCTGTTCGAACTGAGACCGGTGGCGGACGGCATCTACGCCGCCGTCGCCGCGCCGCGCTACAAGGTGAATTGCAACGCCGCGGTGATCCTCACCAACGACGGCGTGATCGTGGTGGATTCCCACTCCAAGCCCTCCGCCGCCTACGCCTTGTACCGGGAAATCCAGGCGATCACGAAGCAGCCGATCCGCAAGATCATCAACACCCATTTCCACTGGGACCATTGGCAGGGCAACCAGGTGTACGCGGAAGCCAATCCGGACGTCGAGATCATCGCCTCCGAACGCACGCGGGAAAACCTGACCCGGCCGGACGCCGGCGTGGGCGGCATCCCGTACATCGAAAAGCAGCTGAAAAGCGTCCCGCAGGAAATCGCGAAACTGAAGGAGGAGATCGCGCGGGCGTCCGGCGCGGAGCAGAAAGCCCGCCTCGAATCGAATCTCCAGCAGGCCGAGTCCTACCTGGAGGAACTGCGGCAGATCAAGCCGACGCTGCCGAACCGGACGCTGGCGAAATCGGTTATTCTCAACGAGGGCGGACGCGAAATCCGGATCCTGCTGCTCGGCCGCGCCCATACCGACGGCGACGTCTTCATCCACCTGCCGAAGGAAAAAGTGGTCGCAACCGGAGATGCGCTGATCGACTGGATGCCGTTCATGAACGACGGCTACCCAGAGGAATGGGTGCAGACCCTGAACGAGCTGGAAAAGATCGACTTCGCCCAGATCATCCCCGGCCACGGCGGGGTGATGACGAGGGAGCATCTGGCATTCTTCCGGGGCTATCTGGCGGATCTCATCGACGAGGTGAAGAAGGCGGCGGCTGACGGGGCGGGCCTGGAGGAGATGAAAAAAGCGATCGCGGACCGGCTTGCCCCGAAGTACGAGCAAGGCATGTCGAAGTATCCGCTCGGGCAGTATCGCGATCGCATCGGCATGAACATCGACATCGCCTACCAGAAGATCGTCAAGAAGGCGTGACGCCCCGTTCCGGCAGGCGACGCGCGACGCGATCAGCCGAGCCGGACGAGCTTCTGGAAAGAGCGCAGCTCGTGGTCGGGCTTCTTCCCGTACAGGATCGGCCAGTAGGTGTTGGCGACTTCGGCGACGTAAATGTCGCCGCGGGAATCCACCGCGATGCCGTGCGGCGCGATGAACTGGCCAACGCCTTCGCCGATCGGTCGCGTGCCGAGATGCGCCAGAAGTTCGCCTTTGGCGGAAACCACCGTCAGCCGCGGGCCCAGATTCGGCACGTCCTTGGTCAGCGTGGCGACGGTTTCCGGGCCGAGTTCGCCGATGAATCCTAGCGGGTCCTTGCCGCGGGTCACGAACAACCCGCACGGCCGCATGAGATTGTTCCATTGGCCCTGGTACTTCCCGTTCCCGTCGAAGACCTGCACGCGGTGATTTTCCCGGTCGGCGACGTAGACCAGGCCCTCGTCGTCGCAGGCGATGTTGTGGACCAGATTGAACTGCCCCGGATCGGTTCCCGGCTCGCCCCACGAAAAGAGCAATTTCCCGTCCGGAGAAAACTTGTGCACCCGCGCGTTCTGGTATCCGTCGGAGACGTAGATGTCTCCCTGCGGCGAAAGCGCGGTGTGCGTGCAGCGGTTGAAGGGATCGCCGCTGAATCTGGGAGCGGGCGTTTTGGGCGTGCCGATCAGCAGCAGCACCTTGCCGTCCGGAGTGCACTTGCGCACCGTGTGGCCGTGATCGTCGGTCAGGTACAGCAGATCGTCGGGACCGATGGCGGCGCCGTGGGGATTCGTGAACCCGATGTCCTGCCCCCAGGAGCGGAGAAATTTTCCATTGCGGTCGAAGACGATGACCGGGTGCGCGCCGCGCGTGAACACGTACACGTTGTCCTTGCTGTCCACGCACACGGCGGCGGAGTCGCCGTACGTCATGCCGGGAGGCAGCTCTCCCCATCCCTCGAGAACCTGATAGCGGTAGCGGCCCTTCCCGAGGACGACGGGTTCGGCTGCCCGCGCGCGATCCGCGCTCAGGATCGCGGTTGCACCCCCCATCGCTCCCGCGCCCCACGCCGCAGCGGTGCCCGCGGCAAGGTTTCGCAGGAAGCGCCGGCGCGTCGTCGAACACAACTCACACATGGCTGTCTCCTCCGGATGATGATTTCCGGCGCAGGTTCGCCGCGCCGCAGAGCGGTCTGCTAGGGAAGCTCTGCACAAGTCCCACGACGCGCGTTACGCCAGGTGCGGATGGATGCAACGCACGCCGGAGCGCGGAACAGGGACCCGCTTGCGGGATGTGACCGCGGAGGCGGGCATGCGAGCGCGTCTGACCGGCGTGCTTTGCGAGCGCTCCGGGTCGCATCCAAGCGCAAGCGCTTGGAACCTGCTCCTGCCTTCGCGCTCGCGTGAGGCAGCCAAGGTTGGAACCTTGGCAAGGAGCGCGGGGCAGCAGACGCCGCACCTGGCGTAACCCAATCATGTTTCGGCTCTTTGGAGGGACCGGGCGATTTTGACCGATGACCGCACC
>Ga0070741_10009548_pt1 | contig 18762 bp, 17 predicted proteins | sample Coa_R1_4_FD_66440 | JGI IMG/M metagenome (GOLD analysis project Ga0070741, IMG submission 66440) | Surface soil microbial communities from Centralia Pennsylvania, which are recovering from an underground coalmine fire - Coalmine... | ecosystem: Environmental > Terrestrial > Soil > Unclassified ...
GGGCGGGACCTGCGGGGAGCCCTGGTCGACCAGGAGTCGGGGGTCCGGGGGTTCGCCCTCGCCGGCGACGAGGCCTTCCTCGAGCCCTACACCCGGGGGCGCGCCGACGAGGCGGCGGCGGCGGAGCGGCTGCGGGCCGCCGTCCGCCGGGAGCCCCGGCTGACCGGGGTCCTGACCGACACCCTGCAGCGGGCGGCGGAGTGGGACGACGTGGCCGAGCCGCTCGTCGCCGCCGTCCGGGCCGACGGCGCCAAAGGCGCCACCCCGGCCCGGCTCCAGGACTCGAAGCAGCGCTTCGACGCCTTCCGGACGGCGGAGGCGGCGCTGGAGCAGGCCCTCGGCGTCGAGCGGGAGCGGGCCAGCCGGGCGCTCGACACGGCCACCCGCCGGCTGGTCGAGGTGGCCGTGGCCGGGCTGGTGGCGGCGGCCCTGGCCGCGCTGGTCCTGTGGCGGGCGCTGGCCCACTGGGTGCTCGGGCCGCTCGACTCCCTCGGCGACCAGACGCGGCGGGTCACGGCGGGGGAGTTCGACCGCCCGATCGAGCCGGTCGGCCCGCCGGAGATCATGGCCCTGGCCGCCGACACCGACGCCATGCGCCGCCGGATCCGGTCGGAGCTGGCGGCCGTGGAGGACGCCCGGGAACAGCTGGCCGCCCAGGCCGACGAGCTCGCCCGGTCGAACGCCGACCTCGAGCAGTTCGCCTACGTCGCCTCCCACGACCTCCAGGAGCCGCTGCGGAAGGTCACGAGCTTCTGCCAGCTGCTGCAGCGCCGGTACCAGGGCCAGCTCGACGAACGGGCCGACCAGTACATCGAGTTCGCCGTCGACGGCGCCAAGCGCATGCAGGCGCTGATCAACGACCTGCTGGCCTTCTCCCGGGTCGGCCGCACCACCGAGGCGTTCGTCGACGTCGACTGCGACGAGGCCCTCGACCGGGCGCTGCGGAACCTGGAGAACGCCATCGAGGACGCCGGCGCCGAGATCGTGCGGCTGACGCCGCTCCCGACGGTGGAGGGCGACCCGTCGCTGCTGGCCGCCCTGTTCCAGAACGTGCTCGGCAACGCCATCAAGTTCCGCAGCGAGGCGCCGCCCCGGGTCGAGATCGGCGCCGGGCGGTCGGACGGCGAATGGTCGTTCCGGGTGTCGGACAACGGCATCGGGATCGACGAGGCCTACGCCGAGCGCGTGTTCGTGATCTTCCAGCGCCTCCACGCCAAGGAGCTCTATCCGGGCACGGGCATCGGCCTGGCCCTGTGCAAGAAGATCGTGGAGTTCCACGGCGGCCGGATCTGGATCGACACCGGGGTCGCCTCGGGGACGACGGTGTGCTGGACCCTGCCCGTCCCCCAGGAAGTCGAGGAAGTCGCAGAAGCCGCCCACGTCGAGGAAGGAGAGCCGAGTGAGTGACGAACTGGCCGCCGCCGCGCCCGTGGAGATCCTCCTGGTGGAGGACGACCCCGGCGACGTGCTCATGACGAAGGAGGCACTGGCCGACGCCAAGATGGCCAACGAGCTCCACGTGGTGAGCAACGGCGAGGAGGCGCTGGCCTTCCTCTTCCGGGAGGGCGAGTACGCCGCCGCCCCCCGGCCGGGGCTGATCCTCCTCGACCTCAACCTCCCCCGGGTGGACGGGCGGGAGGTGTTGGCCCGCATCAAGGCGGAGGAGGAGCTGCGCCGGATCCCGGTGGTGGTGCTCACCACGTCGGAGGCCGAGGAGGACATCCTCCGCAGCTACGACCTGCACGCCAACGCCTACGTGACCAAGCCGGTGGACTTCGAGGCCTTCGTCAAGGTCGTCCGCCAGGTCGACGAGTTCTACATCAACGTCGTCCGGCTTCCGCCCCGGTAAAACGAGACTAGGGTTATCGATCTGTCAGAGAACGGGTATCCACCAACTGGGCAACGAGGCCGGGAGGGGAGCGACCGTGCTGATCGAGACACCGCCGACGGAGTTGATCACCACCGGCGACGCCGGGGATCCGCCAGCCGGGCTGACCTATGAGCTCGCCTGGTGCCTCCGGCGGTTCGTCACCGGCCGGGCCGACGAGCCGGCCATGCGCCGGGCCGAGCAGGCCCTGGCGGCCTGGGACGCCTGGCGGGAGAACGTCACGCTCGACCTGACCTCGACCTGATCGAGGTCCGCTCCCGGCCGCGGCCCGCGGCAGAATGGGTTTCCCCCGTCACGAGGAGACGCCCATGACCCCTCCCGCCCCCGCGGGCGACTTCAAGGTCGCCGACCTGTCGCTGGCCGCCTTCGGCCGGAAAGAGATCCAGCTCGCCGAGCACGAGATGCCGGGTCTCATGGCCATGCGGAAGGAGTACGGGAGCGAGCAGCCCTTGCGGGGGGCGCGCATCACCGGGTCGCTCCACATGACGATCCAGACGGCGGTGCTCATCGAGACCCTCGTGGCGCTGGGCGCCGAGGTCCGCTGGGCCAGCTGCAACATCTTCTCCACCCAGGACCACGCCGCGGCGGCCATCGCCGAGGCGGGCATTCCGGTCTTCGCCTGGAAGGGCGAGACGCTGGAGGAGTACTGGTGGTGCACCGAGCAGGCGCTGACCTGGCCTGACGGCGGTGGCGGGAGCGTAGGGCCGAACATGATCCTCGACGACGGCGGCGACGCCACCCTGCTCGTCCACAAGGGCGTCGAGTACGAGAAGGCCGGCCGGGTGCCCGACCCGGCGTCCGCTCCCAACGAGGAGCTGGCCATCGTGCTGGCGCTGCTGGGCCGGTCGCTGGCCGCCGACCCCCAGCGCTTCACCACCATGGCCAACGGGATCCGGGGGGTGACCGAGGAGACGACCACCGGGGTCCACCGCCTCTACGAGATGCAGAAGGCGGGGACGCTGCTGTTCCCGGCCATCAACGTCAACGACTCGGTGACGAAGTCGAAGTTCGACAACAAGTACGGCTGCCGGCACTCGCTGGTCGACGGGATCAACCGCGGCACCGACGTCCTCATCGGGGGCAAGGTGGCGGTCGTCTGCGGCTACGGCGACGTCGGCAAGGGCTGCGCCGAGTCGCTGCGGGGGCAGGGCGCCCGGGTGATCGTGACCGAGATCGACCCGATCTGCGCCCTCCAGGCGGCGATGGACGGCTACCAGGTCACCACCCTGGAGGACGTCGTCGCCACCGCCGACATCTTCGTCACCGCCACCGGCAACGCCAACGTCATCCGGGCCGACCACATGGCGCGGATGAAGCACCAGGCGATCGTGGGGAACATCGGGCATTTCGACAACGAGATCGACATGGCCGGCCTGGCGGCGATCCCCGGGATCGAGCGGATCAACGTCAAGCCCCAGGTCGACGAGTGGGTGTTTCCCGACGGGCACGCCGTCATCGTCCTGTCGGAGGGCCGGCTGCTGAACCTCGGCAACGCCACCGGCCACCCCAGCTTCGTCATGTCGAACTCCTTCACCAACCAGGTGATCGCCCAGCTCGAGCTGTTCACCCGGTCCGAGCACTACCCCGTCGGCGTCTACGTGCTGCCCAAGCACCTCGACGAGAAGGTCGCCCGCCTCCACCTCGACGCCCTCGGGGTGAAGCTGACGACGCTCAGCCCCGACCAGGCCGCCTACCTCGGCGTGCCGGTCGAGGGCCCCTACAAGTCAGACCACTACCGGTATTAGGGAGCCTTACCTGCCTCCCCCGAGGCAGGCTGAGCCGCTGCGGACGAGCCGGCCGGGGAGCGCCCCGGTCGGCTTGCCGTCGCGCATGATCTCCACGCCGGACACGAACGTGTGGCGGTAGCCGTCGGCCGCCTGCAGCAGGCGGCGGCCGCCGGCGGGGAGGTCGTGGTGGATCTCCGGCCGGTGGAGCCGCAGACGGTCGAGGTCGATGACGTTGAGGTCGGCCTTGAAGCCCCGCGCCACGACACCCCGGTCGGTGAGGCCGAGGGTGCGGGCGGTGGCCCGGGTCTGGCGCTCCACCAGCCATTCGACCGGCAGCCGCCCCTCGGGCCGGTGGAGCCCCCAGTGGGCCAGCAGGAAGGTCGGGAAGCTGCCGTCGCAGATGGTGCCGACGTGGGCGCCGCCGTCGGACAGGCCGGGAACGGCGTTGGGGTGCACCAGCATGCGGCGGGCCTCGTCGAGGTTGCCGTCGACGTAGTTGGCGAAGGCCAGGTACAGCAGGCCCCGGCCGTCGTCGGCCAGCAGGGCGTCGAGCGCCAGCTCCACGGCGGGAACGCCGGTCGACTCCGCCCGGGCGGCGAGGCTGGCCGACGGGTGGGGCTCGTAGTCGGGCGGGTCGCCCAGCGGGTACATCGATCCGAAGCGGTCGATCAGGAACCCGCCGAGCTTGGTGCGGTCGAGCCGGCCGGTGTGGGCGGCCAGGAGGCGGCGGCGGAACTCGGGGTGGCGGAGGGCGCCCACCTGCTCGCCGAGCGGCTCGCCGGCGATCTCGGCGAACACCGGGTTGGTCATGAACGGGTGCAGCGTGCAGGACAGGCCGAGCAGCAGCCCGATGGCCCGCGGGGCGACCTGGGCGCTGACCGCCAGGCCTTCGGCGTTGGCGGCGGCGATGCGGTCGAGGACGGCGACGTGATCGGTCGGCCGGTCGGGGATCTGGGCCACCGAGATCGTGAGCGGCCGCCCCGACGAGGCGGCCATGTGCCGCAGCACCGCCCACTCCTCGTCGACGTCGAGGAAATCGGAGACCACCTGGAGGACGCCCCGACCGGCGGCGGCCAAACCGGCGGCGATGCCGGCCAGCTCGGGCGCCGAGGCCGTGAGGCTCGGTGTCTTCTCGCCGGTGCTGGAGCGGTGGTTGAGCGTGCGGGAGGTGGAGAAGCCGACGGCGCCGGCGGCCACGGCGCCGTGCGCCAGGGCGGCCATGGCGGCGATGTCGTCGTCGGTGGCCGGCTCCCCGGCCACGGCCCGGGGACCCATGGCGTGGACCCGGAGGGCGCCGTGGGGGACATAGGCGGCGCAGTCGATGTCGCGCCGGCGGCGCTCGAGGGAGTCGAGATACTCGGGGAAGCCGGTCCAGTCCCACGGCAGGCCCTCGTGGAGCGCCGTGCCGGGGATGTCCTCCACGCCCTCCATGAGGGCCACGAGGCGATCCCGGTCGGCGGGGCGGACGGGAGCGAAGCCGACGCCGCAGTTGCCGAACACGACGGTGGTGACGCCCTGAGCCGAGGACGGGAACAGGTGCTCGTCCCACGTCGCCTGCCCGTCGTAGTGGGTGTGGACGTCGACCCAGCCGGGGGCGACGAGGGCGCCGGCGGCGTCGATCTCCTCCCGGCCCCGGCCGGCGACGGTCCCGACCTCGCTGACCGTTCCGCCCCGCAGGGCGACGTCGGCCTCCCGCAGGGGGGCGCCGGTCCCGTCGGCCAGGAGCCCGTTCCGGATCACGAGGTCGTGCTCGCCACCAGAAGCCATGCCTCCAACCTACGATGTCCCGTCCCCCGGCGGTCACAGCCAGGAGGGCAGGTGCCCGGCGCCCGCCAGCGTAAGCGTAAGGTTCATAACGCAGTTTGCCCCTTGCATCGGGCCGAGAACCGAAGCATGCTGCGGTGATGAACACTCTCTTCGCCACCTGGCATCACGGCGGCGACGTCGACCTCGGCGACCGGTCGGAACTCGACCTCGCCGGGCTGCTGGCCCGGGCCGAGAACCGCCTGGCGGACGTCCCGGAGCTCGAGGGCGCTCGCCGGCACGTGAGCGCCGCCCTCGCCGACGTCGTGGCCTGGGCCGCGCCGCCGCCGGTCGTCCGGTCCACCTCGTACGCCGGATAGCCGCCCGCCGGAGCAGACGGGCGCGCTGCTCCTAGAGTTCCTGACGCCGCAGACGGGGTAGTGAATCGGCGAGCAGGGAGGTCACATGGCCGCGACGACAACCCAGAGCCGCAGCAACGGGCACCGGCCCGGAGCCCGTAAGGCCGTCGAGCACGCGCTCGACCGGCACGGCCTGCCGATCTCACTCCCGGTCGTCGGGCGCCTCCGGCTGCCGGCGCCGCAACACCTCGTGTGGTACGCCGGCGTGGCGGTGCTAGTGGCCCTGGAGTGCGTCGAATGGCCCATCGCCCTGGTGCTGGCCACCGGCAAGGCGCTGGCCGACAACCGCCACAGCGCGGTGCTGCAGGAGTTCGGCGAGGCCCTCGAGGAAGTCGGCTAGCCGGTCGCCTGACCGTTGCCGCCCGGCGTCACCCGGGCCGCTTCGGCCGTCTCAGCGGCTCCCGCCGCCGTCGCCGGCTCTGCCGGCCTGGCCGCTTCGACCGGCTTGGCCGCTTCCACCGGCGCGGCGCTGGCCTCGGCGGCCACCGGCGAGACGGTCTCGGCTGGCGCCGGGGGCGGCGCGACGGCCGCCGGCGTCGTGGGCGCCGGCGGCGGCGCCAGCAACTGATCGGTCACTCCCTCGCCGAGGCCCTTGCGGAACTCGTGCGACGCCTGGCCCAGCGACCGGGCCAGCTTCGGGATCTTGGCACTGCCGAACAGCACCATGACGATGGCCAGGATGATCAGGATGTCCGGCCCGATGATCTCACCGACGAAGAGCGTTGTCCCCATGGTCTGCAGCGTAAAGCCGGCACCGGGCCTTCGACACGGCAGTTAAGCATTCCTGAGCCGGCTCAGACGGTTGATGCCGGAAGGCCCCCGTGCGTCCCCAGGGCAGTCGGCAACGACAGCGCCACGCCGAGGGGGAACCGGGCCCGCACCGCCATGCCCCCGCCGGGCCGGGGTTCGACCCAAACCGACCCCTGCAGCGATTCCACGAACTGGGCCACGATCCACATCCCGAGGCCGGACGATCGATGCGGCCCGAAACCCACCGCCTTCTCGAAGGCCTGCGAGGCGATCTCGGGCGGGATCCCCGGCCCCCGGTCGAGGACGGCGACCTCGACCAGGCCGTTGGACTGGGCCAGGTGCACCTCGACCGGTTCGTCGGCGGGCGAATGCTTGGCGGCGTTCTGCAGCAGGTTGGCCAGGATCCGCAGCGTCTTCTCGCCGTCGGTCCGCAGCACCGTCACGCCGGGCTGGATCGAGGTGACCAGCCGGTCCTGGGGCAGTCCGGCGGCCGCCGCCGAGGCCCGGATGAGATCGGGCATGTAGACGTCGGAGAGATCGACGCGCCCGCCGGCGCTGAGCGACTCGCTCACCGCCAGGTCACGCACCTCCGCCACCATGGCCGCCAGGTGCCGGGCGTGGCCCTCGATGAGCTGGGCGACCTCCGCCCGCTCGTCCGGGTCGAGGTCGGCCGACCGCCGGGCCAGGGCGCTGGAGAGCGCCTCGATCGAGGCCACCGGCGTGCGGAAGTCGTGGGCCAGGGCGGCGAGGAAGTCCCGCCGGGTCTGATCGGCGCTTTCGACCTGGAGGCGCAGGCGGTGCTCCTGCTCGAGGCGGCCGTGCTCGGCGGCGGCCTCGGCCTCGGCCTTCGCCCGCGCCTGGCGGGCGAGGTCGGCCGCCTGGGACAGCACCCCCACCAGGAGGGCGACCGCCAGCATCAGCCACCCCCACCAGGCCGCCTCCCGGACCCGTTCCGCCCACGGCACGACCGGCCGGGGTACCCAGAGGATCTCGGCGGCCAGGCCGGCGGCCATCCCGACGGCCACGGCCAGCGACCGGGCCAGATCGAAGCGGATGGCGGTGGAGATCACCACCGTGATGGCGACGGGCGTGATCGGGCTCCAGGCCCCGCCCGTCGCCGCGGCGTAGGCGATGACGAACACGCCGGAGACGGCCGAGAGCGCCCAGGCCGTCGAGACGTTCGTCTTGCCCTCCCGGGCGTCCTTGGTGGTCTTCCACAGGGCCAGCCAGGCGTAGGCCACCGCCCCCGCCAGTACCGGCCAGGCAATCCGCGGGTAGGCGACGATGCGGCGGCCGCTGACGGCCGCAATCACCCCCATCGACGTGACGATCGCCATCCGCACCCAGGACACGACCCGCTCGGCGGCGACCCGGCTGTCCCGGATGTCGGACCGATCCCGCACGGTGCCGACCACCGGTCCTCTCCCTCTGTTGACCTGGTGCTTCACGCCCAGTGTGCAGCGCCACGGGCCGGACCTCAAACGCCCGTCCGAATTGCCCGGAAGGGCCAAGGTTGGCCCCTGGTGTCCTTAACGTGACGCATCCCGGCGTGCTCGACTTCCCCGAAGGGGGCGGGAAGGCGCGTTCCCCCGACGGACCGACCGACCGCACAGCACTCGACGGGCCAGATTTCGAAGCTCCAACGGGAGGAAGCCGTATGCGAAGACTCCTTCGACGGACCGGAGATCCACGATCGATCCGGGGGCCGGCGCTCCTCGCCGCCGCCGCGGCCCTGGCCCTCCTGGCGGCGGCCTGCGGCGGCAGCCAGCCCCATAGCCTCGCCGTCGGGACGGTCGCCGACACCGGGGCCGGCGTGGGCGCCGCCGGAGCACCGACCGGTGGCGTCGCCGGCGCCACCGACGCCGCCACGGCCGCCGTGTCCGGCGCGGCCGGCACTCCCGCCGCCGTGACGGGCGGGGCGGCGGTGACGCCCGGTGCGTCGTCCGGCGGCCCGGCCGGCAGCAAGGCCGCCGGAACTGCCGGCGGGGGCACCGCCGGCGCTGCCGCGTCCGGCTCGGCCAACCCCCGGGCGGCGCAGGCGGCAGCTCAGAATCCTGGTGCCCCGTCGCTCGGCGGCGGGGGGCCGGCGACCGCCGGCGGCGGCGCGGCGGCTCCCGACAACGGGGGCGCCACCGACGTCGGCATCACCGCCGACTCGATCCGCTACGGGTCGATCTCCGGCAACAACACGCCGCTCGGCAACCTGATCTCCCAGCCGGTGACGACCGCCGTGTTCGCCACCATGCGGGCCATCAACGACGCCGGCGGCATCTACGGCCGCAAGATGGTCATCGCCGACTGCGACGACTCCGGCGACGTGACCCGCTTCCGGTCCTGCTACCGCAAGCTCATCGACGAGTCGAAGATCTTCGCCTTCATCACGTCAGTGACGTGGGGAACGGGCGAGGTCCACGGCGACCTGGCCCGGGACAAGATTCCGTGGATCGGCAGCTGGGGCTTCTACACCAGCGAGTGGAAGGACCCCTGGATGTTCCCGGTCCACCTCTCGACGGTGACCGAGGCCCGGGCCGACGCCGAGTGGGTGCGGGACATCCTCAAGCCCAAGACCGTCGGGATCCTCTACCTGAACACCCCCGAGCAGCAGCTGGCCAAGGCGGCGCTGCACGCCGTCCTTGACCCGGCGGGCATCAAGACGGTGCGGGAGATCCCCCAGGAGATCGACACCCCGGACGAGAGCTCGAACGTGTTCTCCATGCGGGCCGTGAACCCGGACCACATCATCCACTTCTCGTGGCCGCCTCCGATGATCAAGTTCATCGTCGACTCCGCCCAGCAGGGTTACTGGCCGCCGCTCGGGATCAGCGGGAACCACCTGATCGGCGAGCAGGTCGGCCGGCTCATCGGCGACTGGGCGAAGAAGGGCATGTACTCGATCACCAGCTACAAGCTCTGGGGCTCGGGTGACGAGTACCAGGCGATCATGGACAAGTACGCCCCGCAGATGAAGAAGCTCCACCACCACCAGACGCAGTCCGGCTACGTGGGCGTGAAGGTCGCCGCCGAGGCGGCCAAGGCCGCCGGGCCCAAGCTCACCCGGGACGGGATCATGAAGACCCTGGAGAGCCGGCGGTGGGACTTCGGGCCCGGTCTCGGGCAGTCGGTCCTCTGGGGGCCCGGCAACCACGACACCATGCGGTGCGAATACATGATGCAGTACAACAGCTCGGACACCGGGAGCTACAAGGTCTTCGTCCCGGAGGCCCGCAAGCCCTACGTGTGCGACGACGGCAAGTAAGTAACGAAAACGAGGTGCCGGTGCCGCCGGGCGGGTGATGGCGGCACCGGCACCCTGAAACAGCGCACGCCTCAGGGGAGGGCCGCTCACATGACGGAGAAGAGCTGCTGATGCTTCTCGCGCTCCAATTCCACAGGAACATCCTCGCTCCGGCGGTCGTCAACGGGGTGGCCATCTCGTCGCTGTACGCGCTGATGGCCATCGCCCTGGTGCTGACGTTCCGCATGAGCCGTTCGGTCGCCTTCGTCCACGGCGGCATCGCCAGCATCTCGGCCTACCTCTACTGGTACCTGGCCGCCACATCGGCGAGCGCCTTTGCCGTGCGGGGCTGGCCGAAGCTCCCGTCGCTGTTCATCGTCATCGCCTTCGGGGCGATGTTCGGGTTCATCTTCGGGACCGTCGTGATGGGCCGGATGGCCGGCTGGCCCCGGGTCACCGTGACCACGTTCTCGCTCGGGGCCATGCTGCTGGTGGCGGGCATCGCCGGCACCGTCTGGCGGGGCGTGTTCGAGACGGTCCCGAGCCCCTTCGGCGTCGGTACCTACCGCCTGTTCGGCATGAACGTCACCCGGCACCAGGTCGTGTGCGTGGCGCTGCTGGTGGTGCTCTCGGCCATCCTCACCTTCGTGCTGTCGACGACCCGGCTCGGGGTCTACATCCGGGCCATCGCCGACGACGTCGAGGCCGGTCAGATCGTCGGGATCCCGACCCGGTCGGTGGCCATCGGCGTGTGGACGTTCTCCGGGGCGCTGGCCGGCCTCGGCGGCGCCCTCATCGTGCCGATGAGCACGCTCACCGAACTGGCCGTGCTGTTCGTGCTCATGCGGTCGCTGGCCGCCGCCGTCCTCGGCGGGTTCGACAGCCTGCCGCTGGCGCTCGTCGGGGCCCTGATCTTCGGGCTGGTGGAGAGCGTCGTCGGCGGCGGCGTCTTCGGCCCGGTCTCGTCGGGGGCCCGGGAGGTCATCCTCATGGGCCTGCTCTTCGGCGGCATCCTCCTCATCGCCCGGCGCCGCGGAATCGCTTCGCTCGGGGAGGTCTGACGATGGTGCGCCGCTACGCCAGCGTCCTGTCCCCGAACGTCCCGCCCTGGGGCTACGCCGCGTTCCTCGTCGCGGCCCTCGGCTGGGTCCTGGTGGTGCCGAAGTTCTGGATCTTCCTGGGCGGCGCCGCCTGCCTGCTGGCGATCTCCGCCCTCGGGCTGTCGGTGGTGGTCGGCTGGGCCGGCGAGGTGTCGCTGGCCTCCGCCGCCCTGGTCGGCACCTCGGTGTACCTCACCGGCTACATCGTCCGGAAGGACGGCCTCCACCTGCCGTTCCTCGTCGGGCTGGCCGCCGGGGTGCTGGTGGCGGCGGCGCTGCACTCCTTCGCCGCCCTGGCCACGGCGAAGCTGTCGGGGATCTACGTCATGGTGCTGACGCTCGGCCTCCAGGTCACCATCGAGCGGACGGTCTTCTCCGTGGCCAAGCTGACGGGCGGCTCCCAGGGCGTGTACCTGAGCCGACCCCGGATCTTCGGGCTGGGCTTCGACTCCGATGTCGCCTTCTACTACCTGTGCGCCGCGGTGCTGGCGGCGGTGGTGGTGGCCCTCACGCTGTTCCGCCAGTCCCGCCACGGCCGGGCGCTGCTGCTGGTGCGGACCAACCGGGAGGCGGCGGCCGCCGTCGGCATCTCGCCCTGGCGCTACAAGATCCTGGCCTTCGCCATCTGTGGGGCGCTGCTGGGCCTCGCCGGGGCGATGACCGCTCCGCTCTACCGGTCTCCGCCGACGCTGCTGCAGTACCTGTCGTTCTCGTCGCTGTTCCTGCTGGCCGTCCCGGTCACCGCCGGGTCCGAATCGCTGATCTCGATCATCGTCGTCGCCTTCGCCTTCACGATGCTGCCGGCCGGCCTCGAGGAGATGCACCTGCGGCTCTCCCCCAACGTCGTCGGCGGTGTCGGCCTGCTCACCGGGACCTACATCGGCGCCCGGGGGATCGGCGGCGCCATCCTCGACCGGCTCCGGGAGCGGAGGGAGAACGCCGCCTTGGCCTCGGCCGGGATAGGAACCACCGTGGTCCTCCCGCCCGAGGGCCACGAGCCGATCGTCATCGACACGGTCCCGGCCGAACGGCGGCCGCGGAGCCGCACCCGGGTGCCGGCCGCCACGGGCGCCGGCAACGGACCCGCGGAGGCCGAGCTGGTCGGCGCACCGGCCGGTGGGAGCGTCGGGGGCCTGCGCAGCGGCGGCGGGCTGACGCTCCCGCCCCGCCCGGGCGGCCGGCTGGACGGGAGGAGATAAGGCCATGGCCCTCACTGCATTCGAGGCGCCCGAGCTGGCCGAAGGCCAGGAAGCGGCCCTCGAGGTCTTCGAGAAGTTCATCCCCGAGCAGGCCGGCGAGGGCGTGCCGCTCGTCGGCAAGGAGATCTCCAAGGCCTTCGGCGGCATCAAGGCTCTGCGGGATGTTCCGCTGATCGAGGTTCCGGCCCACAGCTTCGTCGGGCTCATCGGGCCGAACGGCGCGGGCAAGTCGACGTTGTTCAACGTCCTCAACGGCTTCACGACGCCCGACACCGGCGAGATCATCCTGTTCGGGCAGGACGTCACCCGCAAGCAGCCCTGGGACCGGGCCAAGCTGGGGATGAGCCGGACGTTCCAGGCCAATCACATCGACCTCGACCTGACGACGTTCGACAACCTGCTGGCCGGCGCCTACCAGCTGATCCGGGGTGGCCTGTTCGCCGCCACCTTCCGGAGCCGGGGCAACTACACCGACGAGCAGCGGGCCCGGGTGGCGGCCCGGGCGGTGGGCCGGCTGCTGGGCCTCGAACCGGTGATGCCCGTCATGGCCCGGTCGCTCGACTTCGCCGCTCAGCGCCGCATCGAGATCGGGCGCAGCCTCATGAGCGGGCCCCGGCTGCTGCTGCTCGACGAGCCGACGGCGGGCGTCGACGCCCACGAGGCGAGGGAGCTCGTGGCGCTGGTCAAGCGCATGCAGGTCGACCTCGGCCTCGCCGTCCTGCTCATCGAGCACTACGTCGCCGCCGTCATGGAGAACTGCAACCCGATCTACGTACTCGACCAGGGAACGCTGATCGCCGGCGGTACGCCGGCGGAGGTGGCCCGGGATCCGAAGGTGCGGGCCTCGTACCTCGGCGAGGGGGAACACCATGCTTGAGCTGCACAACGTCTCCACCGGCTACGGCCGCCTGCCCGTCCTGTTCGGCGTCAACCTCCGGGTCGAGCCGGGCCAGATGGTCGGCGTCCTCGGCCCCAACGGGGCGGGGAAGTCCACGCTGCTCAAGACGATCCTCGGCCTGCTGCCGGTGCGCCAGGGCGGGATCGTCTTCCGGGGCCGCAAGGTGAGCCACGAGCCGGCCCACGCCCGCTTCGCCTCCGGCATCAGCCTCTGCCCCGAAGGCCGGCGGGTGTTCAAGAACCTCTCCGTCCGGGAGAACCTCCTGGCCGGCGCCTTCGGCCAGTCGAAGGACGTCGTGGCCGAGCAGCTCGCCGCGGTGTACGCCATCTTCCCCCGGCTCGACGAGCGCAAGGAGCAGCGGGCGGGATCGCTCTCCGGCGGCGAGCAGCAGATGCTGGCCATCAGCCGGGCGCTCATGTCCCGGCCCCGCCTGCTGCTGGTCGACGAGCTGTCGATGGGCCTGGCGCCGCTCGTCGTCGAGAGCCTGCTCGACACGCTGCGCCAGCTGTGCGACCGGGGCCTGTCGGTCATCGTCGTCGAACAGCACGCCTCCCGCCTCGTCGGCCGGGCCGACCGCGGCGAGGTGCTGGAGAAGGGCCGGATCGTCTTCTCCGGCCCGGTCGGCGCCGCCGAGCACCACATGGACGAGACCTACATGAGTGAAGAAATGCTGGCTGCGGCCAAGGGGGTGTAGGACCGATGAAGAAGTGTTTCGCCGCAATCATGTTGGCGGCCATGGTGCTGGGGGCGGTCCCGGCGCACGGCGCGCCGGCCGACGACGACTTCTTCCGCCTGGCCGGCCGGCGGAACTGGCTGTCGTTCGCCGACGCCCGGCCGGTCTCACCGTTCTTCGGCATCCCCGGTGAGCTGCGGCCCGGAGCGCCGTTCGCCCGTTCCTACCTCGACGCCTCGCCGGGCCGCTCCGAGTGCTTCGCCGCCCTCTACTACCCCGACGACGTCGTCGAGGAAGGCGTGCTGCAGACGACCGGGCACTACGAGAACAAGACCGAGGCCCGGAGCAACAACCCCGACGTCGGCCGCGGCGTCAAGCAGGAGGTCGCGCCGTTGGGGATGGCCGGTCCCCACGCCGCCACCGACAACCCCAAGCGGACGGAGTGCGCCAGCGAGGCCGCTTCGGCGGTCGGCCCGGGTGAGGGGCAGCTCCTGGCCGACGGCGGCTTCGCCCGGACGAAGGCGTCCTTCGACGGCGACAAGATCCTCACCGACGAGGCGGTGTCCCGGGTCATGGGGATCAGCGCCGGACCGATCCGGATCGCCACGCTGGAGACCCGGCTCAAGCTCGAGTACCACCTCGACGGCGAGCCCGTCATCACCTACGCCATGACGATCGCCGGCCTGGAGAACGCCGGCCAGCCCGTGGCCGGGGTGGGGGCCCAGGGCATCGTCCTCGCCGGCCAGAAGGTGGCCGGCCGGGACGTCATCGACCAGTTCAACAGCGAGGTGGCCAAGAACGGCGCCGCCCTCAAGGACAAGGCCTGGTCCGACTACATCCAGCTGGTCGCCCCTTCGGTGCAGAAGGACGGCGACGGCGGTGTCCACGTGGCCGGTCCGGCGGTGGAGGTCGGCCAGGTCAACACGTTCCGGGCCGGTCAGGGCGGCTCGCACTTCGGGCTGCGCCTCGGCTACGCCAGCGTCTACGCCATCCTGAACAGCCTGGAGTCGGAAGTGCCCGACCTCGGCGCCCCGACCGAGACGACGCCCGGTACGCCGTCGCCGCTCGACTCCACGCCGCCCCCGGCCAGCTCCGCCTCGGCCGGGCCGGGCTCGATCTCGGCCGGTTCGGCAACGCCGTCCGCCGCCGGCGGTGGCCTGCTGAGCGGCGCGGGCGACATGGGCGCCGGTCTCGCCTCGGCGGCGTCCCCGCCCGGGCTCGGCGCGGGCGGCGGCTACGGCAGCACGGGGCCCGAGACCGGCACCACTCCGGCGGCGCCGCCGGACCAGTCCGCCCTCCCGGCGGCGGGGTCGACCCTGCCGGGTCTGGGATCACTGGCCGCCCCTCGGGCCGGGGGAGTGGCCGCGGCCCAGTTGGCGGCGGAGACCCGCAAGGCGGCCCGCAACACCGCCAACGGGCTGCTGGGCGGGATCCTGGTCATGGCCGGGGCGCTGATCTGGGTGGCCGGCATGGCGATCTTTGGACGCAAGGGCGCGTAAGCGCGCGACGCACTGAAGGAGACGGAGATGGTTGCAAACGCCAGTGCCGTGCAAGGCTTCGATTTCGACCGGGTCATCGGAGCCGATGACGCCGCCGAACCCCGCCGTCGCGCCCTGCCGCGGCAGGCGATGATCGGGCTGGCCCTGATGGCCGGCGGGCTCGTCGCCCTGCTGATCACGTGGCTCCAGATCAAGGACGTGCAGAACATCGCCGCCCAGATCCCCTACGTGGCCAGTGGCGGGCTGCTCGGCGTGACGCTGGCCGTGGTGGGCTCCGTGGCGCTGTTCTCGACCACGAAGCCGGCGGCCGGCCCCGTCACGGTCGAGGAGCTGGCGGCCCAGCTCGCCGATCTGTCACAGTCGGTCAGGTGGACCGGCGACGCCGTCGAGCAGATCGCCGACTACCTGAACGAGCTGGCGGGGCAGGGCGAAGTCGAGTCCCGCACCACCCGCTGACCACCATCGCCATGACCGCCACTTCCCCGGTGACGCGCCCGGGGGAGCGGGACGACGCCCCGGCGGAGACGGCGCCCGCCGGACGCGTCGTGATCGAAGGCCTGGTGAAGAGCTACGGCGCCCGCCAGGCCCTCCGGGGCGTCGACGTCCGGCTCGACAACGGCCTCACCGGGCTGCTCGGGCCGAACGGCGCGGGCAAGAGCACGCTCATGCGGTGCCTGGCCGGGATCCAGTCGTGGGACACCGGCCGGGTCGCCGTCGACGGCGTCGACGCCGAACGGCACCCGGCGACGTTGCGCCGCAGCGTCGGGTTCATGCCCGAGCGGGTCTCGTTTCCCGGCGAGATGCGGGTCGCCGCCTACCTGGGGTACGTGGCGGCGGCCAAGGGCATCGCCCGGCGGGACCAGGCGGCGGCGGTGGAGCTGGCCGTCGACCGGGCGGGCCTCGGCGGCGTGCGGGGCCGCATCGTCGGAAACCTGTCCAAGGGCTACCGGCAGCGGGTCGGGCTGGCCCAGGCCCTGCTGGGCGACCCGGCGGTGGTCATCCTCGACGAGCCCACGGCCGGGCTCGACCCGCTCAACCTTCTCGACATCCGCTCGGTGCTCTCGGAGTACGCCGCCGACCACGTCGTCGTGCTGTCGACCCACACGCTGCCCGAGGCCCGGCTGCTCTGCGACCGCCTCATCGTGCTGTCGCAGGGGTCGATCGTCTACGACGGGCCGACCGTGGAGATGACGCTGACCGCCGCGGGCAGCCGCCGGGTCCGGGTCCGGGCCCAGGGCGGCGACGAGGACGCGCTCGCCGCCGTCGTCGCCCAGAGCGGAGGCCGCGTCGTCCGGGCGGTGTCCCGGCCGGGCGCCTGCGACGCCGTCGTCGAGCTCGACGGCGACGGAGCGGTGCCGGCCCTCACGCGCCAGTTCGTGCTGGCCGGCTGGTCGGTGGAGGCCGTCGAGCCGCTGTCCGACGTGCTCGAGGACGCCTTCCGGCAGGCGGTGGCCGCCGACCCGGAGGACGAGAGGGGGCGGCCGTGATCCGGGCCACGCGGGCCGTCGCCCGCCGGGAGCTGCGGTCGCTCGTCAGCCTGCCCCACACCTACGCCATCGCCGCCGCCTTCCTGACGCTGTCGGGCATCTTCTTCGTCACGTTCCTGGTCCAGAGCGACCTGCCCGACCTCGAGCAGTACTACTCGAACATCGCCACCACGCTGCTGGTGCTGGCGCCGATCATCGCCATGCGGTCCTTCGCCGAGGAGCGCCGGGCCGGCGGGCTCGACATCACCCTGTCGTGGCCGGTCCCCCGCACCGCCCTGGTCGCCGGCAAGTACGCCGTGACCCTGCTCTACACCTGGGCCCTGCTGTCGGTCGCCTGGCTCTACGTCCGGCTGCTGCGGGGCCTCGGTGAGGTCGAGGTCGGCAAGGCCGTGGCCGGCTACGTCGGCATCCTGCTCCTGGCCGCCGCCCTCGGGGCCCTGGCGCTGGCCGTCTCGGCCCGGGCGTCGTCTCCGACCGGTGCGGCGTTCATGGGGTTCGGACTGCTCCTCGGCCTGTGGACGCTGCAGTACGCCGGCCGCCTCCTCGGCGCCGGCCTCGGCGGCCACGTCGCCGACCTCTCTCCCGCCACCCACCTGGAGGCCGCCGCCCGGGGCGTGATCGACGGCGGCGACGTCGCCTACTTCCTCACCTGCGTGGTCGTCGGGCTCGGCCTCGCCGTCCACGCCCTCGACCGCCAGCGGCCGGGCGTCGCCGGCCGGCTCGGCCGCCGCCGGGGCGCCCGGCTCGGCGCGGTCGGGGCCCTCGGCGTCCTGCTGCTGGTGGCCGGGTCGTCGGTCGAGGCCCAGGCCGACCTGACGCCGACGCGGCGCTTCACCATCACCCGCCAGACGAAGGAGATCGCCGGGCGGGTGCACTCGCCCGTCCACATCACCGGCTTCGTCGACCCCGACAGCCCCACGGCCGTCGAGATGCGGGCCCTGGTGCGCCAGTACCGGGCCGCCCACATCCCGGTCGACTTCGACGTCGTCGATCCCGACGCCCAGCCGGGGCTGGCCCACGCCCACGGCGTGTCCCGCTACGGGGAGATGCTGGTCGAGATCGGCGGGCGCCAGGAGGTCGTCCCCGACGTGGGCGAGGTGGGGCTGACCAGCGCCATCCTCCGCCTGACCCGGGGCACGCCGGCGGTGGCCTGCTTCACGGTGGGCCACGGCGAGCCCGACATCAACGACAGCCGCCCCGCCGGCTACGACAGCTTCGCCGCCTACCTGCACCAGCTCGGCTACGCCACCGAGCCGCTGGCCCTGGGCGCGCCGGGCGGGCCGGCCCGGCTGGCCCGGTGCACGGTGGTCATCGCCGGTCCCCGCATCCCGCTCCTCCCCGCCGAGCTCAGCATGCTGACCGACCACGTGCGGGCCAACGGCCGGCTGCTCATCATGGCCGATCCCGACGACCCCACCCGGGCCCAGCTCAACGACCTCCTGCGTCCCTTCGGGATGGCCCTCGGCCCGGGGGAGGTGCGCGATCGGAGCTCGCTGGCCGACGACCCCGCCTCGGTGGTGGCGTTCTCCTACCCGTCGGAGAGCCCGCCGGTCCGGGACCTGAAGCGGGACGGCATCCCGGTCCTCTTCGTCGCCCCCCACCCGATCGAGAAGGCCACCGGAGGCGAGGCGGCCAAGTCGCTCAGCCCGCTGGTGGCCAGCAGCTCGCACAGCTCGATCACCGGCAACCCGGCCTCGGGTCCGTTCACGCTCGCCGCCCTCTTCGACGACAGCCAGGTGTCCGACCGGCCCGGCGGCGCCACCCTCCAGACGTCCCGGCTGGCGGTGGTGGGGAGCTCGGCGGTGGCCTCCAACCGCCTGGTCGACAGCTTCGGCAACCGGGACTTCGTGGCCGGCCTCGTCCAGTGGGTCGGCCGGGAGACCGACGTCATCTCGGCCGGGCGGACGTTCGGCGGGGTGCACAAGATCGTCCTCACCAGCGCCCGGCGGGACCATCTCGTGCGCTCGGGGATCGTGTTCCCGGCGCTGGCCGTCCTCCTCCCGATGCCCGTGGCGCTGCTGCGCCTGAAGCGGGGTTGAGGCCGATGGGGTCGGGGATCCGCCGGAGCGGGGCCGGGTTGGCGGTGGCGGTGGCGACAGCGGCCGTGCTGGGCGGCTGCTCGAGCGGGACGGGCCGGCGGGCGG
>Ga0070741_10009549_pt1 | contig 18761 bp, 14 predicted proteins | sample Coa_R1_4_FD_66440 | JGI IMG/M metagenome (GOLD analysis project Ga0070741, IMG submission 66440) | Surface soil microbial communities from Centralia Pennsylvania, which are recovering from an underground coalmine fire - Coalmine... | ecosystem: Environmental > Terrestrial > Soil > Unclassified ...
CTGGATCGCCCCGCGCGCGATTCCCGGAGCTTCCGTGCCCCTGCCCGAGCAGTTCCACCCCGCCGTCCGCGCCTGGTTCGACCGCCGCTTCGAGGCGCCGACCGAGGCGCAGCTCGCCGGCTGGCGGGCCATCGGCGCTGGCCGCGACGTGCTCGTCGCCGCGCCCACCGGCTCCGGCAAGACGCTCGCCGCCTTCCTCGCCAGCATCGACGCGCTCTTCCGCGAAGGGCTCGCCGGCGGCCTGCCGGAGAGCATCGACGTCGTCTACGTCTCGCCGCTGAAGGCGCTGAGCAGCGACGTCCAGCGCAACCTGGAGGCGCCGCTCGAGGAGATCCGCGCCGTCGCCCGCGAGCTCGGCATCACGCCGCCCGCGGTCCGGACCGCGCTGCGGACCGGCGACACCACGCAGGCCGCGCGCGCCGCCATCCTGCGCGAGGCGCCCCACATCCTCATCACCACGCCCGAGTCGCTGTACCTGATGCTCACCGCGGAGCGCAGCCGCGCGCTCCTCTCGCGCGTGCGCACGGTGATCGTCGATGAGGTGCACGCGCTGATGCGCGACAAGCGCGGCAGCCACCTCGCGCTCTCGCTCGCCCGGCTCGATGCCCTGTGCGAGCGCCGCCCGGTGCGCGTCGGCCTCTCGGCGACCGTGCACCCGATCGAGGACGCCGCGCGCTTCCTCGTCGGCACCGGACGCGAGTGCACCGTGGTCGACGTCGGCCACCGGCGCGACCTGGATATCGCCATCGAAGTGCCGCCGACGGACCTCGGCGCCGTCGCCACGCACGAGCAGTGGGCGGAGATCTACGACCGGCTCGCGCAGCTCATCGGCGAGCACCGCACGACGCTCGTCTTCACGAACACCCGCCGGCAGGCCGAGCGCATCGCCCATAACCTGCGCGAGCGGCTCGGCGAAGAGCGCGTCGCCGCGCACCACGGCAGCCTCTCGAAGGAGCGCCGCCTGCAGGTCGAGCAGCGCCTCAAGGCGGGCGAGATGCAGGCGATCGTCGCCACCGCATCGCTCGAGCTCGGGATCGACGTCGGCTCGGTTGAGCTCGTGTGCCAGATGGGCTCGCCGCGCGCCGTCACCACGTTCCTGCAGCGCATCGGCCGCGCCGGCCACGCGCTCGGCCGCACATCGAAGGGGCGGCTGTTCGTCACCTCCCGCGACGAGCTTGCGGAGTGCGCCGCGCTTGTCCGCGCCGTGCACGCCGGCACGCTCGACCGCATCGTGCAGCCCGTCGCCCCACTCGACATCCTCGCGCAGCAGGTCGTCGCCGAGTGCGCGGCGCGCGAGTGGGACGAGGACGCGCTTTACGCCATGGTGCGTAGCGCCGCGCCCTTCGCGGACCTCGCGCGCCAGGACTTCGACGAGGTCGTCGAGATGCTCAGCGAAGGCCCGGCGCCGCGCCTTGGCCGCGGCAAGGCGCTGCTGCACCGCGACCGCATCAACCGCACGCTGCGCGGCCGCCGCGCGGCGCGCATCACCGCGCTCACGAACGGCGGCGCGATCCCGGAGCTGGCGGACTACCGCGTGCTGCTCGACCCCGACGACACCTTCGTCGGCACCGTCAACGAGGACTGGGCGATCGAGTCGATGGCCGGCGATGTCTTCCTGCTCGGCACGCACTCCTGGCGCATCCGGCGCATCGAGTCGAACGCCGGCGTCGTCCGCGTCGAAGACGCGCAGGGTCGCCCGCCGACCGTGCCGTTCTGGCTCGGCGAGGCGCCCTCCCGCACGTGGGAGCTGTCCGGCGAGGTCTCGCGCCTGCGCGAGGAGATCGTGCGCTGCCTCGACCGCGGCGACGACGTCCCCGCGTGGCTCGCCCGCGAGTGCGCGCTCGACGCCTCGGGCGCGCAGCAGCTCGCCGAGTACGTGGCCGCGCAGCGCGCCGCGCTCGGCGTCGTCCCCACGCAGCGGGACATCGTCTTCGAGCGCTTCTTCGATGACGCCGGGGGCATGCAGCTCGTCGTCCACGCGCCGTTCGGCGGACGCGTCAACCGCGCATTCGGCCTCGCCCTGCGCAAGCGCTTCTGCGTGAACTTCGACTTCGAGCTCCAGGCGGCGGCGACCGACGACGCGGTCGTGCTCTCGCTCGGCCCGCAGCACAGCTTCCCGCTCGAGGATGCGTTCCTGTTCGTGCGGCCCAACAACGTGCACCAGGCCGTCGAGCAGTCGATCCTCTACACGCCGCTGTTCCCGACGCGCTTCCGCTGGGCGGCGCAGCGCGCGCTGTTCGTCCCGCGGCAGCGCGGCGGGCGCAAGGTGCCCGCGCAGATCCAGCGAATGATGTCCGATGACCTGCTCGCGGCCGTCTTCCCGGCGCAGGTCGGCTGCCAGGAGAACGTCACCGGGCCGCTCGAGATCCCCGACCATCCGCTGACGCGCCAGGCCGTCCGCGACGCGCTGTACGAGGCGATGGACATCGAGCAGCTCACGGAGATCGTCGGCGCCATCGACCGCGGCGAGATCGCGCTGCACGCGCGCGACACCACCGAGCCCTCGCCCTTCGCGCACGAGATCTTGAACGCGCGCCCGTACGCCTATCTCGACGACGCGCCGCTCGAGGAGCGGCGCACGTGCGCCGTCTCGCTGCGCCGCACCCTGCCGCAGGACGCCCGCGACCTCGGCGCCCTCGACCCCGCCGCGATCGACCGCGTGCGCGAGGAAGCCGCGCCCGCCCCGCGCGACGCCGACGAGCTGCACGACCTGCTGCTCAACACCGTCGTGCTCCCGGCGCGCGACGATGCGGACTCGCGCGCCTGGTTCGACGCGCTCGTCGGACTGCGCCGCGCCGCCATCGTGCGCACGCGCGCGGGCGCGCTGTGGCTCGCCGCGGAGCACCGCCGCTCCGTGGAAGCGCTCTACCCCGGCGCCCAAATCGCGCCCGACGTCGCGCCGCCCGCGGACCTCGACGCCCCGGCCGAGCGGGACGACGCCGTGCTCGCCGCCGTCCGAGGCCACAGCGAATACCTCGGGCCGCTCACCGCCGCGGCGCTCGCCGCGATGCTCGCCTTCACCCCGGGCGAGGTGACCTCCGCGCTCGCCCGCCTCGAAGGCGAGGGTCTGGTGCTGCGCGGGCGCTTCACGCCGGGCGCCGAGGACGAGGAGTGGTGCGACCGCCGCCTCCTCGCGCGCATCCACCGCTACACGCTCGACCGCCTGCGCAAGGAGATCGAACCGGTGACAGCGCAGGACTTCATGCGCTACCTGCTCGAGCGCCAGCACGTCGGCGGCGACCGCCGGCTCGAGGCAAGCGCAGCGTGCTCGACGTCGTCGCGCAGCTGCAGGGGCTCGACCTCGCGGCGGCGGCGTGGGAACGTGACGTGCTGCCGATGCGCATCGCCAACTACGACCCGCGCTGGCTCGACGATCTGTGCCTCGCCGGCGACATCGCCTGGGGCCGGCTGGCGCTGCGCACGGACGCGCGACGCGATGGCCGCGGCGCCCCGCGTCCGCCCGGCCGCGGCACGCCGATCTCGCTCGCCCTGCGCCGCGACCTACCGTGGCTGCTCGATGCCGTCCGCTGCGAAGCCCAGCCCGACGCCCCTCGCACCGGCGCCGCATCGGCCGTGTACGACGCGCTGCGCGAGCACGGCGCGCTGTTCTTCGACGACCTGCTCGCGGCGACGCGCGAGTTGTCCTCGCGGCTCGAAGAGGCGCTGTGGGACCTCGTCGCGCGCGGCATCGTCACCGGCGACGGCTTCGCGCCGCTGCGCCAGATCATGACGCCCGGCGGCTCAGCGCGCGCCCGCGCCGCCCGCCGGCACGCGCGCGGCGCCGCACGGCGCGACCGCGGCCTCGCGCAGGGGCGCTGGTCGATAGTCCGCCGCTTCTCCGCGGAGCCGCCCGCGTCCGACGAGCTGGCCGAGCGCGTCGCGTCGCAGCTGCTGCTGCGCTACGGCGTCGTCTTCCGCGACATCGTCGCCCGCGAGACGTTCGCCGTCCCCTGGCGCGACATCGTGCGCGCGCTGCGCCGCATGGAGGCGCGCGGCGTCCTGCGCGGCGGCCGCTTCGTCGCCGGCTTCATCGGCGAGCAGTACGCGCTGCCGGAGGCCGTCGACGCGCTTAGGTCCGTGCGCCGCCGTCCGCGCACCGGCGAGACCGTGCGCATCTCCGCCGCCGACCCGCTCAACCTCGCCGGAATCATCACCCCCGGCCCCCGCGTCCCGGCCCTGCACCGCAACTCGCTCGTCCTCGTCGATGGCGTGCCGGTCGCGGAAGCCCCCCAGCCGACGCCGGCGCTCGCCTGAGCGGGATTCCAGCCGCGGCCATCCGCACCCGGACCGCTGCATGCCCGTGTTACTTGCCTGCTACAACCATCTTTCGCTACCCTGCCCCCATGCCCGCGCCCGCCGCCTTCCGCGAGTCCGTCCTGACGCGCATCGAAACGGCGCTCACGCAGCTCACCCGCAACCCGCGCATCCGCGGCCTCCACCGGCTGCTCAGCGCGGAGGCCGGCGTCGAGCTCGACCGCCCCAGCTATGTCGCCCTGGTCACGCTCGATGCGGGGCCCTTGCGCATCTCCGAGCTGGCGGACGCCTGCGGCGTCGACGTCTCGACGATGAGCCGCCTCGTCGACCGGCTCGAGGCGCGCGGCCTCATCGATCGGGAGACGTCGCCCGGGGACCGGCGGGTCTCGCTCGTGCAGGCCAGCGCGGAGGGCCGCGAGGTGCAGCGCGCGATGCGCGCGTGGCGCAGCGAGGCGCTGAAGCAGTTGCTCGCCGACTGGACCCCGGATGAGCGCGAGCGCTTCGGCGAGCTGCTCGCCCGCTTCGTGCGCCAGGCCGATGACTACATGCGGGAGAAGGGCCTGTGAGCGACGCGACATCCGTGAACGCGACGACGCCCGCGCCGCCGCCGCAGCAGCTCTCGCACCGGCAGGTGCTGATCGTCTTCAGCGGGCTGATGCTCGGCATGCTGCTCGCGTCGCTCGACCAGACCGTCGTGTCGACCGCGCTGCCGACGATCGTCGGCGAGTTCGGCGGATTGCAGCACCTCTCGTGGGTGATCACCGCCTACCTGCTGACGTCGACGGCGTCCGTGCCGCTCTACGGCAAACTGAGCGACCTCTACGGGCGGAAGCTGCTGTTCCAGGTCGCGATCGCGGTGTTCCTCGCCGGCTCGCTGCTCTCCGGCGCCGCCCAGTCGATGCTGCAGCTCATCCTCTTCCGCGGCGTCCAGGGCCTCGGCGGCGGCGGCATCATGGCGATGGCGATGGCGATCATCGGCGACATCGTCTCGCCGCGAGAGCGCGGCCGTTACCAGGGCTACACCGGCGCCGTCTGGGCGTTCTCCAGCGTCGTCGGGCCGCTGCTCGGCGGCCTCTTCACCGACCAGCTCACCTGGCGCTGGGTCTTCTACATCAACCTGCCGCTCGGCGTGCTCGCGCTCGTCGTCACCTCCGCCGTGCTGAAGCTCCCGTTCCGGCGGCTCGAGCACCGCATCGATTACCTCGGTTCGGCGCTGATGGTGGCCGGCGTGAGCTGCCTGCTCCTCGTCTCGAGCTGGGGCGGCACCGAGTACGCCTGGACCTCGCGCGTCATCCTCGCCCTGGCCGCCGCCGGCGTCGTGCTCCTCGGGCTCTTCGTGCTGCAGGAGACGCGCGCCGAGGAGCCGCTGCTCCCGCTGCGCCTGTTCCGCGACCGCATCTTCTCCGTGGCCAGTGGCATCGGCCTCATCGTCGGCGCGGCGATGTTCGGCGCCATCGCCTTCCTGCCCGTGTACCTGCAGGTCGTGAAGGGCGACTCGGCGACCGTCTCCGGGCTCCGGCTCGTGCCGCTCATGCTCGGCGTCGTCGGCTCGTCCGTGACGTCGGGCATCCTCATCTCGCGCAGCGGCCGCTACCGCTTCTACCCGATCGCCGGCATGGCGGTCGTCATCGGCGGCATGGCCCTGATGACGCGCCTCACCGAGCACACCAGCCTGCTCGAAGTCTCCGCATACATGCTCGTCCTCGGCGTCGGCGTCGGCATGGTGATGCAGGTCATCGTGCTCGCCGTGCAGAACTCGGCGGACTATCGCGACCTCGGCACCGCCACCGCCGGCGTGAACTTTTTCCGCTCCATGGGCAGCGCCTTCGGCGTCGCCATCTTCGGCACGATCCTCACGAGCCGGCTCGATGTCGAGCTGCCGCGCCTGCTGCCCGCCGGCAGCGGCCTGCACGCCGGCCAGCTCCTCGGCTCGACGCCCGCGCAGCTCCGCGCCATGCCGCCGGACGTCCACGCCGCCGCCGTCCACGCCTTCGCGCTCTCGCTGCACACCATGTTCCTCTGGGTCGTGCCGATCGCCGTGGTCGGCTTCGCCCTCACCTGGCTCCTGCGCGAGATCCCGCTGCGCGACACCGTCTTCGTCGGCGTTGAGCCCGGGGCCGAGCCCCTGCCCGTGGGGGCTGGCGTGGAAGTGGGGACGGGGCCATCGGACGCCGGACACGCGGGCGAGCCCGCCGAGGAGCACGCGACGCGCACCGTGGCGCCGGAGCCGCTGTAGCACCGGGCGCCCGCCCCTTCGTCGCGGCACGCGGCGGTCCGCAGGCATACGCCGTTACCTCCTGCCCCGTACCTCCTGCGCCCTTCCCCGTGGTTCCGCGCCCGTGCGTCCTCTACGCTGCCGATCGATGACGCCCGAACAGGTCGCCGCCCGCGCGAAGCAGCTCGCCGGGAACGCCTTCCGCCGCTTTCTGCAGTCGCTCCCCGGGCAGATGCTCGCGAACCCGCCGCTCTACTCGCTCCCGCGCGAGATGCTGATGCAGGCGGACCACCGCGTACTCGAGATCGGCTGCGGCGCCGGCAGCCGCCTGCTCGTCTTCGACCAGCGCGTGCGCTTCCACGGCGTCTCCGCCGCCGGCGTCGAGCCCGTGCCCGCGCTCGCCCGCCGCGCCCAGCGAGCCTTCGGGCAAAACGCGCGTCCGCTCAGCGCCGTCCTCGCCGACCCGGAGGCGCTGCCGTTCCGCGACGGCGCCTTCGACATGGCGTTCTGCGATGACCTGCTGCGCTTCTTCGATGTCCGCGGCGCGCAGCAGGTCCTGCGCGAGGCGGCGCGCGTCCTGCGGCCCGGCGCCCTCCTGCTCGCCTGGGACCTGGCGCCGGCGTCCGGGCGCTTCGGCTGGTGGCAGCGCTTCTGGCTGCGCGGCTGGGCCGGGCGCATCGCGTCGTCGAAGAGCCTGATGGGCCTCGCGGAGCGCAGCGGCTTCAGCTACACGCGCGACGCCGCGCTGCGTCCCTGGTTCTGGCCGCCGGTCCCGCGCGCGTCGTTCGTCGCGGGCACATTGCCGCCTGGCTGGCGGCGCGAGGGAGAGAACCTCATCCCGCCCGAGTGACCGCGCGGTACAGCCCGTGCTGCTCGATGTACGCCGCGACCGCGTCCGGCACGAAGTAGCGCACCGGCCGCCCCGCCGCGACGCGCGCGCGGATGTCGGTCGACGAGATGTCGATGCGCGGCATCGCGAACGTCAGCACGCGCGACGCGATGCCCGGCGCGTTGAGCGCCGCCGCGTTCGCCTCCTGCAGCTCCCGTGGGGCCACCGCCAGCGTCGCGTGCCGCACGATGCGTTGCGGGTCGTGCCAGTTCGGCAGGTCCGCCAGCGCGTCCGTGCCCATGATGAAGAAGAACTCGTCGTCGAGCCGCTCGCCCGCCAGCGCCTCCAGCGTGTCCGCGGTGTACGTCGGCCCCTCCCGCCGCAGCTCGATGTCCGAGATCCCGAACCGCGCGTCGCCCTCGACGGCCAGGCGCAGCATCGCCAGCCGGTGCGCCGCCGGCGTGATCGCGCGCTCGCTCTTCCGCCACGGCTCGCGGGCCGGGATGTAGAGCACCTCGTCGAGCGCGAGCGCGTCGAGCGCCTCCTGCCCCAGGATCAGGTGCCCCAGGTGCACCGGGTCGAACGTCCCGCCGAGGATCCCGACCTTCACCGGCCGCTCCGCCGTCCGCTCACTACTCCTCCCATCGCAGCTCGATGTCCCCGAACCGCACGGGGTCACCCGGCCGCACGCCCGCGCGCTTCAGCGCCGCCACGACGCCCATCCGCCCCAGCCGCCGCATCGTCTCCGCGCGCGACTCGTCGGACTGCAGCGCGAGCATCTCGACGAGCGTCACCGGCCGCTCGCCGACCACGCGGAACGCGCCGTCTTCGCGCTCGATGGTGAACTGCGGACCGCGCGGCCGCGGGCGCAGCACCGCCGCCTCCGCTTGCGCCGCCGGCTGTGGCTCCAGCTCCCGCGCCCGCTCGAGCGCCTCGAACGCCATCTTCGCGAGCGCGTCCGTCCCCTCGCGCGCCGCCGCGGAGATGAATGCGCACGGGCGGCCCAGGCGCTGTGCCAGGGCTCCGAGCTCCGCCCGCGTCGCCGCCGCTGCCGGGATGTCCATCTTGTTGAACGCCAGGATCTGCTCCCGCTCCCCCAGCGCCGGCGCGTACGCGCGCAGCTCGTGGTCGATCACCTCGATGTCGTGCGCCGGGTCCTCCCGCGATGCGTCGACGACGTGGACGAGCAGCCGCGTCCGCTCGACGTGGCGCAAGAACTCCTGCCCCAGCCCCGCGCCTGCGTGCGCGCCCTCGATCAACCCCGGGATGTCCGCCATCACGTACGAGTCATACCCCACCTCCACCACTCCCAGATACGGCTCCAGCGTGGTGAACGGATAGTCGGCGATCTTCGGCCGCGCGCGCGACACTGCCGTCAACAGCGTCGACTTCCCCGCGTTCGGCAGCCCGACGAGCCCCACATCCGAAAGCAGCTTCAACTCGAGCTGCAACCGCAGCTCCTCGCCGCGCTGGCCCGTCTCCGAGATATACGGCGCCTGGTTCGTGGACGTCGCGAAGTGCGGGTTGCCGCGGCCGCCCCGGCCGCCGCGCGCCACCACGAGCCGGTCGCCCTCGCGCGTCAGGTCGCCGATCACCTCGCCCGTCGCCGCGTCGCGTACGATCGTCCCCGGCGGCACCGTGAGCTCGAGGTCCGCGCCGTTGCGCCCGTGCTTCTTGTTCTTGGCGCCGTTTGCCCCGCGCTCCGCCCGATACTGCTTCTTGTAGCGGTACGCCCCTAGCCCATGCACCGCGCGGTCGGCCACCAGCACCACGTCTCCCCCGCGGCCGCCGTCACCGCCGTCCGGTCCGCCGCGCGGCACGAACTTCTCGCGATGGAAACTGATCAGCCCGTGCCCACCGTCGCCGGCCTTCACCTGGATCTCTGCGCGGTCGACCACGGGCAGTCCTGTTGCGGAGGATCTCATCGAGATTATAGGTGCGTGGATCCCGTGGGAATCCTGTGGTCCGAGTCTGCGTACTCCGCCTTTGCGCGGCGATGTCCCGCAAACGCGCTCGGCAGGCGCGGCCCACCCCCCGCAATGTCCGTGCGCAATCGATCGCCGGCGGTGGGGTACGCGGGCGGCGACGGCATCGGAAATGCCATCGGTATCCCGCCGGCGGCCCGATTGGATTGCCCTCAGGTCGCGCGCGACGCCACCGGTGGGAATGGCGTCGTTATGCAATGTTGGATCCGTGGGAAGCCGGGGTTTCACGTTGGTCCGAGGATGCGGATCGACGTTGATGCTGCCGATATGTAAAGCCGGGCATGGGTCGCCGTATTGACACCTTCGGGTAGAATAGAGCCCGTGCTGCGATGGCGCAGCCCGAGGCCCACAGGGAATGTGGGCTTCATGTTGTGTGGGGCGGTGGGGGACGGCCACCGGAAGTAGGAGCAACGGAGCATCAGGGGCACGCTCAGCCCGCGCTCATTTAGGGATACCCGGGCGCGCAAACTCCAGGGCAGGCAATCACCCGTCGCGCATCTTCACGAGGCGCGCCGCAAGCGCAGGCCGATCGTCCACGGCCTCGTGCTCGGGATCATCGCTCTCTCCGTCCTCGCCGCCACCTTCGGCGGCGCACGGCTCACCAACCATCACTCGCACGCTTTCGCCGCCCCCGTGACCGGGCTGACGCTCCCCGCCGTGGGCTCGACCGTCGCCCAGGCCGACGTCTCCGTCGTCCGGCCGCCGGCGATCAACAAGACGCTGCGCGCCGTCCAGCCCGTCCCGCAGAAGCAACAACAGGTCGCCCAGCAGCTCGCCACGCTCGCCGCGTCGCCGACGCCCGCGCCGCCCGCCGCGCAGGAGGACGCCGTCGTCCGCGCGGCCGCGGTCGCGCCGCCGCCCGATCTGCCGCCCTACCAGGTCTACCAGGTGCAGGACGGCGACACCGTCAGCTCCATCGCCGCGCGCTTCGGCATCGACCCGCAATACATCATCGCCAACAACGCCGAGATCCAGGACTCCGACTTCCTGCAGCTCGGCCAGTCGATCATCATCCCGGCCGGTAACGGCATCCTCCACGAAGTGCGCTACGGCGAGACGCTCAGCGACATCGCCGCGCGCTACGACGTCTCGGTCGATGCCATCACCTCCTTCGCCGCGAACCACATCACCACGCCGGACGACATCACGGAGACGCAGCTCGTCTTCGTCCCCGGTGGCACGCCGCCCGCCCCGCCACCCGCGCCCGAAGCCTCGCCCGCGCCGGAGCCGTCCGATGGCAGCGGCGACGCGGTCGCCACGCCGGTGCCAGGCGGCGGCGACGATGGCGGTGGTGCCGCCGCACCGCCGGCGTCCGGCCCGGCATCCAGCCACGGCCTCATCTGGCCGTTCGTCGGGCCGATCTCCAGCTACTACGGCCCGTCACACCCGCTCGGCATCGACATCGATGGCTACAACGCGCCTGGCGCGCCCATCGTCGCGGCCACCAGCGGCACCGTCGTCTTCGCGGGCGGCAACGCCTGCTGCTCCTACGGCCTCTACGTCGTGGTCATGAGCCCCGACGGCATAGAGACGCTGTACGGCCACCTGAGCTCGATCGAGGTCTCGCAGGGGCAGACGGTGAGCCAGGGCGAAGTCCTCGGCATCATCGGCAGCACCGGCTACTCGACCGGTCGCCACCTCCACTTCGAGGTGATCGACAACGGCGTCCGCGTCAACCCGCTGAACTACCTGCCGTAGCGGCGGCGGCGCCGGCTCGCTTGCCCACGCCCGCATCCGCCCGGCGCGCATACCCGCCCGCGCCACCGGGGTAGCGCGACGACGAGCGCCTGGGGGCCGGGCGCGCTGCCCGAACGTCACGACGCGCGCGCTCCTGTCCTGGGCTGGGTAGGTGATGCCGTCCCGGCGCGCCCGCGCGCCTACGCCGCGTCCTCCCGCTCGATGACGATGTGCATGGCGGCCGCCACGGTCTGCAGCTCGTCGAGCAGGTCCGCGATCTCCACCGTCCCCGCCATCTCCAGCAGCACCTCGCGGTCGTGCGACTCCGCCTGCGTCGCGTGGAACATCGACAACAGCGCGTCGTCCGCGTCCGCCACCGGCTCGTCCGATGCCTCTCCACCCGCCTCGGACGCGACCGCGGCCGTCTCGGCGGGCGCATCCGCTTCCGCCGCCGGTTCGGCCGAGAACACCGCTTCGGTCGGCTCGCCGCCGTCCTCCGCCGCCGGATCCTGCGCCGCCTCGGTCTCGCCGCTCTTCTTCTTCAGCAGTCCCATCGCGCACCTGCCGTCGCGCTCGTGCCAGCGCGCCGTCCTCCACGCGAGTATCGGCGTCCTCGGGGACGTCCCGTAGGGAATTCGCGTACGCCCGGCCGGCGATGGGTGCTAGCCCCTCGCCGCCGCCGCCGCCGCCGCCGCCGCCGCGCGCGCGTCGCGGCGACGCCGGGCCGCGAGCAGCCGCGCTAGAACAGCCCCTGGCGCTGCGCCTTCGACAGCAGCTTGTACAGCTCGTAGAAGTTCGTCACGCCCGACTCGCCCAGCTTCTGCAGCAGCGCGCCGCGGCGGTCCACTTCCTTGTAGATCTCCCGCCGCCGCTTCTCCGAAAGCCCGCGCGCGGGCGCCACCCGCTGCTCCAAGAGGTAGCTGTTGAGGTTCCCCGTGAACTCGAACGTGTCGTCCGTCGGGTTCCACCGGAAGATCTCCACGAACGAGAACGAGTTCTGCACCGGGTCGTAGCCGATGATTTCCGAGATGCTGATCACGCGGCGCGCCATCTTCCCGCTCGGGAGCCGCACCGCGCTCGCGATGATCACCACGTTCAGGTTGTCGACGTACGTCCGCGGCACGTTGATCGGCGAGCCCGTCACGCGTTGGATCAGCTTCTCGACCGTGGCCGCGTGGAACGTCGCGCAGACCGCGTGGCCCGTCATCATCGCCTGAAAGGCGATGTTCCCCTCCTCGCCGCGGATCTCGCCGATGATGATCTCGTTCGGGCGCTGGCGCAGGGCCGCCTTCAGCAGGCTGAACATGTCCACGGCCCCGCCCGACTCGCTCATCGACCCCCGCACCACCTCGCGCGTCCAGTTCGGGTGCGGCACCTGCACTTCGGGCGTGTCCTCGATGCTCACGATCTTCGCCCATGGCGGGATGAACGTCATCAGCGCGTTCATCAGCGTCGTCTTGCCGGACGCCGTCTCGCCGGAGACGAAGAAGTTCATGCCCTCCTCGACCATCAGCGACATGTAGCCCGCCATCTGGTACGTCAGCATGCCTCCCTCGCAGAGGTCGACGATGCTCAGCGGCGTCCCCATGAACTTGCGGATGGTGAAGTTCGAGCCGTTCTTGGACACGTCGCCGCCGTACACGATGTTGATGCGCGAGCCATCCGGGAGCGTCGCGTCGACGATGGGCTGGCGGAACGTCACCGGCTTCTTCATCTTCTCCGCGAGCTTGAGCACGAACTCGTCCAGCTCCTCGTGCTCCTCGAACGTGATGCTGCTCTTCAGCCCCTTGAACACCTTGTGTTCGATGTACACGGGCCCCAGCCCGCTGCAGCTGATGTCCTCGATCCACTCGTCGCTGATCAGCGGCTCCAGCACCCCCATGCCGATCTTGTCGCGGATGACGACGTACTTCACCGCCTCGAGCTCCGCCGCCGTCACCTTGATCGCCCCGCTCCCCGTCTGCGTCTTCGCCCCGAACGGCAGCTTGATGAACCCTGCCTCGCCCGCGCGCACGTTCGGCGCCGCCGCCGCCGCGGCCTCCCGCCGGTCCGTCACCTCGCACGAGTCCTCGATCGCCTTGATGATCACCGCCGTCTTGTCCTCCGGCGTCGTCGCGTCCGCCAGCAGCTCGACGAAGTCCAGGAGGCGGTACTCGATCTCTTCGACCAGGTGCGTGATGCGCTCCGTCGTCGGCTCGATCGCGATGTACCAGTTCCGCGCCTCCGCCGGGTCCGGGAAGATGTGCACGAACGACTGTGGCCCGACCGGATAGATCAGGTTCGGGTCCTTCAGGTCCGACAGCTTGCGGCTGATCTGCGGATAGAACGCCGGCACCCCGAACTCGCCCATCGGCACGCGGTGCAGGTACGCCATCAGGTGCGGCGCCCGCTCCGCCTCCGTCCGCAGGTCCGGCGAGAGCAGGTTGTGGATCGGGCACTGCGCGGCGCCGCCGGCGCCGTGGTCGTCGGCGGCCGGGTCTGCCTCGAACGGGAGCCGCTGCGCCATCCGCCCCTCGCCCTCGCGCCTACGCCTTCGCCGTCGAGACCGGGATGATCCGCATCCCCAGCCCCGGCTCCACGTCGAAGCTGATGATGTTGCCGGTGGACTTCTCGGCGCCGCGCACCTTCGCGACCTCCAGCACCTTCATCAGCGTGTCGCGCATCTCCTCGACGCGCAGCTTCAGGTGCGCGTCGCACAGCGACCGCATCCGCATGAACATCGCCTCCTCGAACGCGTGCGAGTGCAGCGTGAAGAAGATGGTCATGTTCTGGTCGCAGTACTCCTTCACCGCCGTCAGGAACGTCAGCGTCGCCGACTCCGGCACCTGCGACACGAACGACGTCAGCGAGTCGATGAAGATCACGTCGTAGCGCCCCTGCAGGCGGCCCAGGTGCTCCAGCATCTTGTCGAACGCCGTCGTCGCCGCCTCCGGCGTCATCGCCGCCGGCATGGTGTAGACGTTTAGCGCGCCCAGCAGGAAGAAGTCGGTGATGTCCAGCGCCAGGCTCTGCATCTGCCGGAAGAGGCTGCGCGACGTGTTCTCCGTCGTGTAGGTCGCGCAGCGGAAGCCGCCGTTCAACGCACCGTGCATCAGCTGCTGCGTGACGACGCTCTTCCCCGCGTTCGACTGCCCCTCGATGAGGATCAGCGATCCCTCCGGGATGCCGCCGCCCATCTTCTTGTCGATCTCGGTGCTGCCGGTCGAGATGACGCGGCGCTTCCCCTCGTATACCGCTGTCGCCACGCGTCCTCCCCGATGTCCGCCCGGGCGTCTCGGCCCCGGCGGGCTGCCTCCCTGCGCCGCGCACCGCTCCTGGGTACGGCGAACCGGCCCCCGGCCGGGGAAGTCCTGTACTCCCACTTCTTTATCGGCGGCGGCGCGCCGCGATTTAGGTTCAGGCCGCGTCCCGCGCCGCCGCGAGCCCCCGCTCCGACTTCCAGCCTCCAGCTTCCCGCCTGCAGCCTCCGCCGCGACCACCCGGCGATACCCGTAGGGACCACCCCCAGTCGCCACTCCGCGCCCGGTCAAGCCTCCAGCTTCCAGGCTCCAGCTACTGCTCGGATCATTCCGCGACCGACTACGCCAGCCTCCGCAGTCCCGGCGCCCTTACGGTCGGCGGCCCCCCTTGGGCCGTGCGGGTGCAAACCTTAGACTCCCGCCCATGGCCCATCCCCTCGCCGAAGCGCTCTTCGCCCCGCGTAGCGTCGCCGTCGTCGGCGCGTCGTCGAACGTCGACAGCCCGGGGCACGACTACGTCCGCGCCCTCCAGGTCGCCGGCTTCCGGGGCGGCATCTACCCCATCAACCCCCGCGCGCCCGAGATCGCCGGCCTCACCGCCTACCCCTCCCTCTCCGCCGTGCCGGGCGACGTCGACTACGTGATCTCCTGCATCCCGGCGGACGGCGTCCTTCCGCTAATCGACGAGGCGCGCGCGAAGCACGTCCGCACGCTGCACCTCTTCACCGGCCGCTTTGGCGAGACCGGCGACCCGCGCGCCGCCGCGCTCGAGCGCCGGGTGCAGCAGCAGGCGGCCGATGCGGGCCTGCGGCTCATCGGCCCGAACTGCATGGGCGTGTTCGACGCGCGCAGCGGCATGTCGTTCCGCCCCGATTTGCCGGTGGAGCCGGGGGACGTCGCGTTCATCTCGCAGAGCGGCAACAACTCGGTGGAATTGATGCTGCACGGCGCCGCCCGCGGCCTGCGCTTCAGCAAGGTCGTCAGCTACGGCAATGCCCTCGACCTCACCGAATCCGACTTCCTCGAGGTCCTCGCGGAGGACCCCGACACGCGCGTCGTCGGCGCCTACATCGAGGGCACGGCGGACGGCCGCCGCCTCTTCGCTGCGCTCCGCCGCTGCGCCGAAGCGAAGCCGGTCGTCGTGCTGAAGGGCGGCCGCACGGGCTCCGGCTCGCGCACCGCCGCCTCGCACACGGCCGCGCTCGCCGGCCGCCGTCAGGTCTGGAGCGCCGCTCTCCGCCAGGCGGGCGCGGTCGAGGTCGACACCTTCGACGAGCTGATCGACATGCTCGTCGCGTTCGCGTTCTTCCGCGGCGAAGGCGGGCGCCGCGCCGGCGTCGTCGGCGGCGGCGGCGGCCGCGCGGTGCAGTCCGCCGACGTCTGCGAGGAGGCGGGCCTCGAGCTGCCGCGCTTGCCCGACGACGTGCGCGGGCTCCTGCGCGACAACGCGCCCGAGCTCGCCGCCTGGGTCGACAACCCCGTCGACCAGTCGATCCTTGCCGGCAGCGGCGTCTCCGGCGCGCGCGTGCTCGAAGCCATGCTCGACAGCGACGCGTACGACGTCTTCATCGCCAACGTCGGCGAGGACTGGGTGCTCGGCCGCCCTGACGCGATCGACCGCATGGCGCACCTCGTCGACCGCTTCGCCGGCATCGGCCGCCGCGCGCAGAAGCCGATGGCGTTCGTGCTCGGCCCCGCCGACTCACCGGACGAGACGAAGTGGCGCGCCGTCGAGGGCGGGCGCCAGCGGCTCACCGACGCGCGCCTCGCCGTCTACCCGAGCGTCGACCGCGCCGCGCGCGCGCTCGCCCGCTACGTGGAGCGCGCCGAGGACCGCACCTAGCGCAACGCAACCAGGTCGACGGCCTCGCCGCCGTCCTTCACGGCGACGAGATGCGCAACCGCGGATCGCTGCATGCGCCCGCCCGCCTCGATGCGCGGCCGAATCGCCGCTTCGAACCGCGCGCGCTCGTCGTCGCTGAACACGCGCTCCATCGCCTCCGCCAGGGACGGGATGTTCGGGTTGCCGGCGACGTTCAGCGCCATCTCCCACGGCACCGGCTGCGACGGCATCACGCACATGCTCCGGTCGAGCCGGATCTGCCGGAAGCCGGCGACCTTGCACGCGCGCAGCAGTTCGCGCTCGTCGAAGTCGAGCATCGGGTCGGTGTCGAGCGGCCGCGAGCTCGCGATGGAACCCGCACGGTGTTCCGATACTCTTCCCCCATCCAAGATCGCGCGCGCATGAGTCGAGGAGCACGCACATGAAGGAATTCAAGGGCCGCGTGGCCGTCGTCACGGGCGCCGCCAGCGGCATCGGCCGCGGGCTCGCCGAGCGCTTCGCCGCCGCAGGCATGCGCGTGGTCCTCGCCGATGTCGAGGCGCCGGCGCTCGAAGCGACCGAGCGCAACCTGCGCGCCGCCGGCGCCGACGTGCTCGCCGTGCGCACGGACGTCTCGAAGGCCGCGGACGTGCGCGCGCTCGCCGATGCGACAGTCGAGCGCTACGGCGGCGTGCACGTCCTCTGCAACAACGCCGGTGTCGGCGCCGGCGGCACGTCGTGGGACGCTTCGCTCGAGGACTGGCAGTGGGTGCTCGGCGTCAACCTCTGGGGCGTGATCCACGGTGTGCGGACCTTCGTGCCGATCATGCTCGCGCGCGGTGAGGAAGGGCACATCGTCAACACCGCGTCGCTCGCGGGCCTCCTCCAGGGCGCCGGCGCCGCCGCGTATACGACGAGCAAGTTCGGCGTCGTCGGGTTCAGCGGAGCGCTGTACCACGAGCTGCGCATGGCCGCGGGCGACCGCATCGGCGTCTCCGTGCTTTGCCCCGCCGCCACGGCGACCAACATCGTCGACTCCGGGCGGAACCGCCCCGGTGGCCCGCCCCCGCCCCCGCCGCCCGGCTCGCCCGAAGCGATCGGCTGGGAGATGGTGCGCCAGGCGCTCGCCGCCGGCCTCACCCCCGCGCAGGTCGCCGATCAAGTCTTCGACGCCGTCCGCGAGCGCCGCTTCTACATCCTCACGCACCCGGAGCACAACGCGGTCATCGCGCGTCATGCGCAATCGGTCCTCGCCGGCGGCCCGCCCGTCTCGCTCCTTCCCGGCGCATGAACGCTCGCCCCAACCGACGCGCCCCAGACCTCCAACCCCGATCACCAACCACCAACACCAGTCCCCCAATCCCCGCGCATCCCGTATCCTCCCGCCATGGCCACGACCGCACGCCTGCTCGATGAGCCCGAGCTCACCGCACCCGTCGACCTTTGCGGGCGCGATGGCAAGCTCAACCGCGCCGCCGTCGGCTGGTCGCGTCACCCGCTGCACCGCTGCAACCTGCCGCCGTCGCTCGGGCGCAAGAAGAAGTGGAACTACTGGGCCGTCACCAGCGGCGACTTCTTCTTCTCGGCGACCATCGCCGATGTCGAGCGCCTGCAGCTCGGCGGCTGCTACCTCTACGACCGCCGCAGCGGGCTGCACCTCGACAAGACCGTCACCGTCGCGCCCGGCACCATCGCCATCCCGGAGACCGTCGCCGGCGACATGGTGATCGACCACCCGCAGATGCACGTCGCGCTCACCGATGCGGGCGCTGGCACGCGCATCCGCGTGGAGGCCGGCGACTTCTGCGGCCGCGCCCTCTCCGCGGAGATCGTCGTGCAGCGTCCCGCCGGCCACGAGACGCTGAACGTCGTCATCCCCTGGACCGACGTGCAGTTCCAGTACACCTCGAAGCAGAACACGCTGCCCGCGACGGGGTACGTGCGCCTCGGCGACGAGCGCCACGACTTTGCTCCGCCGTCCTCGTACGGTTGCCTCGACTACGGGCGCGGCGTCTGGCCGGAGCACACCCGCTGGAACTGGGGCGCGGCATCGGGCGTGCAGTCGGGCCGTGTCGTCGGGCTCAACCTCGGCGGACAGTGGACGGATGGCACGGGCATGACCGAGAACGGCATCTGTATCGACGGCCGCCTGACGAAGATCAGCGAGGACCTCGTCTTCGAATACGACCGCGGCGCGATGATGCGCCCGTGGCGCGTGCGCACCGCCGCGACGGACCGCATCGACCTGCGCTTCGACCCGGAGTTCGAACGCGTCTCCGAGAGCGGCCGGCGTGACGCATGGTTCACCAGCGCGCACCAGATGTTCGGCACCTACTCCGGCCGCATTACGCCGGACGGTGGAGGCCCGATCGAGATCGCGGACCTCTTCGGCTGGATCGAAGACCACGAAGCACGCTGGTAGCTCGCGGCGCTCGCTGGTCGATGGTCACAGGACTCAGGGCACCGGTGTAACTCTTCGATCGCCGGTCGGGTGAACTGCGCCCGGCCGGGAACAGCCCGGCCCGCGCGCAGGCGCCACACCTCCGCGCCGCGCTCCCCCGAGCTGCGCAAGCTGCGGAAGATCCCGTCCCGCCAGGCGCGTGATCACGGTCGGCCGATTCGCACGATACCGGCGCGTCGGCACGTGCTCTCGAATGCCACGCAAACGCAACTGCCCGAGCCTGCGCGATCCCGGCATATGCGCCGATTTCGATCATGGGGAGTAGTCAGGGGTCTCGTG
>Ga0070741_10009550_pt1 | contig 18759 bp, 21 predicted proteins | sample Coa_R1_4_FD_66440 | JGI IMG/M metagenome (GOLD analysis project Ga0070741, IMG submission 66440) | Surface soil microbial communities from Centralia Pennsylvania, which are recovering from an underground coalmine fire - Coalmine... | ecosystem: Environmental > Terrestrial > Soil > Unclassified ...
CCGGCACGGATGCCGAGGCCGCCCACGAGATCGCCGAGCGTGTGCGAGTCGCGATCGCGAGCCTCGCCCCCGCCGGCTCCGAGGTCTCGAGCTCGGCCGGCATCGCCGCCTATCCGGTCGACGCGGACAGCCCCAACGCCCTTCTGCAGCTGGCGGAGGGCGCGCTTTACTGGGCGAAGCGCTCGGGCAAGTCGCGCACGCGGCGGTTCGACCCTGACCACGTCCGCCTCAGCGGAGATGCGCCGCAGCGCTCCGAGATCGAGCGCATTCTCGAAACCGGGGCGATCGAGCCCGTCTTCCAGCCCGTCGCCTCCCTGACCACCGGGCAGTTGCTCGGCTACGAGGCACTCGCGCGCTTTCCGGACGCTCCCGCTCGCCCGCCCTCGACCTGGTTCGCGCAGGCGAACGCGTGCGGGCTGGGCCCGGAGTTCGAGGCCGCCGCGGTCCGAGCGGCACTGGAGACACCGGGGCGCCCGCCGGGCACCCACATCGCCGTCAACGTCAGCCCGTCAGCCCTTTCGAGCCAGGCCGTCATGAGCGTCCTCCCGGACGACCTCTCCGACGTGATCGTCGAGCTCACCGAGCACGAGGTCTACGTCGGCGACAGCCTCCTCGCCCACTCTCTGGCGAAGCTCAGGGAGCGAGGGGCCCGAATCGCGATCGACGACGCAGGGGCCGGCTACGCCGGCCTCAAGCAGGTCATGTTCGTCCGGCCGGACATCGTCAAGCTCGACCTCGAGCTGACCCGCGCGATCCACTCCGACCCGGTCAGGATGGCCCTGGTCGAGTCCCTTGCCCGGTTCGCACGGAGGGTCGGGGCGATCGTCTGCGCCGAGGGCATCGAGAGCTTCGAGGACATCGAGGTCCTCGCCAATCTCGACGTCCCGTGGGGCCAGGGCTTCGCCATCGGCAGGCCCGCGCGACCGTGGAGCGAGGTCGCGCCGCCTGCGGCGCAGACCTGCCGTGACGCGCTGGCCGCGGCCCTGATCTCCTCGCCGGGCGCCGATTCGCCGACGATCTCGGCGGGCGACCGCAGACTCGAGCACCTCAGCGGCCGCCTGGTGAACGCGCGCTCGAGAGCCGACCTGTTCAGCGCCCTCGACCTGATCGCGGGTGAGCTGCATGCCGACAAGATCACCCTCTCCCGGTGGGTGCCCTCCATGGCTGCGGTCGAGACCCTGGCGGAGAGCGGCCAGCAGGCTGCGGACGAGTACTTCCTGCTCGAGGACTATCCGGCGACAGGCTACGTTCTCGAGGAGCAGGAGGCGATCCAGGTGCTCGCCGGCGACCCGCGCGCCGATCGGGCCGAGGTCAAGTTGCTGCTCTCGCAGGGCTACCGGTCGCTGCTGATGGTCCCGGTCGTGCTCCGAGGCGAGAGCCTGGGCGTCGTCGAGGCGATGACCGAGGAGGAGCGGCCCTGGACGCGCACCGAGATCAACCGCGCGAGGATCATCGCCAACCAGCTGGCGCCGGTGATCGAGTCCTTCCTCCGGACCGGCGACGACATCGCCCGGTCCGAGCCGCTCGGTTAGAGGCCGCGTCGCCGCTGGAAGTCACGGCGCGCGCTCTCGGGCCGACCCCACATCTGCACCACCTCCGCCCGGCCCTCCTGGGCGTCGCGCACTCGCAGCTCCCCGCCGATGCGCTCGCGATCGAGCTTGGCCAGGACGCCGCGCACGGTCTCCGGCGCGGCCGCATGCCCGAACCGGTGGGCGACGTTGATCCGCCAGTGCCAATCGGCGCGGGAGTAGGGCTGGGCATTGACCTGGGAGAGCAGCACCGCGGCGTCCACATAGCGGGACTCGTCGGCGATCCGCAGGTCCATCGACAGGTCCGTCCAGTCATCCGGCAGCGAATCGACCACCTCGGTGAAGTCCTGCGCGAGTGCCACGGCCCAAGCCTAAATGAGTGATCGGCTTGGGCTAGCCGACGAAGACCTGCTCGAGCAGGAAGACGTTGAGGGCGATGATCAAGCCCGAGAGCGTGCCTGCGACGGCCGTCAACCAGGGCGGGTTGGCAAGCGAGCCCATCAGATCACGACGGCGGGCGAGCATGAGCAGCGGAACGAGCGCGAACGGGATGCCGAAGGAGAGCACCACCTGGCTCGCCACCAGGGCGTCGGTGGGGTTGACGCCTATCGCCAGCACGATCAACGCCGGCGTCAGGGTCACCGCTCGCCGCACGAAGATCGGGATCCGGCGCCGGATGAATCCCTGCATCACGACCTGGCCCGCCATCGTTCCGACGGACGACGAGGCATAGCCCGAGGCGAGCAGGGCGATCCCGAAGATCGTGGCCGCCCCGGGGGAAACGAGCTGCCGAAGCCCGTCATAGGCGCCGTCGATGGTGTCGATGCCCGTCAGCCCGCTGTTGTGGAAGAGGGCGGCGGCCATGACCATCATCGAGAGGTTCACCGCGCCCGCCAGGGCCATCGCGATCACCACATCGATCCGCTCGAAGCGCAGGATCTGCCTCTTCTCGCGCTGGTTGCGCCCGACGATCCGCCGTTGGGTAAGCGCCGAGTGCAGGTAGATCACATGCGGCATCACGGTCGCGCCGATGATCCCGGTGGCAAGCAGCACGCTCTCGGTGCCCGCGAAGCCGGGGACGAACAGGTGTCGCGCGATCTCGTGCCCGTCCGGGTTCGACTCCAGGATCTCGAAGGCGAAGGCCAGCACGACCACGCCGACCATGACCACGATCCCGGCCTCGAGCCGCCTGAAGCCCCTCTGCTGGAGAGCGAGGATCGCGAATGCGCCCGCCCCGGCGAGCAGGCCGGCGGGAAAGAGCGGAATCCCGAAGAGGAGATTGAGCCCGAGGGCGGCCCCGACGACCTCGGCGATGTCGCAGGCCGCCGCCACGATCTCCGCCTGGATCCAGAGACCGATCGAGGTCCGCCGGGAGAAGGCGTCGCGGCAGGCCTCGGCGAGGTTCTTCCCCGTCGCGATGCCGAGCTTCGCGGACTGGGTCTGCACGACCATTGCGATCAGGTTCGCCGCGAGCACCACCCAGAGGAGCAGGTAGCCGAACTTCGCCCCGCCGGCGATGTTCGTCGCGAAGTTGCCGGGGTCGATGTAGGCGACCGCGGCGATGAAGGCCGGTCCGAGGAAGGGCCAGACGCGCGGCAGGCCCCGGGCTTGACCCTCGAGCGAGCGGCGCGCGGCCCGCGCGACCGCCGCCTCTCCGGGCAGCACGTCCTCGACGCCCCCGGGGACCTCCCCCACCGCGAGCTCGTCGGCGAGCTCGTCCTCAACCTCGAGCTCCGCCTCGCCTACTTCGAGCTCGGGCTCACCCACCGCCCCGCTCCCGCCGTACCCGGATGCTCGATGCCAACTCCCCGCCGAGCGCATGGACGGTGCCGCCCACCTCGACCATCAGGGGGCCCCCGAACGGCTCTCGGCCCTCGACCCGCAGGCTCGCCCCCGGCTGGATCTCGCGCTCGGCGAGGTACCGCAGCATCGCGGCGTCGCTGTCGGAGACGCGGGCGAACGTGCCGGTCTCGCCGGCCTCGAGCTCGCTGAGCGCCACGGAATCGTCCGCGCCGAGTGCCAGGTCGCGGTCCGGGATCGGGTCGCCATGGGGGTCGAGCGCGGGTTGTCCGAGCTTGGCGGCGATCAGCTCCTCGAGCTCCTCGGAGATGTGGTGCTCCAGCACCTCGGCCTCGGCGTGCACGCGGTCCCACGGCATGCCGAGCTCCTCGGCGAGGAAGAGCTCGATCAGCCTGTGGTGGCGGATCACCTCGAGCGCGATCCGCTCGCCCTCCGCCGTCAGCCGCGCGCCTCGGTATGGCGCGTACTCGACCAAGCCGTCCGCGGCGAGGCGACGGAGCATCCCGGACGCCGATGCCGGTGTCACGCCCAGCCGCTGGGCGACCGCGGTCGTTCCCACCGGGCTCTCGCCCCTGCCCTGGAGCTCGTAGAGGGCCTTCGCGTAGTTCTCGGCGGCCTGCTTGTGGCGCGGCTTGGGGTGGGCGTTGTGCGCTCCGACGGTCACCGGGGAATTGAAGCAGATCCGAACTCAGAAGTTAGTTATGCCTAACTCCTATCATCGAGACATGCCGCAGGCGACCACGCAGGTCGAGCTCGACGGCCAGTACCGCGCCCTTCGCGAGGAGGCCGGATTCCTGGTGCGCAACCGCGCCGCGCTGGCGGTCCGCGGCCCGGACGCGGTGGAGTACCTGCAGGGGCAGCTCACCAACGACGTCGAGGCCCTCGCCCCGGGCGCGGGCTGCTATGCGGCGCTGCTCGACCGGAAGGGCCATCTGACCTCGGACATGCGCCTCCTGCGGCTCGATGCGGGAGAGATCCGGCTCGACCTCGAGCCGGATCTGGCGCCCGCCGTGCTCAAGCACCTGCGCACCTACAGCATCGGCCGCGACGTCCAGGTCGAGGACGAGACCACGGAATGGGCGATCGTCTCCGCACTCGGCCCGCGCGCTGCGGAGCTCACCGGCTTCGAGGGCCTGGGGCCAGAGCACGCGCAGCGCTCCCGTCAGTGGGACGGCGTCGAGGTGCTCGGCGTGGCCACCGACACGGGCGTCGACCTGGTCGTCCGCCCGGACCGGACCTCGGCGCTGCTGGCCCTGCTCGACGCGGCGGGCCTTGCCGCGGTCAGCGAGGAGGCGGCGGAGATCATCCGCATCGAGTCGGGCCGGCCACGCTTCGGCCTCGACATCGGCGCCGAGCACATGCCGGCCGAGGCCGGGATCGTCGACCGCGCGGTGAACTTCGAGAAGGGCTGCTACATCGGGCAAGAGCCCGTCGCCCGTCTGCACTACCGCGGCAAGCCGAACCGGTGGCTATGCGGCCTGCGCCTCAGCGCGCTCGCCGCCCGCGGCGACCCGCTGAGGCTCGGGGACAGAGAGGTCGGGAGCCTGGGGAGCGTCTGCATCTCGCCTGCCTTCGGGCCGATCGCGCTGGCGGTGGTCAGGCGAGAGGCCGCCCCGGGAGACCGCCTCACCGTGGGCGAAGGCGGCGCCACCGCCGAGGTCGTGTCGCTCCCGTTTCGCGCCTGAGCGACTGCAGCCCGCGTCGCGCGGGTCGGCTAGATTCCTGCCCGGATGCTGCGGAGGAGGGGCAGAGCTCTGTGGGTGCGGGCAGTCGTCTTGGCTGCGCTGGCCGTCGCGGCCTCCGGCTGCGGCCGCAACGACTTCCCCAACGATCCGCGGCCGCCGGTGCCGGCCGAGGTCACGGCGAAGATCGCGAAGGACGGCATCGGGATCTCGCCGAAGCAGTTCGGGGCGGGCCTGGTCAACTTCTCCGTGGCGAACCTGACCGACCGGCCCGCCGCGCTGGTGATCCATGGCCCGGTCAGCGCCACCAGCCCGCAGTTGCCGCCCGCGGGGGCCCTGACCTTCAAGGTCGAGATGAGGAGCGGGAGCTACGAGGCGAGCGCCGACGGGGTCGCCGTCCGGCCGTTCAGCTTCACGGTCGGGGCGGAGCGAGCGTCAGGTCAGAACGACCTGCTCCTTCCCTAGTCAGCTTCGCTGGCCCGAGCTGCGGGTGAGGCGCGGGATGATCGTGCTCACCATCACGCCCAGCCGCGCGTAGCCCGCCGCGCGGCGGTCACTGTGCAGCAGCTCGCCGACGCGGGCAGGGTCGATTCGATGTAGGTCGGTTCCGCCGCACCCCTCTTGCGGGCGGCCCCGGTTCTCGGACGCTTCCATGCGATCTCTACCGCCTATGTCGGAATCACCCGTCATCCACGTGACAGCGTGAGCCTATGCCTGGACGGAATTTCTCGTGCGTGACTAGGGCGGATCGTCCTGCGCGGCGCCGATCAGCCCTTCGATTCCGCTCAGGCACTCCTCGACGTCCGCGACGATCTCGTTGAACCCGTCGCGGGCGCCCTCGATTCCCTGCTGCGCCCTGGTCAGGTTGTCGCGGACGCCCTTCCCCCGCTTCAGGATCGCGCCGGCTCGCTCCACCAGGGCCGCCACGCCGGAGGCGTCGATCTCGAGTTGCGCCCCGGACGCCATCAGGGCCCGCGCGCAGGCGTAGCGGTAGACGAGCTCCAAGCCGAGCGGGTCGAGGTCCTCCTTGTCGAGGGCGACGACCATCTTGTTGCCCTGGTACTCGTGCAGCTCCTCGGTTCGGGCGGGCACCTTGGATTTGCCGGAGACGACGAGCACGGCGAAGCTCGCATCGCGCCCCTCGAGCTCGGCGTCCAGCTCCTGCCAGGCGTCGTTGCGGCTCAGCTTCTTGTCCTTGGCCTCGAAGATCACGCGCGCCCGGGGCGGGCCGTCCGCGCCGCCAATCTCGACCAGCGTGTCCCCCTTCTTGCTGCCCGCCTCGTTGCTCACCCCACCGACGTGGTGCGCCGCATCGCCGCGCGCCGACGCGATGCGCTCGATCTCCTCGTGGACGGCGTCCTCGAACGCGAACCCCTTCCGGGTTCCCGCTTCGATCGCCGCCTCCAGCTCCTCGCTGCCTCGCTGAACCCCCGTGATCTCCGCGGTCCGCTGGAGGAGGTCCTCGAGCTTCTCTTCGAGCCTGCGGTCGCGCGCATCCTGGTCCTCACGCCGTTCCTTTGCCCAGTTGCGGACGGTGGCCAACAGCGGGCGCAGCGGGTTCAGCTCGTCCTCGGCGGAGAGGCGGTCGAGGAACGCCTGGTCGCGCTCCTCCAGCGCCTGCTTGATCTTGGCCTGGACGGCCGTGTCTCGACCCTCGCCGAAGAGCGCGGCGAGCTGCTCCGAGAGCTCAGTGGAATGGCCCGCGAGGGCGGCACTCAGCGCGCCCTCGACGTCGTCCGATCCGAAGGCGCGCCGCAGCTCGCTCTCGATTCGGTCCACGGCCTCCTGGTTCTTGGCCGCGAGTTGCTCGCGGTGCTCGGCAGCGAGCCGCTCGAATTCCCGCTTGACGTAATCGACCTCGGCCGCGACCTCCTCGCGATCGAGCACCCGCGCGCCGATCTCGATGGCCTTGGCCACGGTCTCCGAGGCCTCCTGCCCGGACTTCGCGCGCTGCCGGACGATGCGCGCGGAGCGCTCATCCGTGATCGTCAGCCGCTCGATCACCAGGCGATCGTCGATTGCGCGAACGGCCTGCCCTTCGGCGAGCGGCAGCTGTGGCTTCTCAGACGCTTCCATGGACCTTTAAACGTAGTCGCAGGTCCGGACAGGAACCTGACGCCAAGCCGGCACCTGCGGGGCCCGTTCCGGGCCGCTTGAATACGATCCAGGCGTCCAGACCAGCGAAACGGGAGTGAAATGGCCGTAGAGATCGCCGACGTATCCAAGCTTGAGGTCCAGCCGGGCGAGCTGCCCGAGAAGATGGCCGCCTGGGTGATCCGCCAGGAGCGCGAGGGTGAGCCCAAGGACGCCATGCGGGTCGAGGAAATCGAGGTGCCGGAGCCCGGCGCCTTCGAGGTGATCGTCCGGGTGATGGCGGCCGGCGTCAACTTCAACAACGTCTGGGCGTCGCTGGGCAAGCCGGTCTCGGTCTTCAACTACGGGGACCACCCCGAGTACGGCCACCACATCCCGGGCTCCGATGCCTCCGGCATCGTCTGGAAGGTCGGCGAGGGCGTCACCCGCTGGAAGCCCGGCGACGAGGTCGTGATCCACTGCAACCAGGCCTCATACGAGGACGTCGAGGTCCACGGCCTCGACCCGATGGCAGCCCCGAGCCAGGAGATCTGGGGCTACGAGACGACCTGGGGCTCGTTCGCCCAGTTCACCAAGGTCCAGGCCCAGCAGTTGCTTCCCAAGCCGAGGAACCTCTCCTGGGCCGAGTCCTCGGCCTACGGGCTCACCTACTTCACCGCCTACCGGATGCTGGTCAAGCAGTGCAACCTGCAGGCCGGCCACAACGTGCTGATTTGGGGCGCCGCCGGAGGCCTCGGCGTCTTCGCCTGCCAGCTCGCCAAGGCGGCGGGCGCCAACGCGGTCGGCGTCGTCTCCTCAGACGAGAAGGGCGAGCTGATCAAGCGGCTGGGCGCGGTCGATTACATCAACCGCAACGACTTCTCCCAGATGATGCGAACCGACGAGAACCTGGCCAGCGCCGAGGCCGAGAAGGGGCGCTTCAAGGTCTCCCGCGAGTTCGCCAAGCGCGTCAAGGAGATCCTCGGGGACGCCCCCGACATCGTCTTCGAGCACGTCGGTCGGGCGACCTTTCCGACCTCGGTGTTCGTCGTCAAGCCCTTCGGCAAGGTCGTGATCTGCGGCGCCACCTCCGGCTACACGCTCGACTTCGACGTCCGCTACCTGTGGATGAAGCAGAAGCAGATCATCGGCTCGCACTTCGCCAACGCCTACGAGTGCATGCGCGCCAACCAGCTGATGGCCGAGGGCAAGATCCAGCCCGTGCTCTGGAAGGTGATGGGGTTCGAGGGGGTCGCCGAGGCGCACCAGCTCCTGCACGAGAACAAGCACCTCGGCAAGATCTCGATCCTCGTCGGCGCGACCAGCGAGGAGGAGGGCAAGCACGAGGACGGCCCGGGGGCGATCCGCGCCGAGGTTGGCGCGTGAGCGCCCCCGAGCAGGCCGCCGCTGGGACCTGGGAGGAGCCGGCGCCGCCCGAGAGCTCGGCGCTCGAGGTCGTCTACATCGACTGGCACGTCCACCCGTTCCGCGCCGATCGCTGGTACGAGATCTGGGAGCCGGGCGCCGCCCGCGCCATGGCCTTCGGAGCGAAGGCCTGGTCGCTCACCCGCAGCCTCGAGGACCCGCTCCACTTCCGCCAGGCCTCGGTCTGGGAGAGCCGCGACGACTTCGAGCGCTACTGGTACTCCGACGAGATCGCGGCCCTGCGCGAGCAGGCTCTCAACTACTACAACAAGCCCCTTCTCCCGGTCTGGCACCTCCTGGTCGCCGGCGAGTAGCTCGCCCAGAACTATTCCGAGCGGCCCGTGTTGATTGAGTGCCCGTGCTGACGCCCGCGCTCAGACTCGCTCGCATCGCCCTCGCCCTCGCCCTCGGCGCCTCCCTGCTAGGCGCCCCTGCTGCGGGCGCGAAGGTGAGCTCCAGCGCCAGCGGGGGGCTGCTGAAGGTGAGGGGCGGCCGCGGCTCTGACCGGATCACCGTCGACTGCGTCGGAGGGGCCGTCAAGGTGAACAACAGGAATCCCCGCACGGGGCCGGTCGCCTGCTCGCAGATCTCCGAGGTCGACGTGGTGAGCGGACCGGGGACCGACCACCTCGACCTCTCCGGCGTCGGATCGGCGAACGGGTTCGGGCAGAGGGATGTGCCGGGCGGCTTCGGTCATGGGACCGGCTGCGGCGCTCAGCTCGGCGACGGCAACGACACCTACGTGGGCGGCAAGTCCTGCTTCAACCTGGTCCTGGCCGGCGCCGGGAACGACCGGGCGAGCGGGGGCGATGGTCGCGACGAGCTCGAGGGGGGCCAGGGCAACGACCGGCTTGCCGGCGGCGGAGGCCGCGACGTGCTCGTCGGGAACGCGGGCGGAGACACACTGAAGGGCGGCGCCGATGACGACGTGCTCAGCGGCAACTCGGGCGACGACTTCCTGATCGGCGGGGCGGGCAACGACCTGCTGGGCGGCGGCTCGGGCGACGATCACCTGAGCGGCGGCCCGGGCGACGACGAGCTGATCGGCGGCAAGGGGAACGACACGCTCAACGGCGGCCCCGGCGACAACACGCTGGTCCAGGACTCGCCGCCGAGGAGGAGTTAGGCCGCGAAAACCACGCCCGGCCAGGACGCAGGCCGGCCGGCGAAACGAGCGCACATGAGCGGTGCGTGAGTGGGGCGTCCGGCGGAGGGCGCCGCCAGGCGACGGTTTGCCGGCGGCCTAGTGTTGTTCGAGCGGGGCCATCGTCAGCCCGGACTGCTTGAGCTGCTCCCAGTAGAGCTCGGCCGGCTCGCGGGGCCCCGTCCAGACCGCCGCCTGGCCCGCGTTGTGGATCTTGTCGGCGAACCGGTAGCCGCCGTCGAGCGAGACTCCCGGGATCACGCGCGACAGCGTCTGGGCGACGTGATCGAAGGTGTTGTGGTTGTCGTTGAGGACGATTACGAGCCAGTTCCCGCCCAGCGCGTCCTCGGGACCCGCTGATTTCGGGCGCTCAACCGTGGTCGTGCCCACCCGGCCGAAGATAGAGGATCCCCGCTCCGAGCAGCGGGAAATATTCGTCCCTAGAACGGGTTCGGTACCTGCACCGTCACGTTGTCGAACACGCCCATGATCCCCGTCCCCGCACCGGAGCCCTTGGCGCCGGCCGTGACGATCGTCTGGCGTCCGTCAGGCTGGTCGGCGCCCGCGTCCGTGGTCGAGACGACCCCGTGTCCGTTGACGGAGGCGACGACACTGGTCGTCGAGGCCCCCCGGGAGAAGGCCCGAATCGCGATCACGTTCGGCTTGGAGCCGACCTTGATGAAGCTGGCCGTCCCCGCGGCCTCGATCTTGGGCCCGGCCGAGCCCTTCGGGTCGCGCAGGTACTGCCACTTGTGGGTGTTCGGAAGGATGCGCAGGAAGTAGCCCGCGGTGTCGCTGCGCCGCACCCCCACCCCGACGAATGCCTTCCTCTGCAGCTTCTTGTTCGAGCCCGCGCTGACGGTGGTCGTGGCGACCATGCCCTGGTCGGACTGGCCACTGCTGGAGTCCCCGACGACCGAGGAGCGGAACTGGCACGAGTTGGTGCCGCTCGCGACCCCGATGCCGAGCGCCTGGTTGCCGACCCACTTGCGCTTGCACTTCGCGCCGAACACCTTCTGGAAGGCGTTGACGTCGTCCAGGCTCTGGAAGGTGTAGGTCGCCACTGGAATCGGCGCCGCATGCGCGGCGGCGCCGCCGGCGAGGGCGGCGCAGGCGACGAGCATGGCTGTCAGCTTGGTTCGCATGCGGGCGTGAGCGTAGCCGTGGGGCGCTCCGGAAGTTGCAAGAACACGGGCCGGGCCCGGACGGAGCGGTCCGATTTACCAGGCACTTACCATTAGGACATGAGCGAGCACCGCCTGCCGGAGCGGGATCGGCCCTGGATGATGCGCACCTACGCGGGGCACTCCGATGCTCGCCGCTCGAACGAGCTCTACCGCAAGAACCTCGCCAAGGGCCAGACCGGCCTGTCGGTCGCGTTCGATCTCCCCACCCAGACCGGCTACGACCCGGACGCCGAGCTCGCCCGCGGCGAGGTCGGCAAGGTCGGCGTGTCCATCGCCCACAAGGGCGACATGCACACGCTCTTCGACGGGATCCCCCTGGGCGAGATGAACACCTCGATGACGATCAACGCGACCGCCGCCTGGCTGCTCGGGCTCTACGTCACGGTGGCGGAGGAGAACGGCGTCGCCCGCGACGCCCTCGCCGGAACGACGCAGAACGACATCATCAAGGAGTACCTCTCGCGCGGGACCTACGCCTTCCCGCCGGGGCCCTCGATGCGGCTGATCGCCGACACCGTGGCCTTCACGGTCAACGAGATCCCCAAGTGGAACCCGATCAACGTCTGCTCCTACCACCTGCAGGAGGCCGGCGCGACCCCGGTGCAGGAGATCGCCTACGCGCTCTCCACCGCGATCGCGGTGCTCGACGAGGTGAAGGCCCGGGGCCAGGTCTCCGACGAGGACTTCCCCAAGGTCTTCGGCCGGATCTCCTTCTTCGTCAACGCCGGCGTCCGCTTCATCGAGGAGCACGCCAAGCTTCGCGCGATGGGCCGTCTCTGGGAGGAGATCGGCCGCAACCGCTACGGCGTCACCGAGCCGAAGTTCCTGCGACTCCGCTACGGGGTGCAGGTGAACTCGCTTGGCCTCACCGAGTCCCAACCGGAGAACAACGTGCCGCGAATCGTGCTGGAGGCGCTCGCGGTGACCCTGGGCCGTAACGCGCGCGCCCGCGCCATCCAGCTGCCGGCCTGGAACGAGGCGCTCGGCCTGCCCCGGCCGTGGGACCAGCAGTGGAGCCTGCGCATCCAGCAGATCCTCGCCAACGAGACGGACCTGCTCGAGTACCCCGACATCTTCGATGGCTCGAAGGTGATGGAGGGCCTGGTCGACGAGCTTGCCCAGGGCGCGAATGCCGAGATGAAGCAGGTCGCCGATCGAGGCGGCGCCGTCGAGGCCGTGCCCTACATGAAGGCGCAGCTGGTCGAGTCGAACCGCGAGCGGATCGCCAAGATCGAGCGCGGGGAGATCGTGGTGGTCGGGCAGAACAAGTTCACCGAGAGCGAGGACTCGCCGCTCACCACCGGTGAGGACGGCGGCATCCTGACCCCCGATCCCGAGGTCGAGCGCGAGCGGATCGCCGCGCTGGAGGATTGGCGGGCCCAGCGCGACCAGGCGGCCGTGGACGCGGCGCTCGAGAAGCTCGCCGAGGCGGCCCGCGACGAGGCGACGAACATCATGCCGGCGACGATCGAGGCGGCGAAGGCCGGCGCCACCACCGGCGAGTGGGCCGGCGTCCTGCGCGACGTCTTCGGCGACTATCGCGCGCCCACCGGCGTCTCCGAGGCCGCCGCCGGCAGGGCGGTCAACGGGGACCTGCTCGGGCAGGTCCGTGAGCGGGTCAAGGCCGTCTCCGATGAGATCGGCCACCCGATCCGCATCCTGGTCGGCAAGCCGGGCCTCGACGGCCACTCGAACGGCGCCGAGCAGATCGCGGTCCGTGCGCGCGACGTCGGGATGGAGGTGATCTACCAGGGGATCCGCCTCACCCCGGAGCAGATCGCCAAGTCCGCGGTCGAGGAGGACGTCGACGTGGTCGGCCTCTCGATCCTGTCGGGCTCCCATCGCGAGCTGGTCCCCCGCGTCGTCGAGCTGCTGCGCGGCGAGGGCGCCGACATCCCGGTCGTGGTCGGCGGGATCATCCCGGCGGCGGACGCGGCCGTGATGCGCGAGGCGGGGGTCGACGGCGTCTACACGCCGAAGGACTTCGAGATCAACCGGATCATGGGCGAGATCGCGGACCTGGTGGCCGATCGCCACCGGGCGGCTCAGCCCGCCTGATGAACGACCCCGAGCTCAACGGGGACCGCTCCGCCTGGCTTCGCTGCTATCGCTGCTGGGCCCAGGACCTGGAGGTGCAGCTCCACTACGACGCGATCCTTCGCATCGACCCCGAGACGGGCGAGCCCTCGGATCGCCTCGACGAGGTCCAGGAGGCCGTCGTCCAGTGTCTGCGCTGCCTGCACGATCAGCCGCACCTGACCATCCAGGACGACAAGGTCGTCCCGGTGGAGGACCGCTGGGAGCGCATGGTCGCCGGGACGCCCTGGGTCGCCTCCTGCACGGTCACCGTCGACCAGGACCAGGTTGAGAGCTGCTCAGGGCCGGAGGCGGCCGAGTCGCTCACCTACGGCGCCTTCGGCGAAGCCGGCACCCGCGAGTTCTTCACCCACGTCCGCTTCCACAAGCACGACGAGGAGCGGATCATCATCCACCTGCTGGTCGAGCTCTACGCGCGCTCGGCCGAGGAGGCGACCGAGGTCCTCGAGGAGGCTTCCCGCGGGGTACTCGAGATCACCTCGCTCGCCGAGGAGTCACGCCCGCCGGCGCACGCGCCGGATGAGGCGCACTAACCCGGGTTCTTGCGCGGGACCAACACGGCGCGCTTGAACTCGGCGACCAGCGTGCCGTCCTGCTTGTAAACGCGGGTGTGAACCTTGACGACGCCGCGATCCGGCTTGGACTCCGACGGTCGCACCTCCAGGACCTCGGACTCGCAGAACAGCGTGTCGCCGTGGAAGACCGGGGCCGGGTGCTTGAGCTCCTCCGTCGCCAGGTTGGCGATCGCCTTGCCCGAGACGTCGCTGACCGACATCCCGAGCGCCAGCGAGTAGACGAGCGGCCCGACCACGACGTTCTGGCCCTGCTGTGACTGCGAGGCGTAGACGTCGTTGATGTGCAGCGGGTGGTGGTTCATGGTGAGCAGGCAGAAGAGGTGGTCGTCCGCCTCGGTCACGGTCTTCGCGGGCCAGTGCTTGTAGACGTCCCCGACCTCGAACTCCTCCAGGTAGCGCCCGTACTCGTGAGCTCCGGAGGCCTCGCGCTCGGCCTGGTCGGTGATCAGCTGGTGGTTCTCGTCACTCATCGTCTGCGTCGGTCTCCTCGAGTCGTTTGCGACTCTCCTCCCAGCATCAGTGGGCGGCGGCGGATGGTACGGAAGTCAGGAGATCCGGGCTTCGATGCCCTCGAAGCGCGCGATGTCGGCGACCTCGGTCCGGATCGCGTTTCGCAGCCGGTCGCGGTCGGCCTTCGGCAGGTTGAGCGTGACCTCGAGCCGGCCGTCCCTCCGCGCCGAGCGCCACCCCCCGACCACGATCCCGTCCTCGACGAGCACAGGGCGGATCCAGCCCCCTCCCCCCTCCTTGACGTGCAGCTCGTGCTCGTCGGCCACCGAGAAGCGGCGGTCCTTCCAGCCGAGCAGGTAGGTGTCGAAGTTGCCGAGCATCCGAACCTGCCCCTTCCGCGGCAGCCGCGGGAGCCCGGCGCGCGGCACCAGCATGGTCTCGTCGCCGACGTGCACCTCGCCCAGCTCGCCGGCGATCCCCTCGAGGCCGGCCCGCACGTCCCGGAGCGGCAGCCCGGACCAGTAGGCGAAGTCGCGGTCGGTGGCGGGCGCGAACGCGCCGACATAGACCCGCGCCAGTTCCGCCAGTGCGCTGGCGCGATCGAAGGCCCCTGGCTTCCCGAGCCAGTCCTCGCGGCGAACCAGGCAGGAATCGCTGCCCCTGTCGGGGCCGAGGCAGGCGATCCCGGAGGTGACGGCGGTGAGCGCCAGGTGCATGCCGGTCTGGGGGTCGAGCTCGACGCCGGCGCGGGCCACCCTCTCGCGGGCCTCCGTCCGCGTCAGGGGACCTTCCTCGCCGAGCGCGGCCGCGATCACGCTGAGCGCCTTCTCCTGCTGCCCCTCGGACAGCCCGAGCTGGCTCATGCGCCGACGGGACCACCGCTCGATCTCCGGCTCGAAGAGCGGCAGCCACCAGTCCGCGTCCTCGGTCGGGATCAGGTGGATCGTCTTTCGCATCACCCACGTTCGGAGCAGCGATCGCTCCTCGGTGCGGGCGCGCTTGACGTCCGCTGCCGTCAGCCGGCGGCTCCGCGAGCGGAAGGTGAGAGGGCCGGCGTAGACGTCCTGGGCCTGCGCGCCGCCGATCGCCCGGGCGATGCCGGCTGGGTCCTTCGCGGCAGCCGGCCGATGGAGGAGCTGGCTCGCCGCGCGGAGCCGGGCGATGGCGGCCGGGTCGATCCGCCTGGCGCTCACTCCCTAATGGACCTTCTTGGTCCTGACCCGCTCCTCGTGGCGCTGCACCACCTGCGCGATCAGCTTCTGGATGTTCGAGTCGCCGCTGGCCCGGACGTGCCCGTTCTCCACGGCATCGATGTAGTCGCGCACGTGCCCCTCCGTCGCGAGCTGGTTGAAGTCGGAGCGCGGGATCGCGACCGTCACGCGGGCATCCTCCGTCGACGCGGCCTTCGTGATCTTGGGGCCGGGCACCTCGACCCGGAACATCTGGACGTCCCCCCTGCCCCGCAGCTCCAGCTCGAACACGAGCTTGAGCTGGGCCAGCGCCGGCACCTCTGCCTGGAAGCGCTCGATCGCGGTCTTGATCAGGTCCTGGGTGCTCGGCATCTCGACAAGGTATTGGCTTGAGGTCGCCGGCGATCCCTGCGATCGGGCTCCACAGGATCAGTCTAGGAAGGCCGCTCCGCGAGCCGAACGATGTCGGGCCGCAGCGAATCGGGATCTCGACCCGGGAAGTACTTCTCCAGCAAACGACGCTGCCGCGGTCGATCCTTTTGCGGCCTGGATGGGCCGAAGACCGCGGTCGCTTCGAGACCAGCTCGTATCTGGATCAGGGCCAGCGGTGAGACCGTTCGCACTTGGACGCCGGACACCGGGGTCGGCGGCCAATCGAACATGTCGGGCGGGACGAAGATCCCAACCGGGCCGGAACCCGCGTCGACCGCGAAGTACGGGCTGCCCGCCTCGTCGTAGTCAACGGCGTTCAGCTCCAACGAGAGCTCGCCTCGCGAGCTGCCCAGGACCAGTGGCCGGCCGGGGCGTGGCTCGTAGTACACGTCGAACCGCTCGAACCCCAGCTCGTGCAGCTGCCGCTGCTTGCGTTCGAGCTCGTCCCTCGGGACGAGGAGGTCGACGTCGCCGTGCGAACGGTTCAGCTTCCCGTCCAGGAGCACCGCCTCCGCAACGCTCCCGAAGACGAAGACCGGCGGATCCAGGGCAGTGAGCTCCCGGAGCAGCGGCAGATAGTCGGCCACTGCCCGGCGGTCTAGATCTTGTTGCGCTCGAGCAGCTTCTTGCCGATCACCATGCGCTGGATCTCGGAGGTGCCCTCCCCGATCAACAGCAGCGGCGCGTCGCGGTAGAGGCGCTCGATCTCGTATTCCTTCGAGTAGCCATAGCCGCCGTGGATGCGGAACGACTGCTCGACGACCTCCTTGCCCGTCTCGGAGGCGAGCAGCTTCGCCATCCCCGCCTCGAGGTCGGAGCGCTCCCCGGCGTCCTTCATCCGCGCCGCCTTGCGCGTGATCAGGCGGGCGGCCTCGACCTTGGTCGCCATGTCGGCGAGCTTGAACTGGATCGCCTGGTGCTGGGCGATCGGCTTGCCGAAGGTCTTGCGCTCCTGGCTGTAGCGGAGCGCGAGCTCGAGCGCGCGCTGCGCGATGCCCACGCCGCGCGCGGCGACGTTCACCCGGCCGACCTCGAGCGCGTCCATCATCTGGACGAAGCCCTTGCCGAGTCCGGCCTCCTCGCCGCCCAGGATCCGCTCCGGCGGACAGCGGTAGCCGTTGTAGACGAGCTCGGTGGACTCGACGCCCTTGTAGCCCATCTTCTTGATCTTGGGCGGGATCTCGAGGCCCTCGTACTCGCCGGAGTTCTTCTCGGCCCAGGGCTCCTTCTCGGTGATGAAGCAGGTCATCCCCTTGTAGGGCGGATCGGCCTTGGTGTCGGTCTTCATCAGCACGAAGACGACGCCCGACCCGAGCCCGTTGGTCACCCACATCTTCTGGCCGTTCAGCTCCCACTTGCCGTCGTCGCCCTTGGTCGCAGTGGACTTGATGCCCTGGACGTCGGAGCCGACCTCGGGCTCCGAGAGCGAGAAGGCGGCGCGGATCTCACCGGTCGCCATCTTCGGCAGGAAGTACTCCTTCTGCTCGTCGGTCCCGAACTTCATCAGCAGGTAGGAGCCGATGAAGTGGGTGTTGACGACGCCGGAGATCGAGATCCAGCCGCGCGAGAGCTCCTCGACGATCATCGCGTAGGTCGTCAGGTCGAGCCCCATCCCGCCGAACTCCTCCGGGATGGTGACGCCGAACAGCCCGAGCTCCTTCATCTGCTCGACGATCGGCTCGGGGAACTTGTCCTCTGCGTCGTACTCCTCGGCGTTGGGGATGATCTCGTTGTCGACGAAGTTCCGGACCATCTCGACGATGGCCTTCTGCTCGTCGGTCATCTCCTGGTAGGTGCTGGCTTGCTGCTCGGTGGCTACGGCCATGGCTCCTCTGAAGTCGTTTGGTTGAGACCCCTCCCTGTCGAGGCAGAGGATAGTCAGGGGGGGTTACCCTCGGCTCCGGGGTGTCAGCCGAAACGCGATCGACAGCGCAGCTCGTGGAGCTGATCCGGCAGGGGGTGCTCCCTTCGGCCGGGACGGAGATGGACGGCGAGGGCATGCTCGAGATGATCAGCGAGCTGCTGAGGCGGACCGCGCACCCCGAATTCCTCACGACCATGGTCGATCAGACGGGGCGGGCGGCCGAGTATCAGGGCATCGCGGGCTTCAGGGAGGGCCTGAGCGACTTCATGTCGCCCTACGAGCACTACCGCCTCAGGATCGACGAGGTGATCGAGGGCGTCGACAGCCTCGTCTTCCTTGTTCGGCAGATCGGTGTGACGAAGCACGGGGGCGTCGAGGTCGAGAGCCCGGGCGCGACGGTCTGGTCTGTGGAGGACGGGATGATCCGGCAGGCTGCCTTCTACATCGACCAGCGCGCCGCGCTGCAGGCGGCCGGGATCGATCCCGACCGCGATTCCGGGCCCTGACTACTCCTCGGCGAGCAGGCGGTAGAGCTTGCGGCGTGCGTCCTTGAGAATCTCCGCCGCCTTGGCGAGATGCTCCTCGTCGTCGCCGCGGGCGATCTGCTTGGCGGCACCGATCAGCCGGAACATCTCCTGGCGCGCCTGGAAGCGCGGCGAGTCCTCGTCTTCCTGCTCCCACGGCCGGCCCTCGTCGGTCCGGTCGGGAGCGGCCTCCCTGCCGGCGTCGGTGAGCGAGTAGACCTTGCGACCCTCGACCTCCTCGGCGGTGACCAGCTTCTCGTCCTCCAGCAGCTGGAGCGTCGGATAGATCGAGCCGGCGCTGGGGCGCCAGCGGCCGCCGGTGCGCTCCTCGAGCTCGGTGATCATCTCGTAGCCGTGCATCGGCCTGTCGTCGAGCAGCGCCAGCACGGCGCTGCGGACGTCTCCGCGCCGTACGCGGTGCCGGCCTCGGCCGTATCCGCGACCCCCCCTCATCTCATGCCGCCCGAATCCCTGGCGGCTTCTCTGTCGGTGCATCTTGCGATTTCCTTTCGATCGATCTCGATTGGACACGATATATCGTAACTGATCGCCAACGTCTCGCCGGATCACCGTAGACTCAGCGCGAGGGAGATAGGGGCTGACCAAGAGGTGTGGGAGATGAGGCGCAGAGCATTATCGGCCGGGGTGGCGAGCGTCGCGATCTTGGCCATCCTGGCGTCAGGCGCAAGCGCTTCTGAGGTCCAGCCCAACTCCCACGATTACGGGAGCACGACGGTCGGGAGCAATAGCCCCGCCGTGAGCTTCACGCTCTTGACCTCGGCGAACT
>Ga0070741_10009551_pt1 | contig 18758 bp, 24 predicted proteins | sample Coa_R1_4_FD_66440 | JGI IMG/M metagenome (GOLD analysis project Ga0070741, IMG submission 66440) | Surface soil microbial communities from Centralia Pennsylvania, which are recovering from an underground coalmine fire - Coalmine... | ecosystem: Environmental > Terrestrial > Soil > Unclassified ...
CGCGAAGCCGGCCAGGCTGCGCTCGACGTGTTCACCGAGTGGAAGTCGGTGTACGTCGACTACAGCGGCAAGCTCCAGCGCGCGCAGATCGACAACAACTAGATGGATCGAAAGCTCGTCGTCTTCGTTCCGCGTGAGGCGCTCGACGCCGTGCGCGAGGCGGTGTTCGCGGCGGGCGCGGGGCGCATCGGGGCGTATGAGCGGTGCTCGTGGTACGCGGCCGGGACCGGCACGTTCCTCGGCGACGAGACGACCGATCCTTCGGTCGGCCGAAGCGGGGCGGAGCAGCGCGTGTCGGAGCTCCGGCTCGAGACGGTCTTCCCGTCGGAGCGCCAGGACGAGGTGCTCGCGGCGTTGCGTGCCGCTCACCCGTACGAAGAGCCGGCGTTCGACATCTACGAACGGCTCGGATGAAGGCGCGCCTCTTCACGGACGGCGGCGCGCGCGGCAACCCAGGCCCTGCCGCATACGGGTTCGTGCTCGAGGCGGAGGACGGCACGGTGCTCGCGGCCGAAGGCAAGGCGATCGGCGTGGCGACGAACAACGTCGCCGAGTACAGCGGCCTGGTCGCGGGGCTCGAGCGGGCGGCGGAGCTGCAGATCCCGACGCTGGAGGTCGTCTCGGACTCGGAGCTGATGGTGAAGCAGATGCGCGGCGAGTACCGCGTGAAGAACGAGGCGCTGCGCGACCTCTTCATCGAGGCGAACCGTGTTGCGCGGAAGCTCGGTTCCGTCGAGTATCGCCATGTGAAGCGCGCGCACAACGAGCTCGCAGACAAGCTGGTGAACGAGGCGCTCGATGCATCCGTTCGCTGAGGCCGTCGCCGCCGGCGACCACGACGCCGCGATGGCGACGCTCGCCGACGACATCGAGTTCCGCAGCCCGGCTGTCTACAAGCCGTACCACGGCAAGGAGACGGTCGAGGTCATCCTGCGCACGGTCGCGACCGTGTTCGAGAACTTCCGCTACACGAACGAGTGGCGCGACGGCGCGACGACGATCCTCTTCTTCGAGGCGAACGTCGGCGACCGCGAGCTCCAAGGCATCGACATCCTCGAGGAGAACGGCGACGGCAAGGTGGCGAAGCTGACCGTGATGATCCGCCCGCTCTCCGGCCTCCAGGCCGTTTCCGAGACGATGCGAGCCCGTCTGGGTGTCGGCTAAACTGACGCCCGTTCGCGGATGTAGCTCAGTTGGCTAGAGCGTCTGCTTGCCATGCAGAAGGTCGTGGGTTCGAGTCCCATCATCCGCTCTACCGAAAGCCCCGCAAACGCGGGGCTTTCGATTTCTAGGTGCACTTGGGAGACGCGAGGTGCAAGTGGTATTGCGAACGTCTGGACGGTGATGAGCGTAACGGACGAAGCACAGCTCGCGTTTCTCGACAAGCTGCAGGCGTCGGGTGCCGCGTGGGTTCGTCTCGTCGCGATCCCCGCGGATGATGGCTGGACGGAGCGTGATTTCGAGGTCGTCTCGGCGCTCCGTCGCCGCGGTGGGAAGAGCTCACGTGGCGCTATCCCTCCGCGCTCCTTCACGCTGGCGTGTACCAGGCGACAGAGGTCGCGCAGTGGCTCGAGAGTGGCGCGGTGTCGATCGGCGGCGTCGACGTGACCCTTAGCCCTCTCTCGACACCGATACGCACGGAGCGCGTGGCACGGCACGAGCAAAGGGAGTACGAGCTTCTCGACTGGCCGAGCGAACAGATCACATTTGCGTACCACCCGGGAGGCAACCCCTTCGCGAACGAGCCGCTCCTCGCGAACGGCTGCCCCTCATTTGTGAATCTCTCCATCGCCGCTCGCTACGTGCTCGGACTCACAGGCACCGCGACCGCAGACCCGAGCAACAACAACCCGATGCTCCGCCGACAGGATCTTTCTGGGCGGATCGACCGGGTGAAGTTGTCGCCGACCGAGGTCGAGGTCGCGTATACGGCGAGGCACTCGAAGGGATGGTGCTCGAACTGGCCGGGGACGCCCCTGGCGATCACCGGCGACTACGACCGTCGGAGCGATCGCAGACGGTGACCTTTCTGACGCCGGCGGGTCTCCAGCCGGGGGCGTGGCTCGTCCTCAGGCGGGACGGCGAGTGGGTCGACCGCAGCTACCTCGACCCGCGGATGTCGCGGGCTCGACCGAACGTCGAGATTGTGGTCGAGCCGCAGACGCGGGTCGAGGCGCTCGTCGCGAGCGGCGAGGGTGTTGCCGTCGAGTTCAAGGAGCAGATCCCCGACGACGGCGAGGGGCGCCGCAGGGTGTGCCGCACCGTCGCGGCGTTCGCGAACGGAGCCGGAGGAACGATCTTGTTCGGGGTGACCCGCGACGGCGCGGTCGTGGGCGTACCTGGGAGCGCCGGCCGACGCGAGCGCGCTACCGACGTCTCGAACTTCGTGAAGGACATCGTCGATCCGCTGCCCGACTACGACGTCGAGGAGGTCGAGCTCGAGACCTCCGGCCGGGTTGTCGTCGTGCTCTCGGTCGGTCTCGGCGTCGACCGACCGTACGGCGTCGGAAGGACGAGCCCGACCTTCTACATCCGTCGAAGCGCGACGACGTTCCCGGCGACGCAGTCGCAGATCAGAGAACTCGCGCGAGGCGACTCGTGAACTCGGCCCGACTGAGCCCTCGATTGCTGGGCGCGACGTCGACGGCAGATGACCTGAATTGAGGCCCACGACCCTGGAGTGCGAGGCTCACTCGACCTCGTAACACACCAAATCGTCAGCTTCGTGAGGTCCGGCGACCCGCCATTCTCGCCCGCCCAGAACGAAGCAACCGTCGGCGCCAATCGGGATGTGTCGAACTAACGCCGACGTGTGCGAAATCTCACCGCTGGAGTAATGGAGTTCGAGCCGACGCGTCGGCTCAGTTGGGTCAGGACTACGCGCCGAGTGAGCCGAGTCTTCGATCCGACGTGTAGCGCCGCAGCCTCGCTCGAACAGGTACTTGCTCGCATCAGCGAGTAGATACGGATCGTCGTTGAACATGCCCAGACCTCGGTTGCACGCGTTGCATAGGAGCCCGCGGACGATCTTGTCCGGATGGTTGTGATCGTGATCGACGCAAAGTGGCCCAACCGAAACGGGATGGCGAAGGCAGATCGCACATAACCCGTGCTGACTCTTGAGCAGCGAGTGATACCTGTCTGCGCTGAGCCGATACTTCTTCTCAATCTCTTCCGTATCGGTCGTGTATCCGAACCAGCCGCTCTCGGAGGGAACGAATGAGTAGCCCTCCGGAAGCTGGTCGTCATGCATGCAGCGAACGGACCGTCGTAACAGGCTGCTGCCGCCAACCCATACAGGTGACCGTACACTGGCATGCGGACACGGAAGCGTTTCGGAGCTCCGGGCCCGCCTTGCGTGTGAAGTTTCTCCAGATCTCGGCAGCTTGATACATCGCCCAGTCCCCGCTCCGGCGGGGCTTTTCTGTCGGCTGACCTGAACACGTGCACGGCGGGGCGATAGGACCGAACCGAACCGTAGGCCGCGGCGAACGTCCACTGCGACGGCATGCACCACTCACGTCAGAAGCACGCTGTCTACGCCGTCGCGTGAAAGGAGAGTTGCATGACGCACCTCCCGAGCATCGATGAACTCGATGTCGACGGCGCCATTCGCGAAGCCGCCGACAAGGTCGACGGTGACACCCGCGGCGCGTTTCTGCGCAAGGCGGGACTCGGAGCCGGAGCACTCGTCGCCGGCGGAGCCTTCTTCGGCGCGCTGCCGGAGATCGCAAGCGCAGGCGTGGCGGCAAGCGACGTCGCGATCCTGAACTACGCGCTCACGCTCGAGTATCTCGAGGCCGCGTTCTACGCGGAGGCCGTGAGCAAGGGACGCTTCGCCGGCAAGGTCGGCACGTTCGCGCGGATCGTCGCAAAGCACGAGGCGGACCATGTCGCGTTCCTGAAGGGGGCACTCGGCAGCGCCGCGGTCAAGAAGCCGATGTTCGACTTCAAGGGCACGACCACGAACGAGAAGAAGTTCATGGCGACCGCCCAGGTTCTCGAGGACACCGGCGTCGCCGCGTACCTCGGCCAGGTCGGCAACATCAAGTCGAAGAAGATCCTCGGCGCCGCCGGCACGATCCTGCCGGTGGAGGCACGCCACGCCGGCTGGATCCGCGACCTGAACGACGTCGCCGGCGCGCCGGCCGCGTTCCAGGAAGCGAAGACGAAGGCGCAGGTCCTGAGCGCCGTCAAGGCCACCGGCTTCATCGTCGGCTGAGCCTGAACCCCGAGAGCGAAGCGGGGTGTCGGGCGCAGAGTCGTCCGGCGCCCCGGCTCTCATCCGAAAGGAGATCTGAATGCCCGGTTTCATCGGTTTTCCCGAGCTCGTCCTGCTCGCGCTCGTCTGTCTCGTCCTGTTCGGCCCGAAGCGGCTGCCGGAGATGGGCCGCGGGCTCGGCAAGGGCATGCGCGAGTTCAAGAACTCGATCAACGGCGACGCGCAGAGCGTCGACGTCGCCAAGCTCGAGCCGCCGCAGAGCGCGGTCGAGCTGCACACCGACGACCTGCACAAGGTGGCGTGACCGTGCGGCTTCCGCAGCGGCTTCCGCACGGCGGTCGGGTCGACCTCGTCGACCATCTCGACGAGTTGCGGAGCCGCATCATCGTGTCCGCGAACGCCGTGCTCGCGGGCACGGTGATCGCGTACGTGTTCCACCACCGGCTGCTGCACTGGATCACGCGGCCGCTGCCGGAGGGGCATCGCCGGCTGCTGACGCTCACCGTCACCGAGCCGTTCACGACGTCGTTCAAGCTCAGCTTCGTCGCCGGCTTCGCACTCGCGCTCCCGATCGTCCTCTGGCAGCTGTGGGCGTTCCTCGCACCTGCGGTGGAGCCGAAGGTGCAGCGGTCGCTCCGCGGGCTCACGGTGTTCGCCGCCGCGCTGCTCGCGGTCGGCATCGGATTCGGCTATCGCATCGCGCTGCCTGCGGCGCTGCGCTTCCTCGTGCACTACGACCACAGCCAATACAACATCCAGATCCGCGCGGCCGACTACATCACCTTCGCGATCCTCGTCCTGGCGGCGTGTGGCGCCGTCTTCGAGCTTCCGATCGTCGTGCTCGGCCTCGTTCGCGTGCGCGCGCTCACCTCGGACAAGCTCCGGCGCAACCGGCGAATCGGCTACATGATCGTCGCGTGCATCGGCGTCGCGCTGCCCGGCGTCGACCCCGTGACGACGATCGTCGAGACGATTCCGCTCGCCATCCTCTTCGAAGCGTCGATCTGGCTCGCCGTCGCATTCGAGAAGCGCTGGGACGCGAGCAGAGCACTCGCCTCAGCAGGCGCCTGAGGGTGCGCGAACCGGACGCCACGGCGGTGCGAATGACGAGCGACATGCGCCCCCGCTCGGAACGCCGCCTGCTAGCGTCGCCCGCTCGCTCCCGAGCGACACCGATGCCACGCGAGCTCGCACATCTCTCCGACGAAGCGATTGTCGCGCTCGTTTCGCGCTCCGACGAGTCGGCGCTCGCCGAGCTCTACGACCGCTACTCCTCGTCCGCGTACGCGTTGGCGCGCCGGATCGTGCGCGACCCGAGCCTCGCCAGCGACGTCGTGCAAGAGGCGTTTCTCGCCGTCTGGCGATCGGCGGACCGCTTCGTGCCGGAGCGCGGGCGGGCGTCCACGTGGGTGTTGACGCTCGTGCACCGTCGCGCCGTCGATCTCGTTCGACGAGAAGAGCGACGCCGGGCCGACCCGCTCGACGACGACCAGGCGGGCGGTGCGCCCTCGGCCGAGGAGGCAGCGTGGCTCCAGCTGGAGCGTGAACGCGTTCAGGAAGCCCTACGGGAGCTGCCGGACCAGCAGCGCGAGCTGCTCGAGCTCGCGTACTACGGCGGCTTCACGCAGTCGCAGCTCGCCGAGCGGCTCGGCCGCCCGCTCGGCACGATCAAGAGCCAGATGTATACAGCGCTTCGGAACCTCAGGGACATCCTCGAGCCTGGGACGAAGGAGGGATCGTGGACGACGAGCTGATGCACGAGCAGGTCGCGGCCTACGCGCTCGACGCGCTCGAGCCGGACGAGGAGCGTGCGTTCGAGCGGCATCTGGCGCAGTGCCCGCGGTGCCAGGCCGAGCTCGCCGAGCTGGGCGAGACGGCGGCCTCGCTCGGGTTCGCCGCGCCGCCCGCGTCACCGCCGCCCGAGCTGCGCGACAGGCTGCTCGCCGCTGCACGCGCCGAGCGCTCGAATGTCGTCACCCTGCGGCCGCGCTGGGCCTACCCGGTCGCCGCGCTTGCGGCCGTCGCGTCGTGCGCGGCGGTCGGGCTCGGCATCTGGGCCGGCGTCCTCGATTCCCGGACGAGCGGTGGCGAGGCGTTGCAGACGGTCCCGCTCCACGGCGCCTCGGGCACGCTCGTGCTCTCCGGCGGACGCCGCGGCGCGCTCGTCCTCGCGGGGCTGGCGCCGACACCCCGAGGCAAGACCTACGAGGCCTGGGTGTTGCTACCCGGCAAGGCCCTTCCGGCCGGGCTCTTCGCCACGCGAAGCGGCGCTGCGTCCGTCAGCCTGACGCGCCCCGTTCCCCACGGTGCGGTCGTGGGCGTCACGCTCGAGCGCGCCGGCGGCGTGTCCGCGCCGACGGGGAAGCCGCTCGTCACCTCGGCACGGGTCTGAACCCAGGTCACGAGGGATCCCCGGGCAGGCCGGCAAACCGATCGGGAATCCCGAGGAAGAAGCTGTCGAGCGACAACGCCCGCGCGGGCCGGATCGCCATGACGAGGGACGGCAGTCCCAGCGCGACGTCGCGCAGCACCGATCCGAGCCCGACCTTCTCCTGCGCGATGCCGCCGAAGCAGCCGCAGTCGAGGCTGAGCCCGCGCGCCCAGGCCTGAATCTGCGCGATCAGGAACAGCACCATCAGCACGCACGCGATCATGCCGGCGACGCGCGTCAGCAGGCCGACCAGGAGATACAGCCCGACGAGCAGCTCGACGAAGGGAAGCGCATAGGCGAACGGCGCTTCGAGGGCGTGCGGCAGCAGCTTGTACTGATCGACCTGCGCGTGGAAGTGCTGCAGCTCGCCGACCTTCGCCGCGCCCGCGGCGATCCAGATGCCCGCGGCGACGATCCGGATGACGAGACCGAGCGCCGCGAGCGGGCGCAGGTCACGCACTCGGTTCAGCCTGCTGGAGCTCCTGGCGCAGCAGCGCGTCCGGCTGCTCGCCGTCCGAGCGCCACGCGATCTTCCCCTTCGAGTCGATCACGTAGAACGTCGGGAACGCCTGGACGCGGTACTTCGTCGACACCGACCCGGCTGCGCCTTCCTTCGAGAAGCTTCCCGGCTGCGAGCTCGGATCGACGAGCGCGGGATACGCGAGCCCGTAGTAGCGGTGGAACGCGAACACGCTCGGCGCCGTCTCGCCGTCGGCGTTCACCGAGACGAACGCGACCTTGCTCTTCGGCAGCGACGCGTACAGCGCCTTCAGGTGCGGCGCCTCGGCGTTGCAGTGCGGGCACCACGTCGCAAAGAACTCGAGCAGCACCGCCTTGCCGCGGTAGTCGGACAGGCTGACCGACTGCCTTTGCGGCGTCTTCAGGGTGAAGCCCGGCGCGGTGCTCCCGACTGCGAGCAGCGACGTGTTCTCCGGCGGATTCGCAGCGGATGCAGGCTGGCCTTCCATCTCCCCGACACCCGGTTCCGTGGTGGGATGGAATCCGACCGCGGCTGCGGCCGAGACGAGTGATGCCGGTGCATTCCGGTCCGCTGCCGAGGGAGTCGACGGGCCGGCGGTCTTCGGGCTCGACTGCTGCGAGAGCAGCACCGCGACGACGATCGCGATCACGACGATCACCACGCCGCTCGCGAGCCAGACCGTGCGCTGCGCCGGCGCCTGGCCCTTCCGCCCGACCGGAGGCGGCGGCTTCGGTGCGCGCCGCTGCTGCTTGAGCCGGGCTGCCTTCCCCATCTCTCCAGAGTAGACCTGGACGCCGCATTGCGGCTAAGCACGGACCAAGAAGGTCGAGGTCGCCGCTACTCTCGAAGCGGCAGGCTCCACCCTCGGACCCTCTCTTCGTGCTGAACAAGACAATCGCAGCAGCGGTGCTCCTGGCCGCTGCCGCCGGGATCTTCTGCGCCGCCCGCGCGTCTGCCGACCGCCGCTCCGCCGACCGAACGCGCTCGGCCACCGCGTTCGCGGCGATGCAGCGGTACTTCGACTCGACCGGGCCGGTCTACACCGACGCGTACCCGCCGGCGGGATCGTCGAGCGCTTGGTCGTTCTCCCAAGCGCTCGCCGCGACCGTCTCGCTCGCGCGCACGCGACCGGCCTACCGGCCGGTCCTCGCTTCCGAGCTCGAGCTCCTGCGCTACTACCAGCGCGGCGACAGCTACACGCCGTATCCGTCGCGCGGCAGCGTGTACCTCGACGACAACGAATGGCTCGGCCAGGATCTGGTCGCCGCGTACCGCGAACTCGGCGAGCGGTGGACGCTCCAGCGCGCGGCGCGGATCTTCGGCGTCGTCACCAGGGCGTGGGACGGAGACACGCACGATGCCTGCAGCGGCGGTGTGTTCTGGACGCGCGACCCTTCGAACTCCGATCGGAACACGGTCTCGACGGCGAACGGCGCGCTGCTCGCACTCGATCTCTATCGCGCGACGAACCGGTCGCGATACCTGGCGTGGGCGAAGACGATGTACGGCTGGGTCAACCGTTGCCTCGCGCAGCCGGACGGCCTCTACGCCGACCACGTTTCGCGAACCGGGAAGGTCGCGCCGGCCGAGTGGAGCTACAACCAGGGCGCGATGATCGCCGCCGCCGCCGGCCTCTACACCGCGACCGGCGACCGGGCGTACCTGGCGCAGGCGAACGCGATCGCCCAGACGGCGCTCGCGCGCTTCGAGCCGACGAACTTCAGCGGCGAGCCGTCGGCCTTCGTGGCGATCTTCTTCCGCGATCTGAAGCGCCTCGCCGGGGTCTCGCCGTCCGTCTCCTACCGAGATGCTGCGCAGCGCTATGCCGACAGCCGCTGGTCGACCGTCCGCGATCCGAGGACCGGGCTCTTCCACGCGAAGGGCTCCGCGGCGACGCTGCTCGACCAGGCGGCGGTGGTCGAGCTGTACGCCCAGCTTTCCGAGTGAGCTCGAACCGCCGTTTCGGCTCTACGTGAATCCGTTATGACCGGGGGATGAGCCAGACGGCAACGACGGGCGAGACCTTCGAGGTCTCGCCGCGGCGGCGGTACGCGATCCTCGCGATCTGCTGCCTCTCGCTGTTCATCATCAGCCTCGACAACACGATCGTGAACGTCGCGCTGCCGTCGCTCGGACGCTCGCTGCACTCGAACACGTCCGGGCTGCAGTGGGTGGTCGACGCCTACGTGCTCGTGCTCGCCGGGCTCGTGACGGCGGCCGGCTCGATGGGCGACCGCTTCGGGCACCTGCTCGTCTTCAACGTCGGTCTGGTGATCTTCACGCTCGGCTCGCTCGCGTGCTCGCTCGCCTGGAGCCTCGGCGCACTGATCGCATTTCGCGTCCTGCAGGGGATCGGCGGGTCGATGCTCAATCCGAACTCGCTCTCGTTGATCACGAGCGTCTTCACCGATGCGAAGCAGCGCGCCTTCGCATACGGCGTGTGGGGCGGGACCTTCGGCGCGAGCGCCGCGGCCGGACCGGTTCTCGGCGGCGCGCTCACCGACACGATCGGCTGGCGCTCGATCTTCTGGGTGAACATCCCGATCGGCGTCGCGGCGCTCTCGCTCTCGCGCTGGCTCGTGCCCGAGTCGAAAGCGGACAAGCCGCGCCGGATCGACGTGCCGGGCCAGCTGCTCCTCATCGCGATGCTGACCTGTGCGACGTACGCGATCATCGAAGGGCCGCGCGCCGGCTGGAGCTCGTGGCAGACGCTCGCGTTGTTCGTGCTCGCGGCGGTCCTGCTCGCGTCGTTCCTCGTCGTGGAGCTCCGCAGCCGGGCGCCGGTCGTCGACCCGCACTTCTTCCGCTCGCCGCCGTTCAGCGGCGCCGTTGCGATCGCCGTGCTCGCGTTTCTGGTGCTCGCCGGGTTCCTGTTCCTGAACACGCTGTACCTGCAGGAGTCACGCGGGTACGGGCCCCTTCGGGCGGGGCTCGCGACGCTGCCGATGACGGCGATCGTCGCGATCACGGCGCCGCTCGCCGGGCGGCTCGTCGGGCGCTCGGGCGCGCGCATCCCGCTGACCGGAGCGGGGTTGATGATGACCGCCGGAGCTGCAGTGCTCGCCTTCAGCGGACATCGACCCTCGTACCTCGTGCTCGCAATCGGGTACGCGCTGCTCGGCCTCGGCTTCGGCCTCGTCAACCCGCCGATCACGAACACCGCCATCTCGGGCATGCCGCGCTCGCAGTCCGGCACCGCTGCCGCGATCGCCTCGAGCGGCCGCCAGGTGGGAGGCGTTCTCGGCGTCGCGCTGGTCGGCTCCATCGCCACCGCACACGCGCCGCACGTCGGCTGGCTGCTCCTGCTCGCCTGCGGGGTCGCGATCTCGGGCGTGGCGCTCGCGACGACGGGACGTGCGACGTGATCCCCTGGATCCTCTCGATCGCGGCCGCGGTCTTCGTCGCCGTCGTCGTCATCGGCCTGCACGTGTGGGGCGCGATTCAGGACGGGCGAGAGGAGAAGGAGAACTGGCGCCGGCGCCATCCGCCGGAAGCCTGAACCTCACGTCACTCGTGCACGAGCGCTCACCGAACTTTTAGAGAATTCCGCCCGCTGCTTCCGATAGCCTCAGGCAGCGTGCGGTTTTGGGCGCGAGGAGCCGGGGCCGAGGTGCGCCCGCACGGGCCTTGGCGGCTGGGCTGGCGGCGGTTGCGGCGTGACCGCTGGTCGTTCATCGCGCTGATCGTCTTCGTGATCATCGTCGTCGCGTCGTTCTGCGGCGGCGCGATCGTCACGCACCTCGTGCACCACAACGGCACGGATCTCTATCCCTACGCGTCAAACGGCAATTTGCGCGCCGTCGGACCCTGGACGCACGTTCCGGACGTCACGCACGAATTCACGGACTCCTACGGAAACATGGTGGCCGCCCCGAAGTCGACGAAGACGACGCTGTTCATCTTCGGCGCCGACGGGCCGCTCGGCCGCGACGAGCTGATCCGGCTGCTCGACGGTGGGCGCGCCTCACTCGAGATCGGGATCTTCGCGGCGATCGTTGCGCTCTCGATCGGAGTCTTCCTGGGCTCGATCGGGGGCTACTTCGGCGGGCTCGTCGACGCCGTCGTGGCGCGCATCACGGAGACGGTCATGGCGTTTCCGTTGATGCTGTTCCTCGTCTTCGCCAGCGTTCACCTCAGCTCGGCGGTGCGTAGCATCGGCTGGGGCTGGGAGATACCGAGCGGCGCGATCGGCGAGGCGATTCTGATCGGGATCGCCACGTCGTTCTATCCGACGCGTCTCGTCCGTGCGCAGATCATCACGCTCAAGCACTCCGACTTCATCGAGGCGGCGGAGATGGTCGGCGCATCGCACTGGCGCATCCTCCGGAAGCATCTGATGCCGCACCTCGTGCCCTCGCTGCTCGTGTGGGGAGCGATCGCCGTCGCGACGAACATCCTGCTCGAGGTCGGCCTCAGCTTCATCGGCGTCGGCGTGCAGGTGTCCGTGCCCACGTGGGGCTCGCTCCTCTCGACGACGTGGGGCACCTTCTACCAGCCGCAGGTGTTCAACAGCCAGGCGTTCACCCCGTGGCAGACGATCTTCCCGACCATCGCGATCCTGCTCACCGTCGTCGCGCTGAACCAGATTTCCGAGGGTGTCCGGCGTGCGCTCGACCCGACGGGGCGCTCGTGACGCGCCTGCTCTCGTTCCTCGTCCGCCGGATCGCGGCCGGGATCTTCACCCTGCTCGCGCTGCTCACGATCACGTTCGTCATGTTCTGGGCGATCCCGTCGGAGCCCGCGGTCTTCGTGTTCCCGAACGCGCAGCATCTGTCGAACCAGCAGATCGCGCAGGCGCATCACTACCTCGGCATCGACAAGCCGAAGACCTACCAGTACTTCCACGACGTCGGGCGCGCCCTGCGCTTCGACTTCGGCTCGGAGTGGGAGTGGGGCGGCTTCGGCACCCGGATCAACGCGCTGGGAAAGATGGCGCCGGGACTTCCGATCGCGCCGGGGATCTACCAGGATCTCCGCGAGACGCTGTCGCTCATCCTCGGCGGTGCGTTCTTCGTCCTCTTGTTCGCGGTGCCGCTCGGCACCTTCGCCGGCAGCCGAGTCGGAGCGCTCTCCGACCGGACGATCTCGCTCGTCGCGCTCATCGGCGTCTGCATGCACCCGATGGTCCTCGGCCTGATCCTCCGCAGCCTGTTCGGCCACCACCTCCACTGGACGCCGGAGGTCGGGTACTGCCCGCTGTTCACGCCGCACTACCACCTTCCGGCCGGAGGTGGGACGGGGCCCGCGATCACCGGCTCGATCGCGGCCGGGCCGTCACTCTTACCGAAGCCGTGCGGCGGCCTCGTCGACTGGGCGTCGCACCTCGCTCTTCCGTGGCTGACGTTCGCGCTGCTCTTCCTCGCGCTCTACATCCGGATGATCCGGGCGAGCGTCGCGGACACGCTGCACGAGGACTACGTGCGGACGGCGCGCTCGAAGGGCGCGAGCGAGTTCCGGGTGCTCCGCCGGCACGTGCTGCCGAACGCGTCGCTGCGGATCCTGACGATGATCGGCATGGAGATCAGCACGGCGATCGGCGTGTCGATCTACATCGAGACGGCGTTCGGGCTGCACGGTCTCGCGAGCGACGCCGTCCAGGCGCTCGCCGGGAACTCCACCCTCGATCTTCCGTACGTTCTCGCGGTGGTGATGATGCTCACCCTGTTCGTGGTGATCGGGAACATCGTCGTCGACCTCTTGTACGCCGTCGTCGACCCGCGCGCCGGCCGTGGCCCGATCCACCACGGCACGAAGAGCGCCGCCGGCGGCGTCATCTAGGGCCGCGGCTCAGTCAGCCACGTCCCGTTCCCTGGGAAGGGTTACAGAAGTGCCACAAACGCTCCACAGGCGAGCGGCTAGAGGCCGTACGTCTCGAGCAGGCGGAGCCAGATCTCGCTGCGCGTCGGGAACGGCGCAACGGCGTGCCAGAGACGCTCGAGCGGCACCTCACCGACGACCGCGATCGTCGCCGCGTGCAGCCACTCGGAGATCTCGGCGCCGCAGAACGTCGCGCCGACGAGCACGCGCCGTTGCTCGTCGACGACGAGCCGCGACGTGCCCGGCGCGCCGCGCCCGTAGAAGCTGCCGCCCGCGGTCCCGGACGTCTCGTAGTCGACCGCGCGCACCTCGAGCCCCGCCTCTTGCGCCGACGCGAGCGTGTGGCCGACCGCCGCCACCTGCGGCTCGGTGAAGATCACCCGCGGCGACAGCGCACCGTCGCTGAGCGGATCGATCCGCGCGTCCTCGCCGAGGATCACGTCGGCTGCGATGCGCCCCTGGTACTTGCCCATGTGCGTGAGCAGCACGCGCCCGTTGGCGTCGCCGACCGCGAACAGCCAGTCGTGGCCGGCCACGCGCAGCCGGTCGTCGGCCGAGAGGTAGCGCCCGGGCGCGAGCCCGACGGTTTCCAGGCCGAGGTCGCCGGTCCACGGACGCCGGCCGACGCCGACGAGGATCTCGTCGCCCGTCAGCTGCTCCCCGGACTCGAGCGTCAGCGTCACGCCGTCGCCGTTCCGCTCGACCTGCGTCGCCGCCGAGCCGGCGCGGACCTCGACCCCGCGGTCGACGAGCGCCTCGTGCACGAGCGTCGCCGCGAACTCCTCCTCGCGCGCGAGGATCCGCGGCGCCGCCTCGACGATCGTCGCCCGCGAGCCGAGAGTCGACCACGCCTGCCCGAGCTCGACGCCGACCACGCCGCCGCCGAGGACGAGCAGCCGCTCGGGAATGTCACGTGAGGTCGTGCCCTCACGGTTCGTCCATCCGTGCGCGTCGGCGAGGCCGGGGATCGGCGGGATCGCCGGTTCGCTTCCCGTTGCGACGACGACCGCGCGTCGCGCCGTGTACGTCATCCCGTCGACGTCGACCGTGCGCTCGCCGGCGAGCTTCCCGTGGCCGCGCAGCAGCGTGACGCGATGCTGCTCGAGCCACGGCAGCTCGTGGGCGTCGTCGAGGTTGCCGACCACCTCGTCGCGGCGTGCCAGCACCGCCTGCACGTCGAGCTCGCCGCGGGCAGCCTCGGCCGCGCCGGGAACGCGCCGCGCCTCGGCGAGCGCCTGCTCCGGCCGCAGCAGCGCCTTCGACGGCATGCAGCCGTAGAACGAGCACTCGCCGCCGACGAGCCTGCCCTCGACGATCGCCACCGACAGGCCGTGGTCGCCGAGCCGGCCCGCGCAGACCTCGCCGGCAGGGCCGGCGCCGATGACGATGACGTCGAACTCGGTCGTCACTCGGGATCGGGGACGCTGGCCACGTAGTTCGTATGTACCACGTAGATCGCATCCGCCAGATCCGGCGAGGTGAGAGCGGTCTTGTGCAGGAAGCCCGCCGCGCCCGCCTCCTCGGCGCGGGCGACGTCGCCGTACTCGTCGGAGCCGGTGTAGATCACGACGTGCTGGCCCGAGTCCCGCGCGTGGATGACGCGCGTCGCGTCGATTCCGTCGAGCCCGGGCAGGCCGATGTCCATCAGCACGACGTCGGGTGCGTGCTCCTCGGCGAGCCGGACGGCCTCGTCGCCGTCGCGCGCGTTCGCGACGACGAGGAAGCGCCCGTCCGACTCGAGCGTCTCGGCGACGAGCGCGGCGAGCCCTTCATCGTCTTCGCAGATCAAGATGCGCAGCGGTGTCTCGGTCACGGAACCGCGGAGCCTGCCATAGACGTCCGTAGGATGCGGCAGTGATCATCGACGGTCACAACGACCTCGTCCTCGCGCGCTGGCGCGGCGAGGAGCCCCGGCACGTCGACCTGGCTGCGGCGGCCGACGCCGACTTTGCGGGCGGGTTCTTCGCGCTCTACGTGCCGTCCACCGACACCGGCCTGCCGGGTGCCCCGCCGTACGACGTCGCGTTGCCGAGACCCGTGCCGTACGACGAGGCGGCGCCGGTCGCCGAGGAGCTCTTCGAGACGCTGTGCGCGCTGCCGGTGCGCCGCGCCGCGAGCGCGGACGACTTCGCGGCCGGCGAGGTGACGGCGATCGTGCACATGGAGGGTGCCGAGCCGATCGCGCCCGACCTGTCGAATCTCGAGCGCTGGCACGAGCGCGGGCTGCGGTCGATCGGCCTCGTCTGGTCGCGCCCCAACGCGTTCGCCGAGGGCGTGCCGTTCCGCTTCCCCGCGTCCCCCGACACGGGACCGGGTCTCACGGACGCCGGACGCGCGCTCGTCACCGCCTGCAACGAGCTGGGGATTCTCATCGACCTCTCGCATCTCAATGAGCGCGGCTTCTGGGACGTCGCCGAGGTCTCGCGCGCGCCGCTCGTCGCCACGCACTCGAACGCGCACGCGCTCTGCCCCTCGACCCGCAACCTGACGGACGCGCAGCTCGACGCGATCGGCGCCTCGCACGGCATCGTCGGCGTCAACTTCGCCGTGTCGTTTCTGCGCGAGGACGGCGAGTATCTCCCCGAGGAGACGGGGATCGACGAGATCGTTCGCCACGTCGACTACATCGCGCAGCGGATCGGGATCGACCACGTCGGGCTGGGCTCGGACTTCGACGGCGCCGGCGTGCCGCACGAGCTCGACGGTGTGAAGGGCCTACCGAAGCTCGTCGACGCGCTGCGCGAGAGATACGACGACGAAGCGCTCGCGAAGATCACGCACGAGAACTGGCTACGCGTGCTGCGCGCGACCTGGCACTAGACGACGACAGCCTCGTACACGTGTGGGACCTGCGCCGCACGCTGGAGCAGCGGTCGGTAGAGCTCGAGGTCGGCGGCAGTCGTCTCGCGATGGGTTCCGTCGGGCTCGATGCCCGACACGTGGAGCTGGCGCAGGCGGTCGCCGAACGCGTCGAGCAGCTCGTGGCCGAGCGCGAGCGAGCGATCGTTCGTCCACACGTGCGCGACGTCGAGGCAGAAGCCCGCGTCGGGAAAGCGGTCGAACACGGCGCGCAGGTCAGCGGCGCTCTTGCCGAACGGCTTGTTCACGTCCATGTTCTCGAAGACGGCGCGCCCGCCGAGTCGTGCGGCAGCGTCGTCGCGGCCGTAGACGTCGGGATGGAGGATCACGTCGCCGCCGAGCGGCAGTCCTACGAGCGCGTCGACGGCGGTCTCCGTCGAGGCGATCCCGACCGGCGCGTGCAGCGACACGCGCGCAAAGCCGTCGAGAGTGCCGTCGCGAAGGTATGCGGCCAGCGTCTCGACGAGCGGCGGCAGGATCGCGCACAGCTCGACGCACTCGAACCCTTCGCCGCGCGCCCGGGCCACGGCCGCGCCCCACTCGTCGCGTTCGGCTTCGTACGCGCCGGTTGAGATGCCGTTCACGACGGACGCCGGCGGACGAGCCCGAACGTCTTCAGCGTCATCACGAGCACGTCGTCCTGGTTGCGGATCTCGTGCGTCGCGAAGATCGTGCCGCGGCCGGGATCCTTCGAGGACGGCCGCACCTCGTTCACCACCGAGCGGCCCATGAGCGTGTCGCCGGGCCTTACCGGTGCGTGCCAGCGAATCTCGACTCCGGGCGCGCCGAGGGACGCTGCGTTCTGCAGCGAGCCGCGCACGAAGGCGCCCATGTAGAGCGACGCGGTGTGCCAGCCGCTCGCGATCAGCCCGCCGTACATCGTCTCCCTGCCCGCTTCGTCGGAGAGGTGGAACGGCTGCGGGTCGTACTTGCGCGCGAACTCGACGATCTCCTCGGCGGTGACGTGGATCGGCCCCGTCTCGGTGACCTCGCCCGCTTCGTAGTCCTCCAGGTAGCGCATGAGGGCGGACGCTATCGATACGGTCCGGCCATGGAAACCCGGAAGCTCGGCCCACTCGACGTCACCGCAGTCGGTCTCGGCTGCAACAACTTCGGCGGCCGCGTCGACGAGGACGGCACGCGCGCCGTCGTCGATGCGGCGCTCGAGGCAGGCATCACGTTCTTCGACACGGCAGACATCTACGGCAGCCAGGGCGGAAGCGAGGAGCTGCTTGGACGCGTGCTGCACGGGCGCCGCGACCAGGTCGTGCTCGCCACGAAGTGGGGCAAGCCGATGCGCGACGGCGGGGAGCGCCGGGGCTCGCGCGAGTACATCCGCGGCGCGCTCGAGGCGTCGCTGCGCCGGCTGCAGACCGACGTGATCGACCTCTACCAGCATCACGAGGAGGATCCGGAGACGCCGCTCGAGGAGACCGTCGAGACGCTCGAGGAGCTCGTGCGTGAAGGCAAGGTGCGCGCATGGGGAACGTCGAACTACCGGCCGGAGACGCTCGAGCGGGTGAAGGCGCTGGCGTCCGACGCGTTCGTCTCCGAGCAGAGCGAGTACTCGTGGCTCGCGCGGGACGCCGAGCGCGAGCTGCTGCCGACGTGCGAGCGGCTCGGCCTCGGCTTCATCCCGTACTTCCCGCTCGCGTCGGGGCTCCTTACGGGCAAGGTCTCGCGCGACAATCCGCCGGCCGAGGGCACGCGCCTGCACGGTCGCGACATCGACGAGTCCGACCTCGACGCGGTCGCGCAGTTGCGCGCGTGGGCGGAGGCGCACGACGTGTCGTTGCTCGACGTCGCCGTCGGCGGCCTGCTCGCCGTGAAGCCGGTCGTCTCGGTCATCGCGGGCGCAACGAAGCCGGATCAGGTGCGGGCAAACGCGAAGGCGGGGGAGTGGCGGCCGTCGGCCGGAGAGCTAGCCGAGCTCCGCGAGCACGGGCAGTGAGACGGGCTCCGGGTCCGGTGCGACCGGCTTCGCCGCAGGCGGCTGGACGCGCTTGCGCTGCAGCAGCCGCGTGAGCTGAGGCGCGTCGTTCGCGATCGCGAGCGCGTCCGACTCGTTCACGGCGCCTTCGCGCACGAGCTCGGCGAGCGCCTGCTCGAGCGTCTGCATGCCACGCTCACCGCCGGAGTGGACGTACGAGGTGATCTGCTCGAGCTTCGCCTGGCGGATCAGGTTGCGCACGGGGCTGTCGGCGATCAGCACCTCGACCGCCGCCCGCCGGCCGGAGCCGTCGGGTGTCGGCAGCAGTGCCTGCGCGAGCACCGCCTCGAGCGCGCTCGTGAGCTGCACGCGGATCTGCGGCTGCTCGTCGCCGGGAAAGACGTCGATGATGCGGTCGATCGCGCCGGCCGCGTTCCGCGCATGAAGCGTCGCGAAGATGAGGTGCCCCGTCTCGGCGGCGGTCAGCGCCGTCGCGATCGTCTCGCGGTCGCGCAGCTCGCCGACGAACAGCACGTCGGGGTCCTGGCGTAGCGCCGAGCGCAGCGCGCGGGGAAACGACCTCGTGTCCGTCCCGACGTCGCGCTGGTTGATCACTGCGCGCTTGTTGTGATGGATGAACTCGATCGGATCCTCGATCGTGATGATGTGACATGCGCGCGTCTCGTTGATCGCGTTGAGCATCGCGGCGAGTGTCGAGGACTTGCCGCTGCCGGTCGGGCCGGTAACGAGGACGAGCCCGCGCGGCCGGGTCGTCAGCTCGGCGACGATCGCGGGCAGGTTGAGCTCGTTGAGCGTCGGGATCTCGGTCGAGACCGGCCGGATCGCGGCGGCGACCGCGCCGCGGTCGTAGAACGCGTTCACCCGCATCCGCGTGTTCGGATCGAGCGCGTAGGAGAAGTCGAGCTCCCGCTCGACCTCGAGCGTCTTCTGCTGGGCGAGCGTCGTGACGGAGTAGACGAGGATGCGCACCTCCTCGGGCGCGAGCGTCTCGTCGCCG
>Ga0070741_10009552_pt1 | contig 18752 bp, 19 predicted proteins | sample Coa_R1_4_FD_66440 | JGI IMG/M metagenome (GOLD analysis project Ga0070741, IMG submission 66440) | Surface soil microbial communities from Centralia Pennsylvania, which are recovering from an underground coalmine fire - Coalmine... | ecosystem: Environmental > Terrestrial > Soil > Unclassified ...
AGAAGTTGCGCTCGGACTTTGGTAACTTGCACGAGCTGAAGGCCTTGCCTGTAGGGGATTTGCTGGGGAGCCGGCAGAAACAAAACAGGCAGGGTGAATGCCCGGGGAGGGATGTTTACCAGGTCACCCTGCCTGTCTGTCGCTCGCCCTAGGGCGTCGACAAGTCAAGATGTGTATTCAGAAATCAAGGGTCGATGGTGTCAAGAAATCTTGGGTTCGGATCTCCTTTGTCGGGGACGGTGTCCGGCTCGCGAGAAAAAAATAAGCGGCGCAGTTCACCGGAAAACGCCCGGCCAAAAGCTGCTGCCAGCAGAAGGAAGCTGCAAAATAGCAGGATCCATGCCGGCCAGATTTCCAGCTTCAACAACGCTTCAGATTCCAACACCGCAGCTCCGTTGTGGACGAGTCGATCCGGCCGTTCTGGGCCGCGACTCGCGATTGTACGACACGGCCTTGTAGTTCGAGACAATGCAGGCAATTTCGTCCAATTTGTGCTGCGTGGTGTACTCCTCGTTCAGTAATACGGCGTCGATTTCGGCCATCCAGTGGCCCACGGCTTCACACACTGCGGAAGCCATCTCGCCAGCCACGATGTCGATTAATTTTTGTTCCACGTGGGTGCTCATCATTATGGTTTGTTACCCGGGAGAAATTGGTTCCGTGAAAATCGTCACAAAAAACCTGGGGAGCGGAAGGTCCGCTCCCCGGGTGCTGAACGGTTAGTGAGTCGGGTCGTCGGGCGGAGGGAGTGGTGGCGGCATTGCGCCGTGGAATTGGAAGTGGGCGGGCCCCTCCTTGATGGTGTAATCCGGCGGCACCTGGAACAACGAAGGATCGGGCTCCGCGCGATTGATGTTGGTTAATTGAAACGTCGTGTCGCCGGCCCACGGGTCCGAGTGGGTAACCTTGACGACGGTCTGCAGCTCGGGCGAATACCAACGTTCGGACACGATCTGAATCGGCCGCTCATTGCCCATCTGCCCCGCCGGGATGGTCGTGGTGGTACGGGTACCTTGAACCTTGAAACCCTGGATCACCTGGTCGCCAAGGGATTCACTGGTCTCGTCCTGTTTGGCTCCAGGCATGCCGCCCGGCACTCGCTGATAGAACATGTCGCCATTGGGACCCTTCTGAACCATTACTGCTCCATTGGCCATAGCCTTGGTGCTCGCCGGTCTCGATGGCATTTTGTGGGCGACCTTGTTGTCCGGATTGAGCATGTAGCGCGTGCCCGTAACGACGTCATTGATGATGATCATCTTGGGCGAAACGGTGCTGGCGGCCAGCGGCGCCATGCCGGTGATGTTCATCTCGCGCCGCACTCGTCCTTCGCTATCGCGGAACAACGAGGCGGTGTGGGACACGTGAATATGATTTCCGTCACTCAGCGTTTGCGTGTGCTCGATGCTGGCTTGCGCGGAAAAAGGAACGCCCTTGACCACCTTGCCCTCATCCAGCCCGAACTTCTCCCCGAAATGCATGCGGATGTGCGGCCCCATCGGACCTTCTCCGCCTACCGTCATGCCCTGGGTGGTGGTCACGTTCTGAGCCATCACCGCGGCCGCAGCCAACATCATGGCGACGGCCAAACCCGCCAGTCCCAGGTATTTTGCTTTGCTCCCCATACAGGTTTCTCCGTTAGATCAGATTTCCCTCGCAGTGTCTTTACTTCCCAGACTCAGTAATCCACTAACCGAATGGCGCGTGCGATTCCATCCTCACCGACCACAACGTCGGCCCGAACCGGGCCGGTGCGCGTGTTGCTTGCCAGACCCATCATGGGCAGTGACGAAGCCGGCAGCTCCACGGTCACGACGTCTCCAGGCGTGCCACAATTCAACTCATCGCAGTAAATAAGAGGAACGAAGCCGGAGGCCTCGGCGAGACTCGTGTCTTCGCCGCGAGCAGCGCGAATACGAGAGGCCACGGCACGATTGCGCTTCACTGCCTGCATCGCCTGATGCACCAGGGTCTGATCCTGCTTTGCGGGTATGGCAGCGGCGGCTGACGATTCTTCGTGGGCAGCGACCGAACTGGCCGACGGCGCATTCGAAGCCTGCGCTGGCACACGCTGTCCGGAGCGCAGGCCGATGGCCAGCGCCAGGACGGCAGCGAGAGCGGCAGCGCTCGCTCCCCAGGCCCAGAACTTTCGGTGGGCCCAGTAGCGAGGACCGGCGTGCAAGGGTACGCTGCCGCTTTCGCTCGCCTGCGCGGCGTGCTCGCGGAACGCGGCCAGCAAGGCTGGTTCAAGCCGAGCCGGGCCTTCCTGCACATGCATCACTTGCGACAGGAATCCCAATTTCAGGGAGAGCGTGCGCTCTTGTTGCAGATATTCGGCGCACCGGGAACATTCGCCCGCGTGAGCTAATGCCTCGATCTTCTCGCGACCCTGCACCTTATCGCGCGCCAGTTCGTGACTAATATGTTGAAACTCTGAACAGTTCATGCCAGACACCTCTCAGCGCCGCCTGCGTCCGCCTGGTAATCATTTTTTTTCCGGCTGAGCTTGTTTAACAGCAGCGCGTGCGCACGATGTAATCGGGAGCGCACCGTCCCTAAAGAACAAGCAAGGATGGAAGCGGCATCGGAGTAACGCAGCTCGTTGAGGTCACAGAGAACGACGACTTCGCGATAATGCGGGGGCAAGCTTTGTACGGCCTGCCACACCGTGGCCACCGCTTCGTTACGCCGGAATTCCTCCAGCGGCCCGTCGCGGTTGATCAACAGTTCCGAAGTGGGGTTCTCCTCGACTTGCGAATCTTCGCCCATGCTCACGTAGGCGGACTCGTTTTTTACCGACCGGCGCACGAGGTTGCGTGCAATGCCAAACAGGTAGGCCGCAATAGGCCCGCGCGCCGGATCGTAGTCGCCGGACTGCCGGATGAGCGCCATGAATACTTCCTGGGTGACGTCCTCCGCGACCGCCACCGATCCGCTCATTTGCAGGGCGAAGCGGTAGATACCACGTTGCCAGCGGCGGTACAGTGTGGTGAACGCTTCTTCGTCCCCCGCCAGCATGCGTCGCAGCAGGTCCTGGTCACTGAGGTGTGCGGGGCTCATCTTGGGCTGTGCCGTCACTTCAACGCCTTCCATCTGGTGGGAATTGCTCGTGTTAAGTATGAAAGTTCCACAAAAATAAAGGAGCTAACTGTTTGTGGCCCAATGGTATTAAAAGTCTAGCAGGTCCAGCGGGGTAGAATATCCGCGTGAACAGCGACGTCGCGGGCTTTGTGCTGGCCGGGGGCAAGAGCTCGCGGATGGGCACCGATAAGGCGTTTCTCGAGCTGGAGGGCCGGACTTTGCTGTCCCGGATGATGAACCTGGTAGGTGGGATCACTTCTGAGGTCCATATTGTCGGCTTGCGTAGTAAGTTCGAGCCGTTTGGTCCTGTGATCGAGGATCTTTATCCTAATCGTGGACCTTTAGGGGGGATTCACGCCGCACTCTCCGCGTCTGGCAAGGATCTAAATCTTATCCTGGCGGTGGATCTGCCTCTGGTGGAAGCGGCGTTTCTGGAGTACCTCATCGCGAAAGCTCGCGCCGCGGATGTGTTAGTCACTGTGGCACGGGCGGGAGGAGGCTGGCAGCCGCTCTGCGCGATTTATCGCCGGGGGTTTCTGGATCTTGCCGACCGGGCTTTGCAGGAGGGCAGAAACAAGATCGATCCGCTCTTCAAAGGTATTCCGTTGGAAGTGATCGAGGAATCTGATTTAAAAGCGGCGGGATTCTCAGCTACCATGTTCCAGAACCTGAATACGCCAGCAGAATTTCTCGCGGCGAAGGGAAACCCGTAAGGGATCGCTAAAGACAAACGACTAAAGACAACAACGAACTCATGCCTGACGATCTCAAACCCTACATTGATTTCCAGCACGTCTCCAAGGCGTTTGGCAGCAATCACGTGCTCATTGACGTCAGCTTCAACGTGATGCCGGGGGAGACGATCTGCATTCTGGGGCGCAGCGGCGTGGGCAAATCGGTTTCGCTCCATCACATTATGGGATTTCTCAAGCCGGATGCCGGGCGCGTGATCGTCGCAGGCGAAGACATCACCGACTATCCCGAGCAGGAACTGGAGCGCATTCGCAAAAAAGTCACCATGGTGTTTCAGAATGGCGCCCTCTTCGATTCGCTTACCGTCGGGGAAAACGTTGCGTTCCCATTGCGCGAGCGCGCCGACCTGAGCGAAGCGGAAATTTACCAGATCGTGGATGGGCTGCTGGAAATGGTCGGGGTGAAGCCCATGCGCGACCTGTTGCCGTCCGACCTTTCCACGGGAATGAAACGTTCGGTGGCGATTGCGCGTGCTCTGTCGGCGCAACCGGAGTGCGTGCTTTACGACGAGCCTACGACCATGGTGGATCCCCTAATGGCGCAGTTGCTGGGAGATTTAATTAAGAAGTTAAAGTTTCAGTTGAAGTTGACCAGCGTGGTGGTCACACACGATATGCGGCTGGCGAAGAAGCTTGCGGACCGGGTGATTTTTCTGCACGAGGCCCGCGTGATCTTCTTCGGAACCACGCGCGATATGGAACGCTCGAACGAAGCCATCGTTAAGCAGTTCCTGGAATTGGATGAGATGAAGTTGGAACCGCCGCCCGGCGGGTGCGGGCCGCACGCGGGGCAAGTCGCTAGTTAGTAGTTGGCGAACCGCTGGTCCGGAAGCATAAGAGATCTAAATGACAGCCTAACCGATGTAGCCGGCTGGTACGCCCTCGCTCACAGGTGGCTTTCCACCGCTGTAACCGTATTCACCACCCGGCTGATCGCCTCGTTGCAGATTTCGATGCACTGCTTGTCGCAGGTCTTGTAAGCCGCATACTGCACGATCGTCAGGGCCGGCCGCAATTCGGAAGTTATCCGGTAGGTCAGCTTGCGATGTTCCTGTTCAGAGCGCTGCCGCAGTAGCTTGTTCACAGCGGCGCGATGTGCGGCGTACCCGAATAATGCCCCCTGGATGGCATTAATTCCGATCATCACCGCGAGGACAATCATGCGATGTGGGTGCGCCAGCCATCCTGCCACGGACCCTCGCATCGCCTCAATGGTGATAAGTTCGACAAGCGTGACAGCCACAAACATAAAACTGGCGATCGCAATGGGGACTTTATACATGGCAACGGCTCCCGGGAGGCTGATGGACGGCCCCGGGCATGATCGTACTAAGAATTCGGGGTGCTCGTCCATGAGCAGTTTTGTTACTTCTGAATCTGCTAAGACTCACCGCTTGCGTGAGAAAGCCCGTGCGCTGCGGCATCTCTAAAAGCCTTGGGCCACGAGCCTTTCCACGGAAAGGGCCTGTGGGTCCTCGGAGCGAAGCATTTTCTCGACGTACTTGGCGATCATGTCCACTTCGAGATTGACGGGATCGCCCGGCTGGAGGGAGCGCAGGTTGGTCATTGCGACGGTATGCGGGATGATGGCAACCGTTACGCGGCGGTTCTCGATCTCGGCCACAGTCAAGCTGATGCCTTCGATGGACAACGAGCCCTTATGAATAATGTAGCGATCGAGTTCGGCTGGGACCTCGATGTTCAGCCAGTAATCCTCGGCGCCAGGAATTTTGTCCAGCGAGAGGAATTTTCCCGTTCCGTCCACGTGACCCTGCACCAGGTGGCCGCCCAGGCGTCCGTCGGCGCGCATGGGAAGTTCCAGGTTAACCAGCGCGTCCTTGTGCATGCGTGAAAAGGAAGTGCGGTTCCAGGTTTCCTGCGCCAGGTCGGCGGCAAAATGTTTGGGGCTGACCTCAACCGCGGTAAGGCAGACGCCGCTGACAGCGATGCTGTTGCCGATTTTCAGCTCTCGGGTGAGCTCCGAGGCGGCAACGCTCAAACACCGCAAGCCATCTTTTTCGACGATCCCGGTAACTCGCCCGACTTCTTCAATCAGTCCAGTGAACATGACGAAAGCTTACCACTGTGTGTGGTATCAGCCGGTGATCTTTAACCCAACTGGGCGTGTTGAACACGTGACCAGAACCGCGCAAATAGCTGAGGAATGCATCGGCGCGTGTGAAGCTGCTGGAATCGTACTCTGCCGTTTTTCGCCATCACCTCTCGGCAAGCCTGTCGCACTAGCGAGGCATCGTAAGAAATGCCGGAGCCCGAGTGTGGAGCCGCCCCGGGCAGGAGAGGCTTTATGGCGCGAAGCAGTTCACGGTCGGGGACACTTAGCGATCACCAAGAAATTCGCAATTGGGCAGAAGAGCGCGGGCGCCCGTCCCTCGTGTGTGCGGGGAACCGGCAGCCATGGCGACGCCGGCATGATCCGCCTGGATTTTCCCGGTTACAGCGGCGAGCAATCGCTGCAAGAAATTTCATGGGATGACTGGTTCGGCAAGTTTGATGAACGGAACCTTGCGCTTCTGGTCCAAGATGAAACGGCGGGAGGTCAGAAGAGCAACTTCAACAAGCTGGTGTCCCGCGAGACTGCGTCCAGAAGTGCTCAGGGTCGGAGGCGCGCGCCACGGACCCGGGGAGAGTCGTCGCAATCGCGCCGGACTCGTGCTTCGGCCTCGAACCGCCGGAGATCAGCGTCACGGGGCGCCTCGGCAACATCGCGGCGCAAGCGCCGGAGCGCGTCATCCACGAGCTAACGACGTTCGACGGGTCGAACTGGACGTGCCCGCTCACGCGGCACGAGCGCGCGTGGCCAGTCACGACGCGGTTCACGGGCGGTGCTGTCTTCACGCACGTCGTCACGCAAATCATCGTCCCGCGCTTCGTCCACGCGCACATCATCGCGCAGCCAATCGTAAGCAGGTAAGCTCGACGAAAAAAACTGCAGGGCGGGTGAGCAGCCGTGCCCGGGGAAATAACCGCAGGAAAGCCGCATAAGTAGGGAGGGAATCGATGAAGTTCTTACTGGGATTGTCGATCGGAGTTGCTCTGGGCTTGATTGTTGCTCCGGCCAGGGGCGAAGAGACGCGCGAGTTGCTCAAGCAAAAAGCGGAGGAGCTGGCCGAAATACCGCGGCAGAAGGCGGTCGAGCTGGCTGATGTGAGTGAGCAGAAAGCCGGAGAGATGGGGGCCCGGATTGGGCGCGAGGTGGCACAGTCGGGTGTGCAGGGGGTGCGGGAAAAGGTCCTCAAGGAGAACAAGACCGCATAACGCGACTAGACCGGTAAGTGTAGTGTCGTGTCACGACATTGTGTCAGCGGGCGGGGGACAACCCGCTGCGCAGGCGTGCTTTCTCACTGTTTGTTGCCGCTATGAAAGTAGTGTCTCCGGAAAGTTCATGTCCGGGCACTTTGTAGGGGGTGGAGTGTGTTGCTGGAGCTGCTGAACCGCTGGCCTGTGATTCGCCAGCTCAGAACGGGGACGGACGGCACCGGGCCGGAGGCGATGTCTGAAAGGACACGCAAGCTGCGTCCCAAGCACTTCGACGCGGAAGTCACGCGTTCCATCTGCCCGTACTGCGGCGTCGGCTGTGGGCAGCTCGTCTTTCATAAAGATAACCAGCTGATCTCTATCGAAGGTGACCCTGATTCACCGGTCTCCCGAGGCCACTTGTGTCCCAAGGGCGCGGATACGTTTGAACTGCACACCCACCCCGGGCGCCTCAAGAAGGTGAAGTACCGTCGTCCCTATTCAACGAAGTGGGAAGACCTGGAGTTCGAGCAGGCCATGGAGATGGTCGCCGATCGTGTCTGGCAAACGCGCCAGCACAGCTTCGTCGAGAAAAAAGACGGCGAGGCCTTGATGCAAACCAAGGCCATGGCTCATCTGGGCGGGGCTACTCTCGACAACGAAGAGAACTATCTCATCAAGAAATTGTTTACGGCAGGCTTGGGCATGGTGTGCGTCTCCAACCAGGCCCGAATATGACACAGCTCGACGGTGCCCGGTCTGGGCACCTCCTTTGGACGTGGCGGGGCTACGACCGCCCAGCAGGACCTAAGTAACGCAGACGCCATCCTCATCATGGGATCGTCGATGGCGGAGAACCATCCGGTCGGATTTCAATGGGTCATGGAGGCGCGCGAGCGCGGGGCGAAGATCATTCACGTCGATCCGCGTTTTACGCGCACCTCCGCCATGTCCGATATGTGGGTGCCGCTGCGTGCCGGCACGGACATCCTCTTCCTGGGCGCGCTGGTCAACTACGTTCTTCAGAACAACAAAGAATTTCGCGAGTACGTGCTGCATTACACCAACGCACCAACACTCATCAACGAAGACTTTCGCGATACAGAGGATTTGGATGGCGTGTTCTCCGGCTTTGATCCAGAGAAAGGCGAGTACTCTCCGGCGACGTGGCTCTATGAGGGGAGCGAAGTCAAAGAGGCAGAGCACACCTCAGGCACGCATGCTGCATCCTCCGGCGGACACTCGCTGCGCGGTCAGCCCGGTGGAGGTCACGGTCATGACCGGGGCGGGGAAGTGGGCAAAGAGAGCAAGCACAAGGAGGATCCCACGTTGCAGCACCCCCGCTGTGTGTTCCAGATCCTGAAAAAACATTTTGCGCGCTACACACCGGAAATGGTGGAGCAATTCTGTGGCGTGCCGAAAGAGCTGTTCCTGAAAGTCGCAGAGACGTTCTCCTCGGCTTCAGGCCCGGAAAAAACCGCCGCGATCTGCTACGCGGTCGGCTGGACACAGCATTCGAAAGGCGTGCAGATCATCCGTACTGCTGCCATTCTGCAGATGCTGCTGGGGAATATCGGGCGGCCGGGGGGCGGAATTCTTGCTCTGCGCGGCCATGCGTCTATTCAAGGGTCTACCGACATTCCGACGCTGTACGACATCATGCCCGGGTACCTGCCGATGCCCTATTTCGAATCAGACGCCAACCGGTTCGAAAATTACGTGAGCAAGCACAGCTCAAAAACCGGGCTGTGGGCGAATTTCGACAAGTACACCGTCAGTCTGTTGAAGGCGTGGTATGGCAACGCGGCGCGCCAGGAGAATGACTGGGGGTTCGATTTCCTACCGCGCGTCACCGGTGATCACTCGCATTTCGGCTATTGGCTTGACATGGTCGATGGCAAGCTCGAAGGCCTGTTCGTCATGGGTCAGAATCCGGCAGTCGGCGCGCCCAACGGCCGTCTCGAACGCAAGGCGCTGGCCAAGCTGAAATGGCTGGTGGTGCGCGACATGGTGGAGACCGAGACCGCTTCCTTCTGGCTGGATTCGCCTGAGGTGGAACGCGGCGAGCTTGATCCCGAAAAGATCGGCACCGAGGTATTTTTATTTCCCGCGGCCGGCCAGGCAGAGAAAGATGGCACGTTTACTAACACGCAGCGCATGTTGCAGTACCACGTGAAAGCTGTGGATCCACCCGGCGATGCCCGCAGCGAAACTCATTTCATTTTTCACCTGGGCCGGCGCCTGAAAGAAAAGGCTGCCCGGGATCCGCGCCCCATGAACGCGGCATTGAACGCACTCACCTGGAATTACTCGACTCACGGTAGGCACGCTGAACCTGACGTGGAGGAAATTCTGCAGGAGATCAACGGTTACACCGTCACTGACGGAAAACTTCTGGAGAACTACAAGAAGCTTCGCAACGACGGTTCGACCGCCTGCGGTTGCTGGATTTACTCCGGAGTATTCCCCAACCCGGGCGAGAACAAAGCCAACAAGCGCGAACCGAAAGCCTTGCTCGGTCACGGTTGGGGATTCGCCTGGCCCAACGATGTTCGCATCCTCTACAACCGGGCGTCGGCACGTCCCGACGGCAAGCCGTGGAGCGAGCGCAAGAAACTCGTCTGGTGGGATGAGGAAAAGAAGAAGTGGACGGGGAAGGATACGCCCGACTTCGATCCCGAAAAGCCGCCCGATGACAAGGGCGACATGAAGAACGGCACGGGAACCGAAGCGCTTCCCGGGGACAAGCCCTTCCTCCTCCATCCCGACGGCGTTGCTTGGTTATTCGTCGCAAGTGGCTTGAAAGACGGCCCTCTGCCCACCCATTACGAAGCGCTGGAGTCGCTGGTTCACAACCCGCTGTATCCCGGGCAAGACGCGAACCCTGCCGCGAAGAAAAAAGAACGGCCAGATAATCCCTACGCGTTCACGCCGGGCGACGCACGATTCCCCTATGTTCTAACTACCTATCGGCTGACCGAGCATCACACGGCGGGAGGGATGACGAGAACCTTGTCGCATCTCGCCGAGCTGCAGCCCGAGCTGTTTACAGAAGTGTCGCCGGAACTGGCGGCCGAAGTTGGGCTGGAACACGGAAACTGGGCGACGATCACCACGCCGCGCGGGATCGTGCAGGCTCGTGTGCTGATTACGCCGCGCATGCGCCCGCTGTGGGTCAATGGCCAAACCGTGCATCAAGTCGGCTTGCCGTACCACTGGGGTTACAAAGGGAAAATTACGGGCGATGTCACCAACGATCTGCTGGCCATCTCGGAAGAACCCAACGTGCGCATCATGGAAACCAAGGCGCTGATCTGTAATATCGAGCCCGGACAGCGGCGAACTGGGCCCGGGGCGCTCGAGCAACTCAAAGAGCATCTGGAAAGGGCGGCATGAGCGTAACTGCATTTCTAACCGACTCCACGCTGTGCATCGGCTGCAAGGCCTGCGAGGTCGCCTGCAAGGAATGGAATGGCGTCACCGAGGACGGCCTCGACTGGAGCGGCTACTCCTACGACAACACGGGCGCGGTCGGCGCGTCGACGTGGCGTCACGTGAAATTCGTGGAGAATGCGCCTGAGCCCGGTCTCGGGGGCAATGCGCCGGACATGAATTCGTGGGCGTTCTCCTCGGACGTTTGCAAGCATTGTGAAGAGGCCGGCTGTCTGGAAGCATGTCCGACGGGCTCGATTGTCCGAACCGAGTTTGGCGGCGTATTTGTTCAGCCCGACGTCTGCAACGGATGCTCGTACTGTGTCGTGGCGTGTCCCTTCGGAGTGGTCGCGCGTAATGAGAAAGATGGGCGTGCGTTCAAGTGCACCTTCTGTTATGACCGCCAGAAGGAAGGTCTGACACCGGCATGCGCAAAGGCGTGTCCGACCGAGTCCATTAAGTTTGGCGAAATTGATGATCTGCGCTTGCGTGCGCAGGAACGTCTAAAGGAACTTCACGCCCGCGGGATGGATGATGCGCGGATGTACGATCCCACCGATACCAGCGTGAAGGGCACTCATGCTTTTTTCATCGTGCGTGGCGATCCGCGTTCATACAACCTGCCGCCTAAACCGGAAGTTCCAACCATTTATTTAAAGGATGGGTGGAAGTCCTCGGCGTTGGGAGCGGGAATGCTGCTGGCCGGCAGTTTGATTGCTTTTCTGGCGAGCGCACGTGGCTCGAATGGACATTCAAGCAAAACTTTAAGGAATGGACGCGGATGAGCACACTTCCTGAAAATCGTGATCGCGTTCCAGGCGTGTCGGAAGCTCGACTGGCAGAGATTCGCCGCGAAGCCGAAAGCCGCGGCGTGATAAAGGCGGAGGGTATTCGTCCCCCCGGCGCACCTTTTCCAAAAGCATCGGTGGAGACTGGCTACTACGGAATCCCGCTGTTGAAGCAGCCGCAGTGGAAGTGGGAGGTTCCTCTGTATTTCTTCGTAGGAGGGGCGGCGGGTTCCGCAGCGGTGATTTCGTCGATGGCGCAGTGGGTGGGCCGGGATCCGGAACTTGCCCGGGACGCGCGCCTGGTTGCCGCCACTGGCGCGGTGGTTTCTACGGGATTGCTCATTTCGGATCTGGGCCGCCCCGCGCGTTTTCTGAATATGCTGCGGGTTTTCAAAGCACAGAGCCCGATGTCCCTGGGAGCGTGGACGCTGGCTGCGTTCGGAACATTCTCCGGAGCGGCGGCGTTCGCACAATTTGCCGCTGATTATTTTGGCTCTGCCCCCGTCCGCATCCTGGGCAATATCGCGCAGGCGTTTTCGACTGCATTTGCCCTGCCCTTTCACAATTACACCGGCGTCCTGATCGGTGCGACCGCGATCCCGGTGTGGAATGAAAATATCAAGATGCTGCCACTGCACTTCGGCATGTCGGGAGTGAACGCGGGTGTGTCGATTCTGGAATTGCTCGGCCACGACCGATGCGGGGCACTGAATACTTTGGGGATTGCTGCCTCCGCGGTCGAGACCTTCGAAGGCATTCACATCGAAAGTAATCGCAATCCTGTTATCGAACCGCTAAAGCATGGTGCGACGGGGTGGGCCACGCGGGTGGGCGGCGTGCTTTCCGGTCCCGTGCCTCTCGCGCTACGCCTGATTTCAGCATTCACCAAGTCGAGGAATGTGCGCCGTGCCGCGTCCTGGTCGAGTATTGCGGGATCACTCATCACCCGCTACGCCTGGATGGAAGCGGGCAAAGCCTCCGCCAGGAACTGGCGCCTGCCGCTGGAAACGCCTGAGAAGGCCGCCAGGAAGGAGCAGGGAAGGGTGGGGCAAGAATTCGAGCACATCAAAGAGCAGGCTTCCTGAGCGCGACTTTCCTGAATGGCGTTTTACCCGGTTAGTGACACCTGAACATGATGGACTGATTTGAGACAGGCGGCTATACTGCACCGCCTGTACGAGCTGCTGTTGGCTTGCTGCTGTCGATGCTGTCGGCGGCTCAGCGGTCACGCAAGGTCTAAAGGAGGCACACGCAATGGGAAGACTATCCATCTGGGCGCAACTCGAAGCCAAGCCGGGCAAAGAAAATGAACTCGAAGAATTCCTGAAGTCGGCACAGCCGCTGGCCGAGCGTGAAGCCGACACCATCAGCTGGTACGCGATCAAAATGGGGCCGGGAAGATACGGCATTTTCGACACCTTCGCCGACGAAGCTGGCCGGAATGCCCACCTCAACGGAGAAATCGCCAAGGCGCTCTTCGCCAAGGCGAAGGACCTGCTGGCCAAACCGCCGGACATTGCCAAGCCGGAGATCCTTGCCGTCAAGTCAGCACGATAGGTGGAGCTTTCGAACGCGGGGTGAAGATCATTGGGGTTACCAGCCATGCAGAACCGCATCCTGCTGTACGGGAACAAGACCATCGTCTTTAATTAGCGGCCGGCTTCGCTTTCTCGGTAGGCGACCGCTTCCACCAGTTGCGCTGCGGAAATGGAATCCAAGAAGTATCGCTCGATGCATACACCTCTGTTCATGTTCCTTCGCTTGTTCTTCTAGCCAGTTTTGGCTTCGCGGAATCGCGACTAATCGTCATAATGAAAAGATGGAAAGTGCTTTCCCTACTGAACAGTGGCTTCCGAAGTCGGTCCTTTGTTTGCGCGGCTACGACCGCCACAAGCTTCTCCACGATCTCATCGCCGGCGTCACGGTTGGGCTGGTTGCCCTGCCGCTGGCGATGGCCTTTGCCATTGCCTCCGGCCTCACACCGCAGGCCGGGATTTATTGCGCGATCGTCACCGGCTTCCTGATTTCTCTGCTGGGCGGATCCAAAACCCAGATTGGCGGCCCCACCGGAGCTTTTGTCGTGGTGATCGCCGGAATTGTGGCTGTGCACGGCATCAGCGGGCTGTTCATGTGCACGGTCATGGCGGGGATTTTGCTGATCGTGATGGGCGTGACTGGCCTGGGCGCCGCCGTCAAATATATTCCCCGCCCGGTGGTGATTGGGTTCACCAACGGAATTGCGATCCTCATCGCCAGTACTCAGATCAAGGATTTCTTCGGGCTCAAGCTCGACAAGGTACCGGGTGTTTTCTGGCTGCGCATGGAGGAACTGGTGCGCAGCTTCCCGAGCTTCTCTTACACAGCGGTGGCGATTGCCGGCGGTACGCTTGCGATCATGATTCTCTGCCGCGCCATCTCCAATCGCATTCCCGGAGCCATCATCGGCATGCTGCTGGCGACTGCGGCAGTGGTGATTTTCAAGTTGCCGGTTGAAACCATCGGGTCACGTTTTGGCGGTATCCCCAGCGGCTTGCCACACTTGGCGATCCCGAAATTCCGCACCGACCTGATTCATGGCCTGCTGGGTCCTGCATTCACCGTCGCGATCCTGGGCGCACTGGAGTCGCTGATGTCCGCGGTGGTGTCGGATCGCATGAGCAATGACCGGCACAATCCCAACGTGGAGCTGATCGGCCAGGGTGTGGCGAATATCTTTTCCCCGATGTTCGGCGGACTGCCCGCCACTGGAGCCATCGCACGCACCGCAACCAGCATTCGTTCCGGGGCGCAATCGCCGCTCGCGGGGATGATTCACGCTCTCACGCTCGTCTGTATTCTGCTTTTTGCCGCCCCCTTAGTGAGCTACGTCCCGATGGCGGCACTGGCAGGCATTCTGATGGTGGTGGCTTACAACATGGGCGAGTGGCGGGAAATTCCCCAGCTGCTCAAGCTCACCAAGACGGATATCAGCATCTGGCTGGTGACCTTCGCCCTGACGGTGTTTGCCGATCTGACCGTGGCGGTCGAAGCGGGAATGATCCTGGCGGCGCTGCTCTTCATCAGCCGCGTGGCCAGCACCACGACGGTATCTCAGGTTACCGACGACTATGTCGAGGACGGGCGTGTTCACATTCTGCAGGATAAGGATATCCCCTATTACGCCACCATTTTTCGTATCCACGGGCCATTCCTGTTCGGCGCGACCGACAAGATCCAGGTGGTCACGGAAAACCTTCACAAGTTGCCGCCCGTAGTCATCCTGCGCCTCCGCAACATGACCGCGCTGGACGCGACCGGGGTGTTCGCCCTCGAGGAAGTCGCCCGCCAACTCCATGCCAGCAAGCGGGTTTTGATTCTTTGTGGTGCCCGGCAGCAGCCCGCCGCCCTCATTCACCAGGCCGAATTCGAGGAGGTCGTCGGATCCGAGAATATCTGCGACAACGTCCAGGATGCGCTGCGCCGTGCCGAGGAGGTTTACGAGCGGCTGGAGAGAAAGCCAGCCCTCGCTTCGAGTCACCTCGCCGGCTCTGCTTCCTCCACCGCCTGAGCCCGAGAATTCTCGCAAGAACCCGGTGATGCGTTCGTTCTGTCGTCAGAACGGGTAGTAGGACCATATTTTCCTGAAGCGCCCAAGGCCCGGCTTTTGGCTATTGGCGAGGGGTCTGCTACCATTTCATAAGACAAGCGGCTCCCGGGGACCTCACAACATGAAAAGACAAAAGGGTTTTTCACTGATCGAATTGCTGATCGTGGTATCGATCATTCTGATTATTGCGGCTATCGCGATTCCCAGCCTGTTGCGCGCGCGCATCAACGCTAACGAAGCTTCCGCAGTAGGTTCACTACGCACCATCAATACTTCACAGGTGGCTTACCAGACTGCCTACCCCAGTGAGGGCTACGCACCCTCGCTGCTCGCTCTGGGACCGCCCTCGGGGACAGGATGCAGCGCCCCCAGTAGCGCCAGCGCTTGCTTGATTGACTCGTCCCTGGCAAATGCCGGCACCGCGCCAAAAAGCGGATATCTATTCACCATCACGGCGCCGGGTCCGCTGCCCAACATGACGTATGTTGTCGGTGGCGCCGCTTCGGCGTTCAATCAGAGCGGAGTTAGAAGTTTTTGTTCGATGGAGGATGGTGTCCTTCGGGCCCTGACGCCTACCTCGCAACAGACACCGGCGACTACTGCCGCAGCCTGCGGCGCTTACACCGCTCTCTAACACCGCAGCGGTCGCGTACGGCGCTTGCAGAAGGCGCTTCTCGGGATTTCAAACCGGGAAGCGCCCCATCGCTCGTAACCGGTCCTCTGCCTGAGCAATTCCTCCCCCGCTGTGAATCGTTTACCATGGGCACATCTTGAGTACTGTCGATCTCAAGTCACCCACGAGTACGGCCGCCAAAGCGAATCCCTCTCCGCCGGCAGCTCTTCGCTACTTGATGCCGTCGGTAGCCGATCTTCTGTTTGTCGTGCTGCTGGCGTTATTTGTCTTTACCGTGCTGCAACAACGCCTGCTGATCGACGCCGGCACTGGCTGGCATCTGCGCGACGGCCAGCACATCACGCTTACGGATAGCCTCCCCCATACGGATTCCTTCTCCTACACGATGGCCGGGAAAGCGTGGTACGCGTGGGAGTGGCTGTATGACCTGATTGCCTGGCAGATTTTTGCGCGTCTAGGTCTAAACGGCCTGGTACTGGTGAGCGCACTGATCATCGCCCTCACCTTTGCACTGCTTTTTAGAATCGTACTGCGCGAAAGTCACAATCTTCCTGTCACCCTGCTGCTGGTGCTGCTGTCGATTGGCGGCTCGATGATTCACGTACTCGCCAGGCCGCACCTCGTTACCTGGTTGCTGACCTTGATTTATTTTGTCGTGCTGGACCGGTCTGAATCGCATCCGCACGTCACGGAGTCGAAGCTGTTTTCCGGCGCGCAACGGCGGTTGATCTGGCTGCCGTTGCTCATGCTGCTTTGGGTCAACATGCATGGAGGATTTGTCGTCGGGTTGATGCTGATCACCTTGTTCTTGATTGGAGCGTTGTGGACGGTTTTCAGTTCGCATGATGCCCGCCATCGCGTCAGCGCCATTGGCCGCTCGAAGGCCCTGGGCGTTACGCTACTGCTCTCCGCTGGCGCCAGCCTCATCAACCCTTATGGCTTAAAACTCTACGTTCACTTGAATGATTACCTGACCAACAAGTTTTTCATGGACCACATTGACGAATTCCTGTCGCCCAGCTTCCACGGAGTGGCGCAGAAGTGCTTCGAGGGATTGGTACTTCTGACGGTGGTCGCGATGGCGATCTCGCGGCGCAAGCTCCGGCTCAGCCACCTGCTCGTGGTCCTGTTCGCGATTCACGCGGCCCTCTTCGCCGCCCGCAACATTCCGATCTCCTCGATTCTCCTCACCCTGGTAATTGCGCCCTTGCTTGCCCATGCCATCGGCGCAGCGGCGCGATCGGAAGAGTTGTCTCACGCCGTGACCGCGTTTCTGCATCGCTGCGAAGGATTCTCCGGGCGCATGGCAGCTATGGATCTCAACCTGCGCGGGCACCTGCTGCCGGTCGCGATGACGGTATTTACCTTTGTGATCTGCGCCAATGGGGGTTGGATTTCGGGTCGCCACGTCATGGACGCGCACTTCGATCCCAAGCGGTTCCCCGTGGGCGCTACTGAATTCATCGCGCAGCAGGGAATCCGCGACCACCTTTTCAATCCTGATGCCTGGGGCGGTTATTTGATCTACCGTCTTTATCCGGATTACCGGGTGTACGTGGACGACCGCCACGATCTCTATGGCGAGACATTCTTAAAGCAATACTTGAAGATCATGAACGTCGAGCTGGGCTGGAAGAACGCGCTCGACGAGCAGAAGATTGATTGGATCCTCATCCCGCCCAAGATTGCACTCTCGAACACGCTGAAAGAGACCTCGGGATGGAAGGTCGCGTACGACGATGGTATTGCAATTCTGTTCCAGCGGGTTGGATCGGCGCCCCCCGAGGCATCAGTGAGGAATTCCAAACCATAGGGCGAGCGCTGCTCCCACTGTGATCGCCACATCGGCGAAGTTGAAGACGGGCCACCAGCCCACATCCAGAAAGTCGATCACCGCACCCAGACGCAGACGGTCGCACAAATTGCTGGTTGCGCCACCCAGCGCCGCGCCCAGAGAAATGCGCGCTGCGGGGTTGTGAAAGAAAAATCCGTCGCTGGCGAGCAACAGAGCTGCCGCGAGAAGTCCAACCCACAAGGCAAGCAGGGGCACTCGGCCAAGCTTTTGCAGCCCAGGCCGGTGCCGCAGGTGCCGAATGGCAAGACCGCCGACCATCTGGCACTCCCCTTCGCCCAGGCGCGCGACTACGGCAGTCTTGGTAAGCTGATCGAGGGCAACGACCAAGGCCGCCGGCAGTGCCAGTTCAAGAATCATGACTGACTCGCCATGGTAGCTTTACTCATTCCTACAGGTTGCCGCCGGCCTGCTCGTGAATCCAAAGGTGATTTTCCGGCGTAAGAGCAGTGTTGTAGAAGGCGACTTCCTGAATCTTTCCGCGGAATGCATAAAGGAATGGTTGCAAGGCGACCGGATCGACGGTCACGCCGGGAAAAAGATTGCGGCCCATCCCGATGAGAAACGTTCCACCCCCGGGAGCATTGTTGGGCTTGAATCCTGTCACGGTTGCCTGCAAGGGGGCGATCGATGCCGCGGTCAGATCCTGCTTGGTGTCGGGATAGTAAAGAAACAGTTTCAGGTTGTTGCTGGCGACGCCGGGATCGAATGTCAAAGCCAGGTAAGTCAACTGGTTGAAATGCACATTGTCGGTGGCGATGCCCACCTTCTGAAACTTCATGCCATCGCCCATCCACACCTGCCATTGATAGGGCTGGTTGACCTTGGTGGGATCTGCGGGGCCGGCATAAAGTCCCCAGCCCACTTTTTTCTGGACACCGCCGACAGGAAAACTGCTCTCGACGAGGCAGTAGAAATTGCCTTGTGGGTCGCCGCCAAATTCCGGACTGATCCACGCCTCGAATGTAAAAGGCGAGGCATTGATATTGGAATCGAAGGGAACCTCGACAAAGCATCCATTGACTTCAATACAGGGGTTGGTCGACTGATCGAGAGGAGTCTTCTGATCGAGCAGTCCGGGAGAGACGCCAAAGGTGATCGTACCCGGTGCATTGAAGGAATGCCGCTTGGGATCGGCAGTGATCGCCGCCTTGTTGTAGTTGCCGTTATGGGCGCCTTTCTGGTCGATTGCCTTTCCTATGCCGGGTACCGGCGTACCCACGGGCTCACCCAGCCGCCAGTAAGCCACCAGGCTCGATTCGCCTTTGATGACCTGATCGTAAGGCGTGCCGGTGGGCGGAGGAACGACGTCGGGAGACGAAGTAAAACTGGCGCAGCCGGTGAAGCCAAACAGCAGCAGGATGATCAGGAC
>Ga0070741_10009553_pt1 | contig 18750 bp, 20 predicted proteins | sample Coa_R1_4_FD_66440 | JGI IMG/M metagenome (GOLD analysis project Ga0070741, IMG submission 66440) | Surface soil microbial communities from Centralia Pennsylvania, which are recovering from an underground coalmine fire - Coalmine... | ecosystem: Environmental > Terrestrial > Soil > Unclassified ...
GCAAACGGAAATTTATATCGTAACGGCTATACCTGCAACTCCCGCCATGCACGGCGGGAGTTTTTCCTTGCTATAGGGCTTCCAAACCCCTATAATGTATCGGCGTGCCTCTTGATGAAGAGAAAATAGTAACAATCTGGCTCATAATTCCAGGGAAGGAAATATTTGTATGGCAAAACGCCCCGAAATTGCTTTAAAAGTGAGCAACCTGGACGCAGGTATCGACTTTTTTGTCAATCGCATTGGTTTTGCATTGCAGGAGCATCAGCCAGATCGCGATGTGGCAGATGTACGTGATTTAGATGGCGATTTGATTTTGCTGGCTGGTCCGAAGGTGGAGAACGTCAAAGAGCATCTTGCAGGCGCAGCGTTTGTCATTCAGCCAGGCGAAGCCATTCGCTTTGCTGAAGACAATCTGGAAGCTCGCCGGGCAACGCTGCTGGAACGTGGACTCTCTGACTTGCATTTTGAGGAGACAGCAAGCGGTGACCGTATCTTGAGCGTTCAAGGACCCGATGGCTACACTGTGGCTTTTGTCGCTCGTGCTCAACGCTCACAGGATGATGTGTTACGCATGTATGCACAGGGTCCAAAAGATCTCCAGGCTGTCCTGGAGGGCCTCTCCGAGGCGGATTATGATCTGGCACGGTCTCCAGGGCAATGGTCGATTCGCCAAATTGTTCACCACCTGGCCGAAGGCGAGATGTTATTTGCTCCGATGATTAAGTCTGCCCTGGCTCAGCCTGGTTCTGTTTATATCCGTAATCAGTATAATCAGGAGATATGGCCCGAGATTTTTAAATATGCTAGCCGCCCTGTGGACTCTTCAGTTGCCCTGGTAACGGCTATCCGCGCGCATCTGGTGGAGCTGTTGCAGTGTGTGCCCGACAATTGGGAGCAGTATGCCATGATGCGCACTATCGATGGTGATCCAGAAGGGCGCAAAGTTACCGTTGGCGGTCTGGTTGGTGGGATGGCGCAACATATGGAGGAGCATTGTGAAGAGATCCGAACCATTCGCAAGCTCCACAGGCGCTAACTGAATACTCTTTGCGACTATCCAGGTCAAGTCCTATTGAGCCACTATTAGATAAACGTCCTGGACAGTGGACTTAATAGGACTTGTCTAAAAGGGACGATGGGGATGTCTGATGATTTAGAGGTATTTCTTTCCTGTCTGAGAGCACTCGGATTGCTCCCGCAGAGAGAGCAAGAGCATGCTGGAGAACAGCGGCTTCTAGTGCAATTGCTCCGTTACCGCCAGGAACTGCTTGATTGGAACACACGCTTTAACCTGACAGCCATTACCGATCCCCAGGAGGTGTTATTGAAGCACTTCCTCGATTCGCTCTCGCTGCTCGCTGGGTATGATACGTCTCATACGCGATTGCTTGACGTCGGCTCCGGTGCGGGCTTTCCCGGACTGCCCTTGAAGATTGCGCGTCCACAGTGGCAGGTGACGCTGCTGGAGGCCACGGGGAAAAAAGTAACCTTCCTGCGTCATATAGTCGCGACCTTACAGCTTGAGCATGTGGAGGTGATACAGGGGCGAGCGGAGGAACTGGCACATCGGAGCCGCTATCGGGCCTCTTATGATCTTGTGACAGCGCGGGCTGTTGCCTCGCTCCCTACGCTCCTTGAATATTGTGCTCCATATTGTCGTGTTGGTGGCTGTATTATTTTGCCCAAAAAAGGCGATCTTGCAGAGGAGATGGCACAGGGAAAGCGTGCGGCGGCGCAAGTTGGCGCTGTGTTGCAGGCCGATATGCCGGTAACACTGCCGGGGCTGACTGATGGCCGGCGTTTGCTTGTGTGGCAGCAGCAAAAGCCTTGCCCCGAACAGTTCCCTCGTAGTGGTGCAGCGATGGCGAAAAAGCCGCTAGGCTAATATAGCCAATGGCAAAATCGCGCCTGGCGGCTATTTCCCTTCCGTCTGCGCTTGCTGATACTGTCTTTCAGAGGCACGCTTGAGGCGTTGCAAGGAATCATCCACGCTGGCAGCAATTGTTTTCGCGCCAAATGTTTCGAGGAACCAACCCCACCAGCCTGGTGGGAAGATGAAGTCTCATCCATATTGGACGCGGCAGGTAGTCGCATCGATGGGCGAGCAGACGATATATGGTTTCTCTTGCAGTCCCAATGGGAAAAAAACATGCAGGCCGAGCTGGTGTTTTTCGGGATTGACCTCTTCGACCTTGAAGATGAAGTGCAAGGTGCGGCCAAAGGCTTTTCCGGCGAAGGTGATGGTCTGGCCCACCGCGGCAGGACCTGCTGGCTCAACACGTTCTGCCTGAACATCGGCCCACTCGGCATAGCGTTCCCATTGGACGAGATTCTCCCAGACCACCTCGACTGGGGCCGCGACGACAGCGGTGGGACAAACTGTCAGTCCCATAGTATATTTCTCCTCTCAATGGCATGACTTTCAAACTGGATACTCGCGCCCATTTTGCGACTGGTGAACGTACTACACAGTAAAGAGACGACCCTGGACCCAGCGCGCATGGGAAGAAGCACGAAGATGAGCTATGAATGAGTAGCCTCGCTCATGGCTGCTGAATATAGTTCAGCAGGAGCTGGTCGGTGATCTGCTCAATTGGGGCGCGATCATCGGTGAAGACGATGCCGTTGTCTGGATGGCCCTGGGCAACGACCGGCAAGACCTCGTTAGCCACCTGTCCCATTGTCGTGGTTGGGTCGAATTGGGCAAGATTTGACCTGAACGTATTTATGGAAGTGGGCTGCATTGTTGCCATGACTTCGGTATTGAATGTCCCCGGGACGTTGAACACATAGACACTGGGGAAGACCTGGCTCATGGTATTAACAAATGCCTGCACCAGCCTGAAATCATGGGTGGTGTGACCTGTATTGAGCGCCACAACGCCCGTTGGTGAGAGATGCGAACGAATCTCAGTAAAAAATTCGCGCGTTGTGAGCTGGAACGGGATGTATGGCTGCTGAAAGGCGTCAATCGCGACCACGTCATATTGGGCATGGGTGGTTGCCATAAATGTGCGCCCATCCTCAGTGTACACATGCAGATTTGGTTCGTTCATACCGAAGTATTTCCGCCCGACATCGACGATCTGGGGATCAATCTCGACGCCATCTATCGGGACAGGCCCGTAGACCTTTGTAAACTGATGGGCGATGGTGCCCGCCGCCAGCCCAATAATGCCAACGCGGTGCAGTTGTTGCGGTTGAAAGCCGCGGTTAAAGTACGGGGCCGCGAGGAAGTAATCCCAGTACCAGCCTGTCAGAACCCTGTTCGGGTCGGGATAGTAGATAGAATGGATGGCCTGTCCCTCATTGAGAATGAGCAGCCTGGAGCCATCGGGCTGCTGAGTCACCTGGATGTAATTGTAGAGCGATTCTTTCTCATACTGCAAATAGGGGATCTCTTTGAGCGGACCAAGCGGCAGGACTAGCACGATCAGGGCGATAGCGAAAGACGGTCGCCAACGTGGACGCAATCCCCACAGGGAGGCCGCGAAGAGCGCGACCCCAAAAATGAGCAGGGTGCGACGTACGCCAAAAGTTGGAATCAGCCAGAGCACAGGCAAGAATGCCCCTAAGATACTGCCAAAGGTGGAAATAGCGTAAAGCGAGCCGCTAACGCTACCGCTTTGGGCCAGCTCTTTTGTCATCAGGCGGATCGCGAACGGAGAGACAAGGCCGAGCAGGGTAACGGGAACGGCGAAAAGCAGGATAGTGCCGATCAGGGAGCTAAGAAAAATGCTTACCGAAAGCTGTGCGATACCGGTAATCGACCAGTTCAGAATGCTCTGACTGACGAAAGGGATCGCCAGGATGGCAATCGCGGCAATCGCAGTAATGCTGCATAGCACTTTCCCCGATGGATGGCGGTCAGCAATACGCCCACCGAAGAAGTAGCCAACGGTGAGGTAGATCAAAATCAGGCCGATCAGGTTCGCCCAGATGAACAGGGAGGTGCCGAAATAGGCCCCCAGGAGGCGGGAGGCGCTCATCTCTAATGCCAGCGAGGTCATGCCGCTGACAAAGACCAGCGCAATGAGAAAATATTTTGTCATGATTTATTGCGTGCCTTGCAGAAATTGAAACTTACCAAGCATGTTAGTAAAAAACTGAGCATTAAGCGCGTCAAATTGCTCATCCGGCGCCTGTAGCTCGATGATATAACCTTTGCCCTGATGGACCGTGGCATAGACCTGAATTCGCTCTTTCTGCGTATCTGTCTGATAATACGCTACAGCCGCGATCCAGGTTTCTCCGCTGATGGTAGCCGTTGATGTCGCTGCCGGTGGCGTAAAGTTGGGCATTGGTGCGAAATTTGTTTGCAGGTCGTTGGTTACCAGATCGCTGGCAGAGGCGGTTGTGGGGCCGAGCGCCTTAAATGCACCGAATTGATCCGTCTGGTCCGGGTTCGCGAACAGAATGCCGCTGGCGTTGCTCACAGCGCCGGGTTGCCAGTTCTGCGGATACTCGGTGGTAAAGCCGTAGTTGATGCAGACGGGGCCGCACCACAGGAAACCGCTATCAGGTGGCGGCGTTGCTGCCACAGTGGGAGAGGGTGTGGGAGTAGGAGCCTGTGTAGGCGTCGGCGAAGGGGAGGGTGTGGGAGCAAGCGTTGGCGTCGTTTTCGACTGATTTGCCTGTTGAGCGTTATCCTGGCCTTTGACGAAGAAAATTGTAGCAAAGCCAATGACGCTGATAAGGATAACGACCAGGCAAATGCTCACGACGAGGATGACCGCATGACCCTGATCCTTTTGCATCGTGGGCGGAGGTGTGGGCCTGACGCGCATCCCATTGTCAAGGCTTGATAGTGGCGGCATAGACTGTTGTGGATAGCTTGACCCTGCAAAATTGCCCGTCTGGAATTGTGTTGAGCCGGGATATGTCCCGGGAAAACTTTGTTGCGGCAGATAAGTCTGACCGGGGAGCGAAGATATTGCCTCGGTGGCGTCGTGGTAAAATCCAGTCTGGTGATTTGGCCCGGCCTGGATCTGGTTGATAGGAGATAACTGGTCAGGTACGGCTGAAAACCCTGCTTGTGAGGGCAGGCTGGTAGCTAGCGGAGCTGGCATTGTGGGCAGGGATGAGCTGGATGGCGTGCTGATCGGGCTGGATGCGTAACTGCTTAGCAGTCTGCTACGCCGTGGAGCGTTGAGCGATGATTGAGTGGGAAGGGTGGTCGGCGTGCCGCACTGCCCACAAAAAACCTCTTCCTGGCTGATCTCATTTCCACAATTTGGACATTTCATTGGCTGATCCTCGCTCCGGCTATGCCGCATATCCGCAAATGTCTAACACGACTATATCGGCATACATTATAGCGTATAACTCGGCAAAAACATAGAGGAATACCGCTATTTTCCTATTCTCCGCTCTATGCTTGCATCACTGGTATCATTTTCGAGATGAATAGTAATGGTGCGTAGCCCTTCAAGATAATGGTGATAGGCAATAATAGCGGCATTTTTGAGGTTTCCCCTGACTCGTTCTTGAAATTCAGCATCGAACGGTCCGCTAATAATTAGCCATACCCAGGGGATCTCCTGTTCTTGATTGACCCGCTGCATATTGTTGCGGTCCGTGGTGCTGGCTTCAGCGAATCCTGTGGGATGGCTATGATAGACGCCGATAATCCGTCCTGAGGCGGTAAGCTCGGCTTGGAGCAGATCTTCGGGGGCAAATTCAAAATAGACGGGCGAGTTATAGATATTGCGCAGTGGCTGAGCCTCCTCCACAAACCAGTTCCCCTGCTCATCCATATATCCGATAAATACTCCGCAAGCCTCAATACCCGGTCGTTGACAAACATCCATGACGATTGTCTGCTGTGCGCTGGCGTTGATGGTGATCCGCGCGCTCTGGTGTTTTCTCATGCTTTCATCATAAGCGCGGCTGACAAGCCGCTTGCCTCCAGAATTTCAAATCCATGTCTGCTGGCATATAATTTCCGACTTTTGCTGGGTCTACTATACCATATGCCACAAGATTGAGACTTGCAGGGCAGGATAGGCGCAGGGCAGGCGCAAGGCACTGCCCCTACAAGGTAGATGGGTTAGTCGCGACCCTCTTTTCTCTCGTGGTGCTCCTTGACCATCTCAATTACAATAGCCAGCGCGATCACAAAGGGAACATCGACGCCCGGAGCAATATCGACGCCATAGCTGTCGCGGAAGAGCGAGAAATGACGACCAATCTGGGCCAGCAGGTTGCCGTTATCATCGCTTACAGTGAAGTTCCAGCGCCAGATGTCGCCATCGATATGGAATCTCATCCCGCCTTCACCCTCGACTTTGAATCGCTCGCCGAAGAGGCGGAATTGTTCGTGGACGCGCGCCCAGTGCTGGCCGCCGCGATAAATATCGTAGGCTGGCAAAAGCGAAAGCAGATGCTGTTTGATGCGCGCAACCTCCTGGTGGGTCTGGCGATCATAGATCAGCAGGTCATCGCCAATGTGGAAGAATTTGCCGCGTACTTCGAGAACAGCGTTCCCGGCATCGTCGCGCACAACGAACGCTTCGGTGAGGCTCCAGGCCCGTTCGCGTATATGATAGCGCATATTCGAAATCCTCGTTTTTTCTCTATTTTTTTGTGTGAAGGAACTGTTCCGCTCTGTAGCTGCGCAGATCCCCTATGTGTAGTACGGTAATGTCAGGGGTAAAGTTTTTTGGCAGCGGGGCCTGGCCGTATTTTCCCTGTCTGACCAGTACCGTGGTCAGGAGTTCGCCCAGCAGTCCTTTGGCGTCCTGGAGAATATCCGGTTTGTCATCGATCATCACATAGTGGTCAGCCGGATAGCGTTGCATAATCTCGTCCAGGTGTTGCTGTTTATGGATAAACAGGAGGACGCGTCCCTCGACGGCATCGGCCAGGGAACTATTAACTATTTTTTCGGCCTGGAAGTAGAGATCGCCATCCGATACAATCACCGTTAATCCCAGGGAGCGCAGGTGTTGGAGCGTTTCCAGGGTATAGGGGTAAAGTTGCTGATAAAAGGGGTAGTTGTCGAAGATTGAGTGGACATGGAGATAGGTCTGCTCGTCCATCTCGGAGAGCGGGGTTTCTTCACGCAAGCGTGCGAGGGCGAGGGGGATATCAACAACATCCTTCTCCTTGCGCACCTGCTCGTAAATCTCCCAGTAGCGTTTTGTCAGCTTTGAACCAAGCTCCACCTGGAGATGTTGATCAAGATCTTCTTTGATATCATCGTTAGAAAGCAAGGTATTATCGACATCGAGCCAAAAAACAAGGGTCCTGCTCATTCTACATCTCCCTCATCGAATATCAATCCCCTATACAACGCGGCAACCTCAATTCGCGCCTCGATACTGGCCAGATCGATGATATCATCAGGTCCGTAGTGACGATAAAGCCAGGCTTTGGGATTGGTGGGATCTTGCTTATTGCGTTGCCAGACCTCGATATATTGCGCGAACTGGCTGACCAGGACGATTTCCTGGATCGTTTCCTGGCTCTGGTAGGCTTTAAACTTCGCGCCGCGATCTTTGGCTTCGGTGCCTGGAGAAAGGACCTCAACGACCACACGAGGAGACTCGATCAGCGTATTATCTGCTCTGCTGTCTGCCTCGGTGCAGGAAACCGTTGCATCTGGATAGACAAAGTGGGGTTTTCCATTTTTCTTCAGGGCAAGCAAGACCTGGACGTCTGGTCCGAAGACGGTACAGGGACCCGACCGAAAATGCAAGTCCAAAGCGAGCCGTGCGTTATACGCGATCCGATCATGCGCAACACTTCCGCCACTCATCATATAGGCCACACCATTGATGTATTCGTATTTGCGGTCGGGCGAGAGTCGCTCCAGTTCGTGAAATTCCCCCTCGGTCATTTTCGTACCGGGCCGGTGCCACATCGGCTGCGCCTGCTCTTGGCGCGGATTCGTGGACATTCCTCCCCCTTTCCAGTGACAAAACGTTCGTATGCTCTTCGGGATTGAAGCGCCTGTTCCAAGTATAGCACACGACGCTATTCCCTGAGAAAGGAGTGATTTTATCGAATCGCGTGGGGAAGAGGGGAGAACAGGAAAAACCTATGGATGTTTCGGGCAGTCAGGTGTATGATAAACGATGTGAAAAATGCCGAACAGGATTGAGGTTTTTGGATGGAAACCGTTGCTACTACCGAGCGCAAGCGGGTACTCTTGCTCATGTCTCCTGCCACCTACCGGGCGGGAGCGTTTCTGAGCGCGGCGCAGCGATTGAACCTGGAGGTTGTGGTTGGGATTGATTTGCCAGAGACGCTGGCCGATTACTGGCATGTGCCCCTGGGAATAGATTTTACGCATATTGCAAGCTCTGTACAAACGATTGTGGAGTTTGCGCAAGAGCATCCTCTGCATGCCATTCTTTCTGTCGATGATGCGGCAAGTGAACTGGCCGCCCATGCCAGTGCCGCACTCGGCCTTGCCCATAATTCCCCGCAGGCGGCTGAAGCAGCCCGTGATAAGCTGTTGATGAGAAAGCTTATGGCAGCAGGCGGCGCTCCCTGTCCGGTTTTTCGTGACTTTTCATTGCATGACGATCCTGCCTGGATTGCGACGCGGGTGACGTATCCCTGCGTGCTCAAGCCGTTGCGCCTCTCGGGGAGTCGAGGGGTGATCCGGGCCAATCATCCAGCCGAGTTTATGGCGGCTTTTCACCGCCTCAAACGGTTGCTGGTGAGTGAAAGATACAAAGAGGATGAAACGTCATTTCTCGTCGAAGACTTCATTCCAGGTTTCGAGGTGGCGTTGGAAGGGCTGCTTACACGGGGAGAACTAAAAGTGCTCACGTTGTTTGATAAGCCCGATCCGCTCGATGGCCCTTTCTTTGAAGAAACCATTTATGTCACACCTTCTCGCCTGCCAGCAGCAACGCAGCAGGCACTTGCACAGTGCGTGTCAACCGCTTCTGCGGCGCTTGGTTTGCGCGAAGGACCGGTTCACGCGGAACTGCGGGTAAACGAGCGGGGTCCCTGGATGCTTGAGATGGCCGGGCGCTCCATTGGCGGCCTGTGCTCTACCGTGCTTGAGTTTGGGGCCGGTATGTGTCTGGAGGAGCTGATTTTGCGCCACGCAACAGGTGAGAAGATGACAGATATTGAGCGGGCCTCCCATGCCGCCGGGGTGATGATGATACCAATTCCTAAAGCGGGTATGCTGAAGGCCGTGCATGGCGTGGAAGAAGCTCGTTGCGTCCCTTGCATTACCGGCATTGAAATTACTGCGAAGCTGAATCATCCTCTGGTACCACTTCCCGAAGGTGCCAGCTATCTGGGTTTTATTTTTGCTCGCGGCAATACTCCTGCTGAAGTGGAAGAGGCCATTCGCGTTGCCCATAAGCTGCTGCGCTTCGAGATCAGGCGTGAGATCCCCGTTTTAAGATAAAGGCTGCCACTGAGCATCTCCTGTATTGAGAAAAGCAGGTCATTGCCTCCCCATAATTAGGTAACTATGAACTGATTATCTCGTAGGCATTACCAAAAAATACTATCTTTGCAGGTAATATTGGACATGTCATAATTTATATGGAATACTCAATAGAAAAAGATGTGGTTATTTTTGGAGGTTTTTATGTCCTCGACCTATCCTCCTTTTGGTGGGGCTTCCGCTCAAACCTGCCTGCGTTGTGGGAGACAGCTTCCGCCTAATGGAAGCTATTGTGCAGGTTGTGGTTATGATAATATATCTCCGCAGAGAAGTAACTCTGCTAGGCGCATGCCATCTCCCACCTCCACTTTATCATGGGATGGAGGAAGACCATCCGTACCGTCTTATCAGGAGCAGGGAAGGAGCCAGGGAGGCGTACAATGGGGACAAATGCCGGTACCACCGCTCCAAAATGGATTTTCTGATCAGCAGTCTATGCCTCCAACTTCTGCTGTGTCTATGCCCTCCCCACCTCCAATGTCGCCCTTGCCAAATAGATTCGCGGAACAGCGGCCATTTACCTCAGTACCAAATGGTTTTGGGGATCTGCCTCCCCTCCGGCCTCCCGATGATCAATTTCCCCCCTTACCTTCAAGACAGAATGGCTTGCAGGGATTGCCACCGCTCCCTCAAAGCCAGAACGGTTTTGTAGGTCAGTCTGCGTTTCCCCGCCTCTTGGGAGCCAATGATTTCTCTGGTTCTTCCGGTCAATCCATAGGTGGAAGCCCTCCTCTTAATGGGTCAGGTCGCCTCCTGAACACCGGAAACCTTTATAGTCCTGGTCCTGCCGTCTCCTCTCCTCAATCTCTTAATCCGGCGGCCATGCCTGCTAATTTACGAGCGGGCACGGCTTACGAACCGCAAGCTATGTCTCTGCCACAGAAAAGGCGGCGTGGTCCAGGACCCTGGGTGATTATCGGCATTGGCCTGCTAATCATTGTACTTATTGGCGGTAGTATCACCACTTATCTGCTATTAGGGCTGGGGAATACTCCGCAAACTACTGCTACATCTTCTCCAACCACGAATGGTACACCCCTCTTCACTGACGCGTTTACCAACAATAATAATGGATGGAACCTGCAAGGCGATCCTGGGAAGTTTTCGGCGAGCGTGGGCAATGGTGCAATGGTCCTGGAGGATGACAATCATAGCTTGTTATGGGAGCTGGTGCCAGGTCAGAAAACCTTTAGTAATTTTAAACTGGTGGTTGATGCTATGCTCTCCAAAGGTGACCAGAACAATGGCTATGGGGTGTTTATTCGCGGCTCTTCCAACCAGAATAGCGAACTGGCTACATATTATCGCTTTGCCCTTTATGGCGATGGCAGCTATGCGATCTTCAAGGGCTCGGTCGATGCCAATGGCAATACTACCAATACCAGGCTTCAGGACTATGCGCTCGATCCTGCGATCAAAAAGAGTGGCCTGAATCATATCATCATTGTAGCAAATGGCCCTGCAATGACATTCATTGTCAATGGTCAGGCATTAAAGACAGTGACCGATAATAGCTATACCAGCGGCTCGGTGGCGCTATTTGTGATCAACCTGAATCCTTCGAAGACGGGTGGTCAGGCGACGTTCTCCAATTTTGGGATCTACCAACTGAAACCGTAATGTGCAAAAAATATAGAGATGCGAATAAACCGCATCTCTACTCCTCTTGCTCGATAATCTCAGCATAAGTCGCAGGATCAACATTGCCGCCGCTCACGATACAACAGACGCGCTTACTGTAAAAACGCTCGGGCGCGGTAAGCATTGCTCCAAGCGAGAGCGCGCCCGTTGGTTCCACCTTTAAGTTGACGTAACGAAAATAGTGCTGCACTGCCCGCATGGTGAACGGGTCAGGAACCTCTACGATGTCGGTGAGGCCGCGCTGTAGTATCTCCCAGTTAGTTTTTCCCAGGCTGATGGTACGAGCTCCGTCGGCCACCGTCGCGGGTTCTTGCTCGTTGGGGATGAGCTGACCGCTGCGCAGGGAACGGGCGGCATCATTGCCAGGAAGGGGTTCCGCGCCGATAATTTGCGAGGGCGCTTGCAGATGATCGCGCGCGACCACGATGCCCGAACTGAGGCCACCGCCGCCAACCGGCACGATGATGATGTCGAAGGGCGCGGCGCTAAGAATTTCTTTGCCAAGCGTTGAGTTTCCCGTAATGACGCGATAATCATCGTACGCTTGCGCCTGGAAAGCATCCGGTTGCTCGCTCATAAGCTGGGCGACGCGCTCGGCCCGGCCTATCTGCTGCACATCGATTAAATCAACGATGCCGCCATATGCCTGCACTGCCGCAATTTTGACTTTTGCCGAGGTCGCAGGCATAACAACCGTGCAGGTTTTACCCAGCAACTTGCAGGCATAGGCCACCGCCTGCCCGAAGTTGCCCGAAGAGGCAGCGATCACATGCTGTTGCGGGACACTGGACAATAAATTATAGGCCGCGCGGAACTTAAAGCTGCCTGTGTGCTGAAATGTTTCGCTAGCGATGGTCAGCTCACACTTGAACTGCTCTGAGAGGATAGGGCTGGGAAGCAGAAACGTGGGGCGGATATGGCGCGGCAAGGTCTCCCAGACGGCATCGATATAGCTATCGGTCAGTTGCGGGGCGGTTGTATATGGCTGCATGATTGCGACTCCAGGTAATGTTTTTTATTAAGGTTCAGGATAATTCCATGTGTTGGTATTGTATCATGTTCAGCATAGCTCTTCCTGGCAGAGTCTAGCTAGCTTAGCTCTTCCTTACGATCTGATCGGGTTACTTCCCGCATACACTGTGGACAGGCGTGGAGATGCCTGCGTTGGATGCTCTGGGGCAGCGCTTTTCGTTGCAGATGAGTGGCAACATACTCTTCAAACTGGAAGCGGGTCTGTTCACTATCCTACCTGGCTCAAACCAACATCTTCCCAAGACATGATATACTCTAAACTAACAAACGTTTGTTAGTTTCCTCGGAGGGAAGAACCATGCCTCGTTACCAGCCCGGTGATGCGCTGCAATCGCCGCGCTTCTGTGGCGTGCGTACGTTTGCACGCCTTCCTTATGTGACAACGACTGAAGACGTGGATGCGATGGTGCTGGGGGTGCCATTTGATACCGGCGTCAGCTACCGGGCAGGAGCGCGCTTTGGTCCTGCCGCCATTCGTGATGCCTCCTCCCTGCTGCGACCGTATAATCCTGCGGCGAATGTCGATGTCTTTGGCACGCTTTCGGTCACGGATGGAGGCGATCTTTCGGTCGTTCCGGGCTATATTGAAGACAGCTATGCGCGGATCGAGGCGGGATTGCAGCCAGTGATAGATGCTGGCGTCATTCCCATTTGCCTGGGCGGCGATCATTCAATCACTCTAGCCGAATTGCGTGTGGTGGCGCGACGATACGGACCATTAGGACTTGCGCATTTTGATGCGCATAGCGATACCTGGGATGAATATTTTGGTCGAAAATACAATCATGGCACCACTTTTAGACGCGCCATTGAGGAAAACCTCCTTGAGCCGGCGCGTTGCATCCAGGTGGGGATGCGTGGCTCCGTCTACGCGGCTGGCGATTACGATATACCGCGCCGACTGGGTATGCAACTTATACCCGATGAGGAAATGCGCCAGCATAGTATGGCGGAAGTTGCCCGGATCGTGCGGGAGCGTATCGGAGATGGTCCCACTTTTCTGACGTTCGACGTCGATTTTGTCGATCCCGCCTACACTCCCGGCACGGGTACGCCGGAGGTGGGAGGAGTGACGAGCTGGGAGGCGTTACAGCTCCTGCGCGGCTTGCGGGGAGGCAATTTTGTGGCCTTCGATATCGTCGAGGTGTTGCCTGCGTACGATCCAGCACAAATTACCGCTCTGCTAGCAGCCAATGTCGCTTACGAGATGCTCACGTTAGTTGCAGCAAAGAAGCTTCAGAATCTGTGATCAGGTAAGAAGGGATGAGATAGATGAATGACTACACTGCTAAAATACGTATACGCCTCAGCGCCAGTGACGCTCATTATGGTGGGCAACTGGTCAACGGAGCGCATATGCTCGCGCTTTTTGGCGACGTTGCCACCGAGCTGGCTATTCTTTGTGATGGCGATGAAGGGTTGCTCGTGGGCTATGAACAGGTTGAATTCCTGGCTCCTCTTTATGCCGGCGATTTTGTTGAAGCTGTGGGACGCATTACCAGGATTGGGCGTACCTCGCGCCGCATAGAGTTTGAAGCGTATAAAGTCATTGCTGCACGCAGTGATATTGGCGAGTCCGCCGCCGATGCTCTGGATACTCCCCTGCTTGTTGGGCGCGCCATCGGGACGACGGTGGTGAAAGAGCGATTGCAGCGCAAACGAAATTTTCTGGGTAACTCTGTAGAACAGGAAGGTTAGGAAAGAATGATGTTGCCGCCGGTCTCTTACTTGCTTCCTGAGCTGTATTCGGGAGCTTTCGCCGGAAAAACGCTTGAGTTTGAGCTTCCGGCTTGCTCTCTGCGTGATACAATATGGCTATGGATGAGGAACAAACCATAGCTGAGCGTTGCCAGGCAATCTCTTCAAGTGCAATACCACATGTGGACGGACGTTTTTCTCGTGCTGACACGCTGCATAGTAGCACGAGAAAAGTGTCTGTGCGCGAGCGGTCATGCACTTCTGGCCGCATTATTGCTATCAACGCTCATCGTATCAATCTGGCACTTTTAAAGCAACGTTTGGAAGAGGGTGGCTATCACCTGCATGAGACGCCACACTTTCTGTTGTGCCTGCGCGCTGAAGAGCCGCCAACGCTGGTGGTGCATTGGTTTGCTCCCAGTGAGGTGGATGCCAATATTGGGCAGTATTTTATGCAAGAGCTGAAACCGTTCGGTCTCCTGACAGAGCCGCAGAGCTATGGCGACTTGTTTGCTGCCGTTGTCTGCTCGCTCGCCCCGCGTGATCCTCAAGGCGCTCTCTATCTTTACGCCGCCAATACACTGCGGCGCTATCAGCACAATCTCCTCGTTGAGCAGGCTCAGCCCGTCGCGCTGGCAAACGATGCGCCTATAGATGTATTTTCGGCGCTCTATTGTCGTGTATACGAACTGCAAAAGGGTGAAACGTTCCTTGACGCAGGTTGCTCGTTTGGTTTCCTGCCATTGTTGATGGCCGAACGTTTCCCGTCACTGCGCCAGGTTGTGGGCGTCGATATTCAAACTGATTCTTTTGCTATTGTGCGGCGATTGGCGCAAGAGCGAGGGCTGACGAACATAAGCTTTGCGCAGGTTGATCTGCTCAGCGATGGCGTTAGCGAGCTTGGAAACTTTGATACAGTGACGCTCTTGCATGTGCTTGAGCACTTCACTGCAGAGGAGATGTATCGCGTGCTAGCTCGTCTGCTGCCGATGGTGGCGCAGCGGCTCATCATTGCAGTTCCTTACGAGCGTGAGGAGCCAGAGGCGGCCTATGGGCATCAACAGCTATTTTCACGCTCCCGGCTCGAAGCGGTGGGGGCGTGGTGTCTGCAACGATGGAGAGATCAGGGTCGCATGTGGTATGAAGATTGCGCTGACGGCTTGATCGTGCTTGAACGGTAATTCATGGAAGGGCAGTGAACTATGGAAGGTTATATTTTCGAACTCCTGGAACAGTATGACTACGAAAATCTTATTTTTATTCAAGAGAAGAGCGTGGGGTTGAAGGCGGTAATCGCTATTCATAGTACGCGCCTGGGGCCTGCTGCCGGCGGCACACGTATGTATCCCTATGCGGGCGAAATAGATGCCATCAAGGATGCCATGCGTCTGGCGCGGGCGATGACCTATAAATGGGCTGGTGTGGGTGCGAATTGTGGAGGGGGCAAGTGCGTTGTCATCGGCGATCCCAAACGGGATAAGTCCGAGGCTCTCTTACGCGCTCTCGGTCGTCATATTCAGCGGCTCAATGGCTTGTTTTTGACCGGCGTGGATGTTGGTACAACTGTCGAAGATATCGAGATTATGCATCAGGAAACCCAATATGCCATTACGGTCTCTGAAACCCTCGGGGGTCCTGGCGATACCGCGCCTCCCACGGCTCTGGGCGTCATTTATGGCATGCGGGCCTGCCTGAATGCGATTTACGGCAGCCCTGATCCGAAGGGTCACAGCGTTGCCGTTCAGGGAGTGGGCGCTGTGGGCAAAGATGTTGTCGCGCACCTGGTCAAGGCCGGGGCAATAGTTACGATTGCCGATGTCGATCAAGAGAAGGTTGAGCGCGTAGCAGCGGAATATCCTGTGAACATCGTAGCGCCTGGTGAGATTATCACCCTTCCCGTGGATGTCTTCTGCCCCTGCGCGCTGGGAGCAATCCTCAATGATCAGACCATTCCAGCCCTGCGCTGTAAGATCGTCTGTGGCTCCGCCAATAACCAACTCGCAGACGAAAAGCGACACGGCGAGATGATTGCGCAGCGTGGCATTCTGTATGCGCCCGACTTTATTGTAAACGCGGGCGGAGCGTTATCCGGCATTGAGAGCATTAAACCCGGCGGCTATAATCGCCAGCATGTGGAGGAAGAGATTGCCCGTATTTACGACATGATGGAGAAGCTGATCGCAATCTCCCAGGAGCAACAGATCCCAACGTATCGCGCTGCTGACCTGCTGGCCGAACAGCGCCTTGCTCAAGCGGCCAAAGAAAAGATATAACGCCTTCTTCGCGAATTGCTGCTGAAGCCTTGATTTCTTTCTCTGCGCCTCTTATATAAATCGCAATTTCCATGCCGTAACTTCTTGCTAATGTGATAGCGTATCAGATATACTCTTGATAGGTGCCATCGCATCATTCCCTGTTTTACATGATGCTTGCTCTCAGAAAATCGCTCCGCCCGATGCATCAGTTTGTACTCTAGCCGCGTTTACTGAAGACCTCTGTTATCAGAGGCTAAACAAGGAGGATACCTATGTTTCAGGTGCGCTGCAAGGCTGCCTTTGCCCTGCTTTTCCTCGTTCCTCTACTGGCTTTGTCTTTCTTGATGACGCCTACGCACACGGCCCTGGCTTCGTCGCCGCCCAACTTCGCTCTCTCGGCCAGCCCAACTTCGCAGACGATTCCAAGAGATCAAAACGCGCTCTACACGATCCATGTGCAGGCATTGAACGGCTTTACTGGAACTGTGAATTTTAGTTTCGTCGGCCATATCAATCATAGCGCGGCAAGCTTTTCTCCCACCTCGGTAACAGGCACAGGCAACACCACTTTTGATATTTTCGCCGGTGAAGATGCCCCTGAGGGCACATTTACCTTCACCCTCACGGGGACCAGTGGTAGCTTGCAGCATTCTCTCAATGTGACTGTGGTCATTTCTGATAATGCCCCTGACTTCACACTTTCAGCCAACCCGATTGCCAGGACCGTTAAGCGGGGGCAAACGACGACTTTCGACATTCATGTGCAGGATATCAATGGTTTTAATGGCACCGTAACGTTCACTATCGATAGTGGGCCAACCAACGATAAGCTTTTCTTTACAAGCTCGTCGGTGACGGGTACAGGCGATACAACATTCGAGGTGCAGACCAACGCACAATCAGCTCTAGGAACCTTTACGGTTACCCTCATCGCCGATAGCGGTGGCCTGGAGCACAGGATTCAGGTGAACTATACCGTAACCGCCTGATGCTCGCCAAGCTGCTTTCAGCAAGAGAATAGAGCAGAAGCACCTTGTGTTCGAGCGCAGGCAACCCGCCTGCGCTCGCTTTTTACTGTGCAAAATATATGACGATTGAGCTTGCCACCCTTTCATGATGTGACAAAATGGGAGGGGATATTTTACTGTGTAGTGATATGATGCGTCTCTTCATGTTATTGCAATGAGACGTCAGCCCAGGAAAGGAGCATTGCCCTATGTTTGTTGTCTTGCTTCGTTATACTAAGCCGCTTGAAGAGGTGGATAAGCACCGCCCGGAACATCTCCAGTTTCTCGACAGGTGTTATGCAACCGGAAAATTTATCTGCTCCGGGCGCAGAAATCCGGCGACAGGAGGCGTGCTGCTGGTCAATGCGAACTCGCTGGAGGAAGTGAAGGAGATTACCCAACAAGATCCATACGCGCGCAATCAAGTGGCGGAGTACGAGTTCATCGAATTCACTCCTTCGAAATACCATCCGAGTTTTGCTCCATTCGTGGAAAAATGATGTGAGGCTAGCGAGAGGAAATCTCCTCTCGCCAATGACTTTTGAGACGGCAAGCGACCAACCTGATGTGCCAATAAGGTTGGCCGCTTTGATGTTGAGCAGGAGGAAGCTTTGGCACTCGTGTCAGTCGCCGGTTGGCTTCAACTGCTCCAGGCCGGGTCCAGGATTCGCCAGCCAGTTGCCCACATAGATATTGTTTAGGTTGTCGCGCCAGTATTGGTCGTAGCCGCTTTGTACCTGAAACACCTGGCCTGAGCTATCCATCACGTCCTGCTGGTCCAGGATTGCATTTGACCATCGATGTGCATTGTGATCCAGCACCGCTTGTCGCTCCCAATATCCCTGAGAAATGATATCGCTCGTTTGAGAGAGCGTGTTGCTAATGGCCTGCTGGCGTGCAAAGGTATTCTGCTGGATCTGCATGGCTTGCTGTTGCATCAAGTTGTTGCGCATTTGATTGCGCATGAGTTCGGCCCGATCCCACTGTGGATCAAGCTGAACTGACTTCGCCACATCTGTTAAGATCGGCTCCCATTGCGCAAACTGATCCTGCGGCGCGCGCAGAATCAGCGCAAGATCTGCTTGCCAGAGGTGCAGAAACTTCATATTGACGACCGTGACCGCCATCTTGTACCGAAAACAGATGCCGTTTGGTGCTGTAGAGGTGAACTGTATTTCTACGGCGCTCAGATCCAGGTAGGAGAGAGAGGTGCCGTCTTTTGTCCACGCCTTTGCTATCAGTGGCAGGAGGTCAGGCCGGTTGACGATATGTTCAACGCGCATATCCCGATACATTCGAGCTAGTTGAGGAACGAGCCAGTGCTGCGTAAAAAGGGGCGCTGGCATATACCGCTGTAGCCGCCTGCCCGGTAAAACTGCCCCGAACATCCCTATGCCGACTTCCTGAAAGTGGTAGGTAATACCTGGCATGACCATCATCACCGTCCCGTTCTCATCGGACGAGGAGACAAAGTTGATAGCCGCCGTGCCGAGGAGTGGATTGCGCACCAGGCGACCGGATGTTTTCCACGCTTGTGGGACGAGCGCGGTGAATGCTCCCTCTGTGGGTTCGCGAAACTGTACGCGTGGTAGATGAGGAGGCTGGTCCTGAGATGCAGCGTGAGCTGACTGTTTAGATATATCTGGTGCTGCGTCAGATGCCGGTAATTTGGCGCCGCAGTGATGACAGAAATTAG
>Ga0070741_10009554_pt1 | contig 18750 bp, 21 predicted proteins | sample Coa_R1_4_FD_66440 | JGI IMG/M metagenome (GOLD analysis project Ga0070741, IMG submission 66440) | Surface soil microbial communities from Centralia Pennsylvania, which are recovering from an underground coalmine fire - Coalmine... | ecosystem: Environmental > Terrestrial > Soil > Unclassified ...
TGACGTTCTCCGCGTCGTCGATCGCCCGCGCGACGTCCGAGAGGACGACCGGCGCGCCGTTCCGGTAGGCGACCACGAGCCCGCGGTAGTCCCGCGCCGACAGCACCTGATCGTTCGCGTCGATCGTGTAGGAGCGGTGCGGGCCGTCGAAGTTGCCCTTGGCGAGGTTGACGTTGGCGGCGACGACCGCGGTGCGCAGGTCCTCGAGCGTGAGCCCGTGGGCGGCGAGCACGGTCGGATTCGCCTGGATGCGAACGGCGGGCTTCTGGCCGCCGCCGATGCTCACGAGACCGACGCCGGGGAGCTGCGAGATCTTCTGCGCCAGGCGCGTGTCGGCGAGGTCCTCGATCTTCGAGAGCGGCAGCGTGTTCGAGGTGAGCGCGAGCGTCAGGATCGGGGCGTCGGCCGGGTTCGTCTTGCTGTAGATCGGCGGCGCCGGCAGGTCGGTCGGCAGGTACGTCTGCGCCGCGTTGATGGCGGCCTGCACCTCCTGCTCGGCGACGTCGATGTTCAGCGTGAGCACGAACTGGAGCGTGATGACCGAGCTCCCGCCGGAGCTGGTCGACGTCATCTGCTGGAGGCCCGGCACCTGCCCGAACTGTCGCTCGAGCGGCGCCGTGACCGAGGACGCCATCACGTCGGGGCTGGCGCCGGGGTAGAAGGTGAGCACCTGGATCGTCGGGTAGTCGACCTGCGGCAGCGCCGAGACCGGAAGCTCCCGGTACGCGACCGCGCCGACGAGGAGGATCGCGACCATCAGGAGCGACGTCGCGACTGGCCGCAGGATGAAAAGCCGGGACGGGCTCATCCGTTCCCCGGCGGCGCCGCGCTCGCCTGCTGGACCTCGACCCGGCTTCCTTCCTGGAGCTTGTCGACGCCCGTCATGACGACGACGTCACCCGGCGCGAGGCCGGTGGTGATCTCGGTCTCGCCGCCCTCGGTCGTCCCGGGCGTGACGGCACGCACGGTGACGGCGTGATCCGGCTTCACCACGTAGACGAAGGTGTGCTCCGCGCTCCGCTGGATCGCCGCGTCGGCTAGGAGCGTGACGTCGCGTTTCGTATCGATCTGGAGCCGCGCGTTGACGAACTGGTTCGGGAAGAGCGCGTCGTCGTCGTTCGGAAAGACGGCGCGGAGCTTGACCGTGCCGGTGGTCGGATCGATCTCGTTGTCGAGGGTCAGGAGCGACCCCGTGGCGATCTTCTTCTGGAGCGCGCGGTCGTACGCCTCGACCGGCAGCTGCTGCCCCGCACCGAGGCGCCGGGCGACGGCCGGCAGGTCGTCCTCGGCGATCGTGAAGATGACCGTGATCGGCTGGATCTGCGTGATGACGAGCATCCCGTTCGTATCCGCGGCGTGGACGATGTTCCCGGGATCGACGAGCCGGAGGCCGACGCGGCCGGAGATCGGCGAGGTGATCCGGCAGTAGTCGACGTTGGTGGCGGCGGCGTCGATCTGTCCCTGGTCCAGCTGGACGGTGCCCTCGTACTGCCGGACGAGGGCGGCCTGCTGGTCGAGCGTCTGCTTCGCGATCGAGTCCTTCTTCCAGAGGCCCTGATAGCGGGCGAGGTCGATCCGCGCCTCGCTGAGGAGGGCCTGATCGCGCGCGAGCTGTCCGCGCGCTTGGAGGAGCTGCGCCTGAAAGGGACGCGCGTCGATCTCCGCCAGCAGGTCGCCTTCGTGGACGTCCTGCCCTTCCCGATACAGGACGCGGATCAGCTGCCCGTCGACCCGGGCATGGATGGTCACCGTGTAGACGGGTGTGACGGCGCCGAGGCCGGTCAGGTACACGTCGATGTCGCCCTTCGTCGCGGTCGTGGCGACGACGGGAACCGGCGGCGGACCGCGGGACGTGTCGCGCGTCAATGCCTCCGCGCCCGAGTGCGTGCGCAACCGGAGGACGAAGACGACGAGGGCGACGATCGCGACGGCGCCGACGATCTTGACGACCCGGCGAGACGGCAGGTGAGAACGACCGAATCGATTGGCGGGAAGATGCACGCCTACTCCGGGATGCGCGACGGCATCCCAAGAGGAGCGGACGGCACGCGCGCAGCTAGATTCACGGACCGACGGACCGCTCGGGGTCCGATCGCCCGGCCGGCGTCGTCGGCGGAGGACGCGTCGTCTTTCCGACGCCGGACTCGGCGTCCGGCGACGCTCGCTCGCCGCATTCGAGCCGCTCGACGTTGCAGATGCCGACATCGTGGAACCCGGCCGCGCGTGCGTCCTCGCACTCCTGGTGGAACTTCCGGCAATCCTCGTCGCTCGCCGCGGCCGCCGCGGAGGGAGCGAGCACTACGAGGAATGCGATCAGGGCGCGCCATCGCCGATCCACGCTCATGCGGCGTCGGCCCGCCATCCGCGCGGGTGTCGCCCGGCGAGCATCCGCTCGACCATCGCCTGCCAGGCCGTCCAGCCGTCTTCCGCCACGTCGAGAACCTGCCCGACGACGGCGGCCGCAGCCGCCCTTCGCCCCCGGGTTCGCCGGAGCGCATTCACGACCGCCCGCTTGAGGCCGCTCCGACTCTGGCCTCGACGTTCGGCGAGCTGGGCGAGGCTGCATCGGGTCGCCAAGACGTCCCGCACGTCCCGACCGCCCAGGCCGAGGTACAACGCCGCGGCCGCGTAGACGATCGTCGCGCCGGTCGGCCAGGTCGCGGCCGCGACGTCGATGCGAGGCGTCCGGCCGCCGCGTTCCGTCTCTCCGCGGCGCTTGGCCGGTCGGTACCGCCCGCGTGCCACTCCCAGCGCCTCCTAATGATGACGACGAGGGAGTGCGCTCGGCGGATGACGTGGCGACCGTCGTCGCGGGATCGCACCGGATCCCTCGCGCGGCGAGCATCGTCGCGCACGGCGGTCCTGCACCTCTTGCGCGATCCGGATGCACCCGCCACGGTGACGGCGAGGGACCGGTGCGGCTCTCGCCGATCCAGTCGCCACGCGCACGTTCCGTAGCGTCTCCGAGCCGGCTCGCGTCGGCAGCCATGCTGCTCACGGTCGTCGCGCTTCCCGGGGTGACGTCGGCGTCCACCGCGCTCGTGAAAGGCCGCGAGCTCCGGATCAAGGACAACACGAACGCGGCGAGGCGCGCCATGACGGTCACCCTGCGCGACGTCGCGATCGACACGAGCGGATCGCCGTCGGTCGCGGGGGCGACCGTCCAGCTCGTGAACCCGATAACGGGCGAGGAGTCGAGCCCACTCCCCATGCCGGCGGGTCTCTGGAAGTGCCGGCGGGCGCGATGCGCGTACCGGGACAGGACGCTCGCCGTCGGACCCGTCAAGAGAGCCGTCGTCACCAACGGCCGGCTTCGGATCGTCGCCGCCGGCGCCGGGATCGACTACGCGGTGCTCGGTCGCGGCAAGCAGGGCGCCGTCGGGGTGGACGTCGCGATCGGCGGGGATCGGGTCTGCGCGATGTTCGGGGGAGCGGTCCGGAAAGACGATCCGGCGAAAGGCGCGTTCGTCGCGGCCGATGCGCCCGCGCCCGCCTCCTGCGCCGCGCCGCCGACGACGAGCACGACGTCATCGACCTCGACCACGCTGCCCGCGTCGTCGCCGACCGGCTCCCCGATCGCGCTCAGCGGGTGCGCGTCATCGGGATACACGGCGCCGGTGACGATCGGTGGTGCGACGACCTTCGCCCTCGTGGTCGACTCGGGCTCCACCACGCTCGGCGTCGCGTCGACCCAGTGCACCGATTGCACCGGGCTCTCGCCGCTCTATGCGCCCGGTCCGTCCGCGACCACCACGGGCACGAGCGCGCGGACGCGATATCAGGACGGGTCGAGCTGGACGGGCCCGGTGGTGAGCGATCTCGTCGCGCTCGCCGGCACGCCCCCGGTTCACATGACGTTCGTCGCGATCGACGCGCAGGGTAACTTCTTCCATCCGTCGTACTGCACCTTCGTCGCGGTTCCCGACGCGTATCAGGGCATCATCGGACTCGGGGGCGCCCGCCTCGCCGTCCCTGGCACCGACGGGTACGTCGACGGACTCACCGCGGGCGGCGCCGTGGCGGATCTGTTCGCCGTGCAGCTCTGCGGAGCGAGCGGTCGCCTGTGGCTCGGGACGTACGACCCGTCGGCGATGACGGCGCCGCTCCAGTACACGCCGATGCTGTCCACGTCGCCGTATTACGCCGTCACGCTCTCGGACGTTCGCGTGGGAAGCGCGAGCCTGGGTTTCGGGACCGCTTCGTTCGGCCCGACGATCGTCGACACGGGCACGAGCCTCCTCTTGCTCCCGTCGGCCGTTTTCTCCGCGCTCGGCAACGCCGCGGCGGCGTCGCCCGTCTTCCAGCAGAACTTCGGTGGGCCGTCGTGGTTCAGCGGCACCACCTGCGTCACGCCAGCGCAGCGTCTGACGAAGTCCGAGCTGGACGCGATGCTCCCGCCGCTCACCCTCACGTTCCCTTCGGCGGCCGGGGCTGTCCCATTTTCAGTCGTCCTTCCCGCGACGGCCTCATACCTACTGCGCCAGGACGACGCGGCTGGCGTTTCGTACTACTGCCCCGGCATCGCGGAGTCGCCGATGGCGATTCTCGGTGCCAACGCGCTGCGCAGCCTGATCACGGTCTTCGACCGACACGGCGCGCAGGTCGGCTTCGCGCCGGAGCAGGGGTGCGACGCCGCCGATGCGGCGATCCGCGCGGAAGCGCCGCTTCGCCCGCCGTCGGCCGGCGGCGCATCGCGACCGGCTCCTCCGTATCGACATCCCCGGACGCCCTGAGCCCGGTGCGCCCGGCGCTCGGCGGTCCCTCCCCCACCGCCCGGTCCGTCCCTCACCGATTTTCGGCCCCCGCGTCGCGCATTGCCGTCTTGCCGGCAATGGGCCCGTCGACGAGGTTTTGCGCGTCCATGACGATCCCCACGCCGACCGATCCGGGAGGTTCTCACATGCGACACGCACTCTGGCCGATCGTTGCGTGCCTCGTCACGATCTTCGCCACGCCGCCGGCCGAGGCGCTGCGCGTTCCGAAGTGCACGTTCGGTCCGGGCGCGACGCCCGCGCAGACACTGCCGCGGCGCCCGCACGGCGCCGCGATCCCGATCGATCACATCATCGTGCTCATGCAGGAGAACCGGTCGTACGATCACTACTTCGGTCAGCTCCACTACGAGGGGCAGCCGCGGAGCCGGCCCGCGCCGAAAAACGCCGCGAATCCGGATCCCACCGATCCCGGCGGCGCCCCGATCGCGCGCTTCCACCAGAACAACTACTGCGAGAGCGCCGACCTCGACCACTCGTGGAACGGCACGCACAAGGAGTGGAACGGCGGTCGCATGGACGGCTTCACGGCCGAGAACGTCGACACGAGCGATCCGACCGGCCGGCGCACGATGGGTTACTACGATCGCCTCGACCTGCCCTTCTACTACGGGCTCTTCAGCACGTTCGCGACGAGCGACCGCTTTTTCTGCTCGGTGCTGAGCCAGACGTTCCCGAACCGGTTCTTCCTGCTCGCCGGCACGTCGTTCGGGCACATCGCGAACGACTTCCCGACCGGGAACCCGGCGACCGACTTCACACAGCCGACGATCTTCAACGAGCTCGACGACGCCGGCGTCAGCTGGAAGGTCTACTTCTCCGAGATCCCGTTCGCGGACGAGTTCGGATACGTGCGCAACCACGCGCCGGGGAACGTCGTCCCCATCCACCAGTTCACGATCGACGCGCAGAACGGCACGCTGCCGAACGTTGCGTACGTCGACCCGATCTTCGAGGGCTCGGCGAACACCGAGAACGACGAGCATCCGCCCTCGAACATCCAGGTCGGTCAGAACTTCACCGCGGGGATCATCAACGCGCTGTTCGCGAGCCCGCAGTGGGGGTCGTCGGCGCTGTTCCTCACCTGGGACGAGCACGGCGGCTTCTACGACCACGTGCCGCCGCCGGCGGCCTGCGTGCCGGACGACATCCCACCCATGCTCGGCTCCGGCGACGAGCCGGGCGCGTTCGACCGCTACGGCATCCGGGTGCCGGTCGTCGTGGTGTCTCCCTACGCGCGGCGCCGCTACGTCTCGCACCGCGTCTACGACCACACGTCGATCCTGCGGTTCATCCAGACGCGCTTCGACCTCCCCGCGCTCACGCGCCGCGACGCGAACGCCGATCCGATGCTGAAGCTCTTCGACTTCAAGCGCGCGACGTTCGCGACCCCGCCGACGCTGCCCGCCGCGGTGATCGACCAGGCGCACGAGCAGAGCGACGCGTGCGTGAACGCGCCGCCGAACGGCGGGATCTAGGCGGTCGACGGCTCACGATTCCGCACGATGTCGCCCGTGGTCGCGGCGAGTGCGCGGCCACACGGCACTCGTCGCGATCGATCCTTGCGATCACCGGCAATACCCGACGGTATCTGCTGCGGCGCGAGACACGCTGCGCGCCGCCGCGCCTGCGGGGCGCCGCCGGCGCTCACGCGCGCGGCGCGTCGGGCGGCTCAGTCCGCGCACCCCGCGCCGCGACCAGTGAACCCCAACGCTCCCCAGCACGTCCGGGCCCGGATTGTGCAACTTTTCGACGGCCCACCGTTGAAGCCCCTCTCCTTTCGTGTTAGCTAACTCCCACCCCACCGAGGAGGTCGATGATGGCGGATCGCGATGAAGAAGCGTGGGTGCAGCTCGCCACGAGAATTCCGAAGTCGCTCCATCGGGAGCTGAAGCTCCACTGCGTCAAGGCCGACGTGTCCGTCATGGACTTCGTCGTCTCCGCATTGGAGGAGAAGCTCGCGAAGGCAGGCGGCCGCAAACGGAGCGCTCGCTCGGCGTAGCGAGCACCTCGCGTCGAACGGACGCCGGCCGACCGCTCAGGCCGGCAGCGTCCGCTCGAGTCCGGCCCGGACGTCGGCTCGGATCGTGGTCGAGCCGGCCCGGGTTCGGGCCCGCTCGTAGATCGCCGTGTAGCCGTCGGTCATCTTCGCGACGGTGAACCGCCGCTCGAACTCCGACCGACAATCGGTGCGGTGGAGTTCGCCGATCCGTTGGACGGCGCGGACCATCTCCGCCTCCGTCTCGCAGATCAGCCCCGTGCGCCCTTCCGTGACGATCTCGGGAATCGACCCCCGCCGTCGCGCGATGATCGGCGTGCCGCACGCGAGCGCTTCGATCAGCACCATGCCGAACGGCTCGGGCCAGTCGATCGGGAAGAGCAGCGCGAGCGCGCCGCCGAGCAGGCGCTCCTTTTCGCCATCGTCGACCTCGCCGAGGTACTCCACGAGCGGGTGGCCGAGCAGCGGGCGGACGACCTGGTCGAAGTATCCCTGATCCGGCCGATCGACCTTGGCCGCGATGCGGAGCGGCACGCCGGCGCGCACCGCGACGCGGATCGCGGCGTCCGGCCGCTTCTCGGGTGAGATGCGCCCGAGAAAGAGGAGATAGTCGCCCGGCGACTCGTGGAACCCGTACAGATCGTGAGGCAGGCCGTGATGGACCGTGCCGGCCCACGAGATGCCGTCGAGCGGCGCACGCTGCGCGTCGCTGATCGAGACGAACGCGACCTCGGGGAACGCCCGGTAGATCGGATGGATCTCCGGCAGATCGAGGCGGCCGTGGAGCGTCTGGACGCGCGGCACCGACGATCGGTTGATGAGCGGTAGGCCGAGGTAGTCGGTGTGGGAGTGAATCAGGTCGAACTCCTTGGCGCGCTCATAGACCGCGAGCAGCATGCCGAGGTGCAGCGCTACCGGATCGACGTGCGGATCGCCGAGCCGGAGGCTCTTCGGCGCGCCGGGAACGAGGCGCGCCCGGGTGATCGAGTCGCCGCTCGCGAACAGGGTCACGTCGTGTCCGCGCGCGACGAGCTCCTCGGTGAGGTACGAAACGACCCGCTCCGTCCCGCCGTACCGATGCGGCGGGACACGTTCGAAGAGCGGTGCGATCTGTGCGATTCTCATCAACGAAAAAATGCGGCCTCGCACTCACGCGGTCAAGTGACCGTGTCCGTGCTCGCAACAAACTTCCTGGACGCGACGAGCGAAACGCTACACGCGCGTCGCGTCCCGTCCCAACGTCAAATCCGACCAGCCAGGAGGAGGATCAGGAGAATTAGGGCGACGAGGCCGCTCACCCCATAGCGGAGGTACATTGACTCGGAGCGGGAGCAAGGCTCGTGCCGACACCGATCACGCACGCATGACGTCGCCCGGATTCCAGTATTCGCGCCACCGATGGATGAGCCCCTCGCGGACGTCGGCGACGCTCATCCCCCACCATTCGATCCGCTCGCCGCCGGCGCGCGGGTCGATCGCGATGGACCACTCGGCGAGCACGACGTCCCCGACGACGGCGATGTGGGTGAAGTCGAACCGGGCAGGGCGCGCCGTGGCGAACGAACGGCGCACGAGGTCGCCGAAGGCGGCGCGGCCACGGAGCGGCTCGGCATGCACCGGCGACTGGAACTCCATGTCCTCGGCCCAGAGCGCGAGATACGCGTCGACGTCCTCGCGGAGCCATGTCTGGCGACGCGCTTCGAAGAGCCGCACGGCCTCGTCACGGGTGGGCATGCGTCCGGGCTAGCACGGCCCGACGCGCGCTCGCCAGTCGCTTCGGCGGGGTTGATTTTCGGCGCGCCGCGGGGAATCGCTGGCGCTGCATGGCCCCGCCCGGCGCGACCACGGATCGCCACCCCGCCACGCGACGCGGCGGCGGACCGCGGTCCACGCCCAAACGATGGCCGAGCGCGCAGCTCATCCCGCGCGATCGCAACGAGGCGATCGTCGCCGTCGGCGACCGCGAGGTGAAGCTGACGAACCTCCAGAAGATATTCTGGCCGGAGCTCGGTCTCACGAAGGGCGACCTGATCCGCTACTACGTCGATATCGCGCCGTATCTGCTGCCCCACGTCCGCGATCGCGCGATGGTGATGAAGCGGTACCCGAATGGCGCGGCGGGCGAGTACTTCTTCATGAAGCGCGCGCCGTCGCCACGTCCGGACTGGATCGAGACCTGCGCGATCGAGCACGAGTCCGGGAACGTCATCGACTTCCCCGTGATCCAGGACGTCCCGTCGCTCCTCTGGGTCATCAACCTGGGCTGCATCGACCTGAACCAGTGGTACGCGCGCTGCGACGACGTGGATCGTCCCGACTACCTCCACTTCGACCTCGACCCCGGCCCGCGCGCGCGCTTCGAGCACGTGCTCGAGAGCGCGCGCATCCTCCACGCGACGCTCGACGACCTCGGCATGCCGAGCTACCCGAAGACGAGCGGCTCGAAGGGCATCCACGTCTACGTGCCGATCGTCCGCGGCCCGACGCAGAAGCAGGTGTGGTCGATTTCGAAGACGATCGCGTTCGAGATCGCCGCGCGCCACGCCAACCTGATGACGGCGGAGTACCGGCTCGCCAAGCGGCCGACGGATCGCGTCCTCGTCGACTACAACCAGAACGCGTGGGGCCGGACGCTCGCTTCCATCTACTCCGTCCGACCGACGCCGAAGGCGACGGTGTCGACGCCGGTGACGTGGGCCGAGCTCGACCGGGGCGTCGCGATCGCCGACTTTCACGTCGGGAATGTCCCGGGACGCCTCAAGCGACGCGGCGATCTGTGGGCGCCCCTCCTGTCCCCCAAAGGCCGCTTCGACCTCGGCCGCTTCCGCTGAGCCGGTACGCGGCTTGCACGCCTCCGACGTCCGGAGGAGGAGCCGTGCCATGACGACGACATCCGAAGGAGCCACCCGGAACGTCGGGCAGGCCGAGCGCTGGGCGTCGGCGATCGCCGGCGGCGCCCTCGCACTGTTCGGGATCTCCCGGCGCTCGATCCCGGGCGCCGTCGCCGCGGCGCTCGGCGCGGCCCTCGCCTACCGCGGCGTGAGCGGCCACTGTCCGGTCTACGAGCGCCTCGGCATCGACACCAACGGTCGCGAGCAGGAAATCGCCCGCGCAACCGCCATCGTCGAGCAGGCGTCCGAGGATTCCTTCCCCGCAAGCGACGCCCCGGCCTGGACCCCCACGACGAGCGTCGGCGAATTGAAGCGTTAGCAGTCGCCGCCCCGACCCGTGCGTCCGAAGCGCGCGTACCAAGCATGCCGCGCTGGCTTCTGCCAGCCGCGGCACGGCGGTCGCGCGTGACGAAGCCGCCCCACTCTCGCGTCCGTCCCGCGACCCGAGATGTCTCGGGTCGCGACTAAACCCCGCGCCAGACGGGAGGCCGCTTCTCCTTGAAGGCGCGGATGCCTTCTTTCGCGTCCTCGCTCATGAAGACGCTCGCCGAGTAGCTCATCTCGTTGACGAGCGCCTCGCGGAGCGGAAGGAACGTGCTCTCCTTCGCCGAGCGCTTGCAGGCGCGGACGGCGAGCGGGCCGTTGAGACAGATCGTCTCGGCGAGCTTCCGCGCCTCGGCCATCACCTGGTCCTTCGGGACGACGCGGTTCACGAGCCCCATCTCGAGGGCGCGCTGCGCCGTGATGCGGTCGGCGAGAAGGACGACCTCCATCGCGTTGCACCACGTGAGCTGGCGGACGCTCTGCACGGTCGAGCCGCCACCGGGGAAGAGCCCCCGACGCGGCTCCGCGAGCTGGAACCACGCCGTGTCCGCGCACACCCGGAGATCCGTGTTCCACATCATCTCGAGGCCGCCCGCCGCGCAGATGCCGTTGATCGCCGCGATGACCGGCTTGTAGAGCGTGAACTCGGTCCCGTCCGGCAGCGTCGCCCCGTCGCGCAGCACGGCGACGAGCGAGTGCGCCATCGTGTACTCGCTGCCCTCCTGCTTCACCTTCGACTCGCCCGCGGCGAGCTTGTCGGCGCGCTCGGTCACGATCGGGACGAAGCTCTTCAGATCCGCGCCGACGCAGTAGACGTCGCCGACCCCGGTCAGGATCGCGACGTAGGCGTCGTCGTCGTCCCGGAAGCGGACCCACGAGTCCGCCAGGCGCCCGAAGTGCTCCAGGTCCATCGAGTTCCGCTGCTCGGGCCGGTCGATCGTGATCGTGACGACGTGGCCGTCTTTCTCATAATGGATCGGCATGATGCCGCTCGGTTTACCTGGGCCGGACCGTTCGGCTCAAGTCGCACCGCCTCGTGCCCGATGCTACGGTGCCCGCGTGGCGAAGATCCGCGTGCGCTTCGAGAACGGCGCCCCGGACCGGGTGATCGAATTCGATCCCCGGCGCGCGCCCTTCCAGCACGACGGACGGCCCGGCTCGATCCTCGACGTACTGCTCGCGAACGGCATCCCGCTCGAGCACGCGTGCGGCGGGAACTGTGCGTGCACGACCTGTCACGTGGTCGTGAAGCAGGGCTTCGACCAGCTGTCGCCGTCGGAGGAAGCGGAGGACGACCTCCTCGACAAGGCGCCGGGCCTGACACCGACGTCCCGGCTCGGCTGCCAGGCGGTGGTCGAGGATCCCGACGCGGAGATCGAGGTCCTCGTGCCGCGCTACACGATCAATCAGATGTAGCGATGGCGCCCGAGCACAGCGCGCGCGTCGAGCGCATCGTCGCGCACGACGCCGATACCCGCTCGCTCTTCCTCCGCCAGACGGACGGCGAGCGCATCGCGTTCCGGCCGGGGCAGTTCATCTCGTGCCTGATCCCGAGCGGGAGCGAGCGGCTGATCCGTCCGTACTCGATCGCGTCGGACCCGGACCGGGAGCTGATGGAGATCTGCCTGAACCGCGTCCCGGGCGGACCGGGCTCGGCGTATCTCCTCGGGCTCGAGCAGGGTGCGACCGTCCACTTCACCGGCCCGTGGGGAACCTTCGTCCTCGACCACGCGCCCGATGCCGAGGCGATCTTCATCGCGGACGGCACCGGCATCGCGCCGATCCGACCGATGATCCACCGCGCGCTCGCGACGGCGGGTGGTCGGATCGGCTTGCTCTACGCGACGGAGCCCGGCGCGCCCGTCCTCTACCGGGCGGAGGTCGACGACCTCGCTCGACGGCACGAGCGCTTCACCCTCGCGCACGTATCGAGCGCCGCGCTCCGCGACGAGGTGACGCGACGCTGGGTCGACGGCGACCGCGACCGGAGTCGCCGCTTCTTCATCTGCGGCGTCGGCGCGATCGTCCCGACGCTCCGCGACGTCCTCCGCGGCGCCGGCTACGAGCGTCGCGCGGTGCAATACGAGAAGTGGTGAGCGGCGTGCTATGACCGCGCGCATGCCGAGCGAAGCACCCGACGGGTGCGGCTGCCCGCCCACCGCACCCGAGACCCCGGTGACGAATGGCATCCATCACGTGTTCCTCTGCGTGAATGACCTGGACCGATCACGCCCGTTCTACGCGGCGCTCATGCCGCGTCTCGGATACCCGGCATCGTGGGACTACGGCGCGGCTGTCGGCTGGCTCGGTCCCGGCGGCAGCTTCTGGGTGAAGCAGGCGGACGCGCGCTTCGCGGCCGACCGCTTCTCCAAAGATCGCGTCGGGCTCTGCGAGGTCGCGTTCCGGGCGGAGACGCGGGCGCAGGTCGACGCCCTCGCGCGTGATCTTCCGACGTTCGGCGGCACGATCCTCGATCCCCCGCGCGAGTACCCCGAGTATGTGCCGGGGTACTACGCCGTCTTCTTCGCCGATCCGGACGGCATCAAGCTCGAGCTGGTGCACATCCCGGGCTGACGCTCAGCGAAGCGGTCGCGAGAAGCGCGTCCGCGCGAGGCGACGAAACCCACGACGCTCGTACAGCCGCGCCGCACGCGCGTGGCTCGCCTCGACCTCCAGCTCGACGGCGATGCATCCGGCGGCGGCCGCACGCGTGCAGACCGCCTCGAGCAGCGCCGTGCCGACGCCGCGCTCGCGCGACGCCGGATGCACGTACAGCTCCTCGAGCCACCCGACGCGGCCGCCGTGCTCGAGCGTCCACGTGTACGAGAGGTAGGCGACGCCGACGGGATGTCCGTCGACGACGCCGAGGAGGAGCTCACCGCGGCTCGCGTCGTCGAGTACCCCGTCGACGGCGGTGGCGAGGCGCGCCGGCGGCAGCGCGATCTCGTGCTCGGCGAGCTGGGCGGCGAGGAGCGCGATCGCGGCGTCACGATCGGCCGGTCGCACGGCGACCATCTCCACGGCGACGGATCGTAGTGCCGGCTCGGCGGATGTCGCAACTTGATCGTCCGGCGGAGCCCGTGCGATGGGTGCCCGCATGCCCCCCGCCCTCCCCCGGCTCGGCGCGAGTCTGCCGCTCCCGCCCGACCTCGGCATGTGCCGCCGCGTCGCCGAGCGTGCCGAATCGCTCGGCTACGAGAGCCTCTGGATTGCCGACACGGGCGCGGGGCCCGACGCGTTCGTCGTCGCCGCGGTCGCCGCGATGGTCACCCGCCGCGTCCGGATCGGCACCGCGGTCGTCCCGATCTACACCCGCGCGCTTCCGGTGCATGCCGCCGGCGCGGGCTCGGTCGCGCAGCTCGCGCCGGGTCGCTTCGTCCTCGGGCTCGGCATCTCGAGCGAGACGATCGTCGACACGTGGGGCGGCGTGCCGTTCCGCCGGCCGTTCACGCGGCTCCGCGAGACGGTCGGCGTCCTGCGACAGATGCTCGCCGGCGAGCGCGTCACGTTCGACGGGAAGACGGTGCGGACGCGGAACTTCCGTCTCGTGTCGCCGCCGCCGGCGCCCGTGCCGATCTACGTCGCAGCGCTCATGCCGCCCATGCTCGAGCTCGCGGGCGAGATCGCCGACGGCGTCATCCTGAACTTCATGCCGGTCGACGCCGTGCCGCGGATGCTCGCCCACGTCCGCGCCGGCGCCGAGCGCGCCGGCCGCGATCCGGCGGCGATCGAGGTCGTGAGCCGCTTCCAGACCGTCGTCACCGACGACGCCGCCGCGGCACGCACGTCGCTCAAGCACATGATGGGGCCGTACTTCGCGACGTCGGTCTACAACCGGTTCGTCTCGTGGTGCGGCTTCGCCGAGGAGGCGCGCGCGATCGACGCCGCCTGGCGCGCGAAGGACCGCGCGCGGAACGTCGGCGCGGTCACGGACGAGATGGTCGATCGCCTCGCGATCATCGGCTCGGCGGAGCACTGCCGCGCGCAGCTCGCGGCATTCGTCGACGCGGGCGTCACAACGCCGATGATCCAGCCGTTCCTCTTCGAGGAGGCCGCGATCTGGCGGACGCTCGAGGGACTCGCGCCGGCGCGCTCCTGATCCCCCGGCGATTCGCGGGTGCGGCGTCACCGGTCGAGGAAGCCCGATGCCCCTCGATCCGGGGATGCCAGAAAGTCGCGCCCCGTGTCGAAAATCGTTCCGCTCGAACGACGATCTCATGTCGGGACCACCGACCAGGAGGAAAGCCATGAGCGAGTCGCAGGGGAATTTCGTCTGGTACGAACTGATGACGAGCGACGTCACGGGCGCGATCCGGTTCTACGAGGACGTCGTCGGCTGGGGCACGCAGGCCTACGCGGGCGGTGGCGCGCCGTACACGATGTGGACGGCGAACGGCACTCCGATCGGCGGCGTCTTGCCGCTCACAGATCAGGCCAGGAAGTTGGGCGCGCCGCCACACTGGCTCGCCTACGTGACCGCCGACGACGTCGACGCGCTCACGCGGAAGGCGGAGTCGCTCGGGGCGCGGACGGTCGTCCCGCCGAGCGATATTCCGACGATCGGGCGCTTCAGCGTGATCGCCGATCCGCAGGGTGCCGTCATCGCGCTGTTCAAGCCCTCGGGCACCGGCATGCAGCCGCCCGCGGAGCCGCCGCCCGGCCACGTCTCGTGGCACGAGCTCGTCACGAGTGACTGGGAGGGCGCGTTCCGCTTCTACGCCGCGCTGTTCGGGTGGCAGAAGACGGACTCGTTCGAGGGGCCGATGGGAACGTACCAGATGTACGGCAAGGGCGGCCGCACGCTCGGCGGGATGATGACGATGCCGAAGGACTACCCGGCCCCACCCCACTGGCTCTACTACGTGAAGGTGAACGACCTCGACGCGGCGCTCGGTCGGGTCCGGAAGCGGGACGGGAAGGTCTGGAACGGTCCAATGGAGGTCCCGGGCGGGGATCGCGTCGCGCAGTGTGTCGACGCGCAAGGGGCGGCGTTCGCGCTGCACGGCAAGTGAGTCCGCGGGGTGCTCCCAGCGACCGGCCTCCTTTCCCGACCTTGCGCCGCGAATTCGGGATCTGGTCTAAGGCGCCATGGTCGTCCTCTGGGAGCACCCGCTCTCCCCGTATGCGCACAAGGTGAAGATCGCGCTCGCCGAGAAGGGCGTCGCGTTCGAGTGCCGGCTCCCCGACTTCATGAGCGGGCAGGACGCGGCGTTCGCGTCCGCGAACCCACGCCTCGAGGTGCCCGCGCTCGTCGACGGCGACACGAAGGTCTTCGACTCGACCATCATCCTCGAGTACGTCGAGGATCGCTGGCCGACACCCCCGCTCCTGCCGCCGACGCCGGCCGAGCGCGCGCGGGTGCGGATGCTCGAGGAGCTCTGCGACACCTACTACGAGGCGATCAACTGGGCGGCGATGGAGATTCGCGTGTTCCGGCGCGCGTCGGGCGATGTCGCCGACCGTCTGCTCCGCCGGGGCGCGGAGCAGGTCGCGGGCGTGAACGCGTGGCTCGAGCGCCAGCTCGGCGAGCGGCCCTACTTCAACGGCACGAGCTTCGGCTGGGGCGATGTCGCCGTCGTCCCGTTCGTCCACGGCGCGGCGGTCACCGACAACCCGCCCGCCGGCCGGGCGCTCGGCGCGTGGCTCGAGCGCGTACGGGCGCGGCCGAGCGTCGCGTCGACATTCGCCGCGGCCGCCGAGAGCATGCAGGGATTCGAGATGATTCCGCAGCTCGTCGAATCCGGTCTCTTCAAGCGCGAGTACCGCGATCACCGGCTCGAGTGGATGATGCGAAGTGGGGCCGCGGACGTCGTGCTCGACGGCATGCGGAAGGGCAACATCCGCTTCGGCGCCGAGCTCGGCTGAGGACGCCGTTGGCGCGGCATACCTAGTTGCGGGGGTAGCGGAGGGCGCGCCGAGCTGCTACGGTCGGTGGAACTTTCAACTTTCGAGGAGGCGGCCATTTCGTCCACGATCTTCATAGGCAATCTGTCGTTCGAGACCACCGAGGATGAGCTGCGGAACGTGCTCACCGACGTCGATCCCGCTGTGCGCGTCCGGCTCGGCACCGATCGCGTGACGGGCAAGCCTCGCGGCTTCGCCTTCGCGCAGTTCGTCGACGCCGCGCGCGCCGCCGATGCGATCCGTCGCTTCGACGCATTCGAGCTCCGCGGGCGCCGCCTGCGCGTGAACGACGCCGACGACAAGCCACCTCCGCGCGCGCCGCGTCCGATGTCGGCACCCGCCACGCTCAGCGCACCGCCTCCCGAGTCGTTCGACTTCGACCGGTTCGGCGCCGGAGGCGGCGACGCGCGGCCGTTCCGGAAGAACGGCGGAAGCCGGCGCGGCCTGCGCGCTCGCAAGCGCAGCCTGCGCTGAGACACGCGCGCGGGTCCACTTAGCCAGGAGTTGCCATGGGGAAGAAGCTGTTCGTCGGTAATCTGGCGTTCGCGACGACGAATGCCGACCTCGAAGCGCTGTTCGGCGAGGCGGGTCACTGCGAGTCGGTCTCGATCGTCACCGATCGCGCCACGGGCCGCTCGCGCGGATTCGGCTTCGTCGAGATGAGCTCTCAGGACGAGGCCCAGACCGCGATCGAGCAGCTGAACGGTCGCGAGCTGCAGGGCCGGAAGATCAACGTCAGCGAGGCACGCGAGCGGAGCGGTGGCGGTGGTGGAGGCGGCGGCGGAGGTCGGCCGCGCTCCGGCGGCGGCCGCCGCTACTGAGACAGACCGGCGTCCGTCTTCCGTGCAGCCCGCGCGCCGCTTCTGGGGATGGGGGCGCGAGGGCGCTGGGCCGAGTCCCGAGCATCAGCGCGCGATCGCGGGTCTCCTCGCGTCGCGCTTCGGGCTCGGCGAGCTGACGATCGCCTCACCCCCACGCGTCGAGGAGCTCGATCTTCGCCGCCCGCGTCTCGTTCCCCCCGCGCCGCTCGAGGCGATCTGCTCGACGGCGCCCTTCGATCGCGCCGCGCACACGTACGGCAAGTCCTTCCGCGACATCGTCCGCGCGCTGCGGCGCGACTATCGGCATCCGCCCGACGTCGTCGCGTTCCCGCGCTCGGAGGCGGACGTCGCCGCGGTGCTCGACTGGTGCACGGCGGTGCGCGCAGCGGCGATCCCGTACGGCGGCGGCTCGAGCGTCGTCGGCGGCGTCGAGGCCGACGTGGACGATCGCTACGCCGGCGCGGTGTCGCTGGACCTCTCGCATCTCGACCGCGTCCTCGAGGTCGACCGGACGTCGCGCGCGGCGCGCATCCAGGCGGGCGTGCTCGGTCCCGCGCTCGAGGAGCAGCTCCGACCGCACGGTCTGACGCTGCGACACTTCCCGCAGTCGTTCGAGTTCTCGTCGCTCGGCGGCTGGATCGCGACGCGCTCGGGCGGTCACTACGCGACGCTCTACACGCATATCGACGACTTCGTGGAGTCGCTGCGGATCGTCACGCCCGCGGGGACGCTCGAGACGCGCCGTCTGCCCGGCTCCGGCGCCGGGCCGAGCCCGGACCGTCTCTTCATAGGATCCGAGGGCATCCTCGGCGTCATCACGGAAGCCTGGATGCGGCTCCAGGACCGGCCGACCTTCCGTGCCTCCGCGTCGGTCGCGTTCGATGACTTCGCGGCGGGCGCGGCCGCGGCGCGCGCGGTCGCGCAGGCCGGGCTCTACCCGTCGAACTGCCGCCTCCTCGATCCCGGTGAAGCGTTGACGTCGGGGGCAGGGTCGGGCGCCGAGGCGGTCCTCATCCTGGCATTCGAGTCGGCCGACCATGCGCCCGAGGCGTGGATGGCGCGTGCGCTCGAGTGCGCGGCGGACCACGGTGGTAGCGTGCCGCCCGACGCGGGACGGACGCGCACCGCGGCGGAGCCGCGTCCCGACGACGCCGCGGGCGCCTGGCGGAAGGCCTTCCTCGACGCGCCGTACCTGCGCGACGCGCTCGTCGCGATGGGCATGGTGAGCGAGACGTTCGAGACCGCGGTGACGTGGGATCGCTTCCCCGCGTTTCACGAGGGGGTCATGACCGCCGCGAGCGACGCGCTCCGCGCGGCGTGCGGTGCGGGACAGGTCACCTGTCGCTTCACGCACGTCTACCCCGACGGCCCCGCGCCCTACTACACGATTCTCGGTCCCGGCCGGCGCGGCGGCGAGCTCGAGCAGTGGGCCGCGATCAAGCGCGCCGCCGCGGACGCCGTGATCCGCCTCGGCGGCACGATCACGCACCATCATGCCGTCGGCCGCGATCACCGCCCGTGGTACGACCGCCAGCGTCCGGACCCGTTCGCCGCGGCGCTCCGCGCGGCGAAGGCCGCGCTCGATCCCGCCGCCGTCCTGAATCCCGGCGTGCTGATCGATCCGTGAGCGCTCAGGCCGACGCGAGCGCGCCCGGCCGCAGCGTGATCGCGCCGGTCCACGCGAGCACGCGCAGCACCGCGTAGGTCGGGTCGAACTCGAAGGGCCGCGCCGCGAAGTTGAGGCGTCCCGAGGCGCGGTGGTGGTTGTTCTGGAAGAGCTCGCCGAGCGTCAGGAAGTCGAACGGCAGCGAGTTCCGCGACGCGTCGGTCGTCGAGAAGTTCCGGTAGCCGTAGCGGTGGCCGCACCAGTTCACGATCGCGCCGTGCACCGGCCCCATGACCCAGTGAACCGGCAGCAGCAGGAACTGCCACCACGCCGTCGCGAAGTAGATGTAGACGAGCCCGTAGAACGTCCCCCACGCGAGGCGCGTCATCCACGCCGAGCCGATCCGGTCGAGGAGCGGCCAGTCGGGCGCGTC
>Ga0070741_10009555_pt1 | contig 18749 bp, 8 predicted proteins | sample Coa_R1_4_FD_66440 | JGI IMG/M metagenome (GOLD analysis project Ga0070741, IMG submission 66440) | Surface soil microbial communities from Centralia Pennsylvania, which are recovering from an underground coalmine fire - Coalmine... | ecosystem: Environmental > Terrestrial > Soil > Unclassified ...
GCAACGGCTTGACTGGTCAGCGCACGGTAAGTCAGGCAGCGCCGTTTGATCATCCGGAGCTGTTCACGCCCAACGGTCATCCCCAAAGCTCCAGTGGTTACCCGGTGGATAAAGATCCAGACCATCCTGGACAAGCCAAGAACAATTTCGTGGAAGTACCAGCTACAGGAACCAAAGGCGGCAAGCCACTCCCCACCTTCCTGGACAACCTGTTGCATCCACCAGCGCCGTCTTCTCCACCACCTCCAGCCATTCCGAGTGGTGGCGCAAGCGGTGGCAGATAGGCGCTGAACATGATCCGGACAAAGCAAACAAATACACAACGAGGGCAGAAGCCGATCGACGGAAGGAGTTTTCAAAAAATGAGGGGATTTGAACAACTAACGAAGAGTTTCAGAATAGTGCAGGCCTTGCTGCTGCTGGTTGTGGCGACGCTCGGAGTTTCCGCATCGGCCCAGAGCCTAAACCCAGTTCCATGGCCCACACCGGCTGCGGTACCGGCGCCGACGCCGATTATACCCAACCGTCAAGGTGAGCCTGCGGGTTTCACCATCATTGGGTCCATTCAGTATGCATCGCTGGATGCCACTCCGGGACTATGCAACAAAGATGACAACCCAGCGCCAACGCCGGCGAATCCCCCCTTGCCGGCGCAATGCAAGACCACTGGCGGCTGGTTGGAAGTGAATAACACTGTGATTCGCGTCCCACAGAACACCGTGGTGTACTTCCCGAACACGCTGTTGATGTGGGAAGAAGTTTTCGAGTTAAACCCGAATACGCACCAGACTGATCCCGTGTACCAATCTGGCCTTGCTATGGCCGATACCGTGCGCTTTCCCGCCACCTATGAAGCCAGCGTGCAGGGCAATATTGTTAACGGGCAATACCAGGGCGCAATCATCTTCATCTCGCAGAGTCTTGCTGCCGGTGACGGTTCACTGCAGGGATACATTGAAAAGTTTGACTACGCCAACGGAATTATGTGGGTGAATGGGCAGCGCGTCCAACTCAACGATCCGCCGCTCACATTCACTGTTCCCAATCCAGATGGCACGCCGCTGTTGGATGGGAATGGCAATCCCATAGTGCTGACCAAGGGACGTCACAGCGCCGGTCAATCTCCCGACCCTCGTTTCGCCATTGATCAGAACAATCCCTCAGTAACGGCTGAGAGCGGCTATCCCATGTGTATACCCGCGACCAGCCCTTACATTGATGGCTCTGATGGTTCTGAAGGTCCGGCATTGACTTTGCTGCTGCCAGATGCGCAGCAGGACCAGCAATGCCCGGAAAAGAATCGTCCGCGTGATGCCGCTAGCGGAAGCACTCTCGTAAATATTTTCACCATGAACGCGCCCGGTGATCTGCCAGCTCCCGATAATCCTATCCTTCAGGACCCTTATCTTGAAGCGCCATTCGAGGTTGGCGATTTCGTTACGATTGTCGGTGAAGTTGAGGTTGATGCAAACGGACCATATATCTCCGCAACAACCGTCATGGACACAAGTCTTGGCGTTTACACGTGGCCGTCAACTGACCCTGCCTATGTGCGCATTGACGTAACAATTCAGGGTACCGGCGGTACGCCTGCACCTCTCTTTCCGCAAGAAGCCGGCGTACGCACCAGAGTGGAAGGATTTTCAACTGATCCCAACCGCACTGTTGACGTCTCCGCAATTGATCAGGATTGCAATGGCAACGTGACTTTCCGCGAGCCTGCATGGGCCGCCAACTTCCCGGTGGAACCTGGCGTACCGGGCATTGGCATCAAGGGACGCTGGCGCGTTCGTTTCCCACAGGGTGGCGATTTCCTGCCCCCGGTGATGAATATTGGCGCCCGCGTTAGCGGCAGCGTTCCCGGCAAGACCAAGAATGGCATTACCTATTCGGAATACCAGTTACCCGGACAGGTATTCATCTTCCCGGAAAATCTTGGACCTGGTAACGCTCCGCCACGTGCGAACGTCGGCGACATTACTTATCTGGTCAACGGTATGGGACCGTTGCCTATGCTCAGCGACGTGTTCGATAGCATTCAGGTCCAGTTGGGCCAGCAACCCGCCCCATTTTTTCCAAACCAGCTGATGGGGCAGTTGAATCCATTTCCTGACGCAACGCTGCCTCCTTTAACCTGCGTTTCCGGCCAGCTGTCCTCAGTGGCTCTGGGAACGTTCTCATCCAACCCGAATCCCCCATACGCCGGCACAACGGTTACGCTGGACGGAACTGCCAGCACTCCGCCGACCGGGCCGTTCCAGTGGTCACAGATCGTGAACCCTGGAGACCCAATCGTTACCATTAACAATCCAACCAGCGCAAAGGCCACGTTCGCTGCTCCCTCAGTTGCCGGACCACAGAGCTTGACGTTCCAGCTTGTTGTCGGCGGCCAGAACAGCCAGGTTCCGCAATCAGCGCCTGCAAGCGTAACGGTGCCGATCGTGGTTGCTCCGCCGAATACACCGCCTGCAGTGAGCGCGTTCGCCACCGGGCCTGATCCGACGAACCCAGCCAATACGATCAGCGGCACCACCATCACCGTTCCCAGCACTGCGGCGGTAACGCTGAATGCTTCGGCTGTTGATCCGTCCAATGGAACTCTCACATTTACCTGGACTGGACCTGCCGGAGTTGTCCTGACATCGGGCGCTACTGATGGCTCTATCCAGAACATCACAGCACCTTCAGTTCCTGAACTGACGGCAGCTCAGACCCTCACCTTCACGGTGACGGCCACAAGCTCCGCCAGCGGCTTAACCTCAGCTCCGGTAACTGTCACGGTAATCGTGCAGCCGGTGGCCGATTCAATCATCATTGACAACATTGTTTACCGGCGCACCAAGGGCCGGCTCGTCATTAACGTCAGTGACTTCACGCCTGGCGTGAACCTCACTGCAACTCTGGACATCATCAACCCCGGAACCGGACTGCCGTATTCCGGCGTGATGGGCCCGATTATCCCGTTTGCTCAAGGTTCATTCTCCATCACCTTCAGCAACATACCGCCGCCCAATATCGTAACCATCACCTCGGATGCGGGTGGCTTTGTGCAAGGCGGTATCACCTTCTTGAGGTAAGCAAGCTAACCAGAACTGCCGGGCGTAAGCCCGGCAGTCACAACCAAAATACTTTCCCCGCTCAGACTCGAAAGAAGCGGGATAGCAAGAACTAGCAGCAATAACTGAGAGGAACCCAAAATGATTAACTTTATGCGAGCCCCAGGCAAGGCCATGGCTCAGCGCCTAAAGGACAAAACCTTGCTAACTCGCTCATGGAAACCGATTCTTGCGGTGGGCCTGATGTTGATGTCAGCCGCCGCATTTGCGGGACCCAGTGTTCGGATTGCCGATACAAATATGTTCCGTCCTCGCGGCATGGTGCGCGCCACCGTGCGTCTGGCTGGCGGCGGTGAAATTACCGATTACTGGGTTTCAGACGGCGCTTCAGGATTCTGCCGCATTGATCAGCAACCGGACCCCAACAATCCCGGCCTGACCCATGGCGTGCTGAATCTGAGCACTTGCTACTTGCCCGGCGTTTTTGAGCCGGTTGATTATCAGGTTGAAACCCGCGGCGTGAACGGATCGAATGGATACGTATTCGTCGGCGGCATTAAAGATGTGACCAGGATCGAGTTCATGCAGTCTCCCACTGAGCCTGGCCGCACGGTGATCAACAAAAACACACAGATCTCCGTCTACAACGCCAGTTCAATCTTCACCAACGGCGTGTCGGCTGCTGCCGGCGCTCCCCGCTTTGTGCAATCCGTAAGAATGGGCCCGGACGGGAAGCTGTATATCTGCTTCCAGGGCAGCGGCGATATCTGGCGCATTCGCAATCCTCTTTCTCCGACCTTCACGCCGACCGGTAATGCGATCGAAAGAGTTGGAACTTCTGACAATGGCAGAACGCTGCTCAGCATGGCTTGGATTGGCCACGATCTGTGGATGGCCCAAGCCGGGTTTCTTAACCGCATTCAGAACGCAGACAAATGCAATTACAATCTGCCGGCCTGCCAGGCAACACTGCAGTTTGGTTCGTTGCAAACCCAGCAAGGCATGACTTCAGACCAGTACACATCATCCAGCCTTACCGGTCGTTGGCTCTATTGGGCCAACGGCAACCGGGTTGTGCGCTATGACACAAAGACCGCTGACCTGATGCAGATCTGGAACCAAAGCGGCCTTATTAATGGAAGCACCATTCCGCGTGAATACACGCTGGTGATGGGCCTGAACTTCATACAACCACAACATCCCACTCCCGGAGATCCTAAGCAGGACCTCTTTACTCTTGCCGATGGCAGCCAAGTGGCTGATATGACCGTGACCATGGACAAGATCATTGAAGCTCCAGTGCCGGAAGTTGCAGGTAATCTTCCCCTCACGGGTGAGACCTATCTGCTGAAGTCGAATGCCACCATGGTTCCTGAGCCTTGCGACTTCACGGTAAATCCTCCACCGTGTATCAACAGCCAGCTCGGCCCGGATAGTCCTCCGGTAAACTCGCCTGCGGTAAAAGCGGCGCGCCGCGCTGTACTGTTGCTCTCCGGCGTGACTCATCCTCGCGGCCTGCTGTTCCTGGGCGGCAAGTGGTGGGTTTCCGACGAAGACCACGGCTTCTGCCGCATTGACCAGAATCCCGTTACCGGTGCGGCCACCATGGCTGCCTGTTTCAAGCCGACTGCCACCTTTATTCCGGGACAGCCTGCAGCAGATGCGCCTACCGCAACCGGTACACAGCACGTTTACATTCCTGACGCGTCAGGACCGGCGAGAGGCATCATCAGGGCAGTATTCACTCCCAGCGCAGCGGGTGGAACACTGTCAGAGACCGGCTTGCTCAATTCCGGTCCCGGCACTGCCGCGGCTGTGGCCATTCCGAACGGTCCGTTCAATGACGGCGCCGTTTACATCAGCTACACCGACAACGGGGGAATCAACAAAATCCAAAAGCCGGCTACAGCGCCAAGCGCACCTATTGCCGTGGCCCAAACACTCAACGCAGTCGGAGCGCTCAGCATTACTTTCCTGGGTAATGATCTGTATCTGGCTGAACTTGGACCGCCAGCCAATGCCGGTGGCCAATTGATCAAAGGCGGACAGATCTCGATAGTGCAGGCGGCATCTCCCAGCGTGTTAAAGGGCAATGCCAAGGTTGTCTCGAAGCCGATTTCGCGGCTCCAGAGCCCTGTACCACCCAACATCACTCCGCAGCTCTTTATAAATCCAGGAGCGATCGTGGCGGGACCGGCGTTTGACCGGCCGGCATGTCTGCCGCCAGTCGGCGTTGCTACCTCAATCAGGGTGCCCGCCGATCCAACAACTACACCGACTCTGTACTTTGGCAGCTTCGGGGTCAGCCCGGACGATGCGGCTGCCAGTCCTTCACTACCACCGGAAGTCGATCAGTTTGACTCCATTTGCACCACGGAACTTCCGTGGGTGGTGGAAGGCTCACTGGATCCGCTTCGCGCCATCAACACGCCGCTGAGCGCAATTACCGCTCTGGCCGTCAGCAGCTACTCTGATCCAACGGCGCAACTGGCCATTGGTGACGACCCCAACACCCAACCGGAAACGGGAACGCTGCAGAGAAGCAAGATCACGCCTCCTGCAACCGGTCCGCTTCATGGCCAGGGACACGTTTACATCGTCTTTTAAATTGCAACACTCAACCGGCTGGCGGATTTATTCCGCCAGCCCTTTTTTCTAAGGCACGCTACGGTAAATAGCTAATTTCAGCCGCTGCTTGCCTGAATTAGACTTTGGAATTATGCGATCCTATTATCTTCTTCTGATCTGTCTCTTTGCCCTTCTCGCATTTGGCAAGCCTAATCCGCGACCCATTCTTGTTACGCATAGTGATTTCACCGGCATTGACCCGAGCGATGCCAAGAAAGAAGATCTTCGCGTCTTTGCCGATGGCCGCGTGCAGTATGAAGAAACAGCGGAAGGCAAGAAATCTACTTTTGATCTGAAGCTTACTCCGAAAAAGTTGCAGTGGCTGACGCAGCTGCTTAATGGAAAAGCGATGCAAGCGGTGCCGGCGCAGATTGGCTCGCAGATCAGAGTGGTGAACGGCAGAACCGATAAGACATTTGAAATCAATCGCGGCGCCACGCAGCAAAAGATCGCGATTGAAAATTTTTATCCGCAGTTGAACGCGCATCGTCCTGCATATCCCAGAGTTCTTGTGGAATTGGAATGCATGCTTCAAGACACTGAACGCAAGGCGGCTAATCTTCCCGCCCCAGATCCTTTGTTAGATTGGTGTCCTGACGCGCTTGGCAAGCGCTAAAACTGTTCGCCGGCATTTAACTTCACCTCAACGCATCTCTGTCTCCCGGCAGAGATGCTTCAACATAAACTTTTGTACTGATTCATACCCACTTCATCTCAGCTTGCCCGTAATTTCATCGATACAAATCCAAATTGTGTCTGCAATTTTTTTCTCACAAAATTTTCTGTGCTGAATTTTAAAAATTTTAATGTGCGCTTAATGGCTCGCTAATCGAGAGCCACCAAGATGATGCTGCTGTTCAGCTGCAGAAAAGGCAGATTTGCCTTGAGCTTTTGCTGCTGATTGTTCCTGTCGACATTCCCTTCCGGGACTGCTTACACAAACATTTTTTTAAGGACGGCTTTTTGCGAGCGGGGAACTCCAATATGCGTCTGTCAGGCCTAGATGTATCGTGTCGCGATCTAAATGCGAGCACGTGCCCGGGCTTCTCCTCTCTGTCGGAAATTTATCCAGAACTCATTTTTTGAAGTTGAAGGCATTATCGCGCCTCTGCAGGAGGCGTATGGAGGAACGCTCAATGATTTCAGCGCGCTCAATCTTTCTGTCTGTGTGTGTCATGGTTTCTTTTCTGGCGTTGGCTGCTTATGCAGCGCCGGATGGCAATGTCAGCGGCAGCTACAGCATCAGTGCTCCAACGGCTGCCGGTGATGACGTCCAGGTCACCATTTCACTCAGCATCAGCAACAACACTTCCGCAGACATAAAAAATGCCGCCATCTCTCTGCACGATCCGCTGGCGGCTCGCATGACATACGGGAGCCTGAACGGGCTTGCGTTGCCCGCGGGTGCGGCAACCCATGTGAGCGGTTCCTTCAAAGTCCCACGCCAGCTTTACGACTCCTGGCAAAAGGGCAGTTCGCCGGCCATGAGCGTGAGCTTTAACGACGCTGATGGTAAAGCCGTGCGGATGTTTATTGAGTTCTAGCAAAAAAGATTCCTGGAGGGCACGCCATGCAGGCTGCTACACATAATTCTATTTCTGGTTCAACGTCAATCTGGCCGCGGACAAACAAGCGCAATGCCGGAAAGCGTTGGCTCTTGACCGTGCTGCTGTTGGCGTTGGCCATGGCGCTTCCTTTGAATGCGCAGGCACAGGGCAACTATGTTTACGTGAACAATCAGGATGTCGCCAACACGGTATCCGCTTATTCCGTTTCTGCCTCCGGAAGTCTCACGCAGTTGACCGGCTCGCCCTTTTCCACGGGCGGTGTTGGCGCCAATGTTGTGTGCTATGGCTTGAATCGCATTGCGTTAAGCCCGGCCAACAATTCGCTGTTTGTAGTGAACAGCGGCGACCTCACGATCAGCGCGTTCCAGATCAATCCTGCCAATGGCCAGTTGGCCGCTGTGGCAGGCTCGCCGTTTCCCAGCGGTCTAACGCTGGATAGTTGCCAGGGCATCTCCCTGGCGGCCACGCCGGACGGAAAATTCCTGATGGCTTCAAGCAACGGCCAGATCCAGACTTTTGCGATCGCGGCGAATGGCGCGCTCTCACTTCTTGGCACCACGGCAAACTGCTGCTCGCCCAATGCCAGCATGGTGATTTCGCCCAACGGACAATTCCTGGCCACCTCAAACGAGACCAGCGTTTCCATGTTTGTGATTAACGCAGCTACGGGTGGGTTGACACCTGTTTTAGGTTCGCCATTTCCAAAGACGGGTTCGGGGATTCTTTCCGGACTCGACTTCAGTTGCGCGGCAGACCGGCTCTATGGCGGAGAAGCCACCGGCAGTCCTGCCTTGCTGGACGCCTGGACTGTTAACACGGCTTCCGGCGCGCTTACGCCGATTCCTGGAACACCATTCACCAGCAGCGGAAACGATGCCAACTCAGTGCTCTATAGCCCTGATAATACGCTGCTCTTCCAGAGCAATCAGTTCAGCAACAGCATTAACCCGTTCATTGTGAATCCTAATGGAACGCTGGCCAACGAAGGAAAGTTCGGCACCACAACCCAGGTCCACACGCCGGCAGGCATGGCCACCGATGCAACAGGAACTTTCCTCTATGTCGCAGACGATGAGTTCGGGCTGGCCGTCTTTAAAATTGGAAACAGCGGCGTACTGACCTCACTCTCTGATCTTGCGATTAATCGCCCCGGAGAGATCCAGGGCGTTGTGGCGTATCCGCCGCGAAGCTGCACCAGCGCCGACCTTGTGCTCAGCATGACAGCGCTTCCGAATCCTGTTGCGCCCGGCGCGCCGATTCAATACAGCATCAACATCACCAACAACGGCCCTTCTACTGCTTCGGCTGTGGTCTCAGACACACTGCCGCCGACCATGACTGCAGGCGGAACTTCGCCGGTCGTGAGTCCACACGGAGCATTGCGCAGCAACGCTGTTTCCGGAAACACCGTGACAGGAACGGTCACAATCACCACGACTGTTCCACATCAGCTTTCTGTGGGTCAAAGCGTCTCCATCAATTCTGTGCCGGCTCCCACAACACCGAACCCCGCGGGCGGTTCATTCACCGATCCCGGCTTTACTGGCGTGTTTACTGTGACCTCGGTGACCCCAAACAGCTTTACTTATACACAGAATTTAACGGCCGCGCAGTTCCCTGAAACTACGGCGGTCCCGCCTCAGCCGATTCCCGGAAGCGACAGCAGCGGCGGCGGTTCTGCCAGCAGCGCCGTTTGCCTTGTGACAACCGGCCCTGGGACCTGCAGCCAAACAAATTTTGCGCCCAAGCCGCCAATTGTTGCCGGCACTGGAGCCAACCGGAGCGGAAACGTGGTTACGATTACAACCACAGTGCCTCACCAGCTCTTTGCTGGCCAGACAGCAATCGTCTCCGGCGTGGCAAATGCCACTTTCAATGGATCGTTTGTCATCACCGCCGTTCCCTCGCCGACCACATTTACCTATAAGCAGACTGCGGCCAACGCGGTGAGCGGCGGAGGTAGCGTTACAACTGCAGCCACCGCAGCACAGCTCATCACGTTCCCGAATCTTGCCTCTGGCGAAACGCGCGCTGCCGTCATTAATGCCACCGCAAAGAGCACGCTTGCCAATGGAACTGTGATCAGCAATACCGCCAACATCAGTAACAAATCCGTGGTTGATCCTGTGCCGGGCAACAATTCAGCCACGGCCAACGTGACCATTGGGACTTTTACAGGCACCACGCCCACTGTTCCCAGCGCGACTGGGTCTTTCGGCGGGCTTGTGACACTCACTGCCACGTTAAAAACAACTGGCGGAACTCCTGTGGCAGGCAAGACGATTGGTTTCAACTTTAACCAGACCAATGATGTTTATAGCGGGGTGACAAACGCAAGCGGCGTGGCCACTGTGACTGCGCCTGTTGGCACCACCAGCGTAGGCACGCATCTTGCGGCCTTTACTGCCACATTCGCCGGCGATAGCAGCTTTGGCGCAAGCAGCGCTACCGGAGATCTTGTTGTTACCAAAGCCGTATTGACCGTCACGGCAGACAATCTATCGAAGCTCTATGGCGATCCTAATCCGCCACTCACTTACACCATCACAGGCTTTGTGAATGGCGATACCATCGCTGTTGTAAGTGGAACTGCAGTTTGCTCCACTACTGCCACGCAAACCAGCCCGGTGGGAACCTATCACATCACCTGCACGCAGGGAACGCTTGCCGCAATCAATTATGACTTTGTATTTGTCGATGGCACGTTGACGGTGAATCCTGCGCCTCTGACGGTGACTGTGAATAGCGCTACACGCGCTTATGGCGATCCAAACCCGGTCTTCAGCGGCACCATCACGGGAATCAAGAATGGCGACAACATCACAGCCACCTACAGCACCGCGGCTACTGTCACCAGCCCGGCCGGAACATATTCGATTACAGCAACTCTCTCTGACAATGGCACGGGAGCACTGGCGAACTATGCTGTCACGATCAACCCCGGCACGTTGACCATTACTCAAGCAGCGCTGGTTGTAACCGCCAACAATGCGGCCCGGCTCTATGGCGATCCCAATCCAGTGTTCAGCGGCACCATTGCTGGAATCAGGAATGGCGACAACATCACCGCCGTCTTTACTACGACTGCCACACCCGCCAGCCCCGTGGGAACGTATCCGATTATTCCTACGCTCAGCGATAACGGAACCGGCGCACTGGCCAACTACATTGTTACCGCCAACAACGGTTCTCTTACGATAAGCCCGGCGCCTTTGAGCGTGACGGCCGATAACGCTACACGCGCATTTGGCGCGGCGAACCCGGTCTTCACAGGAACAATCGTAGGGATTAAAAATGGTGACAACATCACCGCCACTTACAGCACCACGGCAACCGCTAACAGCCCGGTGGGAACTTATCCCATTGTTCCAACGCTGGTTGATCCGACGAATAAGCTCGGCAATTACACCGTAACCATCAACAACGGAACGCTGACTGTTACTTCTGCGGTACTGACCGTGACCGCGGCGAACGCCAGCCGTCTTTATGGCGATCCCAATCCGGTCTTCACCGGCACCATCACCGGAATTCAAAACGGTGACAACATTACCGCCACGTATTCCAGCGTTGCTGATCCAACAAGCCCCGTGGGAACTTACGCGATTGTACCCACGCTGTCTGACAACGGAACCGGAGCGCTCGCGAACTACGTTGTAGTAAGCAACAACGGCGTGCTGACTGTGACTCCTGCGCCGCTGACTGTTACGGTTGCCAGCGTGAGCCGGCTGTATGGCGATCCGAATCCGGCGTTCAGCGTTACGATTGTCGGAATTAAGAATGGCGATCCAATCACGGCTGCCGTAAGCACAACGGCTGATCCAACCAGCGCGGTAGGAACATACCCCATTGTTGCCACGTTGGTTGATCCAGCAAACAAGCTCAGCAATTACGTGGTCACCATCAACAATGGCACGCTCACCATTACTCCTGCGCCTTTGAGCGTGACTGCTGGAAATGTTAGCCGCTTGTTTGGCACGCCTAACCCACCGCTCACCGGAATTATTGCGGGCATCAAGAACGGCGATCCGATCACCGCAATTTATTCCACCACGGCCGTTGCTACCAGCCCGGTTGGGACGTATCCCATTACCGTGGCCCTGGTTGACCCAGCCAACAAACTTGGGAACTACACAGTTACTTCTACTGACGGCACGCTGACTGTGAATGCTGCGCCGACAGCCAACTTCGTCTTTGTGAACAACCAGGCTGCAGCAGGGAACAGCATCGCCGGCTACTCCGTGGCCGTGGATGGCACGTTGACCGCGCTTGCTAGCTCGCCGACCCTTACCGGCGGTCTGGGCGCGAACGCAGCTTGCTCTTCAGTGAATCGCCTGGCCCTGAGCGCTGGAAACAACCTGCTGTTCGTCTCGAACGGCGGCGACCAGAGCATCAGCGCCTTCCAGATCGATCCTGCAAGTGGCGCATTAACTGCGGCAGCGGGTTCGCCGTTTGCTTCTGGCCTTACGCTTGATGCGTGTTCAGGAATTTCTCTGAGCGCAACGCCTGATGGACGCTTCCTGATGGCTTCCAGCAACGGTCAGATCAAGACCTTCAGCATTGGCGCAGGTGGAGTGTTGAGTCCTCTCTTCAGCGCTGCGAACTCGGTTCTCCCGAACGCCAGCATGAAGATTTCTGCCAACGGACAGTTCCTGGCAGTTTCCAACCAGACCAGCGCTTCGGTGTATGCCATCAACGGCGATGGTTCTCTGACGCCAGTTGCCGGCTCTCCGTTTGCGGAGACAGGAACTGCATCACTCGCCGGTCTCGACTTCAGCTCAACCAGCGGTCTGCTCTACGGTGCTGAGACCAGCCCGACTGCGGCCTTCGTCGATGCGTGGACTGTTGGCGGGAATGGAGTGCTCTCAGCTATCGCAGGCAGCCCGTTCAGCACAACTGCGATCAACTCCAACGTGGTTCTGCTCAGCCCGAATGATGCGTTCCTGTTCGCCAGCAACAGCGGCAGCAGCAGCGTGAGTTCGTTCAGCGTAGCCGCTGGCGGCGTGTTGACCAGCCTGGGCAGCTTTGGCAGCGCAGCTTCACTGCACGCTCCGGTGGGCATGGCGACTGATCGCTCCGGCAGCTTGCTCTACGTGGCAGACGATACCTTCGGCGTCGCGGTGTTCAGAGTTGACGGCGCAGGTTCGCTCGCTCAGCTTGGTGATGTGGCGATTACCGGCGCAGGACAGGTGCAAGACCTGGTTGCCTATCCGCCGCGCATGGCCAGCAACGCAGATTTGAGCGTCGCGGTTTCAGCCTCATCCTCTAGCGTGCTGGGCGGCCAGAACGTGACCTATACCATCACCGTGACGAACAACGGCGTTGATCCAGCGGCAGCTACTGTCACGGACAGCTTGCCGACTGGCTTCACGCTCGTTTCTTGTGCGGCGACCGGAAACGGCGCCTGCATCACCAACTCCGCTGCGGCGAGCTTTAACTTGCTGCAAAGCGGGGAATCCCAGACTGTAACCATCGTGGCCCAGGCAGGTCTATCAATTCCTGACGGGTCCACAACCACCAACACTGTAAGCATCAGCAACAGCTCGGCGGTTGATCCTAATATCGCAAACAACTTCGCCAGCGCAGACGTGACGGTTGCACAGCAAGCCGTTACAAGCCTGGCGGTATCCCCGGCAACTGCGACTTACGGCGCAAGCAGCGTGGTGCTCTCGGCAACACTGAGCACCTCTGCTGGTCCGCTGGCAGGTGAAACAGTCAACTTCACGCTGAACGGCTCGCCTGCGGGCAGCGGGGTGACTGACGCAACCGGACTGGCTTCTGTTTCTGCCAGCCTGGCTGGCCTGAATGCAGGGTCTTATCCTGTGGCCGCCAGCTTCGCCGGTGACGCGCGCAATAAACCAGCTTCAGGCAGCTCCACGCTGACCGTGAATCCGGCGGTATTGACTGTGACGGCGGCCGATGCCTCCAGGATCTACGGCGACCCGAACCCAACTTTTGCTTTCACCTTTGCAGGCTTTGTGAATGGTGATACCTCTGCTGTGGTGAGCGGAAGCCCGAGCTGCACCAGTGTTGGCGTGACAAGCGCAGTGGGAACTTATCCCATTACTTGCACGATTGGGACGCTCTCCGCGGCCAACTATAGCTTCAATTTCGTCAATGGCACTCTCACCATCACGCCGGCCGCTTTGACTGTGGCTGCAAATAACGCAACTCGGCTCTACGGCGATGCGAATCCTGCATTCACCGGCACAATCACCGGAATCAAGAACGGTGATAGCATCACCGCAACTTATGCCACCACGGCCAATCCAACCAGTCCGGTAGGAACATATCCCATCACTCCGGCGTTGGTTGATCCCACCAACAAGCTTGGAAATTACACAGTAACTTCCACCAATGGCACTCTAACGATTACCCCGGCCCCGCTGACCGTTACTGCGGCCAACGCAACCCGTGCCTTCGGTGATCCAAACCCAGTCTTCACTGGGACAATTACTGGCATTAAGAATAACGACAACATCAGCGCTTCCTATAGCACTACGGCCACCACCGCCAGCCCGATAGGAACTTATCTCATCACCCCGGTGCTTGCAGACCCAACCGGAAAACTCAGCAATTACACGGTAACGTCAACCAATGGGACACTGACAATCACCAACGCTGTACTCACAGTTACGGCAGCCAGTGCCAGCCGCTTCTATGGTGATCCGAACCCGGCCTTTACAGGCACTATTACGGGCCTCAAGAACGGCGATAGCATTACAGCGACGTTCTCCAGCGCAGCAGTAGCCACAAGTGCGCCAGGAACATATCCAATTGTTCCGGCACTGGTGGATCCTAACAATCAAGCTGGCAATTACACGGTGGTCCTCAACAGCGGTGTTCTCACGGTGAACGCAGCTCCGCTCTCAGTGGTGGCGGCAAATGCCAGCCGCCTCTATGGCGCCGCAAACCCGGTATTCACTGGCACCATCACTGGCCTGAAGAATGGGGACAACATTACGGCGAGCTATACGAGCGTGGCTGATCCAACCAGCAATGTCGGCACCTACGCAATCACGCCTGTCCTGAGTGATCCAACGAACAAGCTCAGCAATTACGCTGTAACGCTGACGAACGGCACTCTGACAATTACTCAGGCGCCGCTCTCCGTTACCGCCAATAATGCAACGCGCGTCTATGGCGATCCCAATCCGGCCTTTACCGGGATCATTACTGGACTCGTAAATGGGGACAACATCACATTCAGCGCTACCAGCGCCGCTCCGACGGCCGCTGTGGGAACGTATCCAATCGTGCCCGCGCTGGTTGATCCAACCAACAAACTCGGTAATTACAACGTAACTTCCACTAACGGCACGCTCACCGTGACTCAGGCGCCGTTAAGCCTGGTTGCGGCAAATTCCACCCGCGCTTATGGCGATCCAAATAACCTGAGCGGAACGCTCACTGGCGTGAAGAACGGTGACAATATCACCGCGGTTTATAACACCACGGCAACAGCAACCAGCGCGCCCGGAACGTATCCGATCACGGCTTCATTGAGTGATCCAACCAGCAAGCTGGGCAACTACAGCGTGAGCATTACAAATGCCACGCTGACGGTTACTCCGGCCACGCTGACGGTTTCCGCAGCCAACGCCAGCATGGTGTATGGCGACGCGGTTCCCGCCCTGAGCGGAACGATTGCCGGAATCAAGAATGGCGATAACATTACGGCCAGTTACAGCACAACGGCCACTTCAACCAGCGCACCTGGAACGTATCCAATCGCAGCGGCAGTCTCGGATAACGGAACGGGCGCACTGGCGAACTATACGCTCGTAATCAATAGTGGCACGCTCACCATCAGCCCTGCTCCGCTGGTTGTGACTGCTGCGAATGCCAGCCGTCTGTACGGTGATCCGAATCCGGCATTCACCGGCACCATCATCGGCGTGAAGAATGGTGACAATATTAGCGCCACGTTCTCCGCCACTGCCGATCCAACCAGCCCGGTCGGAACCTACGCAATCATTCCGGCGCTGTCTGATCCAAATAACAGGCTCAGCAACTACGCACTCACCGTCAACAACGGCGTTCTCACTGTAGCTCCGGCGCCGCTGAGTGTTGTCGCTGCCAATGCTTCCCGTGTGTATGGCGATCCTAACCCGGCATTCACCGGCACGTTGACTGGCGTGAAGAACGGCGACAACATCACGGCGAGCTTCTCCAGCGTCGCGACTGCGGCCAGCCCGGTAGGAACCTATCCTATCGTTGCAACACTGGCGGATCCGGCTGGTAAGCTCTCTAACTACTCGGTGAACGCAACCAACGGTACATTAACGGTAACTCCTGCCCCATTGACTGCGGCTGCAACCAGCACCTCCCGCGTCTATGGCCACGCTAATCCCAGTTTGAGTGGGACCATCAGCGGCTTGAAGAACAATGACCAGATCAGCGCGACGTTCGCCAGCACTGCCGATCTGACCAGCGCGGTGGGAACTTACCCGATCCTTCCAACCTTTAATGATCCGGGTGGGAAGCTGGGTAACTACACCGTGATTACTACGGGAACGCTGACAATAACTCCACAGCCGCTGTCGGTGACCATAGCGGATGCATCTCGCGTGTACGGTGATCCAAATCCGGCCTTCACCGGCTCCATCAATGGAATCCGGAACAATGACAACATCACCTTAGCGCCGACCACGACTGCGACCCCGACCAGCCCCGTGGGAACTTATCCCATCGTGGCAGGGTTCAACGATCCGGACGGCAAGATAGGCAACTACGCAGTCACATCCAATACTGCTACGTTGACCGTCACCCCCGCGCCATTGACCATCCAGGCCAATAACGTAACCGGCACTGCGGGCCAGCCGTTCCCAACTTTCACCGGCACGATAACGGGAATTAAGAACGGTGACAACATCACGGCCAGCTACAGCACCACGGCAGACCAAACCAGTCCGGCAGGGCAGTATCCCATCATTCCCAGTGCGGACCCCAATCCATTGCTCAGCAACTATACGATCACGCCGATCAATGGCACTTTGACTCTGCAATAAACTCGGAACAACTGCCAGGGCCAGTGGATTAAACTCCGCTGGCCCGGCTAGCTTACTTTGATCCTTTAGAAATAAGTTTTCTCGCTCCGCTTACCTCAAATCCAACCTTGGTTTCACAAAACTTTTCTGAGTTGCAATGGACTCAAGCCAGTGCTCCTGCATCCAATTTGTTAATCTTTAATCCAGAGTTTTGGAGGGCATGGTGCTTAGTAGAATTTGCAAATTAGCCCTGGCATTCGTTTTGACTGCGGGAATGCTGTTGCTTACGGGATGTCTCACCACCAGCATTGCCAAAATTAACCGTGACCCGGGCCGCTTTGCCGGCAGAAACGTGAGCATTCACGGCACCGTATCAGATTCATTTGGCGCGCTGGGCAACGGTATTTTTCAGATTGACGACGGCTCAGGCCACATGTGGATTTACAGCCAGAATTACGGTGTGCCCAGCAACGGCAGAAGTGTCACTGTCACCGGACGGATCGAGCAGGGTTTTGCTTTCGGCGGCCGCAGCTTTGGCGTAATTTTGCGTGAGACTAAATCGCGTCACTGAAGCGGCAACAGATAGATATCTTTTGGCGACTCTCGGTTGCCCAATAACCTTCATTCCCTAAAGCGCGTCTTTCTCGGCGCGCCTTTCCGTCAGCGCGTAATTCCTGTAATCTACTTTCTTCCAGAAATGCCCGTCTCGCTGGCAAATTCCGGAGTTTTGTACCAGGCGCTTAAGAAGTGCGGCATCGGCCTTGTCTCGGCACTGCCGGAGACCTGGCTGGTGCACCTGATTCGCATGGCGGAAGATGATCCGCAAATGATCCTGGTACGTCTGGCGAAAGAAGAAGAGGGGGTTGGCATCTCAGCCGGCGCGCACTTTGCTGGCGTAAAGTCAGCCATGCTCATGCAGAACCACGGTTTCCTGGCAAGTATTAATGGCATTGTTTCTTTCGCGCAGCTTTACCGCATTCCACTGCTCATGCTCATCAGCTATCGCGGACACTTTGGCGAGCGCGATCCCTGGCAAACTCAGGGCGGTGGCGCCACTGAGCCGCTCTTACGCGCTCTTGGAATCCCGTATTCGTTCCTTGACGATCCAGCGAAAGTTGAAAAGCGCATTGCAGAAGCGCAAACCTGGGCTTACAGCAGCCTGCATCCGGCGGCGTTACTGCTTACCCGCGAACTCATGTGGGAGGAGCCGGCACCATGAAACGCCTGGAATGTTTGCGCGCAATCTATGACAAGCTTGAAGGCTCGCTGGTGGTCACCATCATGGGCGCGGTGGCAACAGAGTTGCAATCGCTGGGACACAAGCCAAACTTCTTCTATCTGCAGCATGCCATGGGTCTCGGCTCTTCCACCGGGCTTGGACTTGCACTCTGCCTGCCGCAACAAAAAGTTGTGGTCTTTGATGGCGATGGCTCCATCCTGATGAACCTGGGCGGATACTCCACCATGGCGCGCTATCGCCCTAAAAATTTGGTTCATGTTGTGTTCGATAATGAGAGCCTGCTCTCCGTCGGCGGGTTTCCCACGGCCACTTCAACCGGTACCGATCTGGAAGGCGTTGCGCGAGCAGCTGGCATTCCGCATAACAAAACCGTGAAGGGCCTTGAAGAGTTTACCCGCGCCTTTAATGAGGCAATGCGCACCAACGAGCTTACCTCGATTGTGGCCAAGGTTGAAGCCGTGGGGCCGTCAGGATATGTGACCGGGCTTGCATTATTGGAGAACAGGTTTCAGTTCAAGAGATACATAGAGAATCTGAAGTGAACGGTTGTTCTGCAATCCCGAGCGTAGCGAGGGATCCATATTTATATCCGCAATCTTAGGGATTAGACACGAAAGAGCATCGAGAGGTATGTATCCCTCGCTCCGCTCGGGACTTTCGGAAAAAGCTGCGCTCGGGATTTAGAAAGAAGGACTGCAACATGGCCAATATCCTCACCGAACTTATCACCCAACTGAACAGCGGCGCGTTGCGGATTGTTGATCTTACCCAGCCTCTTAGCCCGCAGACACCGCTGCTGCCGCTGCCTTCGCAATGGCCCAATACTCCGGCATTTAAGATATGGGAACTCTCTCGCTATGATGATCGCGGCCCGGCTTGGTACTGGAACGGCTTTGAGACTGGTGAGCACACAGGCACGCACTTTGACGCTCCGATCCACTGGGTGAGCGGCAAAGACCTGCCAGACAATAGCGTGGACAAGATTCCGCCAAAGAAATTTGTCGGGCAGGCTTGTGTTATCGACGTGACTGCCGACGTGGCCAAAGACCCGGACTTCCTGCTCACGGTAGATCGTGTGAAGCAGTGGGAGAGCCAGCACGGAAAGATTCCCGCCGGCGCATGGATGCTGCTACGCACGGGCTGGTCAAGACGTACCGATCCGGAGGAGTACATCAACGCTCGCGATGACGGTCCGCATACGCCAGGGTTTGTGAAGGCGTGTTCAGATTTTCTGGCAAAAGATCGCGATGTGCTTGGCGTGGGTGTGGAG
>Ga0070741_10009556_pt1 | contig 18747 bp, 9 predicted proteins | sample Coa_R1_4_FD_66440 | JGI IMG/M metagenome (GOLD analysis project Ga0070741, IMG submission 66440) | Surface soil microbial communities from Centralia Pennsylvania, which are recovering from an underground coalmine fire - Coalmine... | ecosystem: Environmental > Terrestrial > Soil > Unclassified ...
CCCGGCGACACCAAGCCGTTGAGGTCGAAGAGGGTGACGCCCGGGTGGCGGGCGACCGCAGCGTGGACGATGGCGTTCCACTCGTCGACGCGCGCCGGCTGGTTCTCCGGGTAGGTGCCGCCGCCGGGTGCCTCGAGGCCGAGGAAGTACGGCGCCGTGCACAGCACGACCTTTGCGCCCGTCGACGAGGCGGTGGTGATGGCGGCGTCGAGCTGCTGGGCCAGGTAGGTGTCGAAGGCCGGCTGGCCGACGTGCTGCCACGTGCCGTTGAGCACGCGGTCGAGGAGCTCCCAGCGCCCCAACAGCACGATGGCGACCTGCGGGTGGGCGCGGGCGAGCGTCGCCTGCCACGTCGACTGCCACTGGTAGCACGAGCCGGGGATGGGGCTCGTGATGCCGTCGGACCGCACCGCGGTACCGAGGGCGACGCCGCAGCCGACGATGCCGCCGTTGGCGATGGTGACCGCCCAGTACCGGCTCACGGCATCGAGGGCGTTGGCGAGCGTGACCGACACCGAGTCCCCGAACACCACGGCGGACACCGGCGCGGGTGCGGCCGTGGTCGGCGGCGGGGCGGTTGCCGCGCCGGCGACGGGCGGCGATGCCGCCCCACCGGTGGCGGGCGCCGCCGGGCCGCCGCCCGCGGGCGGCGCGGCGCGGGGGCCGCCGACCAGCGCGGACTGGCGGGCCAAGGCGGCGGCCGACACCGAGGGTGTGGACTCCCGGGCAACGGGTAGCAGCACGCTCACGGCCAGCGCTCCCGTCACCACCACGGCGACCGGCCGGTACCACGACCGGGGGACGAGGCGGGGCCCTCTGCGCTCGAGCACCGGCCGCTCGACCACGACCCAACTCACGGCGGTCGCCAGCGCCACCGACCCGAGACGGGCCCCGAGCAACGCGGCGCCCGAGAGGCCGGTCCGCGCGTGGTCGAGGACGATGAACAGCGGCCAGTGCCACAGGTAGACGCCGTAGGAGACGCGCCCGAGCAGGCGCAGGGGGGCGATGCCGAAGGCGCGCGCCAGGGCGCCCGCGGGGCGCCGCAGCACGTCGACGACGATGGCGGCCGACGACAACCCCGCGAGCGCCAACCCGCCGTGGAACAGCCAGTTCGAGGAGCCGGGCAGCCGCGCCCACAACCAGCCCGTCGCCAGCAACCCCGCCGCGCCGCCGAGGGCAGCGACGGGGCGACGGCGGGGCGCGGCGGCGGCCATGTTCCCCGCCACGAGCGCAGCAACCGCCGCGCCGACGAGGAACCCTGCCGCCCGGGTGTCGGTGCCGTAGTACGACCGGGTGACGTTGCCGGTGTGGGCGAGGGCGGCGCCCAGGGCCCACGATGCGGCGGCGAGAGCGATCGCCCCGGCGGCGACGGCGCGGCGGCCGAGCCGGGCCAGGGCGAACACGGCGATGGGCGGCCACAGCAGGTACAGCTGCGCCTCCACGCCCAGGCTCCACGTATGGCGCAGCAGGGACGGCGCCGCCGATTGGCCGAAGTAGCCCTGCCCGGTGAGCACGAACCGCCAGTTGGAGACGAATCCGAGGGCGGCGAGGGAGTCGAGGCGCAGGCTGTGGGCCTCGTCGGGGAGGGCGGCGACGGCCGCCCACACGGCGGCCGCGGCGATGACCACCCACAGCGCGGGGAGCAGGCGGCGCGCCCGGCGCCCCCAGAAGGCCCGCAGGTCCACCCGGCCGGCACGGGCGTGCTCGGCGAGCAGCCCCGATGTGATGAGGAACCCCGAGAGGACGAGGAAGGTGTCCACGCCGAGGTACCCGCCCTGCGCCCAGCCGTAGCCGAGGTGGTAGGCGACGACGCCCGCGACGGCGAGGCCGCGGACCCCGTCGAGGGCCGGCACATGGCGGTCGCGCCGGCCGCTGGGCGTGACCGCAGGCACCGTTGCCTGGGCGGCTTCGATGCCACCGGCGTGCTCGACGGCGACACCCACGGGCTCCCGAGGCTACCGGAGCCACGCCTGAAGGTCCCTCGCACTCTAGGGTGTTGGCCCGCATGATCACGGAGACGCCGCGGCGGGAGGCCACCGAGCGTGAGGTGACCGTCGCCCGGGGGCGCACCGCGACGGTCATCGCCGTCGCGGGTGCCGTCGTCATCGCGATCGGCCTGGTGCTGCGGTTCTGGACACGGTCGCAGCTGTGGCTGGACGAGGCCCTGACCGTCAACATCGCCCGGCTGCCCGTGCGCCACATCCCCGGGGCCCTGCGCCGGGACGGGGCACCCCCGCTGTTCTACGTCCTGCTGCATTTCTGGATGCGCGTGTTCGGCACGTCGAACCTCGCCGTGCGGTCGCTGAGCGGCGTGTGCTCGGTCCTGTGCCTGCCCCTCATGTGGGTCACCGGCCGGCGCGTCGGGCGCACGGCCGGGGCGAGCCCGGCCGTCACCGGGGCCGTGGCCGTGGTGCTGCTCGCCTCCTCGCCGTTCGCCATCCGGTACGCCACCGAGGCCCGGATGTACTCGCTCGTGGTGCTGCTGACCCTGGTCGGCTACCTGGCGCTGGCGCGGGCGCTCGAGGCGCCGGCGCTGCGGCCGCTCGACCTGGTCGGGGTCGGGCTCACGGGGGGGCTGCTCGTGCTCACCCAGTACTGGGCGCTGTACCTCGTGGGCGTGGTCGGGGCCGTGCTCGTGTGGAAGGCGGTGTGGGGCGCGCCGGCGCGCCGGGCGCGCTACCGGGCGGTCGCGCTGGCCCTGGCGGCGGGGATGGTGCTGTTCGCCCCCTGGCTGCCGACGTTCTGGTTCCAGCTGCGGCACACGGGCACGCCGTGGTCGGGGCGCTCGACGTTCGCGGACATGGTCAACGCCGTGAGCGAGTTCGCCGGCGGGAGCTCGAGCACCGGGCGGGCGCTGGGGCTGGCGTTCTTCGCCCTCGCCGGCTTCGGGCTCTTCGGTGCCGCGATCGACGGCGCGCGCGTCGAGATCGACCTGCGGACGCGGCCGCGCGGGCGGGCGCTCGGGATCGTCGTGGTCGGCACGCTGGCCGTCGCCGTGTGCCTCGGGCTGATCAGTGGCGGGGCGTTCCAGGCGCGCTACGCGGCCGTCGTGTTCCTGCCCTTCCTGCTCCTCGTCGTGATCGGCACGCTGGTGTTCGCCGACCGGCGCGTGCTCGTCGGCGTCGTCGCCGTCGCGTGCGTGTGCGGGCTGGTGAGCGCCAGCGGCAACATCAAGTCGAAGCGCACGCAGGCGTTGCAAATCGCGAGCGGGCTGCGCGCGCAGTACCGCCCCGGCGACGTCATCGGGTACTGCCCCGACCAGCTCGGGCCGGGCGTGTCGCGGCTGTTGCCGACGGGCTTCGAACAGGTCACGTTCCCGCGCCGGACACCGCCGCAGTTCGTCAACTGGGTCGACTACGCCAAGGTCAACGAGGCCGCCGACCCCGCCGACTTCGCCCGCTACCTCGACAAGTTGGCCGGCCCCTCGCACGTCGTGTGGCTGGTGTGGGCCGCGCAGTACCGCACGTTCGACGAGAAGTGCCAGGCCGTTGCCAACCTGCTCGGAACGCTCCGGCCACCGGCGACCCAGCTGTACGAAGAGGCCACCGGCTTCTACGAGCGCTCCAACCTGGTCCGGTTCCCCGGGAAGTGACGGGGATGCTCGCCCCTCCCGCCCCGGCGGCCAGGCGGGGCCGGCAAGCGTGGGCGTCCGTGCGTGGCGACGTCGTCGCCGCCCTGCCGGCGTGGGGCGTCTCGCGCGTGCTCGTCGTCGCCGCGTGGGCCGTGCTCGCGAGCGTCCACGTGCACAACCCGGCCGCCCACCAGCAGGTGCACCAGGGGCTGTTCGCGTGGGACGCCGGGTGGTACCGGGGGATCGCGCAGCACGGGTACGGCTTCAGCCCGCCCGGCGCCGGCGCGCACGAGGCGTTGCGGTTCTTCCCACTGTTGCCCGTCGTCTCCTGGCTCCTCGGCGGGTCATCGGTGGCCATCGTCGCCGTCGTATGGGCCGCGGCGCTGGTGCTCGGCGCACTAGTGCACCGGCTGGTCCTGATCGAGGGCAAGGGCGCGCATGCCGCCGGGTTGTCGGTGTGGTGCGTGCTGTTGTTCCCGTCGGCGTTCGTGCTCGTGCTCGGGTACGCGGAGGCGCTGGCGATGGCGCTCGGCGTCGGCATGTTCATCGCGTTGCGTCGGCAACGGTGGTGGCTGGCCGCGGGCCTCGGCGTGCTCGCCGGCCTGAGCCGGCCGCTCGGCGTCCTCCTGGCCGTACCCGCTGTCGTCGAGGTGGCGCGCGCGTACCGGCTCGCAGTGCGCAGTGATGCCCGTACCCGCGCCGCGTGGGGTGCGGCCGTGGCCGGGCCCGTCGCCGGCCTGGTCGCGTTCCTCACCTGGTCGTGGCGCCGGTACGGCGACTTCCTCCTCCCGCTGCGCGTGCAGACCAAGGCCACCCACCGCGGCCAGGTCGTCGACCCGTTCACCGCGCTCTGGCACGAGGGGAGCGGCATCCTGCGCGGCCACCACGTCGGGAGCGCGTTGCACGTGCCGTGGGCGCTGTGCTTCATCGCCCTGGCCGTCGTCGCGTTCCGGCGCTTCCCGGCGAGCTACGGCGCCTATGCCGCAGCCGTGCTCGTGGTGGCGCTCACGTCGAAGAACCTCGACTCCCTCGAGCGGTACGGCCTCGGCGCGTTCCCGCTCGTGTTGGCCCTCGCCACGCTGCTGCGGACCACGCGGCTCGAGCGGGCGTGGTTGGCCGCCAGCTCGGCCGCCCTCGAGGGCTACGCCGTGCTCGCACTGCTCAACAAGTACGTGCCATGATCGCCCCTCTGCCGGCTCCGGGCGGTTAGCGTCGATGGCACTGACACCGCGTCGCGCTCCGCGGCAGACCCCGATCGTGACCGATACCGAGATCCACACCGACGTCCGTCCGGGTGCCGCGGAGGCGCCACCGGTCGTCGTTCCTGCGGTCGCCCCCCCGCTCGCCGACATGGCCGCAGCCGCCGGCCTCGAACGCGTGCACATGATCGCGTGGCGCGACCTCGATGACCCTGAGGCCGGTGGCTCCGAGGTGCACGCCGCCCACATCGCCTCCGCGTGGGCGGCGGCGGGCATCGACGTCACCATGCGCACGTCCGCGGCTGCGGGCCACCCCATGTTCGGCACGCGCGACGGCTACCGGACGGTGCGGAAGTCGGGCCGCTACAGCGTGTTCCCGCGCACGGCGGTCTCCGGCGCGCTCGGCCGTACGGGGAGCGGCGACGGGCTGGTCGAGATCTGGAACGGGATGCCGTTCTTCTCCCCGCTCTGGAGCAGGTGCCCCACGATCGTGCTCCTCCACCACGTCCACGCGGAGATGTGGCGGATGGTGCTGAAGCCGGCCGCGCTGGCACGCGTCGGCGAGTTCATCGAGTTCAAGCTGGCGCCCCCCGTGTACCGGCGCTCGCACATCCTCACGTTGTCGTCGTCGTCGAGAGCCGAGATCGTGGAGTTGCTGCGGATCCCCGCCGACCGCATCGAGGTCGTCCCACCGGGGATCTCGCCGTCGTTCAGCCCCGGCGGGGCGCGGTCGCCGCACCCGCTCGTGCTCGCCGTCGGCCGGCTGGTGCCCGTCAAGCGGTTCCACCTCCTGGTCAGCGCGCTCGTCGCGCTGAAGGAGCGGCACCCGGCACTCGAGGCCGTGATCGCCGGGGAAGGCTACGAACGGCCCGCCCTCGAAGCGCAGGTGCGCGCCGCCGGTGCCCAGGACTGGCTCCGCTTGCCGGGTCGCATCGACGACGCCGATCTCCTCTCGCTGTACCGGCGCGCGTGGGTGCTCGCGTCCACGTCATTGCGCGAAGGGTGGGGCATGACGATCACGGAGGCGGCGGCGTGCGGGACCCCCGCCGTCGTGAGCGACATCGCGGGGCACCACGACGCCGTCGACCCGGGCCGCTCCGGGCTGCTCGTCGCGGGCGATGGCGGGGCACCCCTCGTCGACGCCCTCGACCGCGTCCTCGCCGACGACCGCCTCCGGGCGCGGCTTGGCAAGGGGGCGATCGAGCACGCGTCGCGCTTCACGTGGGAGGCGAGCGCACGCGGCACGCTCGAGGCGCTCTGTGCCGAAGCACAGCGGCGTCGCACGCGCGGGTGACGACCGCCGCGCCGCGCGCACCGGCCGTCCCGCTGAGCCCACCCCCCGCCACCCGCCCTCGCGACCTCGACCGCTGGCTGCCGTTCGTGCTGGCCGTGATCGCCTACGTCCCGTTGCTGCTGACCCACCGCGGGATGGTCGGGGCCGACACCAAGCAGTACCTGTACCTCGACCCGGGGCGGATGCTCAGCCAGGCGCGCTCGATGTGGGACCCGAGCGTCGGCACCGGGACCGTGACCCACCAGAACATCGGCTACCTGCTGCCGATGGGCCCGTGGTACTGGTTCTTCCACGCGCTGCACGTGCCCGTGTGGGTCGCGCAGCGCTTGTGGACGGGGACGCTGCTGTTCGTTGCGGGGCTCGGCGTGCGGTCGCTGTGCCGGACGATCGGTTGGGCGGGAGCGGGGCGCGCGGCCGTTGGTGCGGGCGCGGGTCCGGGTGCGGGCGCCTCGTTCGGCGGCGGCACGCCGCCGGCCGCGACGTTGGCCGGCGCCGGCATCACCGTCGCCAGCCTGTCGTACATGCTCACGCCGTACGTGCTCGAGTACGTGGCGCGCATCTCGGCGATCCTGATGCCGTGGGCGGCGCTGCCCTGGATGGTCGCGCTCGTGATGCGGGCGCTGCGCACCGCGTCGTGGAAGCACCCTGCGCTGTTCGCGCTCACGGTCGCGCTGTGCGGCGGGGTGAACGCAACGAGCCTGATCTTCGCCGGGATCGCGCCGGTGCTGTGGTTCCCGTTCGCCATCTGGGTGTACCGGGAGGTCACGCCGCGCTCGGCGCTGGCGACGCTCGGAAGGATCGGGTTCCTCACCGTCCTGACCAACGTGTGGTGGATCTCGGGGCTCTGGGTGCAGGCGGGCTACGGCCTCGACGTCCTGCGCTACACCGAGACCGTCCAGACCGTGGCCCAGACGGGGTTCGCGATCGAGGCGCTGCGCGGGCTCGGCAACTGGTACTTCTACGGCCGCGACGCCATCGGCCCGTGGCTGGCGCCGGCGACCGAGTACACGCAACAGGTGTGGCACTTGGCGCTCAGTTACCTGGTCCCGTTCACGGCGTTCGTCGGCGGCGTGGTCACGCGGTGGCGCTCGAAGCTCTACTTCGTCACCCTGATCGCGGTCGGGACCGCGCTGGTCGTCGGGGTGCACCCGTACTCGCACCCGACGCCGATCGGCGGGCTGTTCAAGGCGTTCGCCAGCAGCTCCAGCGCCGGCCTCGCCCTGCGCAGCGTCGGCAGGGCGGCGCCGCTGGTCGCCCTGGGGACGGCCGTGCTCCTCGGCGCCTTGGCGGAGTCCGTCCACCCGCGTTTCACCGCCATCGCCGCCGGCGGCCTCAGCCTGCTGGTCCTGCTCAACATGGCGCCGCTGTTCACCGGCCAGTTCGTCGACGACAACCTCCAGCGCCCGAACACCATCCCGTCGTACTGGCCGCAGGCCGCGGCCTACATGGGCTCGCTCGGGCCTGCGACGCGGGTCCTCGAGCTGCCCGGCGCCGACTTCTCCCACTACCGGTGGGGGACCACGCTCGACCCGGTCACACCCGGCCTCATGACCCGCCCGTTCGTCGGGCGCGAACTCATCCCGTACGGGTCCCCGGCATCGGCTGACCTATTGCGCGCCCTCGACGAACGGCTACAGGAGGGCGTCTTCGAACCGCAGGAGCTCGCGCCCATCGCCCGGCTCCTCGGCGCCGGGACCGTCGACCTCCGCTCCGACCTGCAGTACGAACGGTTCCTCACGCCGCGCCCGGTGCCCACCTGGTCGCAGTTCTCGCCTCCCCCGCCGGGGCTCTCCACGCCGAAGACCTTCGGCGGCGCCGTGCCGCTCAACACGACCCAGGTCCCGCTCGTCGACGAGATCGCGCTCGAGACGCCCGCCGGCGCGGTCGGGCCCCCTGCCGTTGCCGTCTTCGGCGTTGACGGCACTCCGGCGATCGTCCACGCGCAGCCCACGTCGGCCCCGACGGTCGTCGCGGGTGACGGCGAGGGCCTCGTCGACATGGCCGCCGCGGGGCTCCTCGACGGTGGCGCCGGCAACGGCCCCGTCCTGTACGCCGCCGGCCTCGACGCCACGCAGTTCAACGCCGCCATGGCGCAGGGCGCGGACCTCGTGCTCACGGACACGAACCGCAAGCAGGCGCAGCGTTGGGGCACCGTGCGCTACACGTTGGGCTACACCGAGCAGGCAGGCGAGCACCCGCTCGTCACCGACCCGACCGATGCCCGGCTCCCCGTGTTCCCAGGCGCCGGCGACGACGCCTACACGGTCGCGCAGGAGCGTGGGATCGCGAGCATCCGGGCGACCGAGTACGGCAACCCGGTGTCCTATGACCCGGGGGTGCGCCCGGACCAGGCCATCGACGGCGACCTCACGACGGCGTGGGAGGCGGGCGCGTTCAGCGACCCGACCGGCGCCCGGTTGGAGATCGACCTGCTGCACCCGGTCACCACGAACTTCATCAACCTGGTGCAGCCGCTCACTGGCGCCAACGAGCGCTACATCACCCAGGCCACCGTGACCTTCGACGGCGGGTCGCCGCTGAAGGTTGACATGCAACAGACGTCGCGTACGCCGGTCGGCCAGACGATCACGTTCCCCACGCGGACGTTCTCCCGCCTCGACATCACCGTCGACAACATCAACTTCGGCAGGCGCGCCGACTACAGCGGTGGCAGCGGCGTAGGGATCGCGGAGGTACGCATCCCCGGCGTCACCATGCACGAGTTGGTCCGGCTGCCGACGGACCTCCTCGCCTCGGCCGGTGCCACGTCGGCGCAGCACAATCTGAGCATCGTCATGACGAGGCTGCGCGCCAACCCGCAGGAGGCCTACGTCACGGACCCCGAGCTCAACATCAGCCGCGTGTTCACGCTGCCGACGGCGCGGTCGTTCTCGTTGGCCGGCACGGCCCGCCTGGCGCCGACGGCGTCCGATGAAGCCGTGGACTACAACCTCGGGCGCGTCGGCGGCGTCACGGTGCGGTCGTCGAACCACCTCACGGGGCGCGTCGACGAGAGCGGCTACTCCGCAGTCGACGGCGACCCGGCGACCGCATGGAACACCGACTTCGCACCACAGGCGGGGAGCTGGATCGAGGTCCGGTCACCGCAGCCCGTCACCGTCGACCACCTCGACATGACGGTGGTCGCCGACGGCCGGCACTCGGTCCCGACGGCGGTCCAGTTCAACGTTGACGGCAAGCCGGGAGAGGTCCTGCACCTACCCCCCATCACCGACCGCACCGCGCCGAACGCGACGGTCACCGTGCGCCTGCCTGTGCAGCGGGTGACCGGCAGCGACTTCCGCTTCACGGTGCTCAACGAGCGTGCGGTCCAGACCATCAACTACTTCAGCAAGGTCGGGCAGGACCTGCCCATCGGTATCGCCGAGCTCGGCATCCCCGGCGTGGCCCAGCCGCTGCCGACGGCCCCTCTGCCGAGCGCGTGCCGCGACGACCTGATCAGCATCGACGGCAAGCCCGTGCGCGTCCACGTGGACGGCACGGCCGAGCAGGCGCGAGCGCTCTCACCGTTGACGCTGACGCCGTGCGACGGGCAGGTGGCGTTGGGGCCGGGCGAGCACGTTATCGAGACCGCCGTCGGCCGCGACATGGGGATGAGCGTCGACCGCCTGGTGCTGTCGTCCACAGTGGGCGGCGCGAGACCGTCGGCCGGCTCCTCCGCTGGGCCCGGTGCGGCGTCGGATGGCTCCTCCGCTGGGCCCGGTGCGGCGTCGCCCGGGTCGCCCGGGTCGCCCGGGTCGCCCGCTGCCGGGCGCGCACCGGTCCTCCGCGTCACCCACCAGTCCGCGTCGTCGGTCACCGTGGCAACGACAACCGCGCCGGGCCAGTCGCCGTTCTGGCTCGTGTTCGGTCAGAGCCAGGACACCGGCTGGCGGGCGACGGTCCACGGGCGATCGCTCGGCAAGCCCGTCGTCGTGAACGGCTTCGCCAACGGCTGGCTGGTGAACCCGCCCGCCGGCGGTGGGCCGTTGACCGTCGTGCTCACGTTCACCCCCCAGCGCGTCGTCAACGTGGCGCTCGTGATCTCGGCGCTCGGGATCCTGCTGTGCCTCGGTCTCGCGTTCTCGCGGACGCGTGCGGCCGCACCGTCTTCGGCCGTCGACCTCCCGGTCGCGCCAACGCTGGCGTCACCATTGTCCCCGTCGCGCTGGCGACCGGCGCCCCATGTGGCGGCCGCGACGGTCGTGGCGACCGGTGTGGTCGGCGCGATCGTCATTGCGCCTGCCGTCGGGATCGGCCTGGCCGTGGCCGCCGCCGTGGCGATCTGGCGCCCGACGTGGCGAGCGGTGCTCGGCGCCGGCTCACTCCTGCTGCTCGGTGGATCGATCCTCTACGTCCTGCAGCTGCAGGTGCGCTACCGGTTCCCGACGAAGATCGAGTGGCCAGAGCACTTCGACAAGGTGGCGCTGATCCCCTGGGCGGCCGTTGGGCTCCTGCTGCTCGACGCCGTGTTCGAGCTCATCGGGCACGTTCGCGACCGCCCGCCAAGAGACCGCCCGTAGCGCGTCGCGAGCACCCGCCCGTTGCGCGCGCGTCGCACACGCGCGCCGACGACCGTGACCTGGACGCACTGAGGCGACGGGCCGTCAGAGCGAGGGCACGTCGCGCCCGGCGGCGACGGCGGGCACCGGAGCCTCGGCGGCGGACGGGCGGGCGGCGGGCCGCCGGCGACGTCCGAGACGCTGGAAGGGCTGCTCGACCACGATGTAGCTCACCGCCGCGCTCACGATGGCAAGGAACGCGACCGCGGCCGTCAACTTGAGGAACGAGGTACGGAACAGCGGGCGGTGCAACCACGCCAGCACCTTGAGCATCCACGTCTCGTGCCACAGGTAGATGCCGTACGAGATCACGCCGAGGGCGACCGCCGGCCGCGACCGCAGCACCCTGCGGATCAGGCCGTGGTCCTGGGGCCCGAAGACGGCGGGGATGAGGAGGAAGAAGGCGAACGCCCCGTACAGCAGCTGGCGGCCCAACGCCTGGCCGAGCGTGGCCTCGTAGACGGGCACGCGCGGCAGGTGGATCCTCGTGCTCACCGCCCAGTAGCACACGAGCGCCATCGCCCACGAGGCCGCGGGCACCCATGCCCGGCCCAGCACGGCCGGCTCGCGGGCGAGGGCACCGTCGCCGGGCGCAGCGGCAGCCGGCGCCGACCACCGAGCACTGAGGAGGGCGAACAGCATCCCCGCGGCGAAGAGGTCGAGCTGGGCGGGCAGCCACGTGCCGGCACCGGTCTGCTGCCCCGACTTGTGGGCGAACAGCACGATCTTCCAGACCTCGCTGATGGCGACGAGGACCGCGAGGCCGATGATCTCGGTGCGCACACGGTCGCGCCCGCGCCTGGTGAACGCCGCGAGCACGGCGCCGTACAGCGGCAGGAAGAGATAGAAGGACATCTCCACGCACAGCGTCCACGCGGCGCTGATCCCGTGCAGGACGTAGTTGCTGAAGTAGATCTGCAGGAACCCGAAGTAGATGACGATGCTGCGCAGCGAGTGGATGGGCGGGCTCACGGTGTGCAGGACGTACGCGGCGATGAACAACGCCACCCAGTACGCCGGCACGATGCGCAGGATGCGGCGCTTCAAGTAGGGAGGGATCGCCGGCCCGGGCCGGCCCTCGAGGTGGGCGGCGACGAACGGCCGGTACAGGAGGAAGCCGGAGATCAGGAAGAACACGGCTACGCCGATCTCGCCACGCGCCGTATAGGCGCCCCAGAAGTGCTGGCGGGTCGTGAACCCCGTCGGGAACGACGTGTGCACGATGATGACGCTCAGGGCGGCGATGGCGCGGAGGCCGTCGAAGCACGGGAACTCGCGGTGCTTTGGCGGCAGCTCTCCGGCGAGGGCAGGAGCGGCGTCGGCCAGTTCGGCCGCGACGGCGGCCGCAGGGGCGCTGACGTGACCGGCACCCCCGCCTCCCCCGTTGGCAGCGGCGACAACTGGCGCGCCGCGCGCTGGGACGTCCACGGCGTCCGCACCGGCCGCGCCGGGCGGCTCTGCGTGCACGAGGTCGACCACGCGCCGGTCCCGGGCCAGTCGTGCCACCTCCACGAACCCGACAACGGCCGCGACCACGAGCACGGGCTCGGCCGACGCGCGGTAGCGCGTCTGGCCGAAGGTGATGGCGACGGCGAACGCGACGGTGGCGACCACGGCGATGATCGGCGAGACTGGGATCTTCCGCCGGCGCATGGCCCAAAGGCCGATGGCCGTCCCCACCAGTAGCACGTAGTACATGCCGAGGCCGATCGACGAGAACAGCAGCTCCCGTGTCTCGATCTCATCGAGCTTGATCTGCTGGACGGGGTGGAACAGCCCGAACGTGCGGGCGACACGCGCCACCACGACGGCCGGCAGGCGCGACTTGTGGTGCTTGATGTAGTCGACGGCGATGCGCCGGTAGGCGGCCTCCTGGGCGGGGACGTCGCCCGTGGTCGGCACGGGCATGGCCAGGATGCACGGCCTCGACCAGTAGCCCGTGATGGGGCCGTAGTAGACGGTGTCGCAGTTCGACACCGCGACCGTCGGGTCGAGGCCGCTCGAGATGTACACCGGTTCGTTGAACCGGCTCAGGTTGAAGCCGACCCACGGCGCAATCACGAGCACGCACACCACGCCGGACAGCACGAGCTGGCGGAGGCGCTCGGCGAGGTCGTGCCGCCGGTCCCACACGACCAGGGGGAGCACGAGGAGCGGCAGGAACAGCACGGCTTCCGCCCTCGACAGGGCGCACGCCGCCACGGCGGCGCCGAGCCACGCGGCGCGTGCCCGCGTCGGTGCTCTCCACCACCGGTAGGCGGCCAGCACGGCGAGGGCGGTCGTGAACTGCACGACCGTCTCCGACATCACCATGGAGTCGTTGAACCAGAGGTTGGGGTACACCGCGGCGACGACCCCCGCGATCAACCCCGCCGTCCTCCCGGCGAGCTGCTTGGCGACCAGGGCGACGAGCACGACCGTCGCGGTACCGAGGACGCTCATCTCGAGCTGGTGCCAGAAGAAGCTGCGCATCCCGAACAGCGACGCGGCGGCGAGCACGAGGAACGTGCCCGGCGGGTGGTCGGCGGACTGGGCGACAACGCCGTTGCGGTACCGGTACGGGTCGATGAAGCCCTTGCCGTCCACGAGCAGGTTGGCGCCGTGGTGGTAGAAGTATGCGTCGCCGCCGACGTACGCGGGGTGCTTGAAGGCGAGCAGGTAGCCGATGCGCACGGCGAGCCCGATTACCGCCAGGCACAGCAGCTGTACGCGCCACCGCTGATCAGCCGGGCCGTCGCCGAGCAGCAGGCGGCGCGCGTCGCGCCGCGCCGCCTCCGCGGATGGGCCGGCGGCACCACCCGGGGTGGCCAGCCGGTCGCGCAGCACGCGCCGACGCTAGTGGAGGCGGGTCAGAAGGTGGGGGCGATCTCCGAGCTGACGATCCACATGGCGAAGTACTGGGCCGCCCCGCCGTACGCGTGGCCGAGGGCGACGCGGGCACCGTCCACCTGGTAGTCGCCGGCCGTCCCCCGCACCTGGCTGGCGGCCTCGAGGCAGCGGATGAGCCCCGATGCGCCGATGGCGTTCGAGGACAGCACGCCACCGCTCATGTTGACGGGGAACCGGCCGCCGAGCTCCGTCTCCCCCGCTTCGGTCAGCTTCCACCCCTCGCCTTCGGGCGTGATCAAGTGCCCTTCGAGCCACATGGGTTCGTACCAGCTGAACGGCACGTACAGCTCGGCGCAGTCGATCTGCTCGATGGGGTTGGTGATCCCGGCCTTCTTGTAGAGCGCCTCTGCACAGTCGAGGCCGGCCTGGATGCGCACGGTGTCGCGACCTGGGAAGGAGCTGAACTCGGTGCGCTTGGCGTGGGCGATGATCCACGCCGGCGGGTGCGGCGCCCGGCGCGCCACGTCCTCGCTCGCGATCACCACGGCCGCGGCGCCGTCCGACGACGGGCACGACTCGAGGAAGTGCAGGGGGTCCCACAACATCGGGGACTCCTTCACCTTGTCGATGGTGATGTCGGGGAGATGGAGGTGGGCGTGCGGGTTCTTGAGCGCGTTGCGCCGGTCCTTGACCGCGACCATCCAACCGATGTGCTCCGGGGCCTTCGACCGCCGGATGTACTCGCGGATCCACGGCGCGAACGTGCCGCCGGCGCCCTGGCCACCGGAACGCCCGCCCGAGAGCGCCCACGTGGCGTTGCCCTCCGACTGCTTCTCGTAACACACCACGAGCACGCGCTCGTAGCGGCCCGACTCGACGAGGGTCGCGCCCGTGATCGCCGTCGATGCACCGACGGACCCCGCCGTGTGGACGCGGTGGATCGGCTTGCCGACGGCGCCGAGGGCGTCGCAGAGCGACAGCTCGGGCATCATCACGCCCTCCAGGGCGTCGGGCGCCTTACCGATCACGACGGCATCGATGTCGGCCAGGGTGAGGCCGGCGTCGGCGACGGCTTCCAACGCCGCCCAGCGGACGAGGCCGTCGAGGGTGACCTCGAGCTGCTTGCGGTAGTCGGTCTGGCCGATCCCGATGACGGCGCTACGCCGGGCCATCACTCACCTCCCTGGAGCACGCACACGAGGTTCTGCTGCAGCGCCGGCCCGCTCGACGCGTGGGCGACGCCACGCTGCGCGGACCCCGCCATGATGCGGTTGGCGACTTCGATCACGCGGATGAGGCCCGTCGCCATGACCGGGTGGCCGGCGAGCGGGCCACCGGAGGGGTTGACGGCGACGCCGTCGCCGAGCCCGAGCGCCTCGCGCAGGACGATCTCTTCGGGGCTGTAGGTCACGGTCAGCTCGGCCACGTCCACCGGCCCGTCGCCAACGCCGGCACCCGAGGCCGCCAAGGCGGTGGACGGCGATGTCGTGAGGTCGCGCAGGCCGGGGTGGTGCGACTCGATGCGGTGGTCCATCCCCGTCACCCAGGCCGGCCGCTCCACCAGGTCGCGCGCACGGGGGCCCGCCACCAGCACGAGGGCGGCGGCCCCGTCAGAGATCGGCGGCAGGTCGTGGCGCCGCAACGGTTCGCACACGTACGCCTCCTTCAGGAGGTCGTCCACGGAACGGTCGCCTGTGACCTGGGCGTTGGGGTTGCCCATGGCGTCGCGCCGGTTGCGGGACGCGACGGCGGCGAAGTCGCGCTCGGTCGCCTTGCCCGCGTCGATGAGGCAGCGGGCCTGGATGCCAGCGAGCGATACGGGGTCGAGGCCGAGGGGCGCCAACACGTACGGGTCGGTCTGCAGCGGGAACGCCTCGCGTGGGTGGCCCGGTGAGGACTTCCCCGACCCGATCACGAGGGCGACGTCGATATCGCCGAGCTGGAGGCGCAGCCACGCCTCGAAGAGCGCCCAAGCGCCGTCCATCTCGACGTGCGTCTCGTACACGGGTGGCCATGCGCCGACGCCGTCGATGTTCTGCACGAAGGCGAAAGGCAGGCCCGACAGGTAGTCGCAGCTCCCTGCGATGGTGAACTCGAGGTCGTCGCGCTCGAGCCCGGTCGTGGCGAGCAGGTCGTTGACGCACCGCATGATCAGCACGGGCTCGGGACCGTCGAAGTGGCGGTAGCTGGGTGTCTGCGACGTCGCCACGATGGCGACCTCGCGTGAGGGGAAGGCCATCAGAACACGTACTCCTGCATCTTGGCCGGGTCGGCGTCCGGCTCACCCGTCGGTTCCCACCGCTCGATGAACTGCTCCCAGTTGCCGCCTTGGCGGTTGTCGAACCCGCTGGGGTCGCGCTGGTCCGGCGGCCGCCACACGGCACGCACGCGCATCCCGACCCGGAACTGCTCCGGTGGGATATCGCGGATGTCCACGCCGTAGATGGGCGAATCGGCGCCGTCGAGGAGGATCGACGCCCGGATATAGGGCTCGGTCTCCTTCTGGCCGTAGTACCGGACAGGCGTGATGATGGTGAACGAGCTCACGGCGCCGTGGTCGGGCAGCTCCACGTCGTCGGCGTCGGTCATCTCCGCGCGCGCCATCTGGTCGTACCCGCGGCTCGGGACGTACACCTTGCCCGTGGCCGGTGAGCGCTGGCCGACGATCCTGCCCTCGATCAGGCCCTGCACGAAGCGCGCCCGCGCCGGTTGGAGCGGCTCGCTGATCGGCAGGGAGATGAGGTGGGTCGTGAGCCGCACCGGCTCGGCCCCGGGCTCGATGGGTGCCTGCGGCGGTGCGCCCTCTTCGGGGACGAAGTAGACGTCGGTGATCGCACCGACACGCTCTTCGCGGAAGCGCGCGACGACGCGCGTCCCCTTGGTCACGCGGCCATCGACAGCGTGCAGCATCGGCGTGGCTGCGCCGTCGAGGCGGATCAACGCGAACGAGAACGGGTGGTCGAACGGGTGCTTGGGCGTGGTCTCGACCACCCACGTCCAGCTCTCGACCACGCCGCCGGGGCCGACCTCGACGAGGTCCACGGGCACGGGCGCGGCCGTTTCGGGGTCGTACTCCAGTGGAGGGCAGTACACGCGGCCGTTGATACGGGAACCGAGGATGTGCCCATCCCGGAGCCCGGTGAGGAACGGGCCGATGACCGGGCCCGTCGTACGCGTGTAGGGGTACTCGAGCGTGAACTCGACGTCGGGCATGCGTGCTCCTGTCATGGGGTGATGGCGGCACGGGTGACGGGTGCGGGTGGTTCCTGGCGCCGCGACAGGGCGCGGTGCAGCGCGGCAACAAGGGCGTCGCGGGCCTCGCGCGGGTCGAGCAACTCGTCGAACCCGAGCCCGCTGGCGGAGCGGTACGACGCGTCGAGCTCGGCTTGGCGCAACGCCGCCGCCCGGTCGGCGTCCGCGCCGAGCGCGCGGCTCGACGCCGCGGCCCCCATGGCGCCCAGCGTGGCGCCCGGGAACGCGAACGTCGCCGTCTGGCCGTCGAAGCCCACCATGGACATCACCATCGAGCCGAAGCCATAGGCCTTGCGGAGGGTGAGGTGCAACTTCGGCGTCGTCGCGACGGTTTGGGCGGCGAACATGCGCGCCCCGCTGCGCAGGATGCCCTGGCGTTCTGACGCCGTGCCGGGCAGCACGCCGGGGTTGTCGGCGAGGAACAGGAGCGGCAGGTGGAAGGAGTCGGCCACCATGATGAAATGCGCGGCCTTGTCGGCCGCGTCGGCATCGATCGAGCCGGCCAGCACGAGGGGCTGGTTGGCGACGATCGCCACCGGTTCACGGTCGAGGTGGGCCAAGCCGCACACGATCGCCGTGCCGAAGGACGGCTGGACTTCGAACCACTGCCCGTCGTCCACGATCACGTCGATCACCGCGCGCATGTCGTAGACCCGCCGGTTGTCGCGCGGGACGATGGAGAGCAGCTCCTCCGTCGAGCGGGGCCCGTGCTCGCCCCCAACGCGCCGTGGCGGGTACGACCACGCACTCGACGGGAAGTACGACAGGTAGTGGCGGATGGTCTCGAGTGCGGCGACGTCGTCCGGTGCGACGTTGTGCACGAGCCCGCTCGCCAACGCCACGCCGGGGCCGCCGAGCGCCTCCTTGGAGACCTCCTCCCCCAGTGACTCGCGCACCACCGGCGGCCCGGCGGTGAAGATCGACGCCTGCTCGGTCATGACGGCGAAGTCCGACATCGGCGCGATGAGCGCGCCGTGGCCGGCGGACGCGCCCATGACGCCCGTCACCACCGGGACGCGGCCTGAGCACTGCGCCTGCACGAGCAGGTCGGTGGGCGCCCGGCCGTGCGGGCGGTCCTCGGGACGGTACCCGGCGCCCTCGAGCAGCATGATCAACGGCATCCGGTCGCGCAGCGCCAGCTCGGCGATCCGGTAGCGCTTGGCGTTGCTCCCGCTGCCGATGGTCCCCGCGACCGTGGTGAAGTCCTCGGCGCCGACCATGACGAGGCGCCCGTCGATGCGCCCGGCGCCGGCCACGATGCCGTCGGCGGGCACGCTCCCGACCAGCGTGCCGATCTCGCGGAACGAGCCGGGGTCGAGCAGCGCGTCCACCCGGGCGCGCGCATCGAGCTTCCCTGCGGCGCGATGGCGGGCCAGGCGCTCCTCACCGCCGAGCGAGCGCGCCGCGGCACGCCGTTCCATGAGGTCGGCAAGGGTCGGGCCCCAGCCGCCGGGGAGCTCATCCACGCTGAGTGTTGCCCATGTGCGTACTGCCGGCCCCCTTGGTCGGGCCCGTACACTACCGCCGTGGCCGCAGCGGTCGACCAAGTGGTCCCCCCTCGGGCGCTGGCCGCTTGGCTGGGCTCGCAGGGGCTGACCGACGGCACGGGCGTCGGCGTCGAGCAGCTCTCGGGAGGCGCGTCCAACCTGACGTTCCGCGTCCGTACCGGGGACCGCGACTGGGTCCTCCGACGCCCCCCGGCGAAGGGCGCGCTGCCGACGGCCCACGATGTCCTGCGCGAGCACCGCATCCAGGCGGCGCTGGCGCCGACCCCTGTGCCGGTCCCGCGCATGGTGGCAATGTGCGCGGACGAGAGCGTGATCGGCGCACCCTTCTACGTCATGGAGCGGGTCGAAGGAGAGGTGTACGCGTCGGCGGCGGCCATCGCCGCCCTGGCACCGGCCGATGCCCGTGCCGCCAGCCAGGCACTGGTCACCACGCTGGCGACGTTGCACGCCGTCGACCCCGACGCCATCGGGTTGCGCGACCTGCGACGCCCGGAGCCGTTCGTCGACCGGCAACTCCGGAGGTGGGCCGGAC
>Ga0070741_10009557_pt1 | contig 18747 bp, 17 predicted proteins | sample Coa_R1_4_FD_66440 | JGI IMG/M metagenome (GOLD analysis project Ga0070741, IMG submission 66440) | Surface soil microbial communities from Centralia Pennsylvania, which are recovering from an underground coalmine fire - Coalmine... | ecosystem: Environmental > Terrestrial > Soil > Unclassified ...
CCATCGAATCCCGAACGACTGTTTATGCAGAAGCATTGGGATGTGATGCGTTCGGATAACGCGGGCGATGAGTGGGTGGAAGTCAGCGGCAACCTTCCAAGCGATTTCGGATTTCCGATTGACGTGCATGCGCACGAACCGGAGACCATCTACGTTGTGCCGATCAAAAGCGATGCCGAGCATTTTGTGCCCGATGGAAAACTGCGGGTGTATCGCAGCCGAACGGGCGGAAACGAATGGGAACCGCTCACCAACGGACTGCCGCAGAGAGACTGTTATGTGAACGTTCTGCGTGAGGCGATGGCGGTTGATCGTTTGGATGATTGCGGAATTTATTTCGGGACAACAAGCGGGGAAGTGTACGTTTCGCCCGACGGCGGCGATCATTGGTCGCCGATCGGCGAGCATTTTCCTTCGGTTCTTTCAGTCGAGGTTCAAACGCTGCCGTGATCCGCGTGGTTCTTCCGCATCATTTGCGCGTGCTGGCGAATGTGGGAGCGGAGGTCGAGCTGGATGTGCAAGGGCCGGTTACGCCGAACACGGTTCTGGACGCGCTGGAAGAAAAATATCCGATGCTGAAAGGCACGATCCGCGACCATGTGAGCAAAAAGCGCCGCGATTTCCTGCGGTTTTTCGTGTGTGAAACGGACATCTCGCACGACCCCCAGGACGCCCCTCTGCCGGAGGCGGTGGCTTCGGGCGCCGAGCCGTTTTATGTGGTCGGCGCGGTCGCGGGCGGCTGAGCGGCGGGACTTTCGGCCCAATTTTCGTGCAACCCTTGCGGGGTGCTATATCGTAATGATATCATCTTGATATAAGGGGATGATGATGAATTCCGAAAAAGTTTGCAAGCCCGTTCCTGGCGGGCTGATGTTGATTTTGCTGCTTGCGCTCACCGGTCTTGACGGCTGGATGATGTTCCATTCGATAGGGTTGATGGCCGAAGCGCAGAAGGCCGGTCAGGCCGTTGACGTGTGGCCGCTCATCGGCGAGGCGGTCGCGATTTCGGTGTTGGCAGTTTTGTATTGCGGGTTTTTTGTCGTGGAGCCGAACGGCAGCAAAGTGCTGCTTTTGTTCGGCAGATATGTGGGCACCGTGAAACAACAAGGGTTTGCATGGGCGAACCCGTTTCTTACGAAGCGGAGCCTTTCGCTGCGTGTGCGAAACCTGATGGGCGATACGCTGAAGGTGAACGACCTTGCAGGAAACCCGGTGGACATCGCGGCGATCATCGTTTGGCAGATCAGCGACACTTACCGCGCGTCGTTCGAAGTGGACAACTATGAACAGTATGTTCTTTTGCAAACCGAAACGTCCGTCCGGCATTTGGCCTCGACCTATCCTTATGACACCGAGGATCACGAAACTTCGCTGAGGCACAACACCGATGAAGTGTCCGAGGTTTTGCGGAAGGAGCTGCAGGAGCGTGTTGAAGTTGCGGGCGTGAAGATTTTGGATGCGAGGCTCGCGCATTTGGCATATGCGCCGGAAATTGCGGGTGCGATGCTGCGGCGGCAGCAGGCTGCGGCAGTGATTGCGGCAAGAACGCTGATTGTAGACGGCGCGGTGGGCATGGTGGAGAGCGCGTTGAAGAAACTTGAAGATACGGGAACTGTGGTGCTCGACGAAGAGCGCAAAGCCGCCATGGTGAGCAATCTGATGGTGGTGTTGTGCAGTGAACATGGAACCCAGCCGGTGGTCAATGCAGGAACGTTGTATCCGTAATCTTTGCGAGCCCGCTTCACCCCCGTGCGCGCCTGAACGTTATGCCTGACGAAAAGAGGTTTCTGCTGCGGCTTTCAAAAACGCTTTGGAACGACTTGAGGCGTTCTGCGGCAGAGGATTTTCGCAGCGTGAACGGACAGATCGAATTTCTGTTGCGCGAGGCGTTGAACCGCCGGAAGACCAAGAACAAGGACGCGCCGAGAAACTCAAATGAGTAAAACGATCTTTTTGGAGTGCGCGAACATTGCTTCGCGTTTTTAGCGTTCGACCGAAATCAATCTGTGCGTTCAGGACTCGTCGGGGGTTTCATAATCCGGCCGGTCAGCGCGCTCGCGAAACCGGCGGGCAGGCCGGGGTTCATGGCAGAAAGCGGTTTTGCCGCGAAGCAATCTTCAAACCAGGCTAAAATCGGCACGATGCCGACCGTATCCGTAAGAATTCCGCAGATGGGAGAGGGCCTGCAAGAAGCCCGCCTCGTCGCCTTCCTGAAAAAACCCGGCGACAGCGTTAAACGCGACGAGCCGCTCTATCAAATGGAAACCGACAAGGCCGTGATGGACGTCGAGTCGCCTTACGATGGGGTGATCGAAGAGTGGACGGTAAAAGAAAACACGATTCTGCCCATCGGCGCGGAGATCGGCAAAATGAAGGTGGCCGAAGGAGTGAAAGAGATGGCAGCCGGCCACGGCCCGCCCCCCAAAGCCGCCGTGCAAACTCCGGTCGCGGCTGCGGTTTCTGCACCGAGCGGCCCGCCGAGAAACCGTGACATTCCTCCGCGCACGCGCAGATATCTGAAAGAAAAAGGCCTGTTAGATGTGGCGATGCAGATTCCATCGCGCGGCACGAAACTCACTCCCGAAGATGTGGACGCGTTTTTGGGCGGCAGTTCTGCGGTGGCAGCATCTCCGGTCGCGCTGAAATCCACAACCGATTACGACGAGTTCGAACTCTCCGCGCGTCAGCGCAACTTGTCATCGCGCCTTGCACGCGGGGCGCAGCTTTGCGTTCCCGGAACCATTATGGTGGAATGTCGGTGGGACAAAATCGAATCGGCGCGCGAAACGCTGAAAGCATCGCAGCACGAATTTCAACCGAGCGCGTTCACCATGATGGCGTATTGCGTTTCGCAAGCGATGGCCGCGCATCCGAAGTTTCGCTCCACCATTCCAAATCCCGACACGATTCGAACCTATCGCGGAGCGAATCTTGGAATCGCGGTCGCGCTTCCGGGCGACGAGCTTGTTACAGCCGTGGTTCCAAACTCTGATCAGTTGGATTGGAAATCGTTCGCAAACGCGGTTCGTCAGCAGATCGAACTTGCAAGAAACGGCAAAGACCAAGCAACCGAAGCAACCACTTTGTCCATTACCAACATGAGCGCGTTCGGTTTGCGCAATGCGGTGCCCGTGGTCGTGTCGCCCTCGGTTGCCACGCTGTTTTTGGGAGAGGCGTACTGGCAGCCGGTGCCCAAAATGGGAGGGTTCGACTTCGTGAGAATGGTGGTGCTTTCGCTGACGTTCGATCACCGCGTGATCAACGGCGTGGGAGCCGCGAATTTCATCAACGACGTGAAGCGCCGCATCGAATCGTTCGAGCTGCCTTCATAAAAGATTCAGCCGAACCAGTTCAAGTTTCAACCGGTTCAGCGGGAGCCCGACAACGTTGTCATAATCGCCTTCGACGCTCGTTACCAACGTGCCGCCCATTCCTTGAATCCCATACGCTCCCGCTTTATCCATCGGTTCGCCGGTCTTCACGTACGCCTCGATTTCGCTGGGTGAAGCGCGCCGAAATTCAACGATCGAAGATTCCGCGAACGAATGCGCGCCCTGCGGCCACAAAAGCGCAACCGCAGTAATCACCGTGTGGCAGCTGCCGGAAAGCTGGGTGAGCATCTGAACCGCATGGGCTTCGTTATCGGGCTTGTTCAGAATCATTTTTTGAAACACCACAATCGTGTCTGCCGCGATCACAAGCGAATCGGGGCGCTGCGCGAACACCGTGCGCGCTTTGCGTTCTGCGATATCGAGGGCGGCTTGTTCCGGCTCTGCGGCTTGAATAGATTCGTCAATATTCGGGATCACAATGTCAAATTCAGCGAAGATTTGCGCAAGAAGGTGCTTCCGGCGCGGAGAACCGGAAGCCAAAACAACGGGATAGCGCGGCTTCAAAACGATCCGCCGCCGCCCAGACGTTTTTTCCAAAACGAAAGACTGTCCAAGGTCTCTTGGGGCAGATCGCTGTGCGAATGCCATGTCGCTGCCGGGTCAACGCGGCTGGTTTCCACATTGAAGCCCCTGGCTTCCGAGCTGGGCAGCCTCATCGTGAAAAACACGCTTTCAATTGTGCACGGCTTAAAAAAGTTCGGATTCAAACCGAGCGGATCGTGACTGCGCTCGCTGTTTGCCAAGCTGCTCACACGCATCACTTTTTGGTAGCCGGTGTTCAGCCTTGCGATCACGCCCGGCACTTCAATCGCTTTGCAGCTGAGCAAGACTCCGGCCGTCGAGCCCTCAGGCAGAAGTTGGGTGATTTCGAAGTCTTTCCACTTGGGGATGTCGGAGCTGGAATACGTCCCGTCCGCATTCGGCACAAGTCCGTTCCACTCCCTGTTCACGTACTCTTTTTCTGCGGGTTCTGCGACTGGGGAGTCCATCGAGCCGACAAACCCGTTGCCCCATTTCGTCCGGTACACAACCTCGTTCAAGAACGGCGCGGCAGTCGGCGGAAGCTCACGGCCATAAAACGGCCTCCCCCGAATGAACTCGGTGCGTTGAATCGCCGACATCTGCGCAACCGCGCGGAGCACGTACACGGGGCGGAGACCCGATCCGAACAGGTTTTGCCACCAGGAGGGACAGACAAACACCCAAATGGGAGACCAAACCTGTGCATCGTTTAATGCGGTTGAGACATCAATCAGCGTGCCCAGCGACACGGTTGCGAACGACTCGCCGTCGTTAAACTTTCTAAGAACCTCTCTCGGCACCGTTTCATAGCGCCTAAGCTGCCAGATCGGGCTGCGCAGTTGAATCCAATCGCCAGAAAGGTTCCAGCGGAACAGATTGCGCCCCCCAACCAGATCAAGGTTCTCTTTCGCCGTTCGTTTGGAAAGCGGATAATAGTTTGAAATCACGTACGCGTCGTAGCAGTCAGCGATGAGCGCAACGTCCGCCGCTTCCGCAATCGCAGTCAGTTTTTCACCGAACAGATGCAGCAGATCTTCCTTCGAGTCCGGCTTAGATGCGCTGGCCGCCGTACTGCCGACAAGTTCCAACATCTTCTTCGGATCATCCCGGAACGGCGCGATGAAAGCGGATTGATCAATCTGCTTCGTCAAGCGGTCATCATTCGGCACATCGGCTTGGGGCGGTGATGCGGGTGCGGAAACATAGTCGTAATCGGATGATTCAGCCAAAACCGAACCGTCTTGAGCGGTCAGCACAAACCTGCGCTCGCAGTTCAAAGACCGATCCGCTCCGCTGCGCTTGGCTGAGATCTCCACGCGGACGGTCTTCACGTCATCGGGCGTAAACGTGCGAAGCCTTTCAAAACTCAACGCGCGGCGGTCTTCGCTTTGCTGGCTCGCCTGCGTTACCGCTTTTGCGATCTGACTTTCGACGCCCTCAGGAAACGGGCGCTGCCATGCTGTGGGAAGCGTCGAAAACACAATCCGCTCATGATCGCGAACGAACCGCAGGTCGGTGGGAGACATTTCCGCAACAACCTTCCGTGTGAGCGTGGCAATCGGGTTATTCAACGTTCGAAGGTATGTCAGCCGTTGCTGTGCCTTCCAGACGGGCGAATCCAAATCGTCGGCGCCATGGACTCCGCCCGCAGTTCCACTCTTCGATAACGCTTCCAGTTGGGCCTGCACGTTTTGAATCTCTTTGGCAAGAGTTTCATCGCTGAACGCTGCCGCATCGTCGAGCGCGGATTTGCAGGTTTTTTGAAACTGTTTGTAGGGCGCGGTCAACTGCTCGTCCAGCTTGGCCTGCTCTTCTTTTTTCGCTTTTTCTGTCTGAACCAGTTTGTACCCTTCACCGGATTTCTGCCACTCCCACCCAAAGTGGCTGGCGATTTTTTGCAGAATCTGATACGCGGGTTTCTGCTTCGCATATAAGATGATCAGATCACCTTTGATCGAAGCCGAGGGATCGAGAGCGACGTTCAACTGTTTGCCGATACTCGGAATCAGCGCTCCAACGGATTCCGCCTCGGCCCTGATGTCAATCGGCTTTTGCAGCCGCGCATCCGATGAAAGTTCGCCCAGCTGCAATCCCAACACAATTCCTGCAATCATCATGCACCACCATGTTCCTCAAAGGGGATAGCCGTCGGATTCCAAAACCGCATCCGCAACATCGCGAGGCTGCCCGGCAGAGGACAGCGATACGTTCTGCTTGACCCCCATTCTGGCGAGCGCTTCCGCGCAGCGAGCCGCCGCCCAGCCTGTCGCACTCGCTTCAAACTGTTTCGCCGCGTCCACGCCGAAATCTGCAAACTGCACATTTTCTCGACGCATCCGTTCGGCTCGCAGGTTCGCCGACTGCTGCGCATACGTGAGCAGCGTAAGGTCGCTCATACACGCCGTCAGTTCCTGACCCAGCGGCTTGGAAGCGTCCAGATTGCGCGCAGCCAAGATCAGATATTCGTGAGCAGGACAGGTCGGTGCGCCATCTCTCAGCGCATCGAGCAGCCCGCGCTTCATCACGCGCTCAAACGCAAACAGCCGATTAATCTCGTTCGTCCCCTCATAAATCCGCATCACGCGCGCGTCGCGATAAAGCCGCGCGATCGGAAACTCCTCGGTAAACCCATATCCTCCGTGAATCTGCAGCGCTTCATCAACCGCAAACGCTAACGCCTCGGTCGTCAAAACTTTGGTAAGCGAACATTCGATCTGAAACTCCTCGCAAGCTTTGCGGGTTTCGTCGTATTCGTCGCCGCTTGCCTCGCGGGCAGAAAACGCTGAGTCAATGAGCGCAACGGTTCGATAAAGCACGCTCTCGGCGGCGAACATCCGAGCGGCCATCTCGGCCAGCTTCTGCCGCACCAACCCGAACGATGCGATGGTTCTTCCAAACTGCTTCCGCTCTTTGGAATATTTCGCCGCGGCGTGAAGGGCGCTCCGCATCTGCCCAAGCGCCATCGCGCCGATTTTGCACCGGCCGATGTTCAACGTGTTCAGCGCGACGCGGTGCCCTTCGCCTTCCAAGTACAAAAGATTCGCTTGCGGCACCACGGCATCTTCCAAAATCAACCGCGCCGTCGAACTGCCTTTCAAACCCATTTTGTGCTCTTCGCGCGAAACCTCCAATCCGGGCGAATCCCTTTCCACCAAAAACGCGCTGAACCTTTCGCCGTCCACTTTTGCAAACACCGTGAACAGCGAAGCCCACTTGGCGTTGCTGATCCACATCTTCGTTCCGCTCAGCCGATACGCTCCGTTTCGCAAAGCCGCGCGCGAAGCAACACTCAGCGCGTCCGTTCCGTTGTTCGGTTCGCTAAGTGCATACGCGGGCATGATCTCGCCGCTCGTGATGCGCGGCAGATAACGCATCCGCTGCTCTTCCGATCCGAACAGCACGATGGGCAGCTGCGCCACACCTTGGTGCACTCCGATCGTCGTGCTGAAAGACCCGTTGAGAGATAGTTTTTCCAAAATGCGCGTGGCAACCGCCTTTGACAACCCGAGTCCACCATATTTCTCGGGCGTGTCGGGACCGCCGAATCCCAACTCGCACGCTTGTTTGATCAAACCCGGCATCAGGCCCTCTTCCTGCGCGTCAAGCCGATCGAGCAGCGGAAGCACCTCGTTCTTGGCGAACTGGAACGCGGTGTCCGCCATCAGCCGTTCGTCCGCGCCGAACTGCTCGGGTGTGAACGGCTCGTTTTCGCACGCAAACAGAAAGCCTCCACCCTTTGGGAGAGCGGCGGCTGCTTTCGGGTTCATCGCGCCAATTATAACCGGGCTAAAATCGGCCATGGCAACGGGGGGCTGGGTTTTCAAATCGGAGCCGGACTGCTATTCGTTCGACGACCTGCTGAAAGAAGGGAAGTCGGAGTGGGAAGGCGTTAGGAATTACGCCTCGCGCAACCGGATGATGAGCATGAAAAAGGGCGACCGAGTCTTCTTCTATCACAGTTCGTGCGCGGTGCCGGCCATTGTGGGCACGTGCGAAGTGATCGAACAGTCCCACCCCGATGAAACGCAGTTCGACCCCCAATCGGAATACTTCGACCCGAAAGCAACTCGGGAGAACCCGCGGTGGTTTCTTGTTACGATCAAGCCGATCAAAAAATTCAAAAAGCCGGTTTCGCTTTCGGCGCTGCGCCAAACTCCCGGCTTGGAAAACCTGATCGTCGCAAAACGCGGAAACCGCTGGAGCATCACCCCCGTCACACAGCAGGAGTGGGAGATCATCGAAAGCCTGGCGGAATGATTACCGTGGAATCGTGAACAACGATGCATCCACCGGTTGATCAATTTTGAGATCCACAATCCATTGTGAACTCACTTTGAACGACTCCTGCTGCACCGGCCGCCCTGTTTGATCGCGCAGCGGACCTCCGCCCACCATCTCTTCGCGGTTTATTGCCAAAAGGTCGCCTTCATTGGTGATGTAAAAATAACACACCGTGAGCGAAGGCGGCACGTTTTGCGTTTTGATTTTGGCGATCACGTCGGGCGATTTAATCACACCGTCGCTGATGATGTATGTCGAGCGGATCTTCCTGGCGCTTTTTCCTTCGATCGTCGCCGCGCCTTCATCTTTCAAATCCCGCAGCCGATACACCGTGTCTTTGATTTCGTTGTTCGAATATGCGGCCAGCGCCTCGGGGAATCCCCGATCAATCATCAGCAGCGAAAAACTCGCAAGTAGCGTATCGAAATCTTTGCCCGCAGGCTCATAAATCTTTTTGTTTCCCGTCCACTGCGGAGGCGCCGTGTAGCAGACCTGCTTCCCATCGCTGATCGCAAAGAACGGCAGCACGCCGCTGGTGCCGACACTCGTCGAAGGGGTTTGCCAAAGGTACAGTTTGTTCGGCTTTTGCGCTTGAATTTTGGTTTCGATGGTGAGTTTGCGGGGCACGCCTCGCACGTCCGCCGTTTGGGTGAACGTAATCGTGCCGCTCACGCTTTGCGCCGCGTTGTATCGGGCAAGCATCTTCGAAAACAGTTTGCTCGCATCCACCGTCTGCGGCGCATCCTGCATGCCGATCGCCGCTGCCAAAACGATTCCGATCATCATTGTGTCTCCGGCCTCCATTGAACCTCATTCACGCCCGCCTTCGCGTTCGCCAGCCTCGCTGCCGTGAACAGATAATCCGAAAGCCGGTTGAGGTACACGATCTCCTCTGGTCTGACGGTTTCGACCGCCGCGAGTGTCGCTAAAGTTCGCTCCGCCCGTCGGCAGACCGCCCGTGCGAACTGCAATCCCGCGGCGAGCGCGCACCCGCCCGGCAAAATGAAGTTTTTGAGCGGCGGCAGTTCGGCCTCGGCTCTGTCAATTTCGGCTTCCAGCATCGCCGCGGCTTGTCCTGCGCGCGCAAACGCGTGCGGTGACCCCGCAAGGCTTGCTCCCAATTCGAACAGGTGCTCTTGAATCTGGCGGAGAATCGCTGCGTCTTCGGCGGCGCGGATCGCAGCGATCGCCGCGTTGAGTTCATCTACGTCGCCGATCGCTGCGATCCGCGCCGACGATTTTGAAACCCGCCCTCCCCCGATCAGCCCCGTTTCGCCGCGGTCGCCGGTTTTGGTGTAAATCCGCGCCACCTTTGAAGTGTACTCGTGACCCAATTCCTCGCCGCCCAAAACTCCCCGCTGCGCGATTTCCACGCTGCCCCCTGGAATCAGGGGGAAGCCCCGTGAGCGAAGCGAACGGTGAAGGTGGTGTGCACAAGACTCCACACAGCCCCCTTTTTCCACGCTGCCCCCTGGAATCAGGGGGAAGGGGGGTCAGGCGTAGCGCCGTTTGAAAAACTGCACTTGGCGTTCATGTTTTTCGGCGGCGGCGCGCGATTTGAAAGTGCCCAAGTTCCTTCTCTTTCCGGTTTTGGGATCTTCTTGCGGGAGTAGAGGCGGTACTCGCCTGTCTTCAGTTTTCTAATCACATGATCAGAGACTGGACTTGCGATGGGCGAGTTTCAACCTTTCAATTCGCTTGCCACGGCCGCCGCAAACTCCGAAGTCTTCGCGCTGCCGTGAAGATCGTAAGTCTTGATCCCTTTAATCAACGTTTTTTCGACCGCGCCTTCGATATCCTTCGCCGCTTTCTCTTCGCCGATGTGCCTCAACATCAGCGTCGCGCTTAGCAGAAGCGCCATCGGATTGACTTTGTCCAAACCTTTGTATTTCGGTGCGGAGCCGTGCACCGCTTCAAAAATTGCTGCCTTCGAGCCGAAATTTGCGCCCGGCGCCACTCCAAGCCCGCCCATCATTCCTGCCGACAGATCGCTCACGATGTCGCCATAAAGATTCGGCAAAACCAAAACGTCGAAGTTGCGCCATTTGGTTACAAGCTGCATGCACAACGCATCCACGATCACGTCCCAAGTCTCAATGTCCGGATAATCCTGCGCCACTTTCTGAAACGTGCGCAAAAACAGCCCGTCGCAAATCTTTTGAATGTTCGCTTTGTGAACGCAGATCACCGCACGGCGGCGGTTTTTTCTTGCATATTCGAATGCCGCTCGCGCGATCCGTTCGCTCCCTGCTTCGGTAATCACCTTTGTGCCGAACGCGACACCCGGCTGCTGCATGTATTCGATTTGCGAATACACGTCTTCCGTGTTTTCACGGAAAATCACCAGATCCAAGCCCTCGAACGGCGTGGGAACTCCCGGCAGCGTTTTCACCGGACGAACGCAAGCATAAAGGTCGAGCCGTTTTCGCAGCGTCACGTTCGGGCTCACCGATCCTTTTCCCACCGGTGTGGTCATCGGCGCTTTCAACGCCAAACCGACTTCAGCAATCTTTGCGATCGTTCGATCAGGAACGATCGGTTCTCCAGCCTCCACGCATTTCAATCCAGCATCCACTTCGATCCATTCAATCGAAACGCCCGCCGCATCAATAATCGAAAGCACCGCATCCGTAATCTCCGGACCGATGCCGTCGCCGCGAATCAAACAAGCTTTGTGTGCCAAATCTCTCTCCTAATAAGGCTGCGAATACTGCCTCTCTCCGTCTTGCATATAAAGCCGCTGCACTTTCGTCCAATGAAATCCTGCCTGCGTCAATCCCGCGATAAACTCATCAACTTCCTGTTCGCTCACGGCCCCGCTCGATTCGTACCGGCATTGAAAGTTTTCGAGCAGCTCCATATCGGGAGGTGGTCCGGGCCAGCACTTCGTGCCCCGATTCGAAATGAAAATCAGTTTGAAATTTCCTTTCTCGTGGGGAACGTCGGGAATGGACTTCGAATTCAGATAAATGTCTGCGCCGACGAGTTGAAACATCTTTGGGTTCTCCGGGAAACGGAGCGAATTATGCGGCCAAACGATGCTTGGAGTCAAGCCGAATCGTCTTCAATCAGACCGATATCCTAACGATGCGAGCGCAAATCCCAAAGCCTGGATCCGACCCGTGGCTCGATGCCGTCCTCAGCCAGGTCCGAACGCCGGATTGGCTCACGGGAGACGCCCCGCACGGCGATCTGGTCGTGAGCACCCGCGCCCGCGTGCTCAGGAATCTGTCCGGTTTCAAGTTTCCTCGCAAATGCTCCGAGCGCGACCTGAGGGCGGTCGAGGCTGCCGCCGCGCCTGTGCTTTCTGACTTGGGCTTCCAAAAAATCGAACTCGCCTCGGAAGCCGAACGCGCGATGCTGGTGGGAAGCCGGTTGGTTTCGCCTGACTTCCTTTGGGGATATCCGGGAAGATCGGTCTTTTTGGATGCGGGCCGATCCAGTTCGATTATGGTGAACGAAGAGGATCATCTCAGGATTCAGGCAGTTGCAGGCGGGCTTGGCATTCCCAGCGCGTCGGGCACCGCTTCGGATGTCGCCGAGGCTGTCGAAGACCGCCTGCCGATCGCCTGGTCTCGGGAGTTCGGGTATTTGGCATCGGATTCGCGCAACGCCGGGGCTGCCCGCCGAGTGGGTGTGCTCATGCATCTGCCATGCCTCACGCTGTTCGGCGGATCGAGCGGCATCCTGGAGGCCTGTGCCCAGGCGCAGTGCGAGGTTCGGGGTCTGTTCGGCGAAGGAACCGCGGGGATCGGCGCCTTCGTGCAGGTTTCAACCATTAGTCCCAAATTGGGGAACCTTTCGAGCCTGGTTGGACATCTGATTGATAGTGAACGCGCAGCCAGGCGGAAAGCTAAAGCGGCCTTCCTGGAGGCGGAACTGGAGAAAAGCATCTCCACGATTAGGCAAAGCGATGGAATAAACATAGAAGATGCAGTTCGAGCCCTGAGTTGGCTTCGGCTCGGAGCCTGCATGGGGCTTGCGGAGGGGCACCCGCGTGAACTGGACTCGATTCTCGCCCTAATCGTCATTCGCGAGACCGACGACCCGGCAATAGCAAGGCGGCGAGCCGGACTCCTTAGACATTACTTTGGTTGACCTTTCCCCGACGGAAGACCCACCCGATAATCTGATTTCGGGGCAGGTGGGGTAAGGTTTTGGCCAACTACCGGGCGGCTCGGAGCCGCCGAACCCCTCGTAGGAGCGGGGCAGAAAGCAGAAATGTGGCAACGATTTACAGAACGCGCAAGGAAGGTGGTGTTTTACGCCCAAGAAGAAGCGCAAAAGTTCGGCGAAGGCTATGTGAGCACCGAACACCTTCTTTTGGGATTAGTCCGCGAGCAGGACAGCGTCGCGGCGCGTGTGTTGGACAAACTCGGAGTGAGCCTTCAGAGGGTGCGGGGCGAAGTGGAACGCCAACTTCCCCGCGGAGATGCCAAAGCCACCCAAGAGATGCAGCTGACACCGCGCGCCAAGCGGGTGATTGACCTGGCCTATGACGAAGCCAGAACGCTGAACAACAACTACATCGGCACCGAGCATCTGCTGCTCGGGCTGATCCGCGAAGGCGACGGCCTTGCGGGAAGAGTGCTCGCCAAACTGGGAGTTGATCTCGAGAAAGCCCGCCGCGAAGTGATGGCGCTGCAAGACAACGAAGCCCCAGCCAAAAGCAGTTCACGCCACCGCTCGCAAACCCAAACGCTCGATGAGTTCGGGCGCGATTACACCGAGATGGCCAGGCAAGGGAAGCTCGACCCGGTTGTGGGCCGCCACAACGAAATCGAGCGCGTCATGCAGATTCTTTCTCGAAGAACCAAGAACAACCCATGCCTGATCGGCGAGCCCGGCGTGGGCAAAACCGCAATCGCCGAAGGGTTGGCACAAAGAATCGTGTCGGGAGACGTTCCCGATCAAATCAAAGACAAACGAATTGTGGCCCTCGACTTGGCCGCGCTCGTTGCGGGAACCAAATACCGCGGCGAGTTTGAGGAAAGGATGAAGAGGGTCATGGAGGAAGTCCGCAAAGCAGATGGCGAGGTCATTCTGTTTGTGGATGAGCTTCACACCTTGGTGGGCGCGGGCGCCGCAGAAGGCGCGATTGATGCTTCCAACATCATGAAACCCGCCCTTGCAAGGGGAGAGCTCCAATGCATCGGGGCGACGACTCAAGACGAGTTCCGCAAATACATCGAGCGGGATGCGGCTTTAGAGCGTCGCTTCCAACCGGTGCAGGTTCGTGAGCCTTCCGAAGAGGAGGCGATCGAGATTCTGAAAGGCCTGCGCGAGCGATATGAAGCGCACCACAAAGTGGAGATTCGCGACGACGCGATCGTGGCCGCCGTCCAACTTTCTCAGCGATATATTTCTGATCGAACGCTTCCCGATAAGGCGATTGACCTGATTGACGAGGCTTCGAGCCGCAAGCGGCTGATGCAGACGCTGCCGCCGCTCGACATCCGCCAAGACCGCCAGCGGTTGGAAAGAATGCGCGAAGATTTGGAGCACAAACAGCGCCATCAAGACCTGGACGGCAAAACCGAGCAGCTGCAAGCCGAACTGACTGAACTCGAACAGAATCTTGCCGAGCGCGAACAGAAATGGGAAAGCGAAAACACCGGCGATCTGGTGATCACCGAAGACGATATCGCTTACATCATTCAATCCTGGACGGGAATTCCGGTCGCCCGATTGGTTGAAACCGAAAGTCAAAAGCTTTTGAAAATGGAGGACGAACTGCACACACGCATCATCGGACAAAACGATGCGGTGGTGGCAGTATCGCGCGCCGTCCGCCGCGCTCGCAGCGGTTTGAAAGACCCGAAGAGGCCGATGGGTTCGTTCATCTTTTTGGGCCCCACCGGCGTAGGCAAAACCGAAATGGCGCGCGCGCTTGCGGAATACCTTTTCGAAAACGAAAACAACCTCGTGCGGATTGATATGTCGGAATACATGGAGCGCTTCGCTGTGAGCCGATTGATTGGAGCGCCTCCGGGATACGTGGGTCACGAAGAGGGCGGCCAGCTGACCGAAGCGGTGCGCCGCAACCCGTACTGCGTGGTGCTTTTGGATGAAATTGAAAAAGCGCATCCCGAAGTGTTCAACATTCTTTTGCAAGTGATGGAAGACGGCCGGCTCACCGACTCTCAGGGCCGCGTGGTGGATTTCCGCAACACCGTGATCATCATGACTTCGAACGTCGGCGTGAAGCCGATTGACGAGGATCGCAACGTGGGACTTCGCGACACGCGGTGGGACCCGAACGACCCCAAAGCGTACGAAGCGATGAAAAACCGAATGGTTTCTGAAATGAAGAAACTGTTCAGGCCGGAGTTTCTAAACCGCGTGGACGAAGTGATCGTTTTCACGCACCTTTCGCGCGAAGAGATTTTCCAGATCGTAGACCTGATGGTGGAACGCGTGAACAAACAGGCAGCGCGCAGCCGGCTGAAGATCACGCTGACCGATGCGGTGAAAGAGATGCTGGCCCGCGAAGGGTATCAACCCGATATGGGCGCAAGGCCGCTGCGGCGCGCGGTGCAGAAGTTCATCGAAGACCCGCTGAGCGAAGAGCTGCTGTATGGAAGATTCAGCGACGGCGATCATATCATCGCCGATCTGGACGATCATGGTCAGATCATCTTCCGCAAAGGCGACGGCTCGGCTGCGGCGGAGCTGATCGCACCCGAAGCAGCGAAGAATTAACCTGCGCGATTGGATATAATTTCGTGCGTTTGCGCAGGGCGAGGGAGCCCGCCATAACCGCCGCAGAATCGGGCTGATGGCTCCTACCAGTGGAGTTTGGCATGGCGGGCGTGCAGTAACGATGGAATCTTTTGCGAAATCCATGCTCATCGCGCTCGGAGGCGCGTTGGGAGCCAACGCACGATACTGGCTCGGCGGACTGATCCAATCCAAGTTGGGTTCGAGTTTTCCATGGGAAACGATGGCGATTAACCTTTTGGGTTCGTTTGTGATCGGCGGGTTTATGGAACTTTCGATCAGAGAAGCGTGGGATCCCCGCTGGCGTCTGTTCATCGCGGTGGGAGTGCTCGGAGGGTTCACCACGTATTCGAGTTTCGCTTACGAGTCGGTGAATCTGATTTCGGAAAAGACATATGGCTGGGCTGGATTTTATGTGTTTGGCACCGCGCTGTTTTGCGTTGCAGGCGCATGGGTCGGAAGGATCGTGGTACGAATGATTGCAGGAGGCTGATTTCCATGAAACTCGAGGGGCCCGGAAAATGTGTTACGGTTTTTATTGGAGAAACCGATCATTGGCATCACAAACCGCTGTATGCCGCCATTGTGGAACGCGCGCGCGAAATGGGGCTTGCGGGCGCAACCGTAACGCGCGGAATCATGGGGTTTGGCGCGCACAGCCGCATGCACACCGCTTCCATTCTGCGCCTTTCGGAAGACCTGCCGATTGTGATTCAAATTGTGGATGTGCCGGAACGGATTGACGCGTTTCTCCCGTTGCTCGACGAAATGGTTTCAGAAGGCATGGTGATGACCTGGGATGTGGTGATAGAACGATACGTTCACCATGAAAAAAATCAGGATTAGACGCACGCCAGCCATCTAAACCAGTTGCTCAGCCGCACGCGGCCTGTGGAATCGGCAACCGAAGCCGCCGCGTTTCGCATCGCGCTTACAACGGCTTCCTCGCCCACCATCCGCGACAAACCCACGATGATTCCAGGACTGCTGTTTGCCGAAACAAACTGTTCCACGCTCTCGAAGTCGAACACACACTCAACCTCGCCTTCCTGCCGAATCGTAAACCCGTTAGAAGTGATAAGATTGACAAGGTTTTCTCGAATTGCGAGCGATGGCGACGCGTCGGGCGGCGGCGGCGCAAGCTCCATCAACGCTTTGAATACGACCGACATTTCGCACCTTTCCGGCTCGCACCACATGCCGATGACGAATTTTCCGCCGGGCGCTTTGACGCGTTTCACTTCGGAAAGCGCGCGCGCCTTGTTTTCTACGAACTGCAAAGAGTTCGCGGCGAAAACCACGTCGAACTGTTCGTTTTCATAGGGGAGTTCTTCGATCTCGCCCTGGCGGAACTTCCCGTCGGGAACACGCTCGCGGGCGATTTCCAGCAGGTTTTCGCTTGCGTCAAAGCCCCACACTTTCGCGCCGCGGTCGCGCGCCAACACCGATGAGCCCGCCGATCCGCATCCTAGGTCGAGGAAGCGCGTCCCTTCCCGCACGTCGGCGGCTTCAAGCATTGTTCGCCACAAGGGCACGCTTACGTGTTCGCAGCGCTCGGCCCAGTCACGGGCCTTCGCGCCCCAGAGTTCACCTTCAACTTGTGCTGTTCCCATGCCTTTTCGTAATTCGCCGTTTCGGGTTTGAGTTCCCAATGACCAAGCGGCCCCGCGTCCGACTCATCCAGAGTTCTTCTCGATCTTCGCCAAAATCGCGTCCACGGTGTTCGCGATGTGGGTGAGCGCCTCGTGATCAGAATCGGCTTTCGCTTCGCGCTTTTTGTCGGCCTTCACTTGGGAACGCTGCAAAGCTGGCAGCGCCCACCATTGAATCCACGAGCCGGAAATGACGCCGAGCGTGATTTTCACGCTGTCGTTCATCGGGATGACGAGCAGCGGAACAATCAGCGCGATATCGAACATCAGCATCGAGGCAAGCACGTGTTCGGAAAGCCAGTCGAGCACCTTGTCGTTTTTGCCGACGAGCCATGACTGCCTTTCCAGCCACGCTTTTTTGTCGTGCAAGACGCGCTCTCTTGGGTGCCTTACGCGCGCATTTGGAGCCATGCCTTTGAGAATGTCCTGTACGTTTTTCATCTTTTCTTACAACCCTGCCATCTGGTTCATAGGTTCCCGTGGATGCGCATTTATGGGTTCGAAGCACGGGAGATTCGAACCACGGCCTTTTTGAATTCTGGGATTTTGCTCTCGGGATCGAGCGCGCGTATTGTCAAGTTGTTTGCACTCTTTTTTCCGGGCCAGTGATACGGAATAAAAACCGTATCGGGGCGGATGGTTGTTACCACTTTTGCGCGCAAACAGATTCTGCCGCGCCTGCTTTCCACGTTCATCCAGTCGCCGTCTTTGATCGCATATCGAGACGCCAACTCGGGATGAATCTCCACATAAGGCTCGGGACACAAATCCACCAGTCCGCCGATCCTCCGCGTTTGTGTTCCACTCAGATACTGCGAGACCACGCGGCCGGTTGTCAGAATAACGGGATACTCCTCGTCCGGCTCTTCTGCCGATGGCCGATAACTGACTGGGTTGAAATGCGCTTTGCCGTCTTCTTTATAAAACTTCAAATCTTCGAACAGCCGTGGAGTGCCGGGATGCCCGATTTCTGGGCACGGCCAGAAAACTCCCATCTCTTTTTGAATCCTTTCATACGTGATTCCAAAATAGTCTGCGGTTCCGCCCTTGCTGGCGATGCGAAGTTCATTGAAAATATCTTCGGAGGTTTTGAAATGATCGAAATACCTGCCTCTTCCAAGCCTCCTTGCAAGTTCCAATATGATTTGTGTGTCCTGCTTTGCTTCTCCGGGCGGATCAACAGCTTTGTTGATTTTGATTACGCGGCCCTCGGCGCTGGTACTGGTGCCCTCTTCTTCTTCGTGCAGCGAGCCCGCCATCACGACGTCGGCATGATGCGCAGTTTCATTCAAAAAGAAATCAATCGCTGTGTAATGTTCCAGACGCGAGAGCGCCTCGCGTGTGAAATTGCTGTCGGGAAGCGAAACGAGCGGGTTGAAGCAGATCGAGATGAGCGCTTTGATCTCGCCGTCGTGGATCATGTTCATGATCTCCTGCGCGGTGTGACCCTTGCCGGGCAGCTCTTCTTCTGCGATTCCCCAAACGGATGCGATGTACTTTCGGTGCTCCGGATTCGTGATGTCGCGGTTTCCTGGAAGTTGATCACACTTGTGGCCGTGCTCGCGGCCGCCTTGACCGTTTCCTTGGCCGGTGATCGTTCCATATCCGCATCCTTTGCGTCCGATGCGTCCGGTGGCGAGCACCAGATTGATGCAGGAAACCACATTGTCAACGCCTTTCGTGTGGTGCTCGATTCCGCGGGCGTGCAACAAGAAACTTGTGTTCGCCTGCCCCCACATCATGCCCGCTTTCTTGATGTCTTCGGCTCGGACTCCGCTGATCCGCGAGGCATCTTCCAATGAAAGCGCCATCGCCGCCGTCTTCGTTTCTTCCCATCCGGTGGTGTGCGCGTCAATGAAAGGTTGATCAATCAGATTCTCTTCGATCAACACGCGCAGCATTCCAAGGAGCAGGGCGCTGTCGGTCCCTGGGCGCACGGGCAGATGCAGATCGCACGTTCTGGCAAGTGGAGTTACGCGAGGATCAATCATGATCAACTTTGCGCCCTTATCGCGGGCGCGCCAGATGTAATCGGTGGTAATCGGCGAACACTCTGCGACGTTCGTTCCTGCGCACAGAATCACCTCGGCATGAAGGATGTCTTCCCAAGAGTTGGCTGCGCGATCAATGCCGAACGCCTTTTTGTTGCCGGTGCCGGCGCTCACCATGCACAGCCGGCC